>Ga0181532_10001134_pt1 | contig 26199 bp, 25 predicted proteins | sample PEATcosm2014_Bin_33_FD_119768 | JGI IMG/M metagenome (GOLD analysis project Ga0181532, IMG submission 119768) | Peatland microbial communities from MTU Mesocosm Facility, Houghton, MI, USA - PEATcosm2014_Bin11_30_metaG | ecosystem: Environmental > Terrestrial > Soil > Wetlands > Peat | place... | reverse complement strand
CCGGTGCGTCGAGGCGTTTTGCGATTTCGTAACTGTGTCCGCCCAAACCCACCGTGGCGTCGATATAGGTCCCACCCCGCCGCACGGCTAAAAAGTCGATCGCTTCTTTTAAAAGAACCGGAACATGATTTAGTGAAAGCTGGCTCGCTCTTCCACCACCATGCCCAACCCCCTGAGGGGTGTCTGTGAATCCCTCGCCCACTAGATGCCCAGTTCGTCGAGCGTCTTCTCATCGTCAGGCGTAAACTTTTCGTCCTGCATCTTCCGCCGGTACGCGTCCATGTTGCGCACCTCGAGATAAGTCTGATATCCGCTGACCGCAACCTCGCCCTTGATCTGGGCCGAGTCCCGCAACAACTGCGGAATCAGCAAGCGGCCCTGCCCATCCATCTCCACCACCTGCCCCCAATAGTTCACCTTGCTCAAGAACTTTTTCTTCGTGGGGTTGAAGGTGGAGAGCCCCGCCAGCTTCTGCTCTATCCGTTCCCACTCCTCGAAGGGATACACTTGAGCAACATCGCCATCGAGGCTGGTGATATAGAATTGCTGACCGTACTTCTCGTCGATCACCCGCTTGAACTCGGCCGGGACCTTGAGCCGGCCTTTTTCGTCGACCCGGGTTGGATGATTGCCGCGAAACATGTTTTCTCGTTGTGACTGCGACTGCTACGAGGGAGGTCAAAAGGGTGCGAAGTGCGATCCAAGTCGGGCGATTCGGGCTGTTTAGCGATGTTCTGGGTCGGTTTCCCACCGGCTCCTCGTTTTCAGCTCCAGATTCCCACGACTCCTACTGCCGCTACCACTTCGTACCACTTTGTACCACATCTTAGCTGTAAGTCGTTTATTGTCAAGAAGAAACTTGAGGGTGACAATCCCACTCCTGCACCGATTCTGGAAACTACGAAGGCTTGTGGTTAACCACTCGAACGACCACAAGGGGTTGGGTTTACGCTCTTGGTTCTTTCGCTATTCCTTCGCTGAGATTTTTCTTGCACCGCGCCACTGGCGCGGATTTTCCTGTGGAAAAGCGTGGATCGCGTTCCCGGACCCGCGTGTTTTGCGGATATCGCAAGCTGGCCGACTCTGTCATCGAGAAAGAAGCTCTGTCATCCTGAGCGAAGCGAAGGACCTATGCAACTCCACGCGGATTGCAGAGGTCCCTTCGACTTCGCTCAGGGCAGGTTCTTCGGCCCGCAAAAAAGCGCGGGCCTCAGGATGACAGAACTTGGAAACATGCCGCATCATCTGCAATTCGAGCAGTGGGTTCCCTTCCCGATCGAGCACGTGTTCGCGTTCTTCTCGAACCCGGAGAACCTGCCCCGCATCATGCCCGCCGCCAGTGGCACGAAGTTGATTGCGCTTAACCGCATGCCAGCCCCAACTCCGCCCACGGGCGCTGCCAGCGGCAAGGCAGCCGGAGTCGGGTCGACCATCGTCACTTCTTTTCGCGTCGTCCCTTTCCTGTCTCTACGCGCGCAGTGGATCGCCCGCATCACCGAATTCGAATGGAATCATTATTTCGGCGACGTGCAGGACAAGGGGCCGTTCCAGCGCTGGCATCATCGCCACGAATTTCAGGCGGAAACCCGCGACGGAGTGGCCGGAACGCTGGTCCGCGATGTCATCGACTACGACGTTGGCTTCGGCTTGCTCGGTGGGATCGCACACGCGCTCTTCATTCGCCGCCAGATGGAACACACCTTCGCGCAGCGCCAGCACACGCTGCCTGGACTCCTCGCTTAAAAATACTTCCGGCTGGCCCGTCGGGTGTACACTTCGGCGCATATCGTCCTGGGTCATATTCGAAAGACAATGGTCTGAGACCCATCATCGAGGAGGCATTGGCATGGCACTGAACCGAGGCAGAATCTGGCTGGGCGGTTTGGCCGGAGGCGTGGTCTGGAACCTTTGGAGCTTTTTTATCTACCGTTACATCACCGGCTTCCGCTACGTGATCGTTCAGAAGGCCGGTTGGTTTCTGACCACGCCGCGCTATCCCCACTTTGTAGCGCAGTGGACGGTGATGCTCTTTATCATGGCGATCGCGGTCGCGCATCTTTATGCCTGGGCGCGTCAGGGTCTGGGGCCGGGGCCCGGCACGGCGCTCAAGATCGGTTTTCTGGTGGGCTTCTTCGCCGGATTCCCGGAAAACTTCGCGCAGGCCTCATGGTCGGCCGTGGGCCGCGCCCTGCCTTTTGGCTGGATGATCGAGATGTGGCTGGGTGCGATTCTGACCGCCCTGGTCGCGGGTTTTCTCTACAAAGATTAGCTCCACGGGAATGAAAACCACAGAGGACACAGAGGACGCAGAGGATAATCGGGAGAAATTCCCCTTCACCCCTCCGTGTCCTCTGGGGTCCGTTTGGTTCTTACTTCGAGGGCTCGACGAAGACGGCGGTGCCGTAGGCCAGCACTTCGGTGACGCCCTGCATCACTTCGGTCGCGTCGTAGCGTGCGCCCACCACGGCATTTCCGCCTAACTCCGCCGCGTGCTGCAGCATCAGGTCGAAGGCCTCCGCGCGCGTCTTCTCGCACAAGTTGGTGAGCAGCGTGATGTTGCCCCCGACTATGGTTTGTAATCCTGCGCCGATGGTTCCAAAAATCGAACGCGAGCGCACCACGATGCCGCGCACCACCCCCAGCGTCCGCGTCACCCGGAAGCCATCCAGTTCAAACTGTGTGGTCACCATGTTGTGGGCGACCATCCTGCCAGCGGTGTAACCAGTTGCCATTGCGGTTAGTCCTTTCTGTGCGATGGCGCGGACGCCAGCCCGTGCCGACTGCCCACTATAGCGCGAGCGGAGGATCACGGCGAGTGTCTCAACCCCTCCAGTGTCTCAACCTTCCGGTAGTGGTGCAGTTTGCGTCAAGGATTCGTATCAGGGCATCGCTTGAGTCGAGGATTCGTATCAGGGCATCGCTTCAGCGATGCCGCCCGCACGGGGCGCCGCGAACGGCTTTAGCCGCCGGGGCTTACGCCACGACAGCACGCAGCCGCTGAAGCGGGCGGTGCGCACCCTGCCCGGTGTGGCATGCCTGAAGGCATGCCCTGATACGGATCGTTTCGTCAAACGGACTGCCTACGGACCTTACTCTTCTCACTCCAATTCAGCGGTGATGAAGAATTCCTGCGAGGAAACGTCATACTCGGCGCGCAGCACGTTCGGCTTGCAGCAGACCTGGCAGTCTTCGACGTAGCTCTGGCGGCGTCCCGCAGATTCGTCGACCGAAGTCGTATTCCATTCTCCGCAGGCCGCGCATTGAAACCCGGATTCCATGGGTAGTAGCGATGCCACTCAGGCTGCCGGTCGACCGGTCAGCGAGTGCTATGGGGATGTTACGCCAGTCAACCGTTCGTGCGGCTGCGTCACGCTTCCTACAAATCACATAGAGTTTGAGTTTGAGTTCTTCGCACAGGTGCAAAGGAAAACCGCGTCGGCAACATCGTTATCAGAGGGTTTATCGCGCGTTCGATTTGTCCCGACCGCCAAACGGCGAAGACGACCAGAGAATGGCAAAGCAAGTTACCCAGAGGGTTAAGCCAACAGCCGCGCATCCGACGACATTACGAAGGTTCCCGCGGTGTATCAGAAGCGAACCAAGCGATGCGGCCACCATGACGCCGCCGGTCCAATAGTATTGATGCGCACGAAAGATCTTTCCGAGCGGAAGGTAGTGTAGGCCAATGATCACTCCAAAACACTGTGGTATCAGGTCAAAACGGGTGACTCGAGCGAGAGCGAACCCTGCGACGCCAATCAATCCCCATTCCAATCCGACGTCGAGCCAGTAAAACGTACGAACAGCGCTCCAATGGGTTAATTCGTCGGCGGAAGAGGGGAGATTGCGCGTCGCCCGAACCCGGAGGATCGCCCAAGCGATCAATCCCACAGACGGCACTGCGAGGATCGAGAACCACAGGGCCGTTGGATTGCCAGAGGTCACGACAGCCCAATACATCGAACTAGAACCAAACAAGGAGCGGATCAATGCGCCGCGGGCGCTGACTTTCAGTTGGAAAGTGCTGACATCGCCGACTCTAGCAATAGCGCTTGTTGTCTGGCCCATGTGCTCCTCCCATTTGTTCCTGCGAGAGAGTAGCACGAAGGATGAAGTCTCTATCAGCTGCATTAGCCATTTCGCTGGTCGACTCCATCGTGGCCGAGGCCGGGCAGTTGAGCGGAAGGCTATGCCTCGCCGACGCGGCCTCTTGTAAGTCGTTAAGTCTCCGTGGAAGTCGTTGAAAAGTCGTAGGAGGCCTCTCGCAGGCCGCAGGACGCGCAATTTCTCGCGGACGACCTTCCCCCAAGGAACCGGATCGATCATCGGCGCCAGTGCCGTTTCCGGCCCCGCAAAGGGCATCCTGGGTGCCGAGCAGAAGCCATTTCTCCCGTTGACTTTTGCCTCAAGAATTCGTCTCAAATTGCTACACTGTATGTACACGATTGTACGTATATCGTTAACCTCAGCAAAACAAGAAGCTTGCGCCGGGTTTCGCATTCCAGTTTGCTTCTATTCCCTGCTCCCGTCTGGCCCCTTTGTCCTTCGATGCCCCTATAATCGTCTGATTGCATTCGTCTTACGGGGAGGGGTTCATGATCTCGCGGCGACGGTTTCTGGAAGTCGGCGGTGTAACGGCGGGGATGGCAGCGGCGGCATCGCATGCGCTGGCGGCCGCAGCCACAGCTACGAGTGCCACGACTAGCAGTGCCGCGAAGAAGAGTGATGATGCCTCCCTGCCGCCGTCGCTGGCGCAATTGAAGTCGCGCAAGGGCGAGGCCACTCCGATCACAAAAGGCGAACGCGCGGAGCGCCAGGAACGCGCCCGCCAACTCATGATGATGAGCGCGAATGCGCTCGACGCCATCGTGCTGATGGCCGGAACCTCGCTGCAATATTTCACCGGCATCCGCTGGTGGGGAGGGGAGCGCTTGTTCGCGCTGGTGCTGCCCGCCAAGGGCGCGGCGTTCTACGTCTGCCCGGCATTTGAAGAAGGACGCGCGCGCGAACAACTTTCGAACGCACAGAACGGCGACGGCGAGCACGCCGACGTGCGCGTGTGGCAAGAGGACGAGAGCCCCTATCAACTCGTCGCGGACGGATTACGGCAACGCGGCATTGCCACCGGCAAGGTTGGAATTGAAGAGATGATTCGCTTCGTCTTTGCCGACGGCATGGCCAAGGCCGCGCCGCAGGCGACCCTCGCGAGCGCGACTCCGGTGACCGCCGGATGCCGCATGATCAAGAGCGCTCACGAAATCGCGCTGATGCGGCTGGCCGCGCAGGTCACGCTCGCGGCCTATGAAGCGGTTTATCGCGCGCTGCGGCCGGGCATGACCGAGCGCGATGCTTCCGATCTGATAGACGCAGCCTACCGCCAGTTGGGATTTCCCGGCGACGCCAGCATCATGGTCGACGAATCCACCGCGTCTCCTCATGGCTCGGCCGCGCCGCAGGTGATTCGCGAAGGCTCGATCCTGATGATCGACGACGGCTGCACGGTGGAAGGCTACCAATCCGACATCACGCGGACGTTTGTTCTGGGCAAAGCTTCCGGATCGGCCGGGGGCAAGACGAATGAAGACAAGATGAAAGAAGACAAGATGAAGAAAGTCTTTGACATCGTGCTGCAGGCGCAATCGGCGGCGCTGGCGGCGGCGCGTCCCGGAGCGGAGTGCGGCTCAATCGACGCGGCGGCGCGCAAAGTGATCACCGACGCGGGATATGGTCCTGACTACAAGTACTTCACGCACCGGCTCGGCCACGGCCTCGGCATGGATGGGCACGAGTGGCCATATCTGGTTCGCGGCAACCAGACTAAATTACAGGCGAATATGACCACCAGCAACGAGCCGGGAATTTATATTCGCGGCGAGTTCGGAGTGCGAATCGAAGACGACATGCACATCACAGAGAACGGCGCGGAGTTGTTCACGCCGCAGACGTGGTCGCTGGAAGATCCGTTTGGGAAGGGCTCGCAGGGCTAATGGCGTTCAGACCCGGATCGAGCGCCGCCACTTCGCGTGCAGCCAGCACAGGATGCCGAGCGCACAGACCTCGACGGGCCCGGGCGGCATGATTTGCAGGCGCCAGAGACTGTCGTAGTCGACGGTGGCTACGTAGACGCACCAGATGGTGCCGGCAGCAGCGATCAGGCTGCCCAGTATTTCCTCGCGGCGAATGCTGTCGAGATTGTTGGGCGGAGGGCCCTTCTTCTTGACAGTCTTGGGGATGGTGACGACGGGGATGAACTTGTTCGGAGACTCGACGTAGCCTTCGCGCCCAGCATCCCAATCGATGTAGTCACTTGGATCTGATTTCGGCACACTTCAGAATGCCACACGGAAGGCAGCGCAGGCTCGTTACTTCAGTGCTGGTCCCTCGCGAAGGCGTAAAATCTCAGCCCTTGCCGAAGGCTTTTTCGCGCAGAACGGCGGCGCTGCACAAATCCCCACTCCTCGCAAAGGACGCGAGAAATGGGGCACCCGGCATGTGGTTACCCTGACTTCTGTTCGGAATTAGGAATGGAACGGCGCCAAGGCAGGCGCCAAGTCGTCTTCGGTCCGAATCGCCGCCACAAGAACCGGACAAGGCGCACCGCAACCACGACCAGGAAGACGACGGAGAATAACCAGACGGCAATGAGCGGCAGATTGATGATGAAGGCGACGACCGAGTCGACCCAGTCTGCCAGTCCCGAAACCATTTCATTCACGGCGACCTTCGCCTGACGCAGCGGCCGCCAGTGGATTCCGGCGACGGTTTCGTCGGCCTCGGCGCGCAGCGAGATTTCCAGAGTCGACAGGTCGATCTGCGACGTCAGCAATTTCATCTCGCCTTGCATTTGTTCGATCTGGCCACGAACATCGCTGAGCTTTTCGGTGACCTCAAGCGTGTCTTTGATGGTGGTGGCGCGTTTCAAAATCTGCAGATATTGCGCTTCTTCGGCTTGAGCGTTGCGCAGGCGGGCGTCGAGATCGATGTATTCGCGGGTAACGTCGCGGGCTTCCACGCCCTCCCGGTCAACACTGATTGCCAGGGTCTTGACTTGCGTGATGACCGAATCGAGGCGCGCGGCGGGAACCCTGACGGTGACCGACGCGGAATGGCTGCCACTATTGCTTTGCGTCGACTTCTCGACGTATCCGCCAGCGCCCTCAACGATGGAGCCGATCTTCTCAATCGATTGGCCGATGTCGTTGACCAATAGATCGAGTGCCCCATTGCGGATGATCTTGCGGGCATCGAGCGCGTCAGGTTGCCCGGGGGACGCGGGTGAAGAATCGGGTGGATACTTGTCGTAGCCACCCTCCCCGGCTCCGCCGAGGGCCATAGACGCCGCGGGAAGTTTCCCAACGTACGCGGCAACGCCATGGGTCCTGGCGAAGTTATACGTTGACTGCGACAGCGGGCGCGAGCTCTCCATCAGCTCGCTCTTCATCGGCGCGGCTTTCTTCGCGCAGGAACTGCTCAGCAGGACGAAAGCCGCAGCGAGCGCGGCGAAGACCCGCCGGCGTCCGCCGGATCGACGTGCTCTGATCGCCGTCATGGTTCCACCTTCAGCGTTAGACGCTGACGTTGGGCGTAAAGTTCCTTGCTCAGCTACCAGCGCAGCTTGTTCAAGTAGTCGTAGCTCTTAGCGATGCTGTCGATGGGCTGCTTGGGGTGATCGTGCTCGACGATGTAGTGCTTGATCCCAGCTTTCTCGGACTGGGCGAAAATCTTTTTCCAGTCGATCAGGCCGCTGCCGACTTCGGTCAGGTCGACGGTATCGCCGTAGTTCTGCGCGCCTCCGGCCGTGATGTGGGGAAGCATCTTGAGGTCCTTGACGTGAACCAGCGGGAAGCGCCCGGGATAGGCGTTGAAATATTTCAGCGGATCACCTCCGGCGGCGGTGATCCAGCACAAATCCATTTCCATCTTCACCAGATTGGGGTCGCATTCCTTCAGCAGTTCATCGTAGGGCAGCTTACCGTCGACGGGAAGAAATTCGAACCAGTGATTGTGATAGGCGAACTGCATGCCGGCTTTTTTGCTCAGTTCGCCGCAGTGATTGAATTTCGCGGCGGCCTGCTTCCAGATGTCAGCGGACTTGCGCAGTTCCTCGGGAATCCAGGGACAGACAATGTATTCCAGGCCAATCGCCTTGGAGGTTTCGACGACGGCGGGAAACTTGTCGTCGAGTTCGTCGTATTGCACATGGGTGGCGACCGCCGCGAGGCCGTTCTTGTCGCACACGGCGCGGACCTGTGCCCCGGTGCGGCCGAAGTATCCGGCAAATTCCACTTCCTTGTAGCCGATCTGCGCCACCTTGGCGATGGTGCCGTCGAAATCGTCTTTCATCAAGTCGCGCACGGTGTAGAGCTGCACACCGACCTTGTTGATTTTGTGATCGCCGGCGGCCCAGCCCAGGCGGCTGGTCAACAGCGTGGCGGCGGTGACGGTGCTGGCGGTTTCAAGGAAAGTGCGGCGATTCATGGACTGAAGACTCATGATGACGTTCCTCCAGGTGCTCAGTTGGGACGGAAGTGAAATCCGCGAGCATTATACGCGGGCGAGGGGATTACAAGCTGACGGAAAAATCGATTTTGCAAAGCAAGACACGTAGCCCCGGACGCATTCGTCCGGGGCTGGTTTTCAGATGATTCTAAAGTCAAAACCTGGGCGGACGAATGCGTCCGCCCCTACGTGGGGTTACGGTTTTGCGACTTGCAGATTGTTGGTGACCGAGAAGACGTTGGAAACGCCGTTGGCGCGGATGCCGGCGATATTCTTGTCGCCTTCACTATCGACCACGCCCTCCAGCGTGACGTGGCCGCCCTTGACGATGATGCGGATGGGCTTCTGCGGGACTATCGCGTACCTTTCCAGCGCGGGATAGCGATAGATCGCGCGATACACCCGCCGGCGAATGCCGCTGTCCATGGGAGACGGCGGAAGCACCTCGATCTGATCGTCAACTTTCTCGACGCCTTCAATGTGCTTCACGGCGTACTCGGCGTCGGATTTGTTGACCGGATTCACCACCTGCCCCAGCAGGGTCACGGTGAAACCATCGACTTTGTAAGCCATGTAATCGAAGGGGCCGACGTACGGCAGCTTGCGCAATTGGTGGCCAACCTCTTTGATGATGCGCTCCTGGGACTTCGCAGAGGCTTGATCGCGTGGCACGTCCTGAGTGGCGGCCAGCGTGACCAGCGCAAATATAGTCAGCAGCAGAATCGGCAGTTTGAGCTTCACGGTTGGTCGCTCCTTGCAGATGAAATTTCCAGGGGTGTGGGGAGATTTTACTCTCGGAGGCCGGTCATTGACGAGGGCTAGACAAAGCCGGAGCGCCAGGGTAGGTTGACGCTGAAACAGACAAACTCAACCACCAAGGGCGCGAAGTATCACGAAGGGTTCAGGTTTATGTGTTTCCTTCGTGGGACTTCGTGGCCTTCGTGGTAAAGATCTTCAGACATGCCAGTTTCGGCAGTGCGGCAAGCGGGACCGGGGGAGGTGCCCGGCGCCGCTCGCTCGCACTCCGTCGATCAAACAATCATCGAGCAAGGCAGTCTTCGAGCCAACAATCAGGCTGAAACGTTGACGCCGCTGCTCTGCCCAGTACTGGTGCTGGAGGCGCTGGCAGCGCTGTTGAACAGGTTGAGGATGAGTTCCTGGTTGCTGTTCGGATTCAGGTTCAGGGTGATCTGCTCGGGAGACTGGTTCGGCTGGTTCACGCCGATGGTGACCTGCTCGCTGCCATTGGCGCCATTGCTCAATCCGATCGAGATCTGTTCGCCCGGAGTGAGTGTGCCGAGATTCAGCACGATTTCCGATCCGCTGGCCGCGGCGGTCGAGCTGGCGGCCGCGGGCTGCGCGGCGGAACTGGTCGAAGCCGAGGACGGGGTCGAGGACGGTGCAGCCGACGATGAGGCAAGCAGTCCGCTCAGGTTGACGACGACGGCCGGCTGCGTTTGGTTGCTCTGCTGTTGTTGCCGCGGCTGGAAGGTGCTCTGCAGTTGCGCGAACGCCTGCTGCGCGCCCGCCAGGTCGCCCGATTGCAGGGCCTGACCGATAGCGGTGAAATCCTGCTGGCGCTGGCTGTTTTTGAAATCGTTGCCGTTGGCGAATGGGCCGCTCTGGCCCAGGGTCTGGAGCGCGCTGAATTCCTGCTGCGCGCCCGCGAGGTCGCCGGACTGAAGGGATTGGCCAAGCTGCTGCAGATCGGATTGGCGCTGCTGAAAGTAGGACTGAAGCTGCTGGAAAAGTGAACTGGTCGAACTGCTGGAAACGGCTGCCGTGGACATGAGTCTCTCCTAATGACGTAATTCTGTACTGGAGAATTGATCGGCTCGGGCAGGGGGAACTTTAGGCGGGTGCTTCGATTTCGGTGGTCTCAGAGAAAACTAATCTCAACACAGAGGACACGGAGGACACGGAGGAGTGCACTGGAAGAATCTCGGCGCTCTTTCCTACGCTTGGGTGAGCTTAGTTTGGGATCGTTAGTTTCAGAGGCTGGTTACGAGCGAGTTTTCCATCGTGGTCACGATCGAGCAGGTGGATATCGGCGCAATTGTTCAGGATCCAGTTGGCACCCGCTTCCCGTAACCCTGATTCCTGCACGGTGGTTGGGAAGGCGATTACTTTTGCGCCGGCGGCCTTGCCGGCGCGAACTCCGGCGGGAACGTCTTCGAGGACGATGCATTCCTGCGGAGGGAAGCCGAGCAGGGACGCGCCTTTCAGATAGGGCTCGGGATGGGGCTTGCCGTGTGTGATGTCGCTGGAGGTGATCATTTGTTTCGGCAGCGGCAGGCCAGCGGCCCGGATGCGGACTTCGGCGAGCGGGCGCGTGCAGGACGTGACGATGGTCCAGCGATCGGGGGGAAGGCTGGCCAGCAGGTCGAGCGCGCCGGGCAGCGGGACGACGCCGTCGAGATCTGCGATTTCGCGGCGTTCGACTTCGCGGTTCTCCGCTTCGTGATTGGAGTTGGGGAGATATTCGCGGACCGTGGTGAGACTGGGCCGGCCGTGGGCGCGGGCAACGACTTCATCGGGATTGAATCCGTGCTCGACGGCCCAGGCCCGCCAGACGCGGGCTACGGCGGGAGTGGAGTTGATGAGGACTCCGTCAAGGTCGAAGAGGAGAGCGGCGCAGTGGATTTCGATCATAGTTCGAATAGAGAGTTCAGAAACGGCTCGTCGCTACCAGGTCTTCGCTACCATGTCTTCGCTACCACGTCCGGCGGATGGGGTGGGCCTCGGTGTTGAAAACGGTTTTGCTCAGGTCGATGGTGTCGGGCGGGGCGTAGAGCAGAAATAAATATTTGAGAGTTTCGGCGAAGAAAAAGCTTTCCATTTCGTCCTTTTTGGTTTTATTCGCAACGCTGCTCAGGGCGGCATAGCCCGAGTCGGTACGGCAGTATTTTACGAGGCTGTCGAAAAATGTCTTACCCATTTCGCGGTAACGCGCGTCGTTCGTGAAATGGCGGAGATAATACGCGGACTCGATGATCTCGGGACGCAACTCGTATCCCTCGGAGGTAATCTCCATGGTCATGTAATTCATTTCTTCGGGCTCGATGCCGAAGGTGGTCCACATTTTGTAGGCCGAGTCTTCGAGTTTGCGGGCGCGATCGAGGTCGCCGGAGAGTGCGAGCGTGCCGGGGAAAAACGCGTCCAGTGAGCCGAAGTCGGTGCCGGTGCGGGCTCCCGTGTTCATGTTGGCCTGGCCGTACCAGAAGCCGGTGGGAACCTGGTCGGCGAGATATTTGTTCACAGCTTCAATACTCGACTTCCACATGCGCTCGCAGTCTTTGTCGTCGAACAGCAGCCAGGCCTTCAGCAGATATTCGTAATACGAGTCGATGCCGCCGCTGATGTGGCTGACGGGATCGGTCCACTTGCCGGTCTTGACGTTGATGGTGGAACCGACCAAGCCGATGGGCGAACGCCGATTGTAAAGTTCGACCACGGCGCGCTTGGCTTTCTCGTAATAAATTGGTTTGCCGGTCAACTTGCTGAGCGTGCCGAACTCGATGAGCAGCGTGCCTACTTCGGCGGGATTGGTCGATTCGCCGCGCACCGCGCCGGTTTTCAGGTTGACGTAAACGTAGGGCATGCCCGTCGGAGAATTGAAGGCCGGCAGCAGGCGCGTGCCCAGATCGTCGGCCAGCGCGAGCAAACGCTTGTCGCCGCTGAGTTGATAGCTGCTGAGCAGTCCGCCGAGCAGGCGGATGGTGATTTCAAAATTCTTGACGTAGATGTCGCGATCGAACGACAGGTTTTTGTCGATGTACTCACGGGTGGTGGCGGCCTCGTCGGTCATGCCCATCAGGATCATCGTGTCCAGGCCGTCGACGGGCGACATGAGCAGGGGCACGCCATACCAGTCGTGATAGCTCTTGCTCAGCGGCTTGAGGGCATCGTGACCCCAGGCATATTGCTTGTAGCCGGCCCAAGAGTAGCGGAATTCCTGGCGAACGCGTTCGGCCATCTCGGCGTCGGTCGGGAGGGTTTCGCTCGGAAGATCGGTGGTGGCTGCCATTAACTGTGGAGGCGCCGGCAAAGTTGTTGGAGCGGAGTTTGCCGGGGTGGTCTGGGCGCCGCCGAATGGAAGCAATGCAAAGACCAGGCAAGGAGACAGCAACTTCGACAGATGCAGTGTTCTCATGGCGGTATGAACACCGATTGTAAATCAAAGGGTAAACAGGGCCGTGGTGGTCAGAGAGTGAAATGGGGATGTCACGCCAATCGACAATATAGAAATCCGATGGCGCCGGGATGTTCACGGGACTCGGTTGAATACAAGAATATGCTCAGAGACGTTCTTGCCATTGTCGGGACGGGTTTTGATGACCGTTGTCGAGCCATTTCCCAAGACATCGCGAACCGTTAACGTCTGTCCGTTAGGGCTCACCTCGAACTCCTGCTTTCCGGGAATGACTCCGTCTGACTCTATAACGAAAGCAGTGGCGCTCTGGCGCGTGAACCGCCAACTGCCGCCCATGGGCTGGCCATTCACCTGTGTCAATCTGACTTCAGCGCCCTGCATGTCCGTCACCGTCCAGAAGTGCAAACGGGACTCGTTTTCACCGACGTAATCCTCGATAAATTTGTAGGCCGCGCCTTGGGGCTCGATGATGATCGTTTCGGCGGCGATACCGGGGGCCGTCGTTTTAGCCAGATCTATTTTCCACGTCCCGATAAAACGATCTCCGGCTTGAGACGTGAGACCCGGCGCAGCTGGCGCAGGCGGCGCAGCGGGTTTGTGAGACGAGCAGGCCGCCAGAAATAAAGCTATTCCCATCAATGTTGCTGAAATCAGTCTTCTCAATGTTTGAATGCTCATTGTGCTGTCCTCCTGTGGGTTCACAATGTTAGCTGATTCTTGTCGAAAACAAGCCCTCTGATTCAGGGTCATCGAGTGTGCTATGCCGATCTTTCAGCACCTACCCATGGCGTTCACAAGGGCTGAACCACGCCGATGAAAATGAGAGGGATGTCGTCCTGCTGGTCTACGGAAGCCAGGATAGTGATGAGGGTCACCTGATTTTGTATCTACGGTCACCTCATTCCTGGCAGCCCCGGCATAGTATTTTGACTGTACGGCTGGCAGGAGTGCGCCATGCTGTCGAAATGCGCCAATCCCGGATGTTCCGAGACCTTCCGATATCTCCACCAGGGGAAGATTTTCCGACTGTCTCCCACCCCTGAAATCCAAGTTGCGACGGGAACGCTCCGGCCGGAGTCGCATGAGCGATTCTGGCTGTGCACCGGCTGCGCCAAGAAAATCACATTGGTTTGGGACGGAACCCAGGTGAGCATGGTGCCCGTGCCGGTCAAAGCACTGGCGCTGCCGCGGCCTGCGCCGAAGGTCCAGAAGACCCAAGTGTTAAGACGGCTGCGGGCCCGGGCCGCGTCCGCCAGCCGCGAAGATCGATGAAGGCCAAGCGGCAAGGAGGTAAGTATGTCAGTCGCAGAACTAAACATCCCCGTAGAAACGCCCCTAGAAACGAAGGAAACGAGTGCGGCTTTCCGGAACATTCTTGTGGCCACCGATTTTTCGGAGCCTTCTCGCCGAGCGCTGTGCGACGCCCTGTTGCTGGCGGCGGAAAATCACGCCCGGTTGTCCATCATTCACGTGCTGCATGGTAGTCCCAAGCATGCGGCGCTGGAGAATCCGCCCGATCCTGACCGGGACTGGATCGAGGCGAAGAAACGAATCCAGGCGCTGGTGGATGAATTCGGGCCGCTGCAGAAGATTGATTCCACGTTCGTGCGACGCGGGCCGGTGGCGGAGCAGTTGAGGTCGGTGATCGAGGAGCAGGCCGTCGACCTGCTGGTCATCGGAACCCACGGACGCGGGGGTCTGCAGAAGCTAGCCCTGGGCTCGTTAGCGGAAGAACTGCTGCGGGTAGCGCCCTGCCCGGTGATGACGCTGGGGCCGATGGCAGAAATCCCCGCGGCTCATCACGGAGCTGGATTTCACAATATTCTGTTCGCGACCGATTATGGCAAGGGATCGAGGAAGGCGCTGCCGCTCGCGCTGGCACTGGCCAGAGCGGGGCACGCGAAGCTTACATTGCTGCACATGATGCCCATGCCCGCGACGTCGACGGCTCTGTCGGCCTACGTACCGGCAGCGGAGGCGGCCAACGAGTTCGAACAGTGGGAGAGCACATCCCGCAAGCAGGCAGTGCAAGAGCTGAAAGATTGTTTGCCCGCGGAAACCGGACTGGAGCAGGAACTCAGGTACGTGGTGGGAACGGACTTCCTGGCTGAGGGAGTACTGACGGCAAGCGTCAAATTCGGAATCGATCTAATTGTGATGGGAGCGAACCACGCTGCGTCGCCCAGAATGGCGGCTCACATTCCGTGGACCTCTGTGCATGAGGTCATACGGTATGCACCGTGCGCGGTACTAACCGTTAGCGGATAAAAGAGCGCGCTCGCCGGGAAGGGAGGAACTCTCGGCGACAGAGCCGAACTGCCTCACTGCGTTCGGGGGACGGACGAATGCGTCCGTCATTACGTGATCCAATCTTGCAATCAGGATTGGACGATTTTTTCCAGCGCCGGGCGGTTGCGGATGACCAGGGTTGATCCTTTGAGCTGCAGCAGCTGTTTTTTCTTGAATTCGGAAAACAGGCGGCTGACGGTTTCGCGGGTGGTCCCGATGATTTCCGCAATCTCTTCGTGAGTCAGCGTGAGCTTGACCTGCGAAGATCCATCGTTCTGTGCCCCTTTGGTCGACCAGGACAGCAAGAGCTTGGCAAACTTTTCCGACGGCGAGGTACTGAGACCGAGTGTGCGGATCTCCTCGTAGGCGGTGTAGTAGTTGCGGCTCAACTGTTCGGCGACGCGCAAGGCCACTTCCCCGTTGTCCTTCAGAAATTGAATTAAAGAATCGCGGGGAATAAAGTTGGCCTGGCCGGGCTCCATCATCTCGGCCGTCACTTCGTAGGGCCGGTTGGAAACCACCGAGTTCAAGCCCAGAACATCGCCGGACTCGGAAATTTTTGTGATGATGGTTTTGCCTTCGCGGGACGAGGTGGAAAGTTTTGCCTTCCCGGCGCAGAGTACAAAAACGCCACGGGGTTGCTGCCCTTCAATGAAGAGCATCGCTCCCTTGGGATAGACGGCGGTGGATTTAATTTCGTTGAGACGTTGTCCGGCGTGGACTGAAAGATTGCAGAATAGATGTTCTTCCCTCACCGGACAAGTGAGGCAATTATCAAGAATATTGAGTCCATAAGGGGCGCGCACTGGAGCACCTCTTTCTGAAAGGATTGTAGCACCGCATTTACGGTTGTGATCGTCATCACCAGGGCTCGTGATCGGGAGTACAGTGCGATCACAGACGCGCGCGGGAAACTGTGGCAAGATGGGTGAGTTGTTCGCCGAGAACCTGGTTTCAGCGCACGCTAAATCTGTGAAAAAATGGGTGCAGCTGCACTAACCGAATGTGGGCAGCCTTTCAGAGAGGAATGCAGTGAGCGAGGTACCACCCCCCATCGTGCCGTCGCCAGTCGGCAAACTCTACACTGCGCCTCCTGCACAAGCGGGACTCGATTCGCTGTTTCGGCCGCGCTCGGCTGCGGTGATCGGAGCCACGGATCGTCCTGGAACGGTTGGCCGCAGCGTGGTTTCGAATCTGCTGGAAAGCAAGTTTCCCCTCAAAGTTTATGCGGTGAATCCCAGTCACGGCGAAGTGCTCGGCCTCAAAACCTATAAGCGTATCGGGGAGATTGCCGGAGGAGTGGACCTGGCGCTGGTGGTGACGCCGGCGCCGACCGTGCCTGAAATTATTTCGGAGTGCGTCGACGCGGGCGTGAAATCTGCAGTCGTGATCTCGGCGGGATTTCGCGAGCAGGGACCCGATGGTGCGCGGCTGGAAGAAGAAATCCGGAAACACCTGCGGCGCGGCGAAGCCTCATCCGGACTTGGGCCTGGACCTGCGCGCGGCGGTCTGCGCCTGATTGGACCCAACTGCATGGGGTTCATGAATCCGACGATTGGACTGAACGCGACGTTTGCCAAGGCGATGGCGCAGAAAGGCAGCGTCGCATTTTTGAGCCAGAGCGGGGCGCTGATGACGGCGATTCTCGATTGGAGCCTGCACGAGCAGGTGGGCTTCAGCGCCTGCGTGTCGACGGGGTCGATGCTCGACGTGGGCTGGGGCGATCTGATTTATCACTTCGGGGACGATCCCCACACCAAGAGCATTCTGCTCTACATGGAGTCGGTGGGAGATGCGCGGGCGTTTCTATCCGCGGCGCGGGAAATCGGGCTGAGCAAGCCCATCATCGTGATCAAAGCGGGGCGTTCGGATGCGGCATCGCGCGCGGCTGCATCGCATACGGGAGCGTTGACGGGAAGCGACGACGTGCTGGAAGCGGCCTTCCGTCGTGGCGGCGTGCTGCGCGTGCAGAATATTGCTGACCTTTTTTATATGGCGGAAGTGTTGAGCAAGCAGCCGCGGCCGCGTGGTCCGCGGCTTACCGTCGTAACCAACGCGGGCGGGCCGGGAGTGCTGGCGACCGACTCACTGATGGCGACGGGAGGAGAACTGACAGTACTCTCCGCCGAATCGCTGCACGAGCTAGACGCGTTTCTTTCGCCGCACTGGAGTCACGGCAATCCGGTGGATGTGCTGGCGGATGCCGACGCCGAGCGCTTCGTGAAAGCGGTCGAGATCGCATCGAAAGATCCGGCGAGCGACGGATTGCTGGCCATCATCGCGCCGCAGGGGCTGGCGAATCCCACACAAGTCGCAGAGCGCATGAAGCCGCTCGCGCACTCGACCGGCAAGCCGCTGCTGGCCAGCTGGATGGGCGGCGACGGCGTGGCCGAAGGAACGGCGCTGCTCAACGCGGCCGGCATTCCAACATTTTCTTATCCCGACACGGCGGCGCGTGCCTTCACGTATATGTGGCGATACACCTACAACCTGCGCGGGCTCTATGAAACTCCGGCGCTGGTGGAAGCGGCGGAAGCGGCCAGCGCGCGCAACCAGGTCAGTGAAATGGTGCAACAAGTGCGTGCCACTGGTCGCACCATGCTGAACGAGTTTGAAGCCAAGCGACTGCTCGCTTACTACGGAATTCCGGTGGTGGAAACGCGCGCGGCCGAAAGCGAAGAGCAGGCGGTCGCTTGCGCCGCGGAGATCGGGTATCCGGTGGTGTTGAAGCTGTTGTCGAATACCATCGCACACAAAACGGATGTGGACGGAGTGCGCCTGCGACTGCAGACCGCGGAGGACGTGCGGCGCGCTTACCAGGCGATCCGGGCATCTGTGACCGAGAAAGCTGGCGCCGAACATTTCTGCGGAGTGACGGTGCAGCCGATGGTACGGCGCGACGGCTACGAGTTGATTCTGGGCAGCGCCATCGATCCGCAGTTTGGACCGGTCATCTTATTTGGATCGGGCGGAGTGATGGTCGAAGTTTACCGCGACCGCGCGCTGGCGCTGCCACCGCTGAACACCACGCTGGCGCAGCGCATGATGGAGCAGACAAAAATCTACGCGGCGCTGCGGGGCGTGCGCGGACGCAGGCCCGTGGACCTGACCGCACTGGAAGCGCTGCTGGTACGCTTCAGTCAACTGGTCATGGAGCAGCCGTGGATCAAGGAGATCGACATCAATCCGCTGCTGGCGACGCCGGAGCAGTTGCTGGCGCTCGATGCGCGCGTGGTGGTGCATGATTCGACGATGCAGGCGGGCCAGTTGCCGCGGGCCACGATCCGGCCCTACCCGCTGCAGTATGTGCGGGAATGGAAATTGAAAGATGGCACGCCGGTGACAATTCGTCCCATCCGTCCCGAGGATGAACCGCTGATCGTGCAATTCCATCACACGCTTTCGGAGCGTAGCGTGTACCTGCGGTATTTCTGTTCGCTGAGTCTGAGCACGCGAGTGGAGCATGAGCGGCTGGTGCGCATCTGCTTCGGGAGCTACGATCGCGGATTCGCGCTGGTGGCCGATCGCAAGAATCCCGAGACCGGGCAACACGAAGTGCTGGGCGTGGGCCGGTTCAGCGCCATCAATCGCGTAGAGGCCGAGGCGGCGGTGCTGGTTTCCGATCGCTGGCATGGGCGCGGCCTCGGAACCGAACTGCTGGCCAGCGTGGCCCGGGTAGCCCGCGAAGAAAAATTCCAGAAACTCGCCGGAGAAATCCTGCGCGACAATCTAGCCACCCAGGCCATCTTTAAGAAAGTGGGATTCAAGCTCAGCGCGATGGAGGACGATCCTTCGTCGGTGTCCGCGGTGCTCGAACTCTAACCGGCCGCAACCGCCCTATTGCTGCGTACTTGGGTAGCTCTGATTAGCGTCCAACCAAGAGCGCAAACCACAGAGGACACTGAGGACACGAAGGCTTAGTCAGAGCTTCCCTAACTCAGGCAACCAGCTCAGCGACCCTGTTCACCCGATAGGGACGGGCTTGTTGATCTCGAGCTGGGGCTCGAACTTTACGTTTGTGCCCAGCGCGCGCGAGACCAGGCACAGCTTCTCGGCACGTTTCAGCAGGTCCAGGGCGCGATCGCGTTCGTCGGTGGACGCGATTTTCAGGTTCGGACGCACCACAATCTGGGTGAATGTGTAGCCGGACTCGGCCTTGCGCACCGTGCCGCAGGCTTCCACCTGCAGGTCGGTAAAGTCGAATTGAGCGCTGCCTGCAATCGCCCGCAAGGTTGTGGTATAGCAACCGGCGACGGCGGCGAGCAGAAGTTCCTCCGGAGTCCAGCGGCCTTCGAGGCCGCCAAATTCCGCAGGAGCGGTGAAGTGGATGGCGTTGGGCGCGGAATCTGATTTGGCTAAACCGGTGCGACCGGACGTCCACCAGGCTGCGACTCGATATGCGTGCTCTTCACTCATGGTCTTCATTACTCCTTGCGCGAAAGTTTTGCTGTCGTTTGTATGCGCGAGAAAAGTGAAGCAGCGGGGCTTGATCACATTTCTGCGCAGGTGCGGAGCCGGCCTCTAGGCCACTCCCTGCTTGGGCGCGATCCCGCGCTCCTGTTCGATTTTCTGGATCTGCGCGCGCAACCACCCGGCCAGGGCCTCTTCCATATCAGCCTGAGTGCTGGTGCGATAAAAATCCTCGACCGACTGGCCCTCGGGCGTGAGTTGGATGAAGCGGCAGGGCGAAGTCTCGCTGCGGCGGTCGGCAGGGACAAACTGCTCGAGCCGGCAATTCGCGCACGGAACCTGGTGCGACGGATCGCAGAAATTCGGACAGATGGGGGAATCCTCGAAAATCGCGGGCGCCCGCCAGGGCGCGTGAGGCGAGCGTCCGTAGCCTCCGTCCTGCAGAAAGCTCAGTTCGAACCGGAGCAGTTCCAGAATGTCACGACCGTCTTGAGCCATAAGGCACCTCGATTGGACGTAAGGATGCCAAAAATGCTGGCGGAACTCCGTGCACTTGGTCACGAGGATTAGTGATTGGGGTCACACCGAGACTGAGCCGCTTTGCGAACCTCACTTTGAATTGTGGTGATTTGGGGAGATTCCCGGAACGCACCGTGTGACTGAAATCACAAGCCGACGTGATTTGGATACACGAGCCCCGCACGCAGCTCCGGGCCAGTGGTGCGGGGCTTTCCTGCCACTGAACCATGAATCACACCTGGCCGTGATCGCAGTCACGATTGTTGGGCATGTGTTCCATGGGGGGTTTGAAGATCGACCACCACGAAGGGCACGAAGGTACACGAAGGAGAGACATGCATTTGAAGTCCTTCGTGATACTTCGTGCCCTTCGTGGTTTAGGCTTTTTCTGGTTCGTAAGCGCAGCAAGGGTCGGGGGCGAACAGGTCGCCGGTGAGGGCGTAGGCGCGGGCGCGGGATCCGCCGCAGACCGCGCGGGCGGAACAGCGGCCACACTTGCCTTTCAGTTTGGCACTATCGCGCAGCGAGACAAACAGCGGCGAATCGCCGTAGATCTCGGCCAGCGGCTGAGTGGTAACGTTGCCCCCGGAAAGCGGCAGAAAGCGGCTGGGATAGGCCTCGCCGCGGTGGTTGATGAAGACGAATCCCTTGCCGTCGTTCACGCCCTTGGGCGCATTGGCGGCGGCCGCGAAAGCATCGGATTCGGTGACGCGGCCCCGCGAGGCCCGCGCGCGCTGCTGCAGCACATAGCGCTGGTAATGCTGGCCCTCGGTGGTCTTGATCGGGAAATGCACCAGCTTGGAAGCGGCATGGAGCTTGGCGAAGACTTGCTCGTGTTCGTCGGCGGTGAGCAGTTGGTCAGCCTGCTCCGGGCTGGAGGGAACGAGGAAGAAGACATTCCATAAATCGACGTCCAGGCGAGTCAGCAGCTCGATCATGGGATCAAGGTCGTGAACGTTGCGGCGCGTCAGCAGGGTGTTGATTTGCACCGGAAGCTGAACTTCATGGCAGGCTCCGATGACGGCGAGCGTGCGCTGGTGGCACCCGGCGACAGCCCAGTAGGCGTCGTCGATCGCGGCCGTGGAACCATGCAGCCAGAAGCCCACGCGCATCAAGCCGCTGGCCTTGAGTTCGGCAATCGTGGCGGCATCCAGTTTGGGTGTGGGCAGCAGGGTCAGGGAAGTACGAACCGAGCGGGCGGCGGCAAATTCGATGACCGGGAGCAGGTCGGGGCGCAGCAGCGGATCGCCGCCGGTCAGCGTGAGCAGCGGCACGCGCATGGCAGCGACTTGCTCGACCAGATGAAACGCCTCGGCGGTGGAAAATTGATCGCGGTCGCGGCGGGCCCGCGCGGCGCCGCGCACTGGTGCGGACTTCCAGTCACAAGCCTGAGTCATCTCCCAGGTCACTTGCAGAGGACGCTTGAGAACTCCCACCGAGTTCGTAGACGGACTCGATTCGGTCAAGTCCTGCGGGGAACTGGTTGCCGAGGCGGATGGTTGCGCCCGGGCCGGGCCAACTGGCAGTTCTGACAGAGTGGGCATGGCGGAATGGTAGGTAGGAGGGTCGGTAGATGCAGTGCGGGATGGTACCTGGGCGAGTGACGACCATCACAATGTGGGCGAAAAGTGCCCGTGATTTCTATCACAAGGCAAGGTGACTTCCGCCATAGGTCCACTTTGGCGGGCATGTGATCCTACGGCTGCGAGCGAGTTCCCACAAGCAAGATGGGACGAAAGGCACGATCCAAATGCGGAACGTGCTTTCGAGAGGTGGCAAGTCTGTCGAGCGACCATCCTTGCTCCGTGATATCGTGCAGGAAATCTTTCTTAGGAGGAAGAACGTGAAACTGATCTCTGTTCGAATGGGCCTGGTAACTCTGCTGGCTGGCGGACTGATCGCAGTCTGCTCTACCTCGGCTGTAGCGCAGGACGCAGCCGGAACCTACAAAGCGAAATGCGCCATGTGCCATGGTCCCGATGGCAAAGGCTCGGCCATGGGGACGAAGATGGGAGCCCGCGACTTCGCATCGGCAGAAGTGAAAGCCGAGACCGACGCGCAGCTCACCGACATCATCAACAAGGGCAAAGGCAAGATGCCGGCCTACACCGGCAAGCTGAGTGATGCGGATGTGAAGGGCCTGGTCGCCTACATTCGCACTTTCGCCAAGAAGTGAAGCAGTGAAGAGAAAGGCGGCCTGAATGCGGCCGCACAAAAATCGTCTGAATCTGATGAATTGGCGGGTGAGAGTATGTCCACGCGAACAATACGGAGATTTTTTGCGCCTGGAATCGCTCTCACCCTCTTCTTAGCCGCCGGAACAAATCATGCCGCCGCCAAGCCACCTCAAAGTCCTAGTTCCGATGACTGCCTCGCCTGCCATGGTGACAAGAGTCTAACCACCCAGCACGGCAGCCGCACTGTTTCTCTTTTCGTAGACGGCAAGAAGTTCTCTTCCTCCGTGCACGGGCCGCTCGCCTGTACCGCCTGCCACGCCGATCTGGAAGGTAAAGACCTTCCCCACTCCACGCCCCTCGCTCGGGTCGAATGCGGTACCTGCCACACCGACGAGCAGAAACAACACTCGCATTCGCTGCACGGCAAAGCTATTGCCCGCGGTGACACGCTGGCGCCCCATTGTGTGGATTGCCACGGCAATCACGACATCGTACCGGTCAAGGACCGGAACTCGGCCGTAGCTCCTTTGAAAGTTCCTTTCGTCTGCGGAAAGTGCCACCAGGAAGGCACGCCGGTCCAGACTCAGCGGCAAATTGACCAGCACAACATCCTGGAGAACTACTCCGAGAGTATTCACGGCGAGGCGCTGCTCAAAAAGGGACTGATCGTGGCGGCAAATTGTGTTTCCTGCCACACGGCCCACAACATCCTGCCGCACACCGATCCCAATTCCTCGATCAACCGCCGCAACATCGCTGCCACTTGCACCAAGTGCCATGCCGAGATCGAGGAGGTACATCGCAAGACCATCCGCGGGGAACTCTGGGAAAAGGAAGCGCACGTCCTGCCCGCCTGCGTGGACTGTCACCAGCCGCACAAAGTGCGCAACGTTTACTATGCCGAGGGCATGGCCGATGCTGACTGCATGCGCTGCCACGCGAATGAACATTTGAAGGCAGCCGATGGCCGCACGATGTTCGTTTCAGCCGCCGAGATCGCCGCTTCGCGCCACGCGCACCCGCGCACCCAGGCCGTTCCAGTTTCCTGCAGCCAGTGCCACTCCGAGGTGAATGTCTCGCGCGTCCGACCCTGCGAGACCATCACTCATCCCGTCGACTGCGCCAAGTGCCACGAAGACCAGGGCCAGCAATATCAGCGCAGTAAACACGGCCAGCTCCTCGCCGCTAAAGATCCCAACGCACCCAACTGCAGGGATTGTCACGGAACTCACCGCATTCTGGACAAGCGCGATCCCGAATCCAGAACCTTCTCGACCCGGGTACCGGAGTTGTGCGGCAGCTGCCACCGCGAAGGCCAGAAGGCCGCCATTCGATACGTCGGAACGCAGCACGAAATCATCCAGCATTACCAGGAAAGCATTCACGGCAAGGGCCTGCTCAAGAGCGGCTTGACCGTTACCGCCACCTGCACCAGTTGCCATACCGCCCACATGGTGCTGCCCGCGTCGGATCCGCAGTCCACCGTCAACCCGAAAAACGTTCCCACCACATGCGGGGCCTGCCATCACGGCATCGAAGAGCAGTTCGAGCAGAGCGTTCACTCCCGGCTGATCACCAAGACCGACAAGGCACTCCCGGTTTGCAACGATTGCCACAGCGCGCACACCATCCGCCGCACTGATGAAACCGGATTCATGCTCGACATCATGGACAAGTGCGGCAAATGCCACGCCGCGATTGCTAAGACCTACTTCGACACCTATCACGGCAAAGTCTCGCGCCTGGGCTACACCAAGACCGCCAAGTGCTATGACTGCCACGGTGCTCACGACATCTTGCCCGTTGCCGATCCGCGGTCGCATCTGAGCCGGGCAAACGTGGTCGCGACGTGCCAGAAGTGCCACACGACCGCGACCCGCCGCTTTGCCGGTTACCTGACTCACGCCACGCACCACGATCCCAAAAAGTACCCGTTCCTGTACTGGACGTTCTGGGGAATGACCACGCTGTTGGTCTCGACCTTCGTAATGGGCGGCATGCACACCCTGCTCTGGCTGCCGCGCGCTCTGCAGATGCGCCGCGAGCTCAAGGCTGAGGAAGCTCAGGAAGAAGCTGAACGCTTGAATCGCGCCGGCATCGAAGACAAATCCGCAGGCAAGGATGGCAACCATGCCGAGTGATCTTGAGCGAAAGACTCCGCAGCCGCGGTCCGCGGCTACATTTGATCTTCGCGGACCGGAGCGCAAACGTCTGGAACGTGAATACGTGCGGTTCACGCGGCTGCAGCGTGCGCTCCACGCCTGCATGATCGTCAGCTTTATTAGCCTGGCCACCACCGGCCTGACCCTGAAGTTCTCCTACACTCGATGGGCTGGCATGGTTTCGCGGTTTCTGGGTGGATTCCAGGTCGCCGGCTTTATTCATCGCACCGCTGCCATTTTGATGTTCGGAGTCTTCGTTACCCACCTCTACAGCCTTTTGCAGTTGAAGAGGCGCGAGCACGAATCGTGGCGAAGCCTGTTGTTTGGGCCTGACACCATGCTGCCCACCCCTAAGGATCTGCACCAGTTCGTCGCCACCATGAAGTGGTTCATCGGCATGGGCCCGCGCCCGCAATACGGCCGCTGGACATACTGGGAAAAATTCGATTATTTCGCCGTGTTTTGGGGAATTGCCGTCATCGGCTCTACGGGCCTGACCCTCTGGTTCCCGATTTTCTTCACGCGCTTTTTGCCCGGCCCGTTCATTAATATCGCCACGGTCATCCACAGTGACGAAGCTCTGCTCGCCACCGGCTTTATCTTCACAGTGCATTTTTTCAACACGCACCTGCGCCCGGAAAAGTTCCCCATGGACACGACGATTTTCACCGGCCATATGCCTCTGGCTGAGTTGAAGCGTGACAAGCCCGAGGAATACGAAGCGCTGGTGGCCTCCGGCCGCCTGGAGGAGCACCTGGAAGAACCGCAGCCGGAGATCGTAGTGCGGACGATCCGTGTGTTTGCCTGGATGGCGCTGAGTATCGGCTTCAGCATCGTCGTATGGATCATCTACGCGATGCTTTTTGCGTACAAGTAGCGCCGCCGGGCTCAGGCGGGCCTGTGATTCGCGGCGCTGCAAGGAGTGACTCATGATGGCAATGAAACATTCCCGATGGCTGATCGGGCTGGGATTTTTCCTAGTCCTGGGCCAGTCGTGGGCCCGGCCCCTCCCAGCAGCTGACCAGGAATGCCTGGCCTGCCACGGCGAAGCCGGCATGAAATCCGAGTCAGGCCGTAGCCTGCACGTGGACGCCGCCAAATTCAAAGGCAGCATGCACGCGGCGCTGGCCTGCACCGACTGCCATGTCGGCGTGAAAGAATATCCCCATCCCAAGGCCATGCGGCGGCCGACCTGCGCCACCTGCCACGAAGAACCAGCCAGCCAGATGCCAAAGAGCGTCCACTCGATCCTGGGCGCGGGCACCGGCGGCTGCGCCAGTTGTCATGGCACAGCGCACGAAGTGCAGGCCGCGGAGAAAATCCTGCCGCAGCAATGCGCCACCTGCCACGAAGACGCCGTCCACGGTTATCAACTCGGCGTCCACGCGGTCGCCCGCAAGGACGGAGATGGACAGGCTCCCACCTGCACCGCCTGTCACGGCGGCCCGCACCAGATTGTGGCCGCCAGTGATCCTGATTCGCCGGTAAACCACGTTCACATTCCAAACACCTGCGCCAAGTGCCATGCCCAAAAATTCGTGATGGAGCGCGCCGGATTCAGCACGCAGCCCTACTATTCCTATGAAGAGAGCGTGCACGGAAAGGCGGTGACGGCCGGATCCACCAAGGCGGCGGTGTGTACCGACTGTCACGGAGTTCATGAGATTCGCCCGGCCAGTGACGATAAGTCGTCCATCTTCAAGTTCAATGTGCCCGGGACCTGCGCCAAGTGCCACACCACCGTGGAGCAGGAGTTCGCGCAGAGCATCCACGGACAGGCGATCGCCAAGGGCAACTCGCAGGCCCCGGTCTGCACCGATTGCCACGGCATTCATTCCATCAAGGCGCTCAACGATCCGAACTCCCCGGTTTCGGCGAAGAACGTGGGGCAGGCGACCTGCGCGCGCTGCCATGAAGGCATGCGGCTCTCGCAGGAATTTGGAGTGGAAGGCCGGCGCGAAACCACGTATTTGGCCAGCTATCACGGGCT
>Ga0181532_10001133_pt1 | contig 26214 bp, 22 predicted proteins | sample PEATcosm2014_Bin_33_FD_119768 | JGI IMG/M metagenome (GOLD analysis project Ga0181532, IMG submission 119768) | Peatland microbial communities from MTU Mesocosm Facility, Houghton, MI, USA - PEATcosm2014_Bin11_30_metaG | ecosystem: Environmental > Terrestrial > Soil > Wetlands > Peat | place... | reverse complement strand
CATCATCCGTGTATGGGCAAAACACCGGCACAACACATTCGACATGACCTCGCGAATTTGCTCATCTGTGGCCTTCGGATGTTCATCGAGCAGCGCCTTTGCCGTAAGCATCACGCCGCTCAGACAAAAGCCGCACTGGGCCGCCCCCTCATCGATAAACGCTTGCTGAATCGAATGCGGTTTTTCCGGAGATCCCAAGCCTTCCAGCGTTGTAACCTCTTGCTGTTTCACTGCGCTGACTGGCATCACGCAGGAGCGCACTGCCTGTCCTCGTATGATTACCGTGCAGGCTCCGCACTGTGCGAGGCCGCAGCCGAACTTGGGTCCACGCAACTGCAGATCGTCGCTGAGTACATACAGAAGCGGAGTTTGCGGATCGACGTTCACCGTGTGAACGTAACCGTTTACCTTCAGAGAAATAGAGGGCATCACCTCACCTCCAAACATCTCGGATGACACGAGCATACAACGGTTCCTCTCCGCTGAGTGCGTATGGCATGGTGGAGTGTTGGCGAGTCACGCTAGTGCTTTTTCGGAGGCGCGCCCTTGGTGATCAGAGTGGAGCGGAATAGCGAAATAGAGGATTGGGGCGCGCGTTCAAGAAAGCACTAGCGTCATCCGACCGGAATGTGCGCCCGACGCGTCTGGCCCCCGGTTTTGAAGATCACACAGCGCGTTCTGATCCGTTATGACCTCCCGCAAAAAAAAACGATGGAGAGCCGGGCGTCCCCGCTCGGCCGCCAAACTGCCGGACGGGCGAGACGCCCGTCGCTCCACCGTATGGCTCATTACGCCTTCACGGCACTAAATCCGTGTGCACACCGCCTTGGTCTGAGTGTAGAGGTTGAGAACATCCTTGCCCATCTCACGTCCCCAGCCCGACTGCTTGTAGCCGCCAAAGGGAAGCGCTGCGTCGAAGATGTTGTAGCAGTTGATCCAGACTGTTCCGGCGCGCAGCAACGCTGCCGTCCGGTGCGCTTTCGAGACGTCCTTCGTCCAGACGCCCGCCGCCAGTCCGTACATGGAATCGTTGGCCCGAGTCAGCAGCTCTTCCGGATTGTCGAATGGAATCGCCGCCACCACCGGCCCGAAAATTTCTTCCTGCACCACCCGCATATTGTCTTTCGTATTTACCAGCACGGTCGGCTCGACAAAATATCCCTTGTCGCCCATCTTTTTTCCGCCCGTCACTGCGGTCGCGCCTTCCGACAGGCCGATCTCCAGATAGTTGCACACGCGCTGCAACTGTTCCTCGGAGACGAGCGGACCCATTGACGTTTTCGGTTCCAGACCCGATCCCACGTCGATTTTTTTCGCCTGCGCTGCTACGCCTTCCACCACGCGATCGAAGACCGGCCGCTCGATGTAGAGGCGCGATCCGGCGCAGCAACACTGGCCGTGATTGAAGAAGATGGCGCTGGCCGCGCCGCCGATTGCGGTGTCCAGGTCGGCATCTTTGAACACGACGTTCGGTGACTTGCCGCCGAGTTCGAGCGAAACTTTTTTCAGATTTCCTGTGGCCGCGTGCACAATCAGCTTGCCCACTTCTGTCGACCCGGTAAACGCAATCTTATCGACCAGATCGTGCGCCGCCAGAGCCGCTCCCGCCGTTTCGCCATATCCCGGGACGATGTTGACCACACCATCCGGGAATCCGGCTTCCATAATCAGCTCGCCCAGACGCAGCGCGGAGAGCGGCGTCTGCTCGGCCGGCTTCAACACCACCGTGCATCCTGTCGCCAGCGCCGGCGCCAGCTTCCATACCGCCATCAGCAGCGGGAAATTCCACGGGATAATCTGGCCCACGACGCCGACCGGCTCGCGCAGCGTGTAAGCGTGATAGTTCACGCCGGGCGTATACAGCACCGAGAGCGGAATGGTGGTGCCTTCGAGCTTGGTCGCCCATCCCGCCATGTAGCGGAACATATCGACCGCCAGCGGAACATCGGCGGCGCGCGCCACGGTGAGCGGCTTGCCGTTATCAAGTGTTTCCAGGGTCGCGAATTCTTCGATGTGCTCTTCCAGCAAGTCGGCCACTTTCCACACCAGCTTGCCGCGGTCGGAGGCCGTGATGCGCGACCAGGGGCCGCTGTCGAACGCCTTGCGCGCGGCCTTTACAGCCAGGTCAATGTCCTGCCGATCGCCTTCTGCAATCTGCGCCAGGACTTCGCCGGTAGCTGGGTTATAGGTTGGGAAAGTTTTGCCCGAGACGGCAGTTACCCACTTGCCGTCGATCAGCATTTTGCGCGGCTTCGAGATGAAGTCGCTGACGCGTGAATCAATCTGGATTGGCGAAACTGCAATTCCCATACATCCTCCTTTAAAGCGAGATCAAGTGAGAGAGGTTAGCTGCGGTGATGACCCTGAAAAATACTAGTCCCGCACGGCGGGGAAGGCAAATGGGGAAAGCATTGAGTCATCAAAGCCATTGAGTCATTGAATCGTTGCAAACCTTAAAGCCCTGTGGGCTTTTGACTTTGAATGATTCAATGATTCTACTTGATGTCTTTCATCGCCAGGAGCGAACTGAAGTCGTGGCCAGAGGGGTCGACGCCTCGCGCTACCACTCCGCCAAAGGCGTCGCGAAATTCAGGAAACCTTGCCACCAGTGCTTTGATCACGGCCGTATTTTCCTGAAACGTGTGCGCTGTATCCGATACATCCGCGGCCTGATAGCTTACTTCCACGTCAAGGTCGTTGCCCACGCCCCGCAGAAAAATTTCGGTCAAATGATAAGTCTTGCCACCGGCGCTCATATCCACGATGGTGCCATTCGCGGGCAAATCGGTGGGTTGCGTCGTCTGGGCTTCGTCGTAGAGTTTGTCGGTGGCGAGCGTGCTCATGAAGTCCACTGGAGAGGACAGGGCGATTGCCTCGCGGTAATACAGCCAGGCGTTGTGATTCTGAGCCTTAGCCTTGAAATCGCGGGCGCGCTGGGTGAACCATGCCGCATCGTGTCCCGACGCCTGTGAGGACTTGGCAAAAAAACCTGCCAGTTTCCAGTCGGTGCCTGCCTGCTGCAGGACCAGAGTCAGCGTCATTGCGGCCTGGCCGCCGTTCACGTCGAGAATGGTGACGCCGTATTTGCCGGGCGGCAGATTGTTCAGGACAAATACGGCACTATCCTTGGTCTGACCGGACTGTCTAAATACGCCGCACAGAAATTCAGCGCGCGCCAGCGGTTCTGCGCTATCGGTGGTAAGTAAAAAGGGCGGCCGAACCGTAGCTTTTGCGCCAGCGAGGACCGCCTGGTTCTCTTTGACCGCGGCTGCGATCCCCGTAAAACTTGCTGCCACGGAGGCGATAGAACTCTGCCGCAGGGCAGCCGTATCCCCGCGCGCCGACATTTCGAAATAGTGCTTGGCCGAAGCTTCGAGCCCGCTTCGTACGGAATCGTCCATATCCGCGGCGCTCAGACAGGTCTGGGATTGGGCGCAGACCGATGCTCCCAGCAGCGCCAGCCACAGCCATCTTCCGTGGCGACGAAGATTCCAGAACGCCGATGCCGAACGAATACCCGAAGCCATACCCAAAGGGAAAGCCTCCGCTGGCATTCTACGCGCAGTTGAAGCCGAGGACCGTCTAGATGCTTGCAAGAGCAATACCTGCAATGGGACGTTCGTAATCAAGTACGCAAGAAATCAGGCGGTCCGGCGTTCAACCAGCAGTGGTAATATCAGGCAGAGTGGCTACGGAACCGGCAGTTGCTCGCGGAAACGGGGCATATAACTGATGTCGAGCGCACGCAAATGGATCGCTTTGGGGCTGGTGCTGGCAACTCCAGTCCTGCTTGCGCAGGGATCTCCCGCTCCGGCCACCGCCCAGTCCGCCACGCCGATACCCCCCCCACACCACAAGTCCCACAAGTCCAATAAAACTCCGAAGCCAATCGTGCTCCCGCCACTACCGAGCGGTCCGCTGAGTCAGTTGCCTATGGACCAGATTCCGGCCACGAAAGCGACGGTCAGTTTCGAGGGCGGCCTGCTGACGATCTCGGCTCAGAATTCGACTTTAGGCGAAATCCTTCGCGATGTGCGCAAGCTCACCGGGGCTTCGATTGAGATTCCTCAAGGGTCTGCTGCTAGCGAGCGAGTGGTTACTCACCTCGGCCCGGGAGCGCCACGGGATGTTATGGCCGGATTGCTTAACGGCTCCAGTTTTGATTACGTGATGCTGGGTTCAAGCTCAGATCCCACGGCTATTTCGAGCGTGATCCTTCTGGCGAAGCCCTCGTCATTGGGACCCTCGTCGTTGGGAGATAAGCCGGGAGATAACCAGACCGCCGCGAATGGATTCCAGGGCCCTCTGGGGGCGGTGTCGCCAAACGGTGGTCCGCCTCAGCCCTTCAATCGGCAACAAATTGCCCAGATGCCGGGACAAGCCGCGAATGGGCAACCGGCGAATGCCCAAGACGATAGCAAGGACGACGATTCTGATACCACCGACGACAACGCCGACGATCAGGCCCAGGCGGGACAGTCCAACATGAACGGCGCCAATGGCCAGGACCAGCAGCAACAGCCCGATCCAAACCAGCCCAACGCGGGGCCGAAGACTCCTGAGCAGATTCTGGAGATGCTCCAAAGACAGAGACAACAACAGGCCGGTCCTGCGGCGCCTGGCGCGCCTCCCCCCCAGCCTCCACAGCCACCCCAAGAGTAGCCGTGCATTTCGGGGCACCCCTGGACAGGCACCCCTGGGCACACTATTCCACTGGATTCAAAGGGAAGGGTCGCAAGCCCGCGTTTAGTCGCCGCTTACGGGGCTTTGGTGGGGCACCAACGCCTGAAGAGCGTTGGACGGTCGGGAGGGGTTGACGGCGGCCAATATGCCGCAAATCGCGCAATACGCGCCGAAAACGCCCAAAATTACAGCTAAGATTGCGGTGCTACTGATCAGAAAAGCTACGAAAAGTGCGCTCACGTTACCGGCCCTTGCTGGCAGCCACCTCTAAAGCGCGCGGCTGCAAATGTTTTACTCGTCTTTAGAACAATATCCGCATTTGACCCCCGCTGCTGTTAGCAAATAAGATACGAGAATCGAACTGCGTATCTCCACTCTCCAACATTTCTTAGGACCCGTCCACGTTACGGAAGTCCATAAAGTTTTGTGTTAAATGGCCATCACCAGCATTTCGGTGCGCGGCGCGCGCCAGCACAACCTGAAGAATATTGACGTCGAGATTCCGCGCAATACTTTGACGGTCATTACGGGCCTGAGCGGCTCCGGCAAATCCTCGCTTGCTTTCGATACCATCTACGCCGAAGGCCAGCGGCGCTACGTCGAAACGCTTTCCGCCTACGCTCGCCAGTTTCTCGACCAGATGGAGCGCCCCGACGTCGACTCGATCGACGGCCTCAGCCCATCGATTTCCATCGAGCAGAAGACCACCAGCCGCAGTCCGCGCTCCACCGTCGGCACGATCACTGAAATCTACGATTACCTGCGCCTGCTCTACTCTTCCATCGGAGTGCCCCATTGCCCGAATTGCGGCAAGCCCATCACCCGCCAATCGGCGGAGCAAATCGTCCAGCGCGTAATGTCGCTGACGCCCGATGACCGCGTCATGATCATGGCGCCCATCGTGCGGGGCCGCAAAGGCGAATTTAAAAAAGAAATGGAGAAACTCATCCAGCACGGTTTCTCCCGCGCCCGCGTGGACGGCGAGCTGGTGAACCTCGAGGATGATCTCGCGCTCGACAAGCGCAAGAATCACACCATCGAAGTCGTCGTGGATCGCTTGCTGGTCAAGCCCGGAATCGAACACCGCCTCGAACTCTCGGTCGGACTGGCCATGAAACTCGGCGGTGGTCTCGTGCTGGTAGCGGTCGTCAACGGAGACGAGACGCTTTATTCTGCGCGCCTGGCCTGCCCCGACTGCGGCATCAGCGTTCCGCAACTTGAGCCGCGATCGTTCTCGTTCAACAGTTCCTACGGAGCCTGTCCCGAGTGTCACGGTCTCGGCAGCCGCTACGACTTGGATCCCGGGAAAGTAATTGTCGATTGGTCAAAGCCGCTGCTCGATGGCGGCCTGGGACCCGGTTCGTCATCGCAGAACCTGCTTCGCAGTTTGCAGTTGTTTGTCCTGGCCTACGGTTTCGACTTGACGACGCCTTTTGAGAAATTTCCCGACAAGATTCAGAACCTGCTGCTCTACGGCGAACCGCAGCGCGGGGGCAAAACTGGTTTTCTTGGGATTCTCGGCCACCTCAAGCAGAATCTCGAAGCCTCCACGTCCGACACCTACCGCGAATATCTGATGGATTTCATGTCGGCTACCGAATGTTCGATTTGCCACGGCAAGCGTCTGCGTCCGGAAAGCCTGGCCGTCAAAGTAAACGGCATGTCCATTGCCGATTTCACCAGCCTTCCGATTGCGCGCGCTCTCGAAGCCGCGCGCGACATCAAACTGACCGGCAGGGAATTGACCATCGCCGGACGCATCGCGCACGAAATCACCCAACGCCTCGAATTCCTTCACAATGTCGGACTCGGTTACCTGCAGCTCGGCCGCTCCGCCGCCACACTTTCTGGCGGAGAAGGCCAGCGCATCCGCCTCGCCACCCAAATCGGATCGAAGCTGCGCGGGGTTCTCTATGTCTTGGACGAACCGTCGATCGGCCTGCATCACCGCGACAACGGACGCCTTCTCGCTGCGCTGGAAGACTTGCGCGACCTCGGCAATACCGTTCTCGTAGTCGAGCACGATGAAGAAACTATTCGCCGCGCCGACTATGTCATCGATCTGGGCCCCGGCGCTGGTCGTCACGGCGGCGAATTGGTCGCTAGCGGAACGCCCGCCGAAATCATGAACTCGTCAGCGTCGCTCACCGGCGCGTACATCGCCGGACGCCAGACGATTGCCATGCTTCCCGAGCGGCGCAGCCCGAATGGCAAAGCCATCGCCGTTCTGGGCGCGCGCGAGAACAACCTCAAGAATCTCGACGTAGTGTTTCCGCTCGGCGTGATGACGGTTGTGACCGGTGTTTCCGGCTCCGGCAAATCGACCCTGGTCAACGACATTCTCTACCGCGCGCTCGCCAAACAGCTCTATCGTTCGCGCGAGGAACCGGGCACGTACAAAGCCATCACCGGAGCGGAGTTGATCGACAAGGTCATTCGCATCGACCAGTCCCCCATCGGCCGCACCCCGCGCTCGAATCCCGCAACTTATACCGGAATATTCGCCGCCGTTCGCGACCTCTACGCCATGCTGCCGGAATCGCGCGAGCGCGGATACAAACCCGGCCGCTTCTCCTTTAACGTTTCCGGCGGACGCTGCGAGGCTTGCCAGGGCGAAGGCCAGCGCCGCATCGAAATGAACTTCCTGCCCGACGTCTACGTGCAGTGTGAGCTCTGCGGCGGACGCCGCTACAACCACGAAACGTTGTCGGTTCATTACAACGGCTATTCCATCGCCGACCTGCTGGAAATGCCCGTGTCGGACGTGCTCCAGATTCTGGAAAATATCCCGCAGGTCAAGCAAAAGCTGCAAACCCTGGTCGACGTAGGGCTCGGATACATTCACCTCGGTCAATCTGCCGTCACCCTTTCGGGCGGAGAAGCCCAGCGCATCAAGCTCGCCCGCGAACTCAGCAAGCGCCAGACCGGGAAAACTCTTTATCTGCTGGATGAGCCGACAACCGGATTGCATTTCGACGATGTGCGCAAGTTGCTCGACGTCCTGCACCGTCTCACCGATCTCGGAAATACGGTCATCATCATCGAACACAATCTGGACGTCATCCGGAACGCCGATTGGATCCTCGATCTCGGCCCCGAAGGCGGAGAAGAAGGCGGCCGTATCGTGGCCCAGGGCACGCCCGAGCAAGTCGCGCGCGTAAAGAAGTCCTACACCGGCCAGGCGCTAACCGGGTATTTCAATGGCTCATCAAAGAATGCGTCTTCAAAGAATGGAGCGGCAAAGAACGCGTCGGAAAAAAATGGCTCGGCGAAACGCAGCTTGACGAAGAGCGTGCTCGCGCCCACTGGCACCGAGGAACTAGCGTGAGCCTTCCGCCTGACGATCCGCTAATTCAAGTGCCAGCGCCACAGCCCACGGACCAGCCCCTGGAGGGACGGCCGTCCTCGCCCGTCCGCGTGGGGACAGCCGCCCCCGGCTGTCCAGCTGAGCAAAGCTCGGCAGATGCCGGTGGCCGTGGCGACTCTGGATTTTCTCTAGCCACCAACGACGGCCAACCTGCCCAAATCCTTTCGGCCGCGCCCGCAAATCCCACGTCGAATGATCCCGCCTGGAACGGATGGGATGTCCTCCGCCTCACATTCCTTACCATCGTTGCGCTCTTCATCGGTGTGTTTGCCGTGCTATTCATCGCCCGCGCCTGGGTGTACCCTCACCATGCCCTCGGCGAAATCGCCCGAGTCCCGCTGGTTGTCATTGCTGGACAAGCCCTGGCATACCTTCTTATCCTCGCGTACATGTATGTGCTCGTAGCGCGCGAGCGCCGCCGCCCCGATTTTCTTACGGCTATCCACTGGAACTGGCCTCGCAATATTGCGGGTTACGTGTTGGCGGGTTTCGTCCTTTCGCTAGCTTTGCAAGCTGTGGCGCATCTGTTGCCGATTCCGAAAGACCTGCCCATCGACAGTTTCTTCCGCACTCCCGCCGAAGCTTGGGCGCTCGGCATCCTCAGCATTACGCTCGCGCCCCTGATCGAAGAGCTCTTCTTTCGCGGCTTTCTTTATCCCGTGCTTGCGCGTCGCCTCGGTTTGCCGATTGCCGTTCTCCTGACCGCGCTCGGTTTCGCCGCGTTGCACGCCGCGCAACTGGGGTTCGCCTGGGGACCGGTGCTCGTGATCTTCCTGGTTGGCCTCGTCCTGACTATGGTCCGAGCCAATACAAATTCCGTAGCCGCGGGTGTTCTCATCCACATGGCCTACAACGGAACCATCACCGTCGCCATGTTCGCCGCCACCGAAGGATTTCGGCATCTGGAGAAACTCAACCAGTGAAGAAGCTGTCAGGTGACAGATCCCTCAGGTCAGGCTTCGGTGTCCCGGTTCAGCTCCCTGATAGACGAGTTGGCAGTCATCGCCAGTTCCCTATACCCTGGGACCTGAGACCTGACACCTGACACCTAAGACCTGAGAACTGAACTTTCATGTCCACTGCACGACAAGAGCTCTTGCAACTGCTGGCGAACAAATCATTTCGCCTGGGCGAATTCAAGTTGTCGTCCGGCAGCACCAGCGACTATTACATCGACTGCCGTACCACTACGCTCGACGCTCGCGGCGCACAACTGGTCGGCCAGGTGTTCCTCGATGAAATGCGCGGACAAGGCTGGCACGCCGACGCCATCGGCGGACTGACCATGGGCGCCGATCCCATCGTCGTGGCCGTAGCCGTCATCAGTGGAACTCTGCACGGCTTCCTCGTGCGTAAGGCGGAGAAGCAGCACGGAACCGGCCAGCGCATCGAAGGCTTCCGCGAAAAAGGCGCAAGGGTCGTAATTGTTGACGATGTCTGCACCACCGGCTCCTCTACCGTGCAAGCCATCGAAGCCGCCCGACAATTCGGTTTCGAAGTGGTAGGCGCAATGTGCCTGGTAGAGCGCCAGGACGCCCACGGCCGCCCCAATGTAGAAAGAGCCGCGGCGCCCGCGAATTTCATATCGATTTTCACGGCAACGGATGTGAGGAAAGAGCACTTAGCACTCAGCATTTAGTCCGGAAGGGTTGTGTTACCGTCTTGACTAACTGCTAATTGCTAACTGCTAAGTGCCCGCTGAGAACCGCGAACTGAGAACTGAGAACTGACGTGATTCAAACCCTGGAATGGACGAAATCCGGCGTAGTCTTCATCGACCAGACGAAGCTGCCCACCGAAGAAGTGTATGTAACCTGCACCACGCACCAGCAGGTCGCCGACGTGATCTGCAACATGGTGGTTCGCGGAGCGCCCGCCATTGGCGTTGCCGCTGCCATGGGCATCGCCCTCGGCGTAAGAAACTCCAAGGCCGAGAATGGCGCCGATCTCAAAAAGGATTTCGACCAGATTTGCGAAACCATCCGCCAGACGCGCCCCACCGCCGTCAACTTGTTTTGGGCGATCCGCCGCATGAGTGAGAAATTTGAAACCCTTCGTATCCGTCCCATAGCGCAGATCCAGCAAGCATTGGTCGAAGAGTCCCAGCGCATGCACGCCGAAGACATCGCCGCCAACCAGGCTATGGGACGCTACGGCGCCGAACTGATGCCATCGAGCGGTGGCGTGCTCACCCACTGCAATGCGGGAGCGTTGGCGACCGCCGGTTACGGCACCGCGCTTGGCGTAATCCGCGCCGCTGTCGAAGCAGGCAAGAAGATTCACGTCTACGCCGACGAGACACGCCCGTTTCTGCAAGGCTCGCGCCTCACCGCGTGGGAGCTGATGAAGGACGGCATCCCCACCACCGTTATTTCCGACAGCATGGCTGGAGTCATGATGCAGCAAGGCAAAATCGGAGCCATCGTCGTCGGTGCCGATCGCATCGCCGCCAACGGAGACGTAGCCAACAAAGTCGGCACCTACACTGTGGCCGTCCTCGCCAAAGAACACGGCATCCCGTTCTACGTCGCCGCGCCGATTTCAACCGTCGATCTTGCCACGCCCGACGGCAGCAAAATTCCCATCGAGCAGCGCAATGCCAGAGAAGTGACGCACATCGCCGGCAAGCAAATGGTTCCCGACGGAGTCGAGGTTGAAAACCCCGCCTTTGACGTAACTCCGGCCAAATACGTAACCGCCATCATCACCGAACGAGGGGTAGCCCACGCTCCTTACGAAGAGTCTCTACTAGAGCTTGCGGAGGCGCCGTAGCAAATCGCGTAGGAACGGCCGCCCTCGGCCGTTCAGCCGGGCGTAGCCCGGCAGCTCCCGAACCTATTCTCGATGCCCGCCGCCTCCCAGTCCGAACTCACGTTCTCCAGCGGCGGCAAGCCAGTCCGCCTGGACGCCTACTTGCAGGAATCGTCCGCGAGCCCAGTCCCCGCCGTAGTCGCGCTCTACGGTTCCGGAGGCAACGTCTCCGGCATGGAGCGCTATGCCAGCACGTTAGCGGTGCACGGTTTCGCGGTTTACCTGCTTCATTACTTCGACCGCACCGGCACCGAATCCGCCGACAAGCCGACGATCCTGCGCAATTTCCCGCTGTGGATGAAAACCCTCTGGGACGCAATCAGCTTCGTCGAGACGCAGCCGCAAGTGGACGGCAAGCGCATCGCTCTGCTCGGCTTCTCGCTGGGGGCCTACCTCTCGCTCGCCAACTCGGCCATCGACCACCGCGTGAAGGCCGTCGTCGAGTTCTTTGGAGGCATGCCGAAAGAGATGAACCTGTTCATGCGACGCCTCTGCCCCGTGCTCATTCTGCACGGCGAGGTCGATTCGACCGTCCCCGTCGAGGAGGCCTACCAGTTGCAGAAGTTGCTGGAGAAGAAAGGAATCCCCTACGAAATCAAAATCTATCCCGGAGCCGGCCACGGCTTCGAGGACCAAACCATCTGGCACGACGCCGGTCTAAGGAGCCTGCGATTTCTGCAGAAATACCTAAAATCCTAACCAAAGTTCTCCCCTGTGCCCCCTGTGGTAAAGAACCGAACTCTTCCCCTCAGCCCCGCGTATCATATTCTGGAGGAGCTGTAATCCATGCTAGCCTTCCTGCTCTGGTGTTTGCTCTTCATCCTCTGCTGGCCCGTAGCCCTGCTGGCCCTGATCCTCTATCCATTCGTGTGGCTGCTGTTGCTGCCATTTCGCCTGGTAGGAATCGCCGTCCACGGCGCGCTCGCCCTCGTCTGGGCCGTAGTGATGCTCCCGGCGCGCTTGCTCAGCGCTCCGTTTCGTCTTTCCAGAATTTGAAAACCGGATCGCGATCGTCTTCTCGCGCAGCCGCGTGCAGGTCGTCAGGAGGGAAAAGACCGATCGCAGAGTTGCGCAACCGTTGGTAGGAGGTCTGTAATTGCGTCCGCCTTATGTACGACAGCATCGGTCATCTTGAGGGTTCTGCTGGAATCTCGCTTGCCGAGAACATGACGATCAGAATTTCCGGCCGGCAACTCTTGATCGCCGCCGCTACATCGTGACCATTCATTCCAGGCATGTGGTAGTCAACAACTGCGGCATCAAGCCGAGACCTCATCGCCAGGGCTAGCCCCTGTTCCGCGGACACCGCCGTGAGGACGCTATAGCCCGATCTTTCGAGCGACGATGATGAGAGCGGCGTTCTGCGACATGAGAAAGCGATGCAGAGGATCGTTCGCGTCGACGCTCGATACGCTTGAGGCACTTAGTTAGGGGCTCACGACGCGGGTAGCCCAGCCTCGCCGTGAAAACGGGGGAAGGCGTCTTGAATGCAATCAGGCTGAGCTACCCGTTCGGCTCGCTACTTGCTTGAACAACCCCAACAACCCTCAGGACAGATGCCGGTATTCTGCCGGAACGCTCAGGCCCAGTCTGTTCAAAATTGAACACTATCGGTTGACAAAGAATTCTGTTTCATGCAACGTAGCCGATAGCCAGACCTGCGGGACCCTGGCGATTGCACCAGGCGTCTAGAGGGAGGCCGCCATGCCCCGTCGCAAAACTCAAAAAACAGTTCAACAAAAGGTTCAGAAAAAAGTTCGGAAAAACGCGCAGAAGTTTGACGTCCATGCCTTCCTTTCTCGGGTCGGTTTAGGAAGGACGATCCTGCAATATCCCGCGAACAGCGCGATCTACTCCCAGGGAAGTCCGGCAGACGCGGTATTCTACATTCAAACCGGACGAGTGAAGCTCACCGTGGTATCCAAGCAGGGCAAAGAGGCCACCGTAGCGCTGCTGAAAGAGGGCGATTTTGTGGGGGAAGGGTGTATCACCTCCGACCAGTCTCTGCGGACGACATCTGCGCTTGCCATTACGGACTCTTCGGTGCTGAGAATTGAAAGGAAAGTGATGCTCGAGGTGTTGCACCGGGAACACGCGTTTTCCGATTTGCTGGTTGCGTTCCTAGTCGTCCGCAACAGTCAGATTCAGGCGGACCTGGTCGATCAACTCTTTAATTCCGCCGAGAAACGACTAGCTCGGGCTCTTTTGCTGCTGACTCGCTTTGGCAAAGAAGACAGGTTGGAGCCGGTGCTCCCAAGGATAAGCCATGAAGGATTGGCGGAGATCGTCGGTACCACCCGAGCGCGAGTTACTTTCTTTATGAATCGCTTCAGGAAGCTGGGCTTCATTGACTACAACGGGGGATTGGAGGTTCGCAGTACTCTGCTCGACGTCGTGCTGCACGACTGAGGGCCCATGCCAAGCCCTGAAAACTGAGTTTCATTCCTGCATCGTCTTCAGTCCAGAGCTGACCCGCAACTTCGCTTCGGTCGCTACCTGGACGTCGTCCGCCGTCAACCCGGGAGCAATCTCTTCGAGCAGCAAGCCTTCCGGAGTCACTCGGATGTAAGCCATCTCGGTGACAATGGTGTCCACGACCTTTACGCCGGTAAGGGGCAGAGTGCATTTTTTCAGAATCTTCGGCTGCCCATCTTTGGTCGCGTGTTCCATGGCGATGATCACGCGCCGTGCTCCCGCAACCAGGTCCATGGCGCCGCCCATGCCTTTGACCATTTTGCCGGGAATCATCCAGTTGGCAAGATTGCCGAGTTCGTCAACTTCCATCGCGCCCAGCACGCTGAGGTCAACATGCCCGCCGCGAATCATGGCGAAAGAATCAGCGCTCGAAAAGTAAGCGGTGCCCGCCATCTCGCTGACCGTTTCCTTTCCCGCGTTGATCAGGTCCGCGTCTTCCGTGCCTTCGACGGGATAGGGCCCGATGCCCAGCATCCCGTTCTCGGATTGCAGAATCACGTCCATGCCCGGCGGAACATAATTGGCAATCAGCGTGGGCAATCCGATGCCGAGGTTGACGTAGAATCCGTCGCGCAATTCGCGGGCAATGCGCTTCACGATGCGTTCGCGCTTGTCGGTATCTTTCGGAGTCTTCGGTAAAGTTGACATTGTTGTCGTCGATTCTGGGCGGTGATGAGGAGGAAGGTCGTTGGTCGTTGGTCGCCGGTCAACCTTCCGAACGACTAACGGCCAGCGACCAACGACTGTTTCGCTACCTCGCTGCCGCCGATTTCGTCACAGTCCGTTTTTCTATTCTCTTCTCAAACACCTCACCCTGAAAGATACGTTTCACGAACACGCTCGGCGTATGAACCATGTCAGGGTCCAGTTCTCCAGGTTCGACCAGGTGTTCGACTTCGGCGATCGTGATCTTGGCTGCAGTCGCCATCATGGGATTGAAATTGCGTGCGGTTTTGCGATAGACGAGGTTGCCCCAACGATCGCCTTTCCAGGCCTTGATGAAGGCAAAGTCGGCTTTCAGTGCGCGTTCCATGATGTAAGTGCGGCCGTCGAACTCGCGGGCTTCTTTGCCCTCGGCGACCACCGTTCCAACGCCAGTGGGCGTAAAGAACGCGGGAATGCCGGCGCCCCCGGCGCGAATCCGTTCAGAGAAGGTTCCCTGCGGAACCAGGTCGAGTTCCACCGTGCCGTTCAGCACCATCTGTTCCAGCAGTTTGTTTTCGCCGACGTAGGTTCCAATGTGACGCCGGATCTGACCATTGGCCAGAAGCACTCCCACGCCAAAGCCATCGACGCCGGCGTTGTTGCTGATGGTGGTGAGGTTCTTGACGCCCTTGCGGGCGAGAGCGCGGATCAGGTTCTCAGGATTCCCGCACAAACCGAATCCGCCCACCATGATGGACGCTCCGTCAAACACGTCCCGGATCGCCTCTTCAGCGCTGGCGACAACTTTGTGCATAGCAGGAGAATTCTATAGGAAATTAGGACGTCGAGAGAGGTCAAGACTAAAATCCAGCACAGGGGCCACAGAGACACAGAGAAAGGAACACAGAGAAATTCATTTCCGGTTCTTCTCCGTGGCTCTGTGCCCCTGCGGTGGGTGTTCTATCGCCGCGATCTCGATGGCTTCGGCGGAAGGGATGGCGTGCTCTTCCGCAACTGGTGCGCGCGCTCAAATTCCGCGGCAAGTTCTCGCGAGTCCAGATTTTCGCGAATGTGCGCCAGTCGCTGCTCCAGCTTCTGCAGCACATCGGCAAGGTTCTTCTTGTTGGTGATGGCGATATCGCGCCACATCGAATAAGGACTGCCGGAAATGCGCGTCATCTCGCGCAGAGCGCGTCCGCCGATGTCGAGCACGGGTGCGTCGGGCCCGAATTCATCGACCAGCGCCGCCGCCAGTGCGGTCGAAATCATCTGCGGCAGATGACTGATCCATGCGCAGAAACGATCATGATCGGCGGCATCGACGACCGCGATCTTGGCGCCCATCTTCTCCGTCCAGTGGATAAATTCTCCGCACAGTCCGGCGTGAACATTCTGCCCGGGAAGCGGCGTGAAGAGCCAGGCGGCGCCTTCGAAAAGATCGGCATCCGCAAACTCCACGCCGGCGTGCTCTTTGCCCGCCATGGGATGCCCGGCCAGGAATCTGTGCCCGGCATTTCGTCCGAATGATTTCGCAGCGCGCACGACTACCTCTGCCTTGGTGCTACCGACATCGGTGACAAGTGTCTTCGGCGGCAGCGTTGGACCGAGTCGTCCGACCAGGTCGAGGATCGGGATTACCGGCGTTGCCAGCACCACCAGATCGCTGCCCCGCACGGCATCCGCTGGATTAGCTGTTCCCGAATCAATAGCGCCGCATTGCTCAGCCTTCTCCAAAACCGGATCGCGATCACACCCGATGATTCGTCCGGCAAGCCGGCGTTTCCTCAAGGCGAGGCCGAGCGAGCCGCCGATCAAACCGGTTCCGATAATGGTGACTTGTTTGAAGGCCATCTCAGTCAATCGTTGTTGGTCTGTCTTACTTGGCCTATGGCTTGGTCTAAAGAATGGTCAGTCTTCAGTCTGGAGAGTGCTGGTATTGAAATACTTCGGTCTTCTTCCCGGTGTGCTCAATCGCGGATTCAAGCACGGTGCTGCCGACCGCGCGATAGGTGATCCGGGCACTCTTATCCGGACGCTCGAAGACTGCTTCTCCTGTCGTAAAGCGGACCAGCGGATAGTTCAAGACCTCGGATTTGTCCTCGCGTGCTCCCAATCCCGGATTGAAATGCCAGAGACGCAACACCAGACCCTTAGCGGTCTGTTCGATCACTATGAGTTCATAGATCTGGACTTTCCCTTTCATAATGTATCGGTACATACCCATCATGCTGTCGCCAGCCGGTTCGCTCCAGTGCTCGTCGACGATGCCTCCCTCATACTCGCCGCGGTTGTGGCCGGAGATAAATGCCAGATCCGTTAACGCGACATCTGATATGGGCTTTGCGATCTTGTCCTGCGCCAGGCAGAAAGGTAGCAACAACAATAGGAGCGATGCGGTGAGTATTTTCATAGGCCTCAGATCTAAGATCGGCGGGCAAGCCGCCGCTACATTGGCAAGCAGTTTACGCGATCTCGCGTCCCACCGCAGGCGCAATCATGCGGAGCTGGTCCATCAAAGCGGCAAACTGCTCCGGGTAAAGCGACTGCGCACCGTCGGAAAGCGCTTTGTCCGGCTGGTGATGAACCTCAATGAGCATGGCATCTGCCCCAGCAGCAGCGGATGCAAGCGCCATGGGAGCCACTTTGTCGCGGCGCCCAGTGCCGTGCGATGGATCGGCGGTCATCGGTAGATGCGAAAGTTTATGAATGATCGGGATGGCGGAAATATCCATCGTGTTGCGCGTGTAAGTTTCGAAGGTTCGGATGCCGCGCTCGCACAAGATGATTTCGTAGTTGCCGCCGGCGAGCAGGTATTCCGCCGAGCATAGAAGCTCTTCGATCGTGGCCGCGATGCCACGTTTGAGCAGCACCGGCTTGCGAACCTTACCCAGTTCGCGCAGCAGATTGAAGTTCTGCATGTTGCGTGCGCCCACCTGGAAAATGTCCACATACGGCAGCATCAGCTCGATTTGCGAAATCTCCATGACTTCGCTGATCACCAGCAGTTTGAAATGATCGCCTGTCTCACGCAGCAATTTCAGACCGTCAAGGCCGAGTCCTTGAAACGAATAAGGAGAAGATCGAGGCTTGAAGGCGCCGCCGCGCAGAACACGCGCTCCCGCTTTGGTGATCAAGTCGGCAACCGTGAACAGCTGCTCACGCGATTCGACCGAACAGGGACCAGCCATGACAACAATCTTCTTGCCGCCGATCTCAATCCCGTTCGCAAACTTGACCACGGTCCCTTCAGGACGGAAGTTGCGCCCCGCCAGCTTGTAGGGTGAAGTGATGCGGTGAACTTCCTGCACTCCCGCCATCATTTCGACTTCGCGGGTGTCGAAATCATGGGGCACTCCGACTCCACCGAGAACGGTCTGGCGCGCGCCGGTCGAGCGGTGAACTTCAAAGCCGAAATGAACCAGTTGATCGATCACCCTCTGGATCTGATCTTCACTGGCCGAATCTTGCATTGCGACAATCATGAGTGCGCTCGTTTTGCCCCGCCGGAACCCGCTGTAAACTGTACGGCGGCGCGGCTGAAGGTTCTAGTCCTCGTATCGCGAATCAACTTCGGTGTCGTGGCCGGCCGGTCCGTCATCGGGAACGATTTCGTGTTTCTGGATGCTGCGCATGACGTCCATAATTCGTTCGTAGATCTGCCCCAGATCGCGCTCGGCTAAGGGACCGGTGTTGCTGCGCTGCACATTCGCAATCACCTCGCGCTCGCGCTCAGGTTCGTAAATGGGCAGGCTGGTATTGCGTTTCAATCGCCCAATTTCGACGGCAGCGGCCGCGCGTTCGTTAAGCAGCGCCGCCAGTTTGCGGTCCAGTTCGTCGATTTTCCTGCGCCAATCGGAAATGTCCATAGTGAGCTACGAGCTGCGGGCTACGAGCGATCTTACGAATTCTGCCACAGTCGCGGCTTCTCGGCCGGGATTTTGTTCGATGGCATGGACAATAGCACTGCCGACGACCGCGCCTTCAGCGAATTTGCCGACCGCCGCGAATTGCTCTGGGGATGAGATTCCGAAACCGACGGCTATAGGAAGCTTGGTGAAACGACGGATGCGCTTGACCAGAGCCCTAGCATCTCCGGCCATCTGCGCGCGTGCGCCAGTGACTCCAGTGCGCGAGATCGCATAGATGAAACCAGTCGAAACCTGCGCGATCAATTTCAGACGTTGGTCGGTCGAGGTGGGTGCAGCCAGAAAAATGGTTGCCAGATCATGCTTGCGAGCCTCGCGCAGATACTCGGCGGATTCTTCGACCGGCAGATCGGTGACTAGCGTTCCGTCAATCCCCGCCAGTCGCGCCACTTGGCAGAACTTTCCCAGGCCCATGCGCAGGATGGGATTGAGGTAGGAAAAAATCATCAGCCCAACGGATTGCGAATGCTCGCGAATTTCAGCGGCGAGCGTGAGCACGTTCTGCAGCGACGTGCCGTGCTTGAGCGCCCGCTCGCTGGCGCGCTGGATAACCGGCCCATCGGCGAGGGGATCGCTGAAAGGCACGCCCAGTTCAATTACGCTCGCACCCGCATCGATGGCTGCGAGGATGACCTCGCGCGTGGTCGCGAGATCAGGATCGCCGCAGGTTACGTAGGCGACGAGCGCGGGCTTAATTTCGAAATGAAAAGGCATGAAGACCGAACTAGAGGTTATCTCACAACCGGCGGTTCGGGTAGTTGCTGTAAATGCTGTTAAGCAGGGCCGCGCGTTTCCAGATTGCCCGACGGACGCTGTGATTTTGATCGCTGGCCGAACACAAAGACCGACAGAATCGTAAAACCCACCACAACGACGAGACACGCGATCCTAAACGCGTCAAATGGCAGTGCACCAGCCCACAGTACGCCAGTCAGTAGTCCCACCGAGAACGCTCCCGGTAGCCCGACCCAAGGGACAATGCACCAGTATCCTACCTGTTTCTAAAGTGGGCGCTGCGAGATAGAACATCTGACCAAGTAAGAGCTGATGAAACATCGTCCTCAGTCCGCTAATACAGCTTCAAATTCTCCCGCAATATCCCGACGTCTTTATCGCCGCGCCCCGAAATGTTGACAATCACAATTTCCGATTTCTTCATCTCCGGAGCGCGCTTGATGACCTCGGCAACTGCGTGCGCGGATTCGAGCGCCGGAATAATGCCCTCAGTCCGAGCGAGCAGCACGGTTGCCTCAAGCGCTTCAGCGTCGGACGCGGGAACATACTCCGCGCGACCCGTATCTTTAAGCATGGCGTGCTCGGGCCCAATCGACGGGTAGTCCAGGCCAGCCGACACCGAGTGCGTGGTAGCAATCTGCCCCGACGCATCCTGCAGCACATAAGAATAAGTTCCCTGCAGAACGCCCGGTGACCCGCCGCGGAAACGAGCTGCGTGCTCGCCCAGCGCCTTGCCGCGGCCGCCAGCTTCGACTCCTACAAGCTGCACTTTCTTGTCTTTCAAGAAGTCGTAGAAGATGCCGATGGAGTTCGATCCTCCGCCGACGCAGGCGATGATTGCGTTGGGAAGTCTGCCTTCGGCTTTGCGGATCTGCGCGCGGGCTTCGCGCCCAATGACGCGATGAAAATCGCGCACCATGGTCGGATAAGGATGCGCTCCCAGCACGCTGCCGAGCAGGTAGTGTGTGGTGCGAACGTTGGTGACCCAGTCGCGCATGGCTTCATTGATGGCGTCTTTGAGCGTGCGCGAACCGGAATCGACGCCGCGAACTTCGGCGCCCAGCAGACGCATGCGGAAGACGTTGAGCTCCTGCCGGCGCATGTCTTCGGTACCCATGTAAACCACACACTCGAAGCCGAGCAAAGCGCAGACAGTAGCCGTCGCGACGCCGTGTTGACCGGCGCCGGTTTCCGCGATGACGCGATGCTTGCCCATGCGTTCGACGAGCAAGCCCTGGCCAAGGCAGTTGTTGATTTTATGCGCACCGGTGTGGAGCAGGTCCTCGCGCTTCAGATAAATTTTTGCGCCGCAAAGTTTTTCGGTCAGCCGGCGGGCATAGAACAGCGGCGTAGGACGTCCCGCGTATGTTTTCAGTAGAAGGTCGAGACGCTGCTGGAACTTCCGATCGCGCTTCGCTTTTTCGTATTCGCGCTCCAGTTCCTCGAGCGCGGCCATCAGCGTTTCCGGAACGTAGCGGCCGCCGTAAACGCCGAAACGGCCGGCACTGTCGGCTTTTGGCGAAAGTTTCCCAGCTTCTTGCGCACGCGTCTTCTTGGTCACGCTCGCGGTCGCCATCGTCAGTTCGCCTCTTCCATGGCCCGCACGGCTTGGACAAACGCTCGGATTTTCCGGGAATCCTTCTTGCCCGGTTCCCGTTCGACGCCGGAGGAAACATCCACGCCCCAGGGGTGGAGGAGGTGGATCGCCTCCTGCACATTGCCGGGACGCAGGCCGCCCGCGACGATCAGCTTGCTGATGCTGTTGATGATTCCGGCCCAGGGCTGGACGCGTTCCCAGTCGAAAGGCTGTCCGGTCCCGCCGCGCTCTTCTGCGGTCGAGGAATCGAGCAGGACGCCCGAGATCACGCCGGGCCTGAAGCCGTGGGTTTCCAGAAAAAGGTCGCCGTTCTTGGCGACGTGGATTTTGTGTACGCGTTTCCCCTTGTAAGCTTCGTCGGGCTCAACCAGTCCCGCAGTGACCGGATCCCACCCCACAGATTGTTCCGCGGGTGCATCGAAAATCTTCGCCGGCCAGGCGCGGAAAATCTTGGGGCGGGGAGATCCGTTGCCGAACTCACGGAAGAGGGCACGGCTGAATTCCGTACTCTCTTCGCCATGCAATTGCACGGCGGTAAGACCTAAATGGTTTGCGGTGTCACGTACATGGTCCACGCTCTCGTTGACGAAAACGCCGACCTTCTCCATGTTCTGCGGTACCTTGGCGACAATCGAGAGCGCGGTTTCCAAAGTGACGTAGCGCGGGCTTTTTGGATAGAAGATAAAGCCCAGCGCGTTCGCGCCCGCATCGGTGGCGGCGAGCGCGTCGTCGAGGTTCGTCATTCCGCAGATCTTGATCCAAGTCATAAAAGCAGTTGTCAGCTCTCAGCTGTCAGTTCTCAGTGAAATCAACTACCGACTGACCGCCATTCTTGCTTCTTCCATCAACTTTGCCAGCGCCTCGCCTGGGCGCGCTGCTTTCATCAGCGACTCGCCGATCAGGAATGCTTCGTAGCCCGCTGATCGCAGACGAGCTATGTCTGCGCCGGATTGAATTCCGCTCTCGGCCACGCGGACACATGTCGTTGGCATTTTTTCCGCCAGTCGGAATGCGGTTTCGAGATCGACTTCGAAGGTCTGCAGATTACGGCTGTTGATACCGATCAGATCGCAGCCGGCATCGAGCGCGCGCCGTAACTCCTCCTCGTCATGAGCTTCGCACAAAACGTCCAGACTCTGAGAACGCGCAGCCGCGGCCAGCGACACCAGTTCTTTCTGAGCGAGCGCGGCGACAATCAACAGGATGGCGTCGGCGCGTTTTGCTCTGGCTTCGACGATCTGAAATTCATCGACGATGAAATCTTTGCGCAGGCAGGGAAGAGAACTGTTAGACGAGGCCTCGCGCAGATATTTGAGTGACCCCTGAAAAAATTGTTCGTCGGTCAACACCGACAGCGCCGCGGCGCCTGCTTGCTCGAGGTCGCGCGCGAGGCCGGCCGGGTTGAAATCCGCGCGAATCAAACCTTTCGACGGCGAAGCTTTTTTCAGTTCCGCAATAATGGCAACGGCGATTCCGTCCTGCGCTACCCGGCGCAGTTGCCCCCGAAATCCACGCGGAGTGTGCCCGGCGGCCTCGCATTCCAGCGCGCGCAAGGCGGAGTTTCGCCGGTCTCCAGATATGCGCTGGGATAGACGGTGGCGCGTGGCCGCGACAATGGAGTCGAGGGAGGCTGGCATGGCAGACGTTCATTATACGGAAGATGCCCGATTCAGGTGGTCCGGGTCGGCGGCGATGTCCGCCGCCGTTGTGGTCATCTTCGTCCTCATCGTTGTCCTCGACATGTGACGGCCGCCATTGACCCGACTTCCCGCAAGATGCTATAAACGAGTGCTTTGTGCCGGAGTGTGTAGTCTGTTCCTGGGGCTATGTGCCGACGCACAAGATTTCCGACGCGGCCAAATCGGCACTCCTCTTTTATTGTTATGCCTGGCGGTGGAAGCGCGTTCGGAGAATCACACGTCGTGACCCCTGAATACTTTGGAGGATTGTGATGCGCACTTGGAACGCCAATCTTGCGTCCGTGGGACACTGGTTCGCGAAAGGGCGCCTTGCGAAAAGACGCTTTGCGAAGGCTTTTGCAACGCTTGCAACCCTGTTGCTTCTGACTGCCGGCTGCGCGCTGGCGCAACCCCAAACAGACGAAGCGGGTGGCGAGGCGGCCTTGAAGCTGCCCGACCTTTCTTCCGTTTCGTTCCTCGGTGTGGACGGCCATCGACTGCTCATGATCGGGCTCCTCTTCTGTGTCTTCGGCCTCGGCTTCGGCATGGTCATCTTCACGCGCCTGAAGAACCTGCCCGTGCACCGCTCCATGCGCGAAATCTCGGAACTGATTTACGAAACCTGTAAAACCTACCTCATCACGCAGGGCAAATTTCTGATGCTGTTGTGGGCATTTATTGCCGTCGTCATCGTGCTCTACTTCGGCGTGCTGCGGCATTTCGAAATTCCCCGCGTTGTCATCATCTTGGTGTTTAGTCTGGTCGGAATCGCGGGCAGCTACGGCGTCGCATGGTTCGGGATTCGCGTCAACACCTTTGCCAATTCGCGGACAGCCTTCGCCTCTCTGCCCGGCAAACCTTACCCGATTTATCAGATCCCGCTGGAAGCGGGGATGTCGATCGGCATGATGCTCATTTCGGTCGAACTCCTGATCATGCTCTTTATCCTGCTCTTCGTGCCCGGCGACTATGCGGGCCCGTGCTTCATCGGATTCGCCATCGGCGAATCGCTGGGTGCGGCGGCGCTGCGTATCGCCGGCGGCATCTTCACCAAGATTGCCGATATCGGTTCCGATTTGATGAAGATCGTCTTCAAGATCAAAGAAGATGATGCCCGCAACCCGGGCGTGATTGCCGATTGCACCGGTGACAACGCCGGCGATTCGGTAGGACCGTCGGCCGATGGTTTCGAGACTTACGGCGTGACCGGCGTCGCGCTGATTACCTTCATTCTGCTCGGCGTCAAAGATCCCTCCATTCAGGTGCAGTTGCTGGTGTGGATTTTCGTGATGCGTATCATGATGCTGGTCTCCAGCGCCCTGGCATATTTCATCAATGGAGCCATCGCGAAAGCCCGTTTCGGCAATGCGGACAAAATGAATTTTGAAACGCCGCTGACTTGGCTGGTCTGGCTCACTTCGATTGTTTCCATCATTGCCACCTACTTTATTTCCTATCTCATCATCCCCAGCCTGGGCAGCAATAACGACACGACGCAGTGGTGGAAGCTGGCTTCGATCATCTCCTGCGGAACGCTGGCGGGAGCATTGATTCCTGAACTGGTTAAAGTCTTTACCTCGGTGGAATCGCGCCACGTGAACGAAGTTGTGACCTCATCAAAAGAAGGTGGCGCATCCCTCGGAATCTTGTCGGGCTTGGTCGCAGGGAACTTTTCCGCTTATTGGCTGGGGCTGGCGATGGTCGCGCTAATGTCGTTGGCTTATCTTTTCAGCGGGATGGGCCTCGCGGCGGCGGCCACCATGATTGCCGCGCCGGTATTCGCTTTCGGCTTGGTTGCTTTCGGCTTTCTTGGCATGGGCCCAGTCACCATCGCTGTCGATTCCTACGGCCCGGTTACCGATAACGCCCAATCCGTCTATGAACTGTCGCTGATCGAGCAGGTGCCGAACATTAAGGGTGAACTCAAGAAGGATTTCAACATCGACGCGAATTTTGAACGCGCTAAAGACTTGCTGGAAGAGAACGATGGCGCCGGCAACACTTTCAAGGCTACCGCCAAGCCGGTGTTGATCGGAACCGCGGTAGTCGGAGCGACCACCATGATCTTCTCCATCATCATGGCGCTGACCAACGGACTGACCACGAATGTGGAGAAGCTCTCTTTGCTCCACGCTCCATTCTTCCTGGGCCTGATCACCGGCGGCGCGATGATCTACTGGTTCACCGGCGCATCCATGCAGGCGGTGACTACGGGCGCTTATCGCGCTGTGGAGTTCATCAAGGCCAACATCAAACTGGAGAACTCAGAAAAGGCCTCTGTTTCCGACAGCAAGAAGGTGGTTGAGATCTGTACCAAGTACGCTCAGAAAGGCATGTTCAACATCTTTCTCGCCGTCTTCTTCGGAACCCTTACGTTTGCCTTCGTCGAGCCGTTCTTCTTTATCGGGTATCTGATCTCGATTGCCATCTTCGGTCTCTACCAGGCCATCTTCATGGCCAACGCCGGGGCCGCCTGGGACAATGCCAAGAAGATCGTCGAAACCAAACTGAAGCAGAAGGGCACACCGCTGCACGATGCCACAGTGATCGGCGATACCGTCGGCGATCCCTTCAAGGACACGTCTTCGGTGGCCATGAACCCGGTCATCAAGTTCACTACGCTGTTCGGACTGCTGGCGGTCGAACTAGCCGTCTCTCTGACCCGGGACCAAGGCACCGGCCTGACGCACGTTTTGGCGCTCTGCTTCTTCGCGGTCTCGGTCTTCTTCGTGTACCGGTCGTTCTACGGCATGCGAATCAGTTCCGAGGAAGCGAGCATGTGAGGTTGTTTCGATGAGAAAGCACAAAGAAAAACGCCACCCAGCACAACTGGATGGCGTTTTTGATTAGATAGGCACTCTTGCCCGAGGTTTTCGCTAAGGGCGAGTGGCAGTCTGATGGCACCGTGGGACTCACCCTTCACCGCGCGGATATCCCAACGTGAGCTGGGACGGGGCAGAGCCCGGTCACCACACAATCCTAAAAATCTACAACTGGCTCATCTTGGCCAGGAATTCGCTGTTCGACTGGGCCTTCGCAAGCCGCTCGATCAGCAACTCCATGGCTTCGACTGGCGACAGCGGGTTAAGCACTTTGCGCAGCACCCAGACACGCTGCAAATCTTCTTTCGGAATCAGCAGCTCTTCCTTGCGTGTGCCCGAGCGCTGGATATCAATCGCGGGGAAGGTCCGCTTATCCACCAGCTTGCGATCCAGAATGATTTCTGAATTGCCCGTGCCCTTGAATTCTTCGAAGATCACGTCGTCCATGCGCGACCCGGTGTCGATGAGCGCGGTGGCGATGATGGTAAGCGAGCCGCCTTCTTCGATGTTGCGAGCCGATCCAAAGAAGCGCTTCGGACGCTGCAACGCATTCGAGTCGACGCCGCCTGATAGCACCTTTCCCGAGGGCGGGACGATGGTGTTGTAAGCGCGCGCCAGGCGCGTAATGGAATCCAGCAGGATGACGACGTCGCGCTTGTGCTCGACCAATCGCTTAGCCTTTTCGATCACCATTTCCGCAACTTGCACGTGCCGGGCAGCGGGTTCGTCAAACGTCGAGGAAATGACCTCGCCCTTGACCGAGCGCTGCATGTCGGTGACTTCTTCCGGGCGCTCATCAATCAGCAGCACCATCAGCACGACTTCGGGGTGATTCGTAGTAATCGAGTTGGCCACGTTCTGCAGCAGCATGGTTTTGCCGGCGCGCGGCGGCGAAACGATCAGGCCGCGCTGTCCCTTCCCGAGCGGGGTGAGCAGGTCCATGACACGCGCGCTGATATTCTCGCGTGTGGTTTCGAGCTTCAACCGCTCCTGCGGATACAGCGGCGTAAGGTTGTCGAACAGGATCTTGTTGCGGGCCTCGTCGGGCGATTCGAAATTGACCGCTTCGATCTTAACTAGCGCGAAATACTTTTCGCCCTCATGCGGCGGGCGCACCTGGCCGCTGATGGTGTCGCCGGTTTTCAAGTCGAACTTGCGGATTTGCGACGGCGACACATAAATGTCGTCCGGCCCCGGCAGGTAGTTGTAATCGGGGGAGCGCAGGAAACCGTAGCCGTCAGGAAGGATCTCCAGCACACCTTCGGCGAAGATGTGTCCTTCTTTTTCACTTTGCGCCTGCAGGATCTTGAAGATGAGATCCTGTTTGCGGAGTCCGCTGGCGCCGGGCAGTTCCAACGATCGGGCGATCTTGGTCAGCTCGGTAATGTTTTTTTCTTTGAGTTCAGCAATGGTCATATTTACCTGCGTGGATTTTCATTTTTCTTCGGGAGGGATTCTCTTTATTTCTATCTCT
>Ga0181532_10001127_pt1 | contig 26306 bp, 25 predicted proteins | sample PEATcosm2014_Bin_33_FD_119768 | JGI IMG/M metagenome (GOLD analysis project Ga0181532, IMG submission 119768) | Peatland microbial communities from MTU Mesocosm Facility, Houghton, MI, USA - PEATcosm2014_Bin11_30_metaG | ecosystem: Environmental > Terrestrial > Soil > Wetlands > Peat | place... | reverse complement strand
GCGATGCACCCGCAGGCGCTGGTGCTTTCCGGCGGCCCGTCATCTGTCTACGACCCGTCCGCGCCGGTGTGCGACGAACGCGTCTTGAAAATGGGCATCCCGGTTCTGGGCGTTTGTTATGGGCTGCAATGGATCTCGAGGACACTGGGGGGAAGGGTTGAGCCCGCCCGGCGCCGGGAATACGGATTCGCCCAACTGGAGATTTATCCCTCCACAACGCTCCTCCAGGGCATCGAGTCGCCGCTGCGCGTCTGGAACAGCCACGGCGACCACGTGGCGGAGGTTCCGCCCGGTTTCAGCATAACGGGGCGCACGGAGAACGCGATTTCAGTGATTGAGAATCCCGCGGCCGGAATCTACGCGCTGGAGTTCCATCCGGAAGTTCGCCACACCGCACACGGTTCGGAAATCCTGAGCCGATTCGTGCGAGACGTGGCTGGCATCCCGCCGAATTGGTTCCCGCGCTCCTTCATCGAGGAAACAGTGGACCGAGTGCGGCGGGAAGTTAGGGGCGAAACCGCGTTGTGCGCGCTGTCGGGCGGGGTGGATTCCGCAGTTGCTGCGACGCTGGTTGGGAAAGCCATCGGCAATCGGCTGACTTGCTTGTTTGTCGACAACGGCCTGCTTCGCAAGAACGAGTTCGCGCAGGTGGCCGGCATGCTGTGCGAGCAAGCCCACCTGAACGTGCGCACGGTAGACGCTTCGGTTCGTTTCCTGACCCGCTTGGAGGGAGTAGCCGACCCGGAGAGAAAGCGCAAGATCATCGGAGAAGAATTCATCCGTGTCTTCGAAGAGGAGGCTCGCCGGCTTGGGGACATCCCGTATCTGGTGCAGGGGACACTTTATCCGGACGTAATCGAGTCAGTTTCCGTGAAGGGTCCGGCCGCGACCATTAAAAGCCATCACAATGTGGGTGGGTTACCGCAAGATTTGAAATTCCGGCTTATCGAACCTCTGCGAGAGCTCTTCAAGGACGAAGTGCGCACAGTAGGCCGGGAATTGGGGTTGGATGAGCGGTTGATTGACCGGCAGCCGTTCCCAGGCCCAGGTCTGGCGGTACGGATCCTGGGTGCGGTCACGGAAGAGCGCCTTGAAATGGTCCGAAATGCGGACGCGGTCGTGAGGGAAGAGGTCGAAGCCGCAGGTCTGGCCAAGCGCCTGTGGCAGGCGTTTGCCGTCCTGCTTCCCGTCTCGAGCGTGGGCGTGATGGGTGACGCGCGAACCTACGCCTCTACCATCGCCGTTCGAGCCGTGGAATCTGAAGACGGGATGACGGCTGACTGGGCGAACCTTCCCGCGCCACTCCTGCAACGGATGGCTACCAGGATTGTCAACGAGGTGAAAGGCGTCAATCGCGTAGTATTCGACATTACCTCGAAGCCGCCGGGAACCATCGAATGGGAATAACTCACCCCGGCCGCCGCCGAGGCAGCTTGAGATCGGACAAAGTTACAGGGTTACCGACTTGCCAGTTTCTGCGCCATGTACAGCAGGAGTTGCCGGTCTTTCTCGTCAATCTTGTCGAGAAGGCGTTTCACTTTCTCAAAGAAACGCACTTCCTTTTCCTGCTCGGCATCCAGTACCAGTTCTTCCGTGCTCTGCAGCTTGCTCAGATTGGGCAGAACCGGTTCTCCGTCTCCTTCATAGAAAAGCTGATGGAGGGGGATTTCCAGTGCCGCCGCGAGCCGCTCCAGGGTCTCGAGAGATGGCACAGTGTGGCCGTTCTCTACCCGGGAGATGTAACAACGCAAGAGGCCGGTACGTTTTTCAATATCACCCTGTGATAGTGACTTATCTTCTCTTAACTTTTTAAGACGTGTTCCGATGACCATGGGGGACATTCTTCCACAAAGTATCAAGACCGTCAACTATTAATATAAGAATGGCAGAGAGATATCCGGACGGCGGTCTGTAACCAATTGGCAACCTCCCTCGTCCCTGCTACAGAGGGAAGTCCAGAGATGGAACCCGAATGGCACGCTCGGAGTTTGATGTCAGCCAGGAAGTTGAGTTCATTCGTCGTGTCCAGAAAGGGGACGGTGAAGCCTTCGGCCTGCTGGTGGAAAAATACCAGCAGCGTATTTTCTCCATCGTTTTCCATCTTGTTCGGCGGCGAGACGAAGTCGAGGACCTCGCTCAAGAAATTTTTTTCAAAGCTTTTCGGGCCATTCGAAGTTACAACTTTCAATCTTCGTTTGCCACATGGTTGTCCCGAATTGCGGTGAACCATTGCTACGATTACTTGCGCAAAGTGCGCGCCTCGCACCTCAGCTACTACTCGGAGATGACGGAGGAAAGCGCGCACGAAGTGGAACGAAAGGCGGAGAGTCCGCCGCCACAAGGCCTGGATCACGGCGAGAGGCTAGCCCTGAAGGATTTCGTCGGCAGGCTTCTCGAACGGGCGCCGGAAGATGACCGCCTGATTCTGACTCTCAAGGAGCTGCAAGACTATTCTGTGGAAGAAATTGCTGATCTGCTGAAACTGAAAACCAGCACCGTCAAAGTGCGTCTGCACCGCGCCAGGAAGCGAATGCTCGAAGACCTGGAGCGTTGGCGCCAAGAAGGAAAATAGACCATGGATTGCAAAGAGATTCGTGATCTGGTCAGGGAGCGCTGGGGCGAGGAACTGCCTGCGGAAGCGCGAGAGCACATGAGCAAGTGCGCGGGCTGCGAAGTGTATTGGCGCAACGCCCGCTTCCTCCAGGCCGGCTTCCGAGCTTTAGCGGAGGAGACGCCGCCGGATGCCTCGCTGGGCTTCGCCTCGCGGCTGGTGCGACGGCTGCAAGAGTGGGAGGCGACGGGCGCACGGAGTGAGTTCTTCGAGACCGTTGGGCGGCGTTTCGTTTATGCCACGCTTGCCCTCACGCTGGCCTTGCTGCTCAGTTTGGCGCTGCCCACCACCGGCCCCGTGCGAGGCGTTGCCGGGGCTGATTTCCTTGGCTTGCAAAGCCACAATCAAGCCTCGCAGCCCGACGTGGTCGGAGGCGAGATCGGTGATACACACGAATTGAATCTGGGAGGGCCGACGAAGTAACCCGAGTCGGCTAGAGAAAGCCATGAGCCGAAGAGCCTACATCTATTTCGCCCTGACGTTCCTGCTGGGAGTGGTGGTCGGCGGAGCTTCCATCTACTACTATGCCTGGAGCACCGGACACTGGCACCGCCCCTTCAATCGACAAAGCTTCGTGCAACATGTCAAGAGCGAACTCAACCTGTCCGATACGCAAGTCCCGCAACTCGAGCAGATCCTGGAAGGCTCCACCGGCAAATTCGGAGCCACTCAGCAACAATGCGATGCCCAACTCAATTCCATCCGCCAGGAAACCCGCAATCAGATCCGGCAGATCCTGACGCCGGAGCAAAGCCAAAAATTTGATGAGTTAGTTCGCCGCTGGGATGAGAGACGAAGACGGGCCAGCCGTTGAGTTTCTTGCGATCCGCGGCGCCGGCTTCGCTGCCGCACTCCGAGGCGCTTCGCGCCGCCGCCCCACAGATCAAAACGGCACGTCTTCATCCGTGATATCGGGAGGTTCGGCAGGAGGTTCGGAGGCCGGCGGCCTGTCGAAGGAAGCGTGCTCTGCCGACGGCGCTGAGGTTCGTTCCGGCATCGGCGAGGGGGTTGCCCCGGCGCGCTCGTTATCTGCCCTCGAACCCAACATCTGCATCCGACTGGCGATAATTTCGTAAGACGTGCGCTTGTTTCCCGTCTGGTCTTCCCACTGCCGGCTTCGAATGCTTCCCTCGATATAGACTTGCTTGCCTTTGGTCAGGTACTGGCCGCAAATTTCAGCCAGCTTGTTCCAAGCGACGATGTTATGCCATTCGGTGCGCTTCTGCTGCTCGCCGCTCCGGTCTTTGAAAACTTCGTCGGTGGCCACGCTGAACTTGGCTACAGGCGCCCCGCTAGGCGTGTACTTCACTTCCGGATCCCGCCCCAGGCGACCGACAAGGATCACTTTGTTAACCGAGCCAGACATAAGAATCTCCCTCCCCCACCCGGCTGCTACCGAACGGGGAACAACTTCGTCAGCCGCGAGCGCGAGGCCCGTTAACGGCGCGCACCTGTCGTCGGATAACCGAGCTTTCTGAGTCTCTGGCGGGCCAGATCCGCCTCACGAGAATTCGGGCTCTGCTGAATCAGGGAACGCAATTCTCTGGCCCCTGCGGTCTTCTCCCCAAGCTCGAGCAACGCAAATCCCTTCTTGAGCTGCGCGGCCGCGGCCTTGTTGCCCCCTTGTTCAATGCACTTATCGTATTCCGCTATCGCGTCCTTGTACTTCTTCTGGAAGTAATAACTGTCCCCGATAAAGAACTGGGCGTTCGACGCCCGGTCCGTGTCGCCGTAATACTGCAGGTATTGTAGAAAGGCCTGAACGGCAAGATCGTACTGCCCGCCGTTGTAGTCCGTCAGGCCGGAATTATAGAGGCTATCGGGATCGGGAATGGTCGGCTTAGGGGGCGCCACCTGCCCGCCCGGCTCTCCTGGAGATCCAGGACTCCCGGTGCCCGGAGCAGCACCCGCAGGTTGTTGAGGGGGAGCGGTTATAGTCTGGATAATATTCTGCGTCTGGGTCAATTGCTCGCCCAGCTTGCCAATGCGCGCCTTGGCCTCGTCGAGGCTTTCGCTGAGCGCCTGGATCTGCGTGGTCATGGAATCGAGGTGCGCGTTGGACGTCGCCAGGTTCTTTTGCGTGACGTCGCGCAAATCGTCCATGTTGGATTTGAGCTTGTTGACGTTGTCGCTGGCCTGTTCGATCAAGGTCCTCAACACTGCGCCTTGCGTATCGACGGTCTTTTCCAGGTTTTGGACAGCCTGCTGCAACGCGTCGAGTTGTTGCATCATCTGGAGCGTCTCTTTGCTGACCGCGTAGGAGGGTTGTGCTCCGGCAACCAGAAGGCCAAGGACAGGAAGAATCAGTAAGGCATGCTTTTTCAAGGGAAATCACCCTCGTTGTCTAAATTAAACACACGCCAGTGTACCCTGCCCTCTATATTTGGGTCAACTGGCGGTGGCAGATACGTCGCGTAGAAGGTGCAAACAGTTGAAGCGGCACCCTTACGCCGCCCATTGGCGCGGTGTTCCTGCCTGCGCGCAGCGAGATCCCTCTTCGCCCACGCCTCCTCGGAGTTACACCCCAAGAGGGTTGTGCGTCCACCCGCTAAAGGCCGGCGCTGTGATTCGAGTCGGGAAGGGTCTGCTGATACGCGGACATGGACAAAGCTCTCCCGTGTGCTGCGCCGGCTTCCCGTGCCAGTGTGGAACTCGAGAGGGAAGACAGGCCGGGAGCCGCAAGGGTTCCCGGCCAGTTCGTATTACTTTGCCTCCGCGCCGTAGTGGAAGTGAGCGCGACGATTCTGCTGCCAGCAGGTTTCGTCGTGATCCGTACAGGCGGGCCGATCCCTGCCGTACGATATGGTGTTGATAAGGTCGCCGTTGATACCCAGATTGACCAGGAAACTCTTAGCTGCGGTAGCGCGGCGGTCGCCCAGACCGAGGTTGTACTCTTCGCTCCCTCGTTCGTCGCAGTGGCCCTCGATCGTGAACTTGACATTCGTATGAGACTTCAGGAAATCGGCGTCGGAGGTCAGAGCCTGCTGCGCGTCGGGACGAATATCCGACTTGTCGTAGTCAAAGTAGGCATCTTTCATGCTCTGTCCGAATATTTCTTCTTCGCTCACCTCAGCTTTGGGCGCCTCTGGCGGCGCTGCCGGCGGCGGAGCAGTTACGGTCACTCTGGCGGTCTCGGTTACAGAACCGCCCGGGCCGCTGGCTGTCAGAGTGTAGGTTGTGGATTCCTGAGGGGTCACGGTGGTGGAGCCTTGCGCTTGTACTTTCCCCACGCCTGGTTCGAGGGTAAGGTCGGTGGCGTTTTGGGAAGTCCAACTCAACGTGACGGACTGGCCTCTTTCAATGGTGCTGGGCTCGGCCGTCAAGTGTAGGGTTGGCGCCGGGGTTGGGGCGGGCGGCGCGGCGGGCGGCGCAGCGGCCACCTGCTTCTTATGACACGCACCTGCCAAAAGAACAATACCCAGTAAACCGGCAAGAAGCGCAAAACTGCGTTTCTGCTGTTGCATTTCTTCATCCTCCTTGGTCGGAAAGAAAGGAATCTTGCGATTCCTTGGATAGGCCAATATGTCTTGGAATGCCCCCTGGAGCAGGCCAAGTACCTTAGAATTACCCGCGCCAGTGGGGTTCGTGCTTTTCGAGACCGTGCATACTAACACCAAAGCAAGAAAAAAAACAAGCTACCCGTCAAAAGATCGCACCGCGATATTCATTCCGAGGTCGCACTTCGAAAAAGACTCAGCAGGCATCCTTTGCCTACGGGGAAGAAATCGGCACATTCTCTGCGACCCTGAGAACTAATTCGACCAATTCGGGTTCCAGTTGTTTCCGGTGCGGGTAAGCTGCACTGGATCGGTTCCATTGGCGAGCATGGTCCAGACCTGGCGAGTGCCGGAACGAGTGGATTCGAAAGCCAGGTGGCGGCCGTCGGGCGACCAGGAGGGATGCTCGTTGCGTCCCGCGTCGTGCGTCAACTGGATAATTCTTCCGGTGGCAATTTCCATGATGTAAATGTCGTAGGTCCCGGTTTCCGAGAGCCTCCAATGGAAAGCCAAAAACAATCCGTTGGGAGACCAGGCGGGTCCGCTGGCATCACCGCCCCCGCCTGCGGTGGTGACGCGCCGCAGGTTGGTGCCGTCGGCCGACATGATGTAAACCTGGGGTGTGCCGCTGCGGTCGGACACAAAAGCCATTTCGGTTCCCGTCTTGGGATTCCAGGCCGGCGAAATATCCACTCCCCGGGAAAAGGTCAGCCGCTGAAGATTCGTGCCGTTGACATCCGAGTCATAAATCTCCGGATCGCCGCTCATGCTGGAACAAAAGGCAATCTTCTTTCCATCGGGCGACCAGGCAGGGGTGGTGTTGAGTCCTTTGTAACTGGGGAAGAAACCCCGGTGATTCGTTTCGAGAGAGAAGATGTAGATTTCCGGATTGCCGGAGGCGTAACTCGTGAACGCAAGCTTCGCATTGTCCGGCGACCAGCGCGGGGTTGTGGAGAGCGAGCCATAACTGGTCAACCCGTGCTGATTAAAGCCGTCGTAATCCATGACCCAGATTTCAGAGCGGCCCCCGCCGCCCCTCACGAACGCAATTTTGGTCAGGCAATCGCCGGGCAGGCCGCCCCCCAGGGTCTGAATAATCTCGTTCGCAAAGCGGTGCGCGGCTTCGCGCGCGGAGATCTCGTTCAAGGCGGCCACATACCGCTTGGCGATAACGCTCGGATTGGCGGTGTTGCCCAGATCAAACAGCCGGGCTGTAACCACCAGATTGGAGTTGGTCACTTCGGTCTTTCCGAAGGCAAGCATCTGGGCGGAAATCGGCGGCGAACTCCAGGTCTTCGAGTCCACATCCGCCGGCTCACGAAGCGGAGTGGTCGGGTAGAAACTCTTGCTGGCCAGATCAAAAACGCCCGCCTGCTGGAGGTCGTGCCACAAGACCTGGTTGAATTCCTGGGTGAGCGGAGCGAGGCTCTGCTCGCTGGAAGCGGCTGTAAAGTCAGAGACGGCCAGTTTGATTCTGGCCGCGCCAAGATTGATCCCGATGCTGAACCAGTCTTGGCCCCAACCGGTGTTAAAAGCTATCAACAGCAGCGAGAGGGTAATAACAAAGAACAAACTGTACAGTTGGATTCGCCGCAAGGAAAAGCGCATACTGGATTTCAACTCCCGTAGTTTTTAGATGCGTGCACCCCTCCGCATAGATGTCTCGCGGTGTGACATGTTATTGGAGGGCCCACGAGCCCAAAAGCGTAATCGGCCCTTTCCCGCTACCGGTGAAAGTCAAAATAGAGATTCACTTTGACCTTGTTCCCGGCATAATCGGGAGGAAGCGGCGGAAGCGGGCTCGAGGCTAAAACGGCCCGCAGGGCGGAACGATCCACTTCAGGCATGCCGCTGGACTGCGTGATCTCGACATCGGTAACATTGCCATCACGCAGAATAGTAAAAGTCATATAGAGGCGCGGAGCGCTCACGATATTCGGGCTGACCGTGGAGAGCAGCCAGTTGCCGCTGATGCGGCTTCGGACGGAAGCGACGTACCAACCATAGCGCTCGCCAAAATCCCCGCCTTCGCCAAAGCTGAGACCGCCTTGGCCCCCCGCGTTGGCCATCTGCGTGTAGTTCATGGAAGGCGGGCCGCCCAGTCCGTAGGGTACGGCATTGTCCGCCTGCACGGGTTTGTCTTTTTGAATGTGGGTATTGATGCGCTCCGCCTTCTCCGGCTTCACGGCCTCTTTAAACTTGGGAATCGGGATGGCCTTCGGTTCCGGCGGGGCTTTAGGCGCAGGTTCCGTTTGGTGCAACCCTGGATTTTCACTGGCCAAGGTATTGTGCGTCGCTAGCATTGGGGCAGGCAGCGGCACGCCCGGCAGAGAGGCAACCGCTCCAATGCGCGTCGACCCGCCTGCACCCCAGTTCTTTCCCCAGCCGCCCCCGAACGATGAGCCCAGGCTCGTGTAGCCGATCAACACCACGAAAAGCACAACGTGCATCGCGGCGGAAGCCGCCAGCGTGCCGCCCAGATTATCGCGCCGCTCGTGCGTAACCAGAATGGAAACGGCCTGACTGCTCATCTTAGCCTTCAGCCTTCAGCATTAAGCTCTCAGCTTTCAAGCGCCTGCACTCGTTGTCGCCGCCGCACAAGCGGGGGACCATTCCGCGGCACAAACGATAGATTCCCGCCTGCGCGGGAATGACGCACTAATAGCGGAGCGGAGAAGCTTTGACCGGGTCTTTGGCTCGTCACTCGTCACTTGTCACTCGTCACAGCTTTATTTGGTATCCAGCGGTTCCGTCACTACGTTGATGTTGGTCACCTGGGCCTGTTTCAAGGCGTCCACCACCGTTGCAAACGTGCCGAAAGGCGCCGTTTGGCTACATCGAATAAACACCGGAGTCCCGCCTGCGCCCTTCAGATGCGTCAAAACGTAGCCACCCAGCTTGTGAATGTTCACTGGATCGTTCCCGACATAAATATCCTGGTGTTTGTCGATGGTCACCACGACCTTCTCCTCTGAAATCGCCTTCACCGTGTGGGTCTTCGGCAGGTCAACCTCAATCCCCGACTCGAGAATTGGGGCGGTCAACATGAAGATAATCAGCAGCACCAGGACCACGTCCACGAACGGCGTGATATTGATCTCCGCCAGGGACGTATGCGTTCGACCTTTGAGGCTGGTGAATGCCATGGGGTACCTCGTTCTGTCCGTGGTCCATTGTCCGTCGTCCGTTGCATAAGGCGAAGCGAATTGAGCCGCTGCAACTGACCAGGGACTACGGACAACGGGCTAGGTGAAGAACCGCTCTGTCAAGTTAAGGAATTCCAGCCCGAAATCATCCATCATCGAGCCAAATTCCTTGATGCGCTGCACGAACTGGTTATAGGCCATAACAGCGGGAATGGCCGCAAAAAGGCCGGCCGCAGTTGTGACGAGGGCCTCGGAAATCCCGGGCGCGACGCTGCGCAGCGACGCGGTGCCTGCTGTTCCCATGCCATGAAAAGCGTCGACGATTCCCCAGACCGTTCCAAACAGCCCGATGAACGGAGTCACGGCCCCCGTGGTGGCTAGCCAAGTGACCCATTGCTCCATGCGCGTCAGTTCGCTGGAGGAGGTCATCTGCAAGGCCCGTTGCACAGCTTCCAGGCTTCGGATGTGGGGCTTGCCCGGGTTCTCATTCACCACCGCCTGGCTTTCAATCTCCCGATATCCCGCCTGGAAAACCTCCGAGAGCGGGGTGGACTTGAGACCTCGGGAGAAGGTACGAATCTCCGAAAGCCGCTTGCTTTGGCGGAATACCTTCAAGAACTCCTGCGATTCCCGGCGAGCCGCTTTGAACGTCCTATACTTGCTGATAATAATTGCCCAGGATAAAACTGAAAATCCCGCCAACAGCAATAAGACAATCCGGGCTACGGGCCCCGTGTTCGACAGCAACTGCCAGACTTCGCCTTGATAGAAATTCTGTAACTGCGCCAGAGGTGCAGGGAGCAATTCGCCTCCTTTACAAACAATGAGCTGCCCAGTCCTTCAAGCCTTCAACGTAACATAGCACTTTTGGGGCAGTCAATGAAACGCATCCTGTTGCGGGCTTGGGGCGTGGCTCAGTTCGCTCGGGCATTAACGGGAGAGCCAAAACGCAAATCTGCCACGTGTGGCCGGGAGGTTATCCAGGACGAACGGTCTGCGGAGAGATCGGAGAAGAATCAACACAGCTCACGCAAAGTCGCAAAGCCGCGAAGACCCACAAAGATAAGTCCCGGGGCCGCTTTACGGCCTTGGCGCACTTTGCGCCTTCGCGTGAAACCGCGATTTCCGTTCGCACAATCCGCGCCGAGTCAGAGATAGGCGATCACATCGATTTCCACCAGCGAATTACCTGGAACTCCGGCGGCGGCGATGGTGGTTCGCACCGGAGGTTCAGTGCCGAAGCGCCCTTGAAAGATCTCATTCATGCCCGCGTAGTCTTTCAGGTCGGCAAGGTAAACGTTGCACTTGAGGACCTTATCCATCGACGAGCCGACTTTCTCCAGTTCCTGCTGGATCTGGTCAAGGACTCCCTTGGTATGCACTTTGATATCACCCGCCTCATGGTAGCCGACGCCGGCGATGAAGACCAGGTTGCCGTAAGCGACCACGCTGTTGAACAGCGGCGTCTTTCCGTTCTTGGAGTTGTTGACAAGCACTTTCTTGGTCGGTTTCTCCTTTGCGATGGCTGGGACCGCCGCGGCCGCTACGGCTCCCGCCGCAACTCCAACCTTTATGAAACGCCTTCGATTTGTTGTTTTCGTATGAGCCTCCTTGGATTGCATCTGTGCTACCCGCGCATAGACTACGCGACCTCGATGGCCATTGCAACCGGATACGGTAACGTGGCGTATAATCGCTGAGGTACGAATCCATTGTTGCGGACGAACAACGCGCAGTTACTGACAACGGACGACTGACCACTGACACCTGACTATGCTCCATGAAATCCACGTTCAGAATTATGCCGTGATCGACTCCCTGCAAGTCGAATTTGCTCCCGGGCTTAATCTGCTGTCGGGCGAAACCGGCTCGGGAAAATCCATTCTGGTGGATGCTCTGGGCCTGGCCCTTGGGGGAAGAGCTTCGGCGGAAGTCATTCGCTCCGGGCAGGAGCGCGCGCAAGTCACGGCGGTGTTCCGCGCCGAAGGGCGGCCGCCCTGGTCAACCTGGCTGGAAGAGTGCGGCTTGGCGCAGGAGGAGGAGCTTATCCTCCGGCGGGAAATCCTGGCGAGCGGAAAGAGCCGCATGCTGGTGAACGATCAGCCCGTCACCTTGGCGGCGGTGAAATCGCTTGCCGGCCTGCTCGTCGAGATGCACGGGCAGAACGAGCACGTGGCGCTGTTTGCCCGCGACGCCCAACTCGATTTGCTCGACCAATTTGCAGGCGTTGACGAGGAACTGCAGCGGGTCCGGGAGTTACACACTCGACGCCGAGAACTGGAATCAGAGTTCGACAGCCTCAGCCAAAACGAGCAGGAGCGGCTGCGCACCATCGACTTGCTGAGCTTTCAGGTGCAGGAACTCGAGCACGCCAAAATCGAGCCCGGGGAGGATGCAGGCCTCGAGGACGAGAAGCGCGTCCTGGCGAATCTGGAACGAGTGCGAACCGCCGCGGCGAGCGCCTTTTCCGAGCTCTATGAAGAAGAAGGAGCCTCCTGCTCGCGTCTGGCGGCGGCCATGCGGCAACTTGAAGAGCTTCGCCGTTATGAGTCGGCCGTCGAACCTGTCCTCGAATCGCTGGCGGGCGCTCGCGCCTCGCTGGAAGACGCTGCCGATTTCTTGCGGAATTATCTGGGAAGGCTGGAGGCCAACCCGCAACGCCTGGAGGAGATCGAAGACCGGCTGGCCCTGCTCGATCGGCTGAAGCGCAAATACGGGCAGACGCTCGAGGAAATCCTTGCCTACGGAGAAAAAACCCGGCTGGAGCTGGCGAAAATGGAACATGCCGACGAGCGCCGCGAAGCAATCCAGCGGGAACTTGAGAAGGCGACGGGCGATTACGGCAAAGCGGCGGAGGCGCTTTCCGCCGAGCGGCGCGAGGCGGCGCGCAAACTCACCCGCCTGGTGCGCGAAGAATTGGCGCAACTGGGCATGGAAAAAACCCGCCTGGAAGTTCATTTCGAGAACCTGTTGGAAGGGCGTGCGGGGCCGCGCGGCATCGACGAAGTGGAGTTTCGAATTTCGCCGAATCCGGGCGAAGAACTGCGGCCGCTGGAGAAAATTGCCTCCGGCGGCGAAATCTCGCGCCTCATGCTGGCGCTCAAAACCGTGGTGGGGACAAACCGGCCCGGCGCGGGCGCCGCGCGGCGCACCGCTCGCACCTTCATTTTCGACGAGGTCGATTCCGGGATTGGCGGGCGCGTGGCTGAATCTGTTGGGCAGCGGCTGAAGCGCCTCGCGCGCGACGGGCAGGTGCTGTGCGTCACGCACCTGGCGCAAATCGCCTGCTTCGCCGATCAGCATTATTATGTCGAGAAATTCGAACGCGCCGGCCGGACCCTGACCTCCGTGACGCATCTCGCCACCGAAAAAGACCGCGCGCGCGAGTTAGCCCGCATGCTCTCCGGCAGCCAGATCACCGATGCCGTGCTCAAACACGCCGCCGCCATGCTGAAGCACGGAAATTGAGTCATTGAATCATTGAGTCATTGAGCGATTGATAGGCATCACCTCGGAGTTTTAAATGCGAATTGCCTGCTTATTGCCCTGCCTTCTTATCGTGAATCTTCTGACCGCCGGGCCTGCAATGACGCAGAGCGGTGGCCAGTTCAAGCTAACCGGAGTAACGGTGGTTGGCTCGGCCCGCTACAAAGAATCCGAAATCGTTCGGGCAAGCGGACTGAAGCTCGGAGAGCTCGTGACTGTGGACACGCCGAAGGAGGCTGCTACTCGCCTCGGCAGCGCTGGGGTGTTTGCGGACGTTAATTATCGATATCACACTCGAGGCGAAACGCTGACAGTGGAATTCACAGTTCGGGATGCAGCGCTTTTCCTCCCATGCACCTTCGAGAACTTTGTGTGGGTGTCGAGGGACGAACTGTTGGCTGGCTTGCGCTCTCGCGTGCCTTTGTTCTACGACCAGGTACCTGCCAGTGGAGACCTACTCGAGCGAGTTTCGTCGGCGCTCGAGGAAATACTGCAGGACCACGGCATCCAGGCTAAAGTTGCATTCTCGCCGACTGGGGCGGCGGGAGGTCCCGTGGAAGCCATACAGTACAGAGTGACAGGCCTGCCAATTCCGGTTCTCAGGATCGACTTCACGGGCGTCCAGAAGGTCGATCCAGCCTTGTTGCAGGCCGCTGGGCGACCATTGATTGGCCAGGATTTTGATTCGTCGTACATTGCGGCCTTTTCCAATGCAGGCATTGGCGCTGTTTACCGGCAACGAGGTTACCTTCAAGCGCGCTTCGGACGTCCGGTTCCACAACTACTGAAGGAAGATGGGGCTCCCAACTCTGTCGCCATTACGATCCCTGTATCGGAGGGCGAGCTGTTCACGTTGAAGGAAATCACCTGGTCGGGACAGAGTGCGATCCCGTATGAGGAACTCGCAAGAAAGGTCAGGCAGAGACCCGGCACGCCGGTGGACGCACTCCAACTCGAGCAAGACGTTCTGGCACTGCCCATGCTCTTTCACGCCAATGGCTACCTCGATGCCGACGCCCGCATGAAGCCTGCCCTCGATGACTCCGCTCATACGGCTGCCTATCAAATACAGATCAACCAGGGAGATCTCTACAGGCTGGGGAAACTTGAAATTGCAGGGCTGGATGATGGGCACATGAGGTCGGTAGAGAAAATGTGCCGGCTTGATCACGGAGACCCCTATGAGCCTGGGTACTGGAACTCGCTAATACAGCAGGCACTCGCATCCCTGCCGCGCAACGCGTCAGGCTGGAAGGCCAGCGCAAAACCAACCGTACACCGGGACACCAAGACCGTGGACGTCCTTCTCACCTTCGCCCCAAGGGCAAGCCGATGATCTCCAGGCTCAACTAACCGTTCACAGGTCAGGTTTAACCGTCTCGGTGTCCCTCGTCGTATCCACCGCCCCGCCTATCCGCGAGGTGTTCAGCCTGAATAACCCAACGAACTTGTTTCACACAACACCGTCGAAGAGCTCCCACATTACAGGCAGCAGGCGCGCCGTCTGCGAAGTATAATGAATCGATGTCCAGTGCTCCTATGCCACTTAAGACAGAAAACACTTTTTCCCGCCAGGAAGCGCAAGGCGCGTATTTGCGCCTTCAGTCCGTGGCGATTTTCGTGCGTGATCTGGATCGGAGCCTGCCTTTCTACGTGGACCAGTTAGGATTCAGCCTGGTCTTTGATGCCCGCTCCCAGAACGTGCGCCCCTGGGTTGTGGTAGCCCCTCCGGACGGCAATGCGACCGTGGTGCTGCGCGTGCCCGAACCTGGCTCAGCAGAGTGCAAACTCATAGGACGGGCCACCCAGGTCGCGTTTGTCACCGACGACGTAGTTGCCAAGTTCCGCGAATGGCGGAGGTGCGGCGTCGAGTTTCAATCCACACCACGCTTAAGACGCCTGCGGCATCGCGTGATAGCGGCAGCTAGCGGCTCTCCGAATCAGGATCACGCTCCCATTTGGGGCGGAATCTTCACACGATTCAAGGATCCGGACGGGAATTCGTTCTCACTCGTGAGCTTCGACGAGGTAAGCCGGGAAATTGAAGCGCAGCGTCGCGCCCGCGCCGGGCGGCTCGAGTCCGAACGCCGCGCGGCCCAGGAAATGGAAATTGCCATGCAGGTGCAAGCCAGGCTTTTTCCACAGAGCCTGCCGCCTCTGCGAACCCTCGAATATGCAGGGATTTGCCTTCAGGCTCGCCCCGTGGGCGGCGATTACTACGATTTCCTCGATCTCGGCCACGATCGGCTGGGGCTCGTGGTCGGGGACGTGGCAGGAAAAGGTATCGCCGCCGCGCTCTTGATGGCAAACCTACAGGCTAATTTGCGCAGCCAGTGCGTCATGGCGTCGGATCAGCCAGAGCGCTTCCTGCATTCGGCCAACCAACTGTTTTACGAGAATACCGTCGATAGCGCCTATGCCACCCTCTTCTTTGCCGAATACTGCGATGTGGAGCGGCGTTTGCGCTACGCAAATTGCGGGCACGTCTCGGGCTTTCTGCTCCGCGGCAACGGCGCTCTCGAACGGCTGAGTTCCACTTGCACGGTCCTGGGATTGTTCAAAGAGTGGGAGTGTGCGCTGGCAGAATGCCGGCTCCTTCCTGGCGACACTCTGGCTCTCTACACGGATGGCATAACGGAATCGTTCAGCGCCACGGGCGAGGAGTTTGGAGAACAACGTCTGTGTGCAGCGCTGCAAAACTGTTCTGAGATGCCCGCACAGAACCTGCTCGAAGCGATCGTCGGCGCCGTTCGCAGCTTCAGCCCCCAGGAACAGCACGACGACATCACGCTTATCGTTGCCAAGTGCAGGGACAGCTAGAGGCTCCTCCCGGGCGATGTACGGGTAAGGCTTGCCCTACCCTCGTCGGGGCCACGGGGAATGTGGGGACGGCAAGCCGTCCCCCTACGGCGGAATGACTGCGACTTCCCCTTGCCACCTTGGACAAGCAACCTAAGGCCGCCGCCGCGGCGGCGGGCATCACGGCGTTTGCCCCATGAGACGAGCTGTAGGCTCGACACATGCTCTTGCAGTTCTACCTCCGCTGTGTTACGTTCTCTGAGTTCCGAGCGTGCACTCACGCTTCCAGGCCCCCGTGACGACAGAATCTTCTGAATCGCGCCTTCTGGCCGAAATCGATCTTGACCGCCTGCCTCGCCACCTCGCCATGATCATGGATGGCAACGGACGGTGGGCGAAGAAGCGCCGGTTGCCGCGGATTGCGGGGCACCGGGCGGGAATCAGGGCGGTCCGCCAGTCTGTAGAGGCTTGTGCCCGGCTGGGCGTGCCTTATTTGACCTTGTACGCCTTTTCCGTTGAGAACTGGAAGCGTCCCCATTCCGAAACCACGCTCCTCATGCGCTTGCTGCGGGAGTATCTCAAGAAGGAGATTTCCGAACTCAACCGGCAGAATATTCGGCTTGGCGTCATCGGCAGAATTCACGAACTGGCCAAGCCGGTACAACGCGATCTCGAGATGGCGTTGGAAAATACCAAGCAGAACACCGGGCTGCGGTTAACCCTGGCGCTCAATTATGGCGCGCGCGCTGAACTGGTGGATGCGGTGCGCGAACTGGTTGAACTGGCCAGGCGCAATGGAGACGTGGTTGTTGACGAACCCGCTGTGAGCAGCCACCTCTACACCCGCGATCTGCCCGATCCGGACCTGCTGATCCGCACCAGCGGAGAATTGCGTTTGAGCAACTTCCTCCTCTGGCAGGTCGCCTATTCGGAACTTTGGGTGACGGAAACCCTTTGGCCTGACTTTACCCAAGCGGACTTGTTCCAGGCGATCATCGACTATCAGAAAAGGGAGCGCCGCTACGGAGGAATAGGGCTGGGACAGTAACCCTTTCTCAATGAAACTCCGATTTCTCACGGCCTTACTGTTAATTCCCCCCGTAATATACCTGATCGGCTGGTCGCCCAAATGGCTCCTGCTGGCCGCAGTGATCGCGGTGGTTGAGTTGTGCCTCTACGAGTTTTTCCAGCTTTGCCGGCACGCGGAATTCAAGCCGCTGTCGACTTTGGGATACCTGGCCGGCGCGGGGATTTGCGCGGCGCAAGCGGTGGAAGCCGATGGAAGAACGTCGTATTCTTTTCTGCTGCTGATTGCTTTGGTCCTGATCACTCTCACCGCGGCGCTGGTGACCAGCCGCGACTTGAAAACTTACCTGGGCACGGCCGCCACAACCATTTTCGGAGTGATGTACATCGGGCTCGCGATGTCCTGTGTCATTCCTCTGAGGTTTTCGCATTTGAGCCAGGGCGTCCTTCGCGTCCCCGGCGCGGCGGATCCGGCGGGAGGCCGGAATCTCCTTCTGCTATTGTTCCTGGTAATCTGGGCCGATGATACTTTTGCCTATCTCGTCGGGCGCACGATGGGGCGAAACAGGCTGTTTCCCTCGATCTCTCCCAAGAAGACCTTGGAAGGCTCGATCGCGGGGCTGGGGGGTAGCCTCCTGGTCGCCTGGGGATTTACGAGCCTGTTCTGGCAGACAGCGAGCTGGAAAAAAGCTATGCTGTTGGCAGGCATTGTGGCGCTGTTCGGGCAGATCGGGGACCTGGCGGAGTCGGCGATCAAGCGGGGCGCCAGCGTGAAGGACTCGGGGTCGGTCTTACCGGGTCACGGCGGGTTGCTCGACAGGGTGGACAGCCTGTTGTTCGGCGCGCCGGTTCTATGGCTGAGCCTGGCGATATGGGAACTCTGGCGATGACGAAGGGTTTGTGCATTTTAGGCGCTACGGGTTCGATTGGACGGCAGAGTCTGTCAGTCGTCCGGAAATCGGCTGACCGATTCCACATCGTCGCCCTCTGCGCAGGTAAGAACCTTGAGTTGCTTGCCCAGCAGGTCCTTGAATTCGGGCCGAAACTAGTTGTTGTCGCGGATTCTGATCACATTGAGCCTCTGCGAGGGTGGCTCGAACGATTCGGGGTTGCCCGGACGGTTAAGATAGGCTCCGGAGTTAACGGACAAATTGAGGCCGCGACGCACCCTGAGGTTGACATCGTAGTTTCAGCCTCGCACGGAACCACAGGGCTGGTTGCAACCTACGAGGCGATCCGGGCGGGAAAACGCATCGGACTGGCAAACAAAGAGGTTCTTGTCACTGCCGGAGAACTGGTGAGCCGCACAGTGCAAGAGCGGGGGGCAGAACTCCTGCCTATAGACAGCGAACATTGTGCCATCCATCAATGTCTTCGGTCAGGTCGCCGCGAGGAAGTCCGCCGCCTTATTTTGACTGCCTCGGGAGGCCCTTTTCTAAAGACCCCTCGAAAACACCTCGACCGCATAACTCCCCGCGAGGCCTTGCAGCATCCAATATGGAAGATGGGAGGACGCATCACGATCGACTCTGCCACCTTGATGAACAAGGGGTTGGAAATCATTGAGGCTCGTTGGTTATTTGGCTTCCCATGCGATCAGATCGACGTGGTGATTCACCCCGAATCAGCGGTCCATTCCATGGTAGAATTTAGGGATGGGTCAGTTATGGCCCAAATGTCGGTTCCTGACATGCGGTTGCCGATTTCGTATGCGTTGAATTATCCGGATCGGCTAGCCATGGACGGTGAATTGCCGCGCTTGGACCTGAACGTGCTCGGTAGAATGCGGTTTGCAGCGCCGGATACGCGGCGCTTCCCCTGTCTGGATTTGGCACGCCAGGCTCTGCGCAGTGGGGGCTCCATGCCCTGCGTACTGAACGCTGCGGATGAAATTGCAGTGGAGTCTTTCCTGGCCGAGCGGCTGCGCTTTTCGGACATTCCTCGGGTCATCGAGGAGGTTTTGGAGCAGACAACTCAGGCGGGCGCATTCACTTCTCTCGAGGATGTCCTGAGTTGTGACCACGAAGCGCGAGGTCGTGCCCGGGAGGTTGTAGCAAGGCTCGCGAGATGATTCCCCTCCTTTCTAAGGAGGGGTAGGGGTGGTTGAACGGTGTGCCACCGAAGGCCCCCGGCCCCTGTCCCTTCTCCTACGAGGAGGAGGGGAACTAGACTAGGAAGAGTGAACGGCAATATGGCAGGAAGCTTCATAACAGATGTGATTGTGGTAGTGGTGGTTCTGGGGCTCATGATCTTCATTCATGAGAGCGGCCACTTCCTGGCGGCTAAGTTCTTTGGCGTCCGGGTGCTGGTTTTTTCATTGGGTTTCGGAAAACGGCTACTGCATTGGACAAAGGGCAATACCGATTACCGCATCAGCGCCCTGCCTTTCGGTGGTTACGTGAGGATGGCTGGGGACGATCCCTCCGCGGACCGGACGGGCGAGCCCTGGGAGTTTCTCACCAAGCCTCGCTGGCAGAGGTTCGTGGTGGTGGTAATGGGGCCGGCCATGAACATTCTGTTGGCCGTGGTCGTCCTGGCAGGGCTCTACAAATTCCACTTCCAGAAACCGGCGTTCGAAGAGCAGCCCGCACGCGTGGGGGACGTGGAAGCCGACTCACCGGCCAGTCAGATCGGCGTAAAACCCGGGGATCTTGTGGTTCGCCTTGACAATCTCAAGAACCCTCGCTGGGAAGACCTCCAGATGAAAATCCTGACGACGGTGGGCGAGGCTATGCCTGTCGAGGTCGAGCGTGACGGCAAAACCATGAGTATGGCGCTTACACCGCGTCCCTCAGGGCCGGATCGCGTGGGGGATGCAGGCTTGTACCCCTACGAGCCTGGAGTTATCGACAAGGTCGAACCGGGGCTTCCGGCGGGCCAAGCGGGGCTTTTGTCTGGGGACCAAATAGTCGGGGTAGACGGGAAAACTGTCCTGTTTTGGCCCCATGTCGCCTTTCTCATTCAGGCCGGCAAGGGGAAGCCTGTCCAGCTTGCAATTCGCCGTGGCGGCCGCGACTTCTCGACCACGTTGAAGCCGGTTCTTACGGATGTAATGGGAGAGAAACGCTGGCGTGTGGGCGTTACTTTTCACAGCGACATGACGGTTAAGAAACTGGCCTGGGGGAGTGCCTTGGCGGCAGCCGTCCAGGATAATTCGCGGGATTGTCTGGAGACTTTCGACGTGCTCGGCAAGATCCTGACCCGGCGTCTCTCACCGCGCACTCTAGCCGGACCCATCGGGATCGCGCAAGCATCCGGAGAAGCCTACCGCGCCGGGTTCCCTGAGCTCCTCATGTTGATCTCGTTTATCAGCCTGCAGTTGGGTATCTTCAACTTGCTCCCCATTCCGGTCATGGACGGCGGTGTGATCCTCCTGCTGGTCGTCGAAGGCCTGATTCGCCACGACCTGAGCCTCAAGGTGAAAGAGAGGTTCCTGCAGGTCGGTTTCGTCTTCTTGTTGTTGCTGGTGGTGTTTCTCATGTGCAATGACATCATGAGAACGCTGAGGCCGTATTAGGGAATAGGGGTTAGGGAACAGGGAATAGGCAGAAGTTGTTGGCGGTAAGTGGCTAGGGGTTAGTAGCCGGAGCTGTGGGGGCTCGGGGCTGATCAGTATTCGTCATTCAGTATTCAGTATTCAGTATTCATTACTTACTGTTCCCTGTTCCCTATTCCCTGTTCCGTGTAGAAGTTAGGAGGCCTTCGTGAATTTTAGTGACACCGAATATTTCCCCCCTCGGCGAAAGACGCGTGCCGTGCGGGTCGGCCGCCTTACCATCGGTGGCGACTCCGCCATTGTTGTCCAGTCGATGACCAAGACGGATACGCGCGAGGTGGGAAAGACCATTGAGCAAATCCAGCAGATGGAGGCGGCGGGCTGCGAGATCGTGCGCCTTGCGGTCCCTGACCTGGAAGCGGCGAAGGCCTTGCCCGAGATTCGTAAGCGCTGCCCCGACTCGATCCTTGTCTCGGATATTCACTTTCAGTATAAGTTCGCTCTGATGGCGCTGGATGCCGGAATCGACAAGTTGCGAATTAATCCCGGGAACATCGGCGAGGCGGATAAAGTTCGCCTGGTGGTGCGCGGCGCGCAAGAGCGGAAGGTGCCCATCCGCATCGGCGTGAATGCGGGGTCGCTGGAACGCCGGTTGCTCGAGAAGTATGGTTACCCGACGCCGGAGGCCATGGTTGAAAGCGCTCTTTATCATATCGGCATTCTGGAAGAACTCGGATTCACGGATACGATTATCTCTTTGAAAGCTTCGAACGTACGCCTCTGCGTTGCGGCCTATCGCCTGCTTGCCAAACAGGTTGATTATCCCCTCCATCTCGGAATCACCGAGGCCGGAACTCAGTTTACCGGGACCATCAAATCCGCCGTCGGCATGGGAATGCTTCTGGCGGAAGGGATTGGTGATACGATTCGTGTTTCCCTGGCCACCGATCCCGTCGAGGAAGTCCGCGTCGCTTACGAAATGCTCAAGGCGCTGGAGTTGCGCAGCCGCGGGCCAGTGGTAATTGCCTGCCCCACCTGTGGACGCCTGGAAGTTGACCTGTTCAAAATCGCGGGCGAAATCGAGCAGGCCACCGCGCACATCAAGATGCCCGTGAGTTTGGCCGTGATGGGGTGCGCCGTGAACGGTCCGGGAGAAGCCCGGGAAGCAGACCTCGGCGTGGCTGCTGGGCGTGGCAACGGCATGATCTACCGCGAAGGCAAAGCCATCCGTCGAGTCACCGAAGAAGAGATCGTTCCCGCGCTGCTGGAAGAGATCGAGCGATTCGTGGCGGATAAAACAGCCGGAATTGATACTGCACCAAAAGAAATCATCGCCCTACCTGCTCCCGAATCTGCCGCTTCCCTGCCGATCCTGAAGTGACATTCTGCGTCCAACACTCACGGTCAATTCACTGAGGGGACTCACGTCGCGGACTACCGCCGACAACTCGTTTACAGCTTTAGTAACCCCAGCGGGAGAGGTTTGTTCTGTAGAAAGAGGCAAGAAGTGTAAACTTATCTATCGGGGCGAGGGCGATCACGGGCGAGGAATTGGAAACAACAGTCACAGGCTGAGCCGCAGCAAAGTTCGGCGATCTTCTTCCAGTTCATCGGCGCCATAATGAAGTGGAACGTTGTACTGAGCTGCGTACTCCATAAACTCTTCGACTGCCGTCTGACATAATTCGGCGGCACGCCCGAGCGAAACCTTGTCCTCACGGTAGAGCTCAAGGGCAAGCAACCGAGCCGTTCCTTCCGAAGGCTTGGCTTCATCTAAACCCGCAGCCAAAGCCAACTCCGCCGATATTTCCACCTTCAGCTCATTCATGGTCTCAACTTACCTGATTGCTATTGGTTGTGCAACTGCTCGTCCACATCAAACGTAAACCTGGGGTACAATTTGAATACGACTTCACTTGGCGAAGTTTCCGATCATGAGCGAAACGCTTCAGGAAATCATCGACCGGCTGTGGGTTGCTCCCGAGAGCGCCGGATGGACTCCAAAGACCGATGTCATTCCTCATTCTGACATTCTCCGTTGGCTCAAAAGCACCGACATCGAAATCCAGGGGCTTGCGAGTGCGATGGTTCACGGTGGCCGGTTTCGCATCGAACCGCCACTGCAGTTCAATGAGTATTTGGATTATGTGATGGAGTATTTCGGGCGCTGTTTGCGAGAGAATCCTGACGGTGAGTGGTCGGACAGCCGCTACAGCGCGGGTGGGACTTTGGTGAACATCTTCGCCGGTCTGTGGAGGGACTCATCCGTGCCGAGGGAAGCGCTGCAGGAGCTGAAGGCCTGGTTGGGAGGTCTTTACAAGGAGGGAAGCGAGGAGGTTCGGACATGCATCGTTCAAGCGACGCTGGAACACTTGTTCGAGCAAAAAGAGATTCGAGACTTGTTTTCTGACTGGATGAATGATCCCGTGCTGGCAATTGCGCACAGCGAAGCATCCGAGTGGTACCAGGGTGGCGGAAGCACTCCCCTGGGGAAGGGACTCTCCCCGCCTCTAGAACCGTGCGACTAGTCTCGCCCGGTGAAACCGATTCACTTGCAACCGCAAGGCGGACGGGAGTATACTGTCTTACTTTAGTCTTACGCATTACGGATGAGGATTGCGTATGGAAACGACCAGACTGTCTTCAAAGGGCCAGATCGTCTTGCCAAAATCGGTGCGCGAGGCGCGGAGTTGGAAGCCGGGCACTGAATTCGCGGTGGATGAAACTTCTGACGGGATTCTGCTGCGGCCGTTGCGCCCCTTCCCGCCCACCAGCATCGTCGAGGTATACGGTTGCCTGAAGTATACCGGTCGGCCGAAGACGCTCCGTCAAATGGAGAAAGCTATCGCGAAAGGCGTGAGGGCGCGGCATGATCGCGGTCGATACTAACGTTCTGGTTCGCTTCCTGGTGCGAGACGATGCAGCTCAGGCCGCCCGTGCGGCGGGACTGATTCGGAGTAGCGAGATTTGGATCTCCAAGACCGTGCTGCTTGAGACCGAGTGGGTCCTCCGCAGCCTCTACGAATTTTCCCCGCAAAGGTTGGCAGGCGCTCTGAGAGCCTTGTCTGGACTCGGGACGGTTTTCTTGGAAGATGCGGGAGCCGTGGCCAAAGCCTTCGATTGGTTTGAGCGTGGTCTGGACTTCGCCGATGCACTGCACGTGGCGAGTGCTGGGGACGCTCGGCAGTTTGCCACGTTCGACCGAAAACTCTCCCGCCAAGCTCGACACACCGCGAACGTCGATGCCATTGCCCTCTGAAGTTGCTGATCTGTTAATCAAAAGACGGACCTGCTTCACGCAAAGGCGCAAAGTATGCAAAGGTCGCAAAGGAAAGACCGGAATTCCACTTTATCCCCTCTCGTCCGCCTTAATCGAATCAACTGAGGCTTCCTCCACGGCATTCCACACCGGTTTGCGGATTTCGTGCGGCCCGGTGAGCCGGTGAAGTGCGAACAGGAGGGCGAGCACGCCGAGGATGGCGAGCCCCGCGCGCGTATTGGGCGGCATCACCATCAAAATGCAAACCAGGACCGTCCATACCAAGGCCAATCCGTTAATCAGGTTGCTGCTCGCTCCCAAGTGAAAAGGGCCGCGTTTAGCCTTCCATTCTCTTTTTCTCCGCCAGCCTAGAAACACCGGGATAATGTAGGAAAGATAGAACCCCACGACGCTGAGCGAAGTCACCACGGAATAGCTTTCGCTATAGATGAGCGCCGCGAAGGCCAACCCGACGGAGAGCCAGATGGCCGCCGCCGGGGTTTGATGGCGGGGGCTGATGCGGCTCCAGACTTTGGCGAGCGGCACTCCTTTGTCGCGAGCAAACGCATAGAAGGTGCGCGAAATCGAAGTCACGGCAGAGAGCCCGCAAAACCACATAGCCAGAACGGTGAGGATAAGCACCGCCTTGCCTGCCGACTCACCCAACGTCGCCTCGACGATCGCGAGAACCGCCGGAAGCGGCTGACCGCTGGAGTCGCGGGCATTGAGGATGTGGCCGACGTCAGGGATTACCCAGGTCAACGTGAGAATGAGAAGATAGCCAAAGAACCCCGAGACCAAGACGGACATCACCATCCCCCAGGGCGCGCGGCGGCGTGGGTCCACGGTCTCTTCGGCCACGTGCGCCGAGGCGTCGAAACCGGTATAGGTCCATTGAGCCTGGAGGAGCCCCAGCAAGAAGAGCCAGAAATAGGGGGCGCGGATTGGGCTCGAGGAAAAGCCGGAGAGGAGAAACGACAAGGGCCGTTTGGGGGCAACAAACCACAAGGCGCCCATCAACACCGCAACCCCGGCGACGTGGATGGTGACGCTGAGGTCGTTGAGGTACGCCACCCAGCGGATCCCATAATGGTTGATTGCACCGTGGGTTAACAGGAGCAGGCCGTAAATCAGCAGGAGCGTGGAGGGCCGCGAACCGAGTCCGAGCAAGGGGACCAGAAACTCCGCGCATCCGTAGTCAATTCCGGCGATGGCGGTGACCAAGCCGACGATGTTCAGCCAAGCTGTAAACCACGCCCAGCTGGGCCCGCCCAATTCCGCCGCCCAATGGTACATGCCTCCCGAGGTAGGCAGCGCCGAGCATAATTCGGCCATACTCAGCGCAACCAAGAGAGTCCCTGCTGTGGCCAAGGGCCAGCCGAGAGTCATTTCCAGCGGCCCCCCCATCGTCAGGCCGTAGTCGAATAGGGTGACGGCGCCGGTTAGAATTGAAATGATGGAAAAGGAGATGGCAAAGTTGGAAAAACCGCCCATGCCGCGGAGAAGTTCCTGTGCATAGCCCAGGCGCTCCAGTTCGCGCGCGTCCTTTTGGGCAAGGATCTCCTCCTGACGCACCGATGCTCTCAAACTCCAGACCTCGATTCGGGAGATTCGACTATCGCTTCTTGGCCCTGAACGCGCAGGCAGCGGAAAAAAGCTTGCACCCGTGTCATTCTGAGCGAAGCGAAGAATCCCCGCAGTTGCTGTTTCAACGAACTGCGGAGATCCTTCGTCGCCTGCGGCTCCTCGGGATGACAGCCTATCGGGTCTTTCCCAACCTGCTAGTGCTTAAGCGCGAAGATAACCACAACTATTATGGCAATAACCAATAGGCCGCCCAGAATAAGGAGTGGCAAAATAGACTTGCGTTTGCCGGCTTGAGGGAGAGCGGCCTGCGGAGGTGCAGGCGCCGGAACCGCCACCGGCTGCATTTGCGGCATCGCGGGTTGGGGCGGCATCGTGAACACGGGAGGCGCCGCGGGCGGTTGAACCTGCGGCTTGGGGGCAACCGGAACTTGAGCGCGCGGCATGGCGGGAGCGGGAGGAGGCGCGACGGATGGCATCGGAATCCCCGGAACCGCGCGACCGCCAGATTGTGGTGGCGCCGCCGGTGGCGGGCCAGCGGTTGCGCCCTGTGGCGAACCACCGGCGCCTCCGCTGGGAAGCTCAAACATGCGCATGAACTCATCCGGCTCAGTGGGTTGTGGCGCCGGCGATGGGGTTTGCGCGGCGGGGGGCGGCGGTGCCACGGCAGGCGCCTGGTCCTGGGGCTGCCGGAAGAGCATGGTGAACTCGCCCGGCCCCGTTCCCGCGGCCTTCGCCGGCGGAGGACCTGAAGGTGGCGCCGGTTGCTCCATGATCGGAGATGTCGGGGCGCTTCTTCCGGGCTGGTATCCTTGAATCAACCGGGTGAAGTCTCCGGCTCCTTGCTGGCTCGAGGAACCGGGTAAGGGGGCAGCCGATTCGGGCGAACCAGGCAGGCCCGAGGCTCCCGCCGGTCGTCCCGCCTCGGGAGTGGAATGGAATAGCCGAGTGAACTCGCCAGGGGCGGGTTGCTCGGCAGGTTGGATCGGAGACGGCGAGGGCGGCCGCGGCGTAGCCCCAGCCGAGGGTGCCGCCGGTGCTTTCACTGTGTCAGGCCTAAAAACCCTGGTAAACTCGCCCGGTCCCTGTGGTGGACGGGGCTGGGCAGGCTCCGGGGGGGCCGCACGCCCCGGCTCGGAGGGAGGCGTGGGCATCTTCTCGCTGCCGAAGAAAACCCGGGTGAATTCGCCCGCTCCCTCCTTTGCTTTCGGCGCCGGTGGGGGGGCAACGGGGGGCACGGTTAGATTCGAAGGTGCAGGCGGAGCGGGTGCAGCGGGCGCCGGCAGATCCTTGCCGAAGAAAACCCTGGTGAACTCGCCCGCCCCTTCCTTCGCTTTCGGCGCCGGTGGGGGCGCAGCGGGTGGCGCGGTTAGATTCGAAGGTACAGGTGGAGCAGGTGGAG
>Ga0181532_10001126_pt1 | contig 26309 bp, 17 predicted proteins | sample PEATcosm2014_Bin_33_FD_119768 | JGI IMG/M metagenome (GOLD analysis project Ga0181532, IMG submission 119768) | Peatland microbial communities from MTU Mesocosm Facility, Houghton, MI, USA - PEATcosm2014_Bin11_30_metaG | ecosystem: Environmental > Terrestrial > Soil > Wetlands > Peat | place... | reverse complement strand
CTTCGAAGCGCAGGTCTATGCCGGGCGAGGGTGGGCCACCCTGAATGTCAACTATCGCGGCTCCACTGGCTACGGCCAGAAATTTGCGGATGCGGTCTTCGGCGACCAGGACGGAAACGAGGGTCAGGACGTGCTCTATGGCGTCAGCGCGGCGGTGCGGCGCAACCTCTGGATCGACCGCGACCGGATGGGGATCGAGGGTGTCAGCTACGGCGGTCAGCTCAGCGACTGGCTCATCACCCAGACCAACGAATTCAAAGCAGCGATCCCCATCGCGGGCATCTCGAACTTGATCAGCTACAATTACATGACTTACTACAACCAGTACGAAGAGATGGAGTTCGGTCAGTTCTTGCATCAGGGCAACTTGATGGAGACCGCGTGGGAGCGTTCGGCCCTGAAACACGTAGCCAACGTCCACACGCCGACGATGCTGATGCATGGCGAGAACGATCCCGACGTCCCCATCGCCGAGGCCGAGCAGTACTATATCGCGCTCAAGGACGTGGGCGTCGAGACGGTTTTCGTCCGCTATCCGCGCGAGGGACATGGCCTGGCGGAGACCAGGCATCAGGTTGATCGCCTCGACCGCTCCATCGCCTGGTATGAAAAGCACTTTCCGCCCGCCGGTGCGCAAGTGAAGACGAATGTGCAGCCCTGACGGCGATCCTTGCCTGCTGGCAGGCCCTGCGCCAGCTCGGCGGGCAAGCATTGGCCTCAACGATCATCCTTGGTCGTTATGCCGTTTCTGGTTCGAAATGCCCGGAGTGGCGCTCAGCAAGTTACGAAGTTCAGGTTTGCCGTAATGGCGGGCACATTGCCGAAGTTCGGCTGCAGGCCCTTCAGCAAATCTGACCGGTCCTGCCGCACTCGGGCAATCTGTATCGCGAAAAAGTGTCGCGAGGCCGTGTATTGTGACCTGTCGTCTGAGCTGAAACTAAGGGAGGAATTAGCAGGAAAGAAGCCACCAGGAAGAGCTTGTATGCCATACGGGGATTGTACAGCCAAATCCTGCAGGTGCCGCCAGGGACCTGACGAGCCGGGTTGTTTCAGCGAATCGACCGACCCCGCGCAGCTCGCTGCAATGGCAGGTGAGTTGTCGCGCCGCCCGAAGCTGGTTGTGCAGGGGAACCAAGGGGGCGTCACCAAGTAACCCACTGATCTTTAATGGATACTCGGGCTGTTCTCAACAGTTATGGCGCTGGACGTTCTGCCCGCGGTTCACTTCCTGCTGCCGTAAAGGATTCCATGTGCGACACCCCAACCCTTCGCAACTCCTCCATGAACTTGATGGGGTCCACTGCATCCATAAGGAAATGGACGCCGGCCCTCACCCCTCCGCACTCGGAGATCAGCCGGGCAACGGTGGCTGCGACGACCGCGTTCATCCAGTACTCGCGGCCTCTCTCGAACGCCACTTGATAGCGATGCGAGACCTCCCGACCTTGGCTGGAACCCTGAATCTCGACGACGCTAAAGCCGCCTACCGGCAGGGACTCCGAGAGCAGCGCCGATCGTATCCTCCGAATCGCAAAGTCGCTCGGAAACGGCAGCAGCGCGATCAACGATCCCATCACGGCCGTGCGCCGACTTGGCAGGTAGGTGTACGCGCGCCCATCGCAGCCTTTCAACCGGCCGATCAGCTCTGCCAATTCGGGAAGGCACGACATTGAGAATAGGCAACGGCCGATGGGACTTCCGATGTCTTTCTCGATGAGAACCTCAGATAATTTTGCACGAACCCATTCGCCATTGCGGATGTACCTCGGCCGCCGCCGGCCGAACTTGCGCAGATACCAGACAATGTCGCGCATCGCGCTATTCGACCAATCGCCGGAATCGCCAGAATGGATGGTAACGGAATGAATGACCTCCATCCGAGTCTTCGACACCGCCAGGGAGTATGCGGGCAGCAGCTCGGTCACGCCCGGGAGCCATCCGGCAGATATCACGCAGGCTAATCCGAGATGAGAGAGTTCTTGATCGTGCGGCTTCATGCCGTCCCGCACGAGCGTCAAGCCCGCAACATCAACGTAATGGCTCCGGGTTCTCAGCGCTGCTTGCGCGACCGCATCCTGAAGCTCGGATACCGGCCCCCCGCAGTTCACCACAATAGAACAGCAGCCACAGAATTCCTCGAGCGACCGTGGATCGCGGGCATCAACTCGCACCGCCGACACTGCAGCGCCAAGGTCCGCGGCCACAGCCTCTAAGTTGGCGAGGTTGCGTCCACCGATGAGGATTGCACTTTCCGTGGACCTCCGAAGCTCCTTCGCAACGGTTTTTCCCGTGCTGCCGGAGCCGCCTATGACACCGAAAGTGGCGGAGCGGTTCATCGATTCTTGGGCAAGCGCCTGAGCCAGTTTAGCTTTGCCATTGAGGCCACGCAACCCATGATTGTTGGGAAATCCCCATGTAACTCGCTATTTCTGTTTCGATAGTTTGGCGGTTTTTGAAGAGTGGACATCGAAGCAGAACGGCTGCAGGTCAGGCGTGGACGAAATCCCGCTGATCCGGATGAGGGGCTGCCGCATTGGCATAGTTACATGTGTCCCTTGCTCCTCAGTTACGGGATCACGCAAACCTCAGTCACCAACGGCTCCAATGTGGAGTTCCAACCTGGATGTCAATTCACAATTCGCGTGCGATGACCCGTGACCCAATCGACAAACGCGCTTAGCGCCCCGACGGCTGTAGATGAATTTGTGGCGGTGAAAGCATTCTCGATCATCCTGATTCAACACGTGAAAACTCGAGGCTTCAAACCGTTTATTCACAATCACTTACGAGCTACATGATTCAGCAACTTTCAATAATGGCTACGACCTGATTTGCAACCAGGTTCCCTACCCCAAGTTCCTTCCCGTAACTCCCATGTTTTCAATAGACGGGTTTTTCGCTGATATTGGATTCTGTTGAAACCGGAGGTTCTCGCACCCACAAAATCGACCACAGCCGGGCCCTGTATGTTCAAGGGTCTCGCCCAGTGCAGTGCAAACTAGGGCCTTGCGAGTCGCCGAGCAGGGCACACCACGTGGTATTGCACCAGGGTCTCGGATGGTCGAAAACCATCAGGTTCACGATTTCTTGGAGGACACTGGACCTCACACGGTTGAGTGTCGCCATGAGAACGAATGGTCCCCCGCCCCGCCTCCGCTCGGGGGTTCTCTTCCGCTTACCTTCAACTTCATTTGCGCCTCCATCGGTAGCACTCCTTTAGGTCCCCTCGGGGAACCCAGTGTCTGTGGCGACCCCGCCCGCACACTGCTTGGTGCCCCCTTGGCCCTCGCTGCGGGGCCGCCAGGCGTTCGGCACGCCTAGCTAGGCGGCTTGCCTATATCTCAGACCGCCACCGACCGCGCCTTCCCGACGGTTGTGCGGCGGCTACCGGGGCGGCTTTCGAAGTGGTGGGTTGCAAGTTGTAGTTGACAGAGGAGCTATCGGGAGTACAGTATATCGGTCAAGAACAGCAACATAGTGGCTCTGCTTTGCAGGTGGTGGTATGCGCTCGATATCCACCCTCGCAGCCTACGAAGGCCTCATCCTGCTCGCAGGCTTCTTCGGCATTGTCTTTTGGAGGCTTTTGACAGGTCGGATTGGCCTCAATCAACTGCTTGAAGGTGACATCCGCGATCCGAAGAGTGCCGAGGGCTATTCAACCCAACCTAGCGCTGGCCGTGCGCAGTCGCTGGTCATCACGGCGTTCGCGGCCTTGTACTATTTACTTCAAGTCATCCACAACCCAAAAGGGTTCCCGAAACTGCCCAACGGACTCATAGAGGCATTGGCCGGCAGCCAAGTGGTGTACTTGGGGGGCAAGGCGCAGGCTATGCTCCTGGGCCGCTGGCGCGATATGTTGAAATAAGGGAGGACGAATCCATGAAAAATCCCGAACTCAGCGTTAGCGTAATCCTGACGGTGGTACTGAGCTTTGTAATCGCGATCGGGGTCAAGGGCGATCCGACCACGAAAGTTAAACTGGCCCTTTCTTATGGAGCATTGATCTTGCTTTTCCTGTTCGGGTTTCTGATCCTCGCCGCCATTGCCAGCGGGAAGATTGATATCTCGATGTTGCTCTCCGAGAGCGGGGGCGGCGCTAGTATGTCGCGGTTCCAACTGCTCATCTTCACCTTTGTGATCGCGCTAAGCTTCTTCCTGATTGTGATATCCAGCTCCAAACTTCCCGACGTTCCACCAGACGTGCTCGCCCTTCTGGGAATCAGCGCCGCAACCTACGGAGTGAGCAAAGGCATCCAGGCCGGCGGAGGCTTGCAGTCGAAGTCTGGAACAAGCGGCAATGCAAACCTGCCCGCGGGAAGTGGTTCCCCTTCGGGCAATCAACCGACCCCTGGAACAAGCGGCAGTCCAAACGTGCCCACGGCCCCGTGAAAGGCGCGCCAAAGGCTCCGGGTGAAGACACCAAGGAAAGCTGAGGTGACAATCATGAATGCGAATAAATCGACGAGTGGTCGTACGTTCACACGGCACGTGGCCCCATTTGCGCCCCTGGCCTTGGCCCTCGCGATGAGCGCGGTCCCACAGCGCACAGCGGGACCCCAAGAGCCGGGGGGTCCGACAGAGGCAACTGCGGTCACTTGCGATGAGGTGCTGGATTTCCAGGATTGTCACACGCGTTATCCGACCGGCTGTAGCGCGGCGGCCGGCTATGATCCGGCATTGAATCTGTTAAAGAACAGGTTGATCCCGCCCCCGGGACCCGAACCCGTAAAGTATCTTACGAGGGAAGACGTCAAAAATCTCGACGCCAATACACCTTCCGGACTCACCGCTCACAATCATGCCGACTTTCAGGAAGATCTCCAGAAAATGGGGGAAGGCCAGATCTACGGGATCGTCGGGTACCTATTTTATTTTCAGCCCACCTCGGCGGAGAGCACAAACTGCCAACTTACTGGCCCTGTAGGCCAACTAAATCCGCAGGATGACTACACGAACGTTGACTTTCACATTGGGATAGGCTTTGAGGATCCTTCGAACAACAAATTCAGCAAGCATCAAGGACAGCAGAACAGCGTTATTGTTGAAATGACCCCGTACTCCCGCTTTCTGTATGAGAATGGAGTATGGACGCTGGATAACTTGCAGAAGGCCCAAAACAAACCCGTAAGGGTAGTGGGGCAACTTATGGTCGACAGCGAACACAATGTCCCGACTCAGAACTGTGCCCTCGCAGAGACAACGGATCAATTGGCTAAATGCTGGCGAGCCTCCGCCTGGGAACTGCATCCCGTGGTCCGTTTCCAGGTCTGTCGGTCAGGCACCTGCACCGCTAACTCCGAAGGTTGGGTGGACCTGGGGCAGTTGTAGCGGCAGAAGGCTTTGATCTTGCGGCTTTTACTGACGACTAACATGCTGGCAGGATCACGACTCTCGCAGGAAGCAGTGCAAAGAAAGGTTTTGCGAGGAGAAAGGCAGGACCCCGCCTCCTGGCCTTGCATCAGGTGTCCGAGCCCCCCACAGATGCACGATCCTCTCAAGGACACTGGGCCTCAAACGGGTGGATGTGGCCATGAGGACGAACAATCTGCCGCGGGGCGCTGATTCCGAGGTTAAGCCGGGTGTTTTCGGAGAGCAGCGACGATATTCATTGCTGGTTGCCGTGCTTCTAACGCATTGAGGTGGCCGAGATTTTATACCACCGCGAGTGAGAGAGCCTGTGTCCCACTTAAAGCCGGTACAAATGCTTAGTACACTTTTCCGCCCCGACCGTGAATCAGAGGTACCGACCGCCTTTCGTGGAGGATAAACATGGCAAACAAACGAGATTCCGACCTCCGGAATCCCGCACAACTGGGCGCTTCGAACGGGGCGGAGAGCAAGCGGCACTTCCCGCGTTACCAAACGATACTTTGGGCCGTGCTCTCAACATCGATTTTTGCGTTTTCGTCATGCGTTGATCTAAGCGAGATCACACAGCTTGCAAAATCGAGTCAAGACGTCGGCAACAGCTTCAAGCAGATAGCCGACGAGACTCTCAATTCGTGCAAAAGAGCAAATACCTTCATTCCCACAGGTCAACAGGCCCTGAGTTGCGACGTATACGCCAGGACTGAACCCTCGCTGATCAAGGTTAACGATGTGTTTTTCGCATATATTGCGAGCTTAGGGAAATTGGCCGGGGCAGGCACGGCCAAGAAAGATGAATTGGCCAACATTTCGACGGATCTTAAGCAAGCCGACAAAGACATCAACCAGGAAAACATTGACCGCGCGACCAAAGCGAGCGGCCTTGCTGATGCCATAACGCATATCATTGTGAGCGGATACCAGCAACACGAATTAGGCAAGATTATCGGAGACCAGAATGCCGCCGTTCAGGCTGTCGCGGTATTCCTCTCAGGTTACTCTGCGGACAAATGTGAAACCGCGCTAGAAGAGGAAAAACTCTTACAAAAGAATTACTTCCAGGATCAACTTGAGAAGTACGGCGCACACGAGCCGCTGGCGGCTTACCTCCTTAGAGCGAAGGACACTGATTACAAGGCAAGCATCGACGGGAAAATACAGGCGGTCAAGAAATACAAGCTGGCGGTCTCAAGCGTTGCTTCCGCCCACCAGAAGTTGTTTGAACAAAGGAACAAGTGGAGCACTCGGCAACTCATTACGGACCTTGCTCCGGAGATCCAGCAGCTCAGCGATTCGGCGACTTCAATGATCAAGGCGTTTCAATGAAGAGGTGAAACATGGGGTTGACGGCGGCAGATCTCAAGGAATTAGCGCACGACTTTCTTGACGTGGCACAAGCACTCTCGGATTACCGAACCGCCCATCCAATTTCGGATCCGCTTCAAAGGAACGATTTCAATGCTGCCTTCAGCCAAATCGTAGCCACCGCGGATAACCTCGAAAATCAGGCTGTATCCGCAGCTTTAGCCGCGATCACGACCTCTGCTCAGGCACTGAAAGTCGGCGTGCAGAGCGCGGCGGCCGCGGTGAAAAAGATCGCAGAGGTTACAAGCGTTCTAAAGATCGTGACGGCCGCCGTCGGGTTGGGCACAGCCATTCTTAGTCCTACCCCGCCAGGAGTGGCAAGCGCCCTGGGCAATTTAGTTCAGGCGATTCATCCGGAGGGGACTGGTCCTGACGATTAGTGGTGATAAATCCCCAATCCATAAGCTGAGACGCCAAGTCTGGTCAATCTCGATGCTGGTGCTTTACAACGGTGGAAGCGGTTAAGGAGGCCGCTTCCATGTTGAAACCGAGTCGCCCGCGGTCGAATCATAGATCCCGAAATCTGACCCTCCCAGAGTTGGAGCAGTCCAAGACTTCCGTTTTGAACACCCTCGGCTCTCTCCAATCGCGCCGCTCCTACCAGCACGCGATGGACGAGTTCATCGCCTGGTATTGCTCCGAACCCAGACTGGCCCTGAACCGAATCGTCGTCCTTCGATATCGCATGCACTTGGAGACCGTCCCTTTGGCTCCCGGAACCATAAACCTGAGGCTGGCGGCCGTTCGCAGGCTCGCCTACGAGGCATCGGACAGTGGATTACTCAGTCCCGAGCTGGTGGCGGGCATCCGCCGGGTCAAAGGCGTGAAGCGGCTCGGGCAGCCGGTCGGCAACTGGTTGACGGTTGAGGAAGGTCAGCAGTTAGTCGGCACGGTGCGCACGGACACGCTTCGTGGCAAACGAGACGCCGCCATGCTGGGTCTCTTACTCGGCTGCGGTCTTCGACGATCCGAGGTGGCCAACCTGGAGATCGAGAAGATTCAACGGCGGGACGGACATTGGGCGATCGTCGACCTAGTAGACAAGGCCGGTCACGTGCGCACGGTGCCGGTGCCGCTTTGGGCTAAGACTGCTATCGATAACTGGACTTCCGCCGCGGCCCTCGGTGGAGGTCGGCTGTTTCGAGCCATTCGGAGAAACGGCGCCTTGTGGGGCCGCGGGGTGACGCAGAATGTCGTCTGGTATGTGGTGAAGAACTGCGCGCAGCGTGCGGGGATTGAGAAGCTGGCACCACACGATTTGCGCAGAAGTTGCGCTCGCATGTGCCACGCGGCAGGAGGGGAGATCGAACAGATTCAGTTTCTACTGGGGCATGCCTCAGTCCAAACTACCGAGCGCTACATTGGGTGCAAGCAGAAGCTGGGTCAAGCAGTGAATGACCGCATTGAATTTCGACTCGGCACCAATTGAGACGGCACTTCGTCGGCCGGCGACCGTGAACTGCATCTAAGAATCGCACCGGCCAAAGGCTATTTGATTGACGCTAGGGCTGCTCCCGCCAACTGCTAGGCCGTGCTTGAATCTCGCTCTCCTTCGGAGTAGATTGCCTCAAGGAAGGCCCCGGCAGCAGTTCTCCTTCTTTTCGTCTTCCCGTAACGGGGCTGACGTCCGCGCCAAATCTAACGCCAGCACCCGCATGGAGCCTTCGTTGATGTCGAGGAGCACAGCCACTCGAAATCTGGTCTGGCGTTGTCGGCGCCCGGCCAGCTTGACCAGCTAACGCTGGTCTCCTTAGCTTTTGTCGGCGCGAACTGCCATCTTAGGAGGACCCATGGGAATTCCATTAGAGAACCCTAGTGCAAGTGTTCTCTCCCGCCGCGCGAGCCAAGCTAGCAACCTGGATAGGCTGGGCCTTGAGTTCAGCGAATCTATGGCCGGCTTCCTGGCTATGGGCGAAACCGACCCGCAGAACGGGGCGGAGCGAGGGCGGAGTGAGAATACGCCGTTGCGATTCGATGTGCAGATCCGCATTGATGACCTGGGCAGATTCCTGAGGGTCTTCGAACATGCTGCCGACCTGACCGGCACGATCACGTTTGCCCCGCTGGGCGGGATGTTCGCCATCCGGGATGGCCGATTCAATTTGTTTACGGTCGACCCGCAGACCGGTGTACGCCAGATGACCTATGCTTTCGCCTTCACGGCCGGTGACGGCCAGACCTACTATCTCGAAGGCCAGAAGAAGATTCACGACGATCCGAGCACCTTCACGCCGGTAAAGGACATGACGACGTTATTTACCATCATCCGTCGCGGCGAGGATGAACACGGCCCGGTGTACGGCGCTGGCGAACTTTACTTCCCACTTGACGAGGCAGCCGCACTTATCACGTCCATGAAGGTACAGGGGACAACCTCGTGGTGGCAGAAAACTGCTGCGCTCACGGCTTTCACCTCTTTCGCCTACGGGGCACTCAGGGATGAGTATTTGAGGGAGGCGCGGCTCTTCTACGACACCCAGTACGAAAACCTCGCGCTTACCGGCAGCCTCCAGACAAGTGACAGCATCGAGGTTCCGTTCTTTTTCGTCTCCGGCGTACATGAAAGAGGTTTCCCGTGGGGCGATACCGGGATCTTCTGGGACGTTCTGCTCGCGATTGGTAACGGGAAGGGAGGTTACGATCGGTACTGCATTACAGATCTGGTCCTAGAGGGGCTTCAGCTCGACGTTTCCAAGGGCGCGTACCGCTATCACGGGCCACTCTTCAAGCTGACTGAGGGTTATTCAACCGCATTTTCACAAATGCGAAAAAAGGGGGCGCCGCTTTCCGAATTTGAAACGGATTTCCAAGTGGAATTCGACGCCCAGCCTTATGATGCTGTCGCAGTCTCCTTTCCACTGGTTCCCAAGCTGGTGAGAAAGCTCTCCTCGAGAATGGCCAACGAACTTTGCAACCATCTCCCTGGCGAGGATCCTCTGGGAATCTACATCACCCCGCACACGGTGAGGGTTCGCTCCGGCGGTTTCAAGTTCCGAGGGGCTGCGGGAGACGCGACCGCCGGCGAAGTCGTGTGGAACATCGTGCCAACGAGCAGTTTCGGCGAAGCCGAACGAGGTACCTTCCGGAACTTGCGGGAACCCAAAATGCTCTATGGCTACTTTTGTGCCATTCGGGCGCAGGAACAAGCCGTACGCGTCCAGATTCACTCACGAACCCTTCGGGACGAGAAGGAGCATTGGATGAAAGATCGTTTGGAAGCCTTCCTCGGCGCCGTGGTTGCGCGCACGAGTTCGTCGGAAATGCTCATGGAGAAAGGGAAACTGACCGTTCAGCCCCTGGCTCCCGCCGGGCTCCCATCAGAGCGCGCGCCGCTGCTCGAAAAACTGGGTGAGCCGCTCCTCGAAGTGAACAATGATCAGTTCCCCACCGGAATATTCCAGCGCCGCATCGTCGAGGTGCTCGATCCCTCTGGCGTGCGCTGCCTGGCGCTGGAAGAAGACATGTCACTAATGAGGCTCGAGGCCATCGACTCTGACAAGAAAGTGACCGTGGCCAGTATCCGCGACAGCGACAAATTCCAGGCGCTTGACCGTGTCCTGGACATCACCCGGTTTGACGCCCTTGTCGAAACGAAATTAGCGACTTCGGGGAAGCCCCCGGACAAATTCCAGATTGGCATCAAGCCGAATTTCATGTTCGCCTACGACAAGCGGGATCGCACCACATACACAGATCCCGAGCTTGTTCATCATTTGGTGAAGCGCCTGCGTGGCCGCGGGTTCGCGAACATCAAAGTGGTCGAAGCCCAATCCACTTATGGGGAGTATTTCGATCAGCGAAGCGTAAAAGAGGTCGCCAGCTATCTCGGCTATGACGGCAGCGCCGGATACGAAGTGGTGGATATGACGTTGGATGCAGATGAGATGCGCCACCTCGGTCCACACTTGGGGATGCACCCTGTCTCGAGGGTATGGCGCGAATCCGACTTCCGCATCTCGTTTGCAAAAAACAAAACGCACGCCTATGCCTATTACACTCTGACGCTCAAGAACATTTATGGCGCTTTGCCCCTGGCGAACAAGTTCAAGGAGTACCACTGTAACCGCGGCATCTACGACACTACGATCGAATATCTCACTGCCTTCTCAGTGGACTTTGGACTAATCGATGGCTACCTGAGCGCAGACGGCCCTTTCGGCGTCTTCGCCGATCCGTTGCCGAAGGAGACGCATACCATTGTTGGAGGGCCGGACCTTGTGGCCGTCGATTGGGTTGCTGCCAGCAAGATGGGCATCGCTCCCATGATCGGGAAGCATATGAGGTTAGCGGTGAGCGCCTTTGGCAAGCCGGAGATCAAAGTTGTTGGCGATTTAAATCCCTACCGACCTTGGCTCAACGTGCCGGTAGCGCTCACCCTTTTCACAGACAAAGGCGTCGATGCGGATTACCACTTCGGGAATCTCATGTACTCCGCTGCCGCACAGATGGACGAAACCCACTTTCATCGCAAGAACAAGGCTCTCTACATGCGAATCCTACGCCGGTTCACAGTCCCTCTCCGCCGCACATTCTTTGTGCGAACGGGAGAAGCTCCCTCCGTCGCGAATCGTCTTTTCAGTTGGTTGTTCTACAAAATGGGGTTTTAGCAACCAGGAATTACCGGTGGCCACCGCAAGCTTCAATGGTGTGTGGGGGGCTGTTTTCGCCAGTTATCTACTGGCTTGGTCCTGGAATGTTTTATTAGTTTACCGAGAGCAGGCGCACGCGGATGACGCGCGATAGACTCACACCACAATCTGCTTGCACGCAGGCAATGCAACTACGGCCAAGAGATGACCTCGGCGGGGTCCGTGGGTTGCCGTTAAGGGGATCGGCGCGCCGTGCCTTTTCGGTCCTGCACAGCCTCCCTCCCACCCCGCCGAAGCTCGTCTGTAGTCTGTTTGGCGGAGTACGGGTTAGTTCCGCGAAAACGACTCCCTGAGAGGTTCCAGGTCGCGCCTAGACTGTCGCCACTTCGACCGCGGAGGGTCAGCTGCTCCTTGCCCGCCGAGAGGTCCCACACCTTGGCCGTGTCATCGTCACTGGTGGTAGCGAGACCTTGGCCATCGGGGCTGAAGGCCACGCTCGTAGCGAGCTCGTCAGTCTTTTCGAGGGACCTTCAGCAGTGGACGCCTAACGTTTAATTGCTCGGCCACTCAGGCGTGCGTTTAGCCGCAATCTTCACGTTGACATTGTGGAACCCGGGTAGTCCACCGTACTGACCCGCGATCTCGGCGATGACCCAGGACGCCGATGCGTCGCACACTCCCCCCTCGCCAAGGTCCACACTTAACTGCTGAAGAGCCTCACTCAACGCGTTTTGTAAATTGCCGTCAGATGATTTTCCTTCGTACTCGCGTTCCACGCTCATGGTTCCCCCCTCGCGCGCAAAGCCCTTTGCTCCGGTTCTCGCCAGGGCGCACGCTACCGTTTTGACCCGACCTCGACAATGCGTCCTCGGTCGGGGCTAACGGCCAGGATAGCAACAATAGCGGCTTTCGAAGCATGAGCCGCTGCTGAAGTAGCTCGAACCCCGACATCCTCCCCTGCAGATGCTTCCCTTGTCACAGAGCGCGCATGCCCCGCTGAGCATGCTCGTGTTGAAATTCCGGTTATAGGCGAAGGCCCCCTCCTTCGTCCAAATCTCCTGCAATGACTCAGTGCGGAGGTTCCCCTCTATGAATCGGTCCGAATAAATCGAGACACATCCCTTAACGTTCCCGACACTGTCGATGCCGACCACTCGCATTCCCGCCTGGCAACCACTCCAGACAGAGATGGTCCCTGGACAACTGCGAAGATACGGCTCGTACTCATCAAAATATCCAATGTCGTCGCCGGCATAGACCCTGAGTGCGCCGGCGCGATACTTTTCAGCGATGAATTTGGTGATCTGCCCGAGTTTCGCCGTGTTAAGGAGGAATCCTTCTCTCCCCGCCATGTTGCCCATGCCCGTAGCAATCTGGAGTTGCCAGATGTCCACTGCGTTTGCCACCAGAAGGTCGTACATCTCCTCGAGGTCGGCAAGATTAAAATCAAGAAGGCATGTCACTACCGCAATGGGAATGCCGGCCTGCCGGAGCATCTCAAAAGCGGCGAGGACTCTTTTGAATGAACCTTTTGACCTCCTGATTCGGTCGTGGTTTTCCTCCATGCCATCGAGCGAGACGCCCACGTTGTTCAGCTTCGCACCCTGAATTCTCGAAATTTCTTCCGCATTCATGAAATAGGCGTTGGTAATTATGTTCGCCTCAGCTCCGCCGTCGGACATCCGGCGTGCCACTTTTTCCCATCCTCGATAGAGGAATATCTCACCGCCAATAAATGTGATCTGGCGGCAACCAAGCGTGAGTAGATCGTCCGCCACCCGCAGGCATTCGTCCACCGTAAGTTCGTTCGCGCGGGCTCTCCCCGCGGACGAACCGCAGTGGAGACACTTCATGTTGCAGCGTAGCGTCAACTCCCAAACGGCGTGTTCGGGAACGTATACCCTCTCATTCATCGGTCCTCCTCTTGCGAAGGCCTCCTAGGAGGAGCCTGCCGGAGATAGATTTTCCTCTATGAAGAATCCGTAACTTGCAAGCATCAAGAAGTCGCTAAGTCGTTGATTCTACGTAAGACGAATCGTATCTCCGACAGGTTCGAAAGTGGCCGAGAAGCCGTTTCATCTGCACTGAGTTTCACGCCTGCTTCATAGGGGCAGCGTACATCATCTTCGGAATGTCTTTGCGGAGCTCCACGAATTCGCACGCAACCCCCGCTACGTCTTTCATCTCGCGGATCTGCCAGTCTGTAAAATACATCCGCTTCAGATCCTGACTCGTGATGACTGCATATCTGAGCACCATCGGTTCCTCGAGTTTGACCGTATATGTATCGCAATCGATACCCAGGACATCCTTGACCATTCGCTTTTGCCAGTCCTCCAGGTAGAGAACGACTGTTTTGACGCCATTGATGATGGGCATATCCTCCTCCTTGAGATAGCATCTGCTGCACTTCGTTTTGGGTAAACACCGGGGAACGGGTCGACCTGTGTGGGTCTGACCCACGACAATTTAACAAGCATTGGCTGGACTAAAAGCCGCGCCAGCCGTACTATTTACCAATGGTTCATAACACAGACTTATACTTAGTGCAATGAGTGCAGTCAAAGTGCATCGTGACGCCTATCAAATAAACGGCAAAATGAAGCTATCAGCTACTCTCAAGTTGGGGTGCCAAGGCGCAGGATCGCTCTCACCACTTTGCCGGCGTCAGAGGCGACGGCGGGCTGCGCCCGGCAGGCCTCTGAGACGACAGCCTCTGCCCGCCCCGGCGATCACACTGTCACTCCCCTGCAGCTGCTCTTCGACCTCACGAAGCAGCGCGCGGCCGCGGCTGGGCATGTTCTGTTTGTCCATCCAGGGCCTGTAAATAAGCCTCTCGAGGTCGGAAGCTCCCCCAAGTATCGGTCATCCCTCCAGGCATAAGACATGAAGAGCTTGCCGCCGCTTGGCCTGCGCATCTGTGGGAATAACCTCTCACGATTCTGCGGCCATAGCAGCGAGACGTTTCTCACCCGGTTTGGCATGGCGCAAGGACGCGGTTTCCCGAGGATTCTCGACTGCCGGAACCTGGAGAAGTGTCGGGAAAATCCCCAAGTAACTAGTCCAGTGCACAACCTTCCAAAAAGCGAGTCCAGCGCTTGATATCCTGCGAAAACCTGAGAGCCTTTTACGCGGGATCGGCCCCCCCCTTGTATCTCACATCCTGCGAGTGTATATATTAGCTTGTCGTAGCTTTGACCTAGAGTACACAGGTTTATTCCAATCTAAAGTGGGGCGCGCATGTGCAACCCTGAGGAGGGGGGATATGTCCAAGCAGATTTTACGAGCTGCCATTGCGGTCTTCTTTTTGTGTACTTCTACTTCCTTGCTTCCTGGCTGGAACAGCGAAGGCCACATGGCCGTAGCCTATGTTGCCTATCTAAGGTTGCAGCCAGGGACAAAGCAGCGGGCTATCGCTTTGCTGAAATTGAATCCTTATTATGCCAACAAGTGGTCGAAGATGATCCCGAGGGGGACCTCCGATGCAGATTACCAGGAAATGATTTTTATGATCGCCGCCACATGGCCGGATGAGATTAAACAGGACCCTAATTACAAAGACGACGGAACCCAAGATGGCGACAAGCCGGACGGGCCTGTGTCTTCTCAGAATATTGGCTACACAGATACGCTCCGCCACAAATACTGGCACTTTGTGGACATGCCATTCTCGCAGGATGGGACCGCGTTGAACGGCCCGACGAGGCCCAATGCTGAGACACAGATAGTAGTGTTCCGAAAAGTCCTTTCGGGCAACGGGAACGACGCGCTGAAGTCTTATGACGTTGTGTGGCTGATGCACTTGGTCGGAGATGTCCATCAGCCTCTACATTGTACGAGTCGGTTCAGCGAGCAATTGCCTGACGGCGATGCTGGCGCCAACCTGGTGGAGCTCAATCCTGACCCTAGCAAGAACGAACTGCATGCCTTTTGGGACGATATCCTAGGGACGTCAAATGATCCTGTGAGTGCTATGCATGTGGGAGAAGGTCTCCCTTCGCCAGACGCAACAATGGCGGGCGATATCAATGTCGACGATTGGATTAGCGAGAGCTTCCAGGACGCGAAGACCGATGTTTACATCCTGCCGATCGGCCCGGGCAAGGGGCCTTTTACTCTAACACCACAATACGAAGCCGCAGCCCGGCAGGTGGCCTCACAGCGCATCGCTTTGGCGGGTGTCCGTCTCGCAAACGTTCTGAACAATGAGTTGAAGTGAAACATGACAGCAAGCCGTATCTGGCTTTACCATTGTCTTCACTGGCTTGACACCCCGAAGGGGGCAGCCGGCCGTGTAGAACGTGAGGGACAGTGGCTGAAGATTATGCGTCGCAATGCACTCGGCTGCTGACCACGTGGGGGCTATCTCTGTGCTTTTGCCGTCCAAAGCCAACGACACGAGCGCATCGGAAGAAGGTCGTTTCGCGTCTGTGCGGTGCCCGGTTGACGGCGTTGCAACGGGGCAATGACTTGCTGTGTATTTGTCGATTATCGACCCTTACATTCTTGTTTCGGTCGTAGGCAGTGTCCGGTGTTGACGGTTCTAGGTATTCGCGTCTAGAGCTGTTGCGATCCCCTTGTGACTCGCAAATGGCTGTTGGATACTTGGGCTGTACTCGCCAGCTATAGGGATTCGAACTGGGTCATGCGGCGACGCTAGCGCTGACGGAATTAAATTCCGAGTGCGCGTTCCGGCCGCTGCGGGGGCGCATAATAATGACCCATCGGGAACGAATTCTGGCGGCCATCGGTGGCGAGGTGCCCAACCGGCTAGCGCCTCGCGTCGATTCCCCCAACATGCCAATTTCTGTAGATGGTAATTGGGATTTCCGGGCGGAGGTCACCTGCTGGTTGTTCATGTTTTCATTAATCGGCGTTGCATTTTCTGCAGGATAGGAAAAGGCTAACCGCATTGAGTTTTGCACTAAAACTTCCTAAATTCTGCGGAAATTCCGGTTGACTCTCGTGAACGAAAGCCGTAGCATCCAACCTAGCTTTCCGCCTTGCTTGTGAGGTGGGAGGATTTCCCCTTGCGGGACTGTGATGGCGTTGGGCGCTTTTTTAGGCATCCCTCCAGCGGGTTCTTGGGTCAGAAGGAGATTATCTTTATGTTAAGGTTAATCTCGGCCGAATTCTGCCCCGACATACGACGGAAGTGCAACGGCATCTGGTTCGCCCCGTTCATCACTTTGCTGTTGGTTCTGGCAGCATGCGTACCCGCCTCGGCGCAATTGTATAGCGGTTCTTTGACGGGCGTCGTCACCGACCCATCCGGAGCGGTGGTTCCTGACGCGCAAGTGACGCTGACCGACACGGGGAAAGGATTCGACTACAAGACCACCACCAACACGGTGGGGCGTTACCTCTTGCGGTCGCTGCCTCCCAGCATTTACAAGCTGACAGTGGAGAGCAAAGGGTTCGCCCAGTTCACGCAAGACCGAATTGTTCTGGACGTAGATCAAAACGCCACCATTGACGTGACCCTTCGAGTTGGCGGAACGATGCAAGCGGTGGAGGTGAAAGCCACGCCACCTCTGCTCCAAGCCCAGGATGCCACAACCGGCCAGGAGATCAACCGCACCTTTATCAACGATCTGCCCTTGATCGGCCGGGGCGTGACAGATCTTGCTTTCCTGGCGCCGGGCGTCAATCCCGCACCGGGCTGGACCTTCGGCTCGGTGAACGGACTGTTTACGACCAACAATTTCACATCGAATGGCGGGCGCAATGCCACGTCGGACATGCTCGTGGACGGGGTGAGCGCCACGGGCTACGAGCAGAACACAGCGATTCAGATCCCTCTCTACACTCCCTCGGTGGACGCAGTGCAGGAATTCAAGCTCCAGCAGAACAGCTTCAGCGCCGAGATCGGCTACAGTTCCAACACGGTCATCAACGTGGTGACGCGCTCCGGTTCCAACGCCTTTCACGGGAGCGCCTATGAATTCGTGCGGAACCAGATCTTCGATGCTAACAACTTTTTCAATAACGCCTACGGAATCAACCTTTTGCCTTTGCGCTATAACGATTTTGGCGCCACGGCCGGTGGGCCCATCCGGAAAGACAAGATGTTCTTCTTCGTGGACTACGAAGGCACGCGACAGCGCTCGATGAGTTCAGCGTTCACAGCGGGCGTGCCCAGCCAAGCCGAGCGGCAAGGCGACTTTGGCGAGCTTTGCGGCTATGCGGGTGGCACGTTCGACTCGAACGGCCTTTGCAACGCTCCCAACGGAGCGGGACAGATCTGGGATCCCTATTCGGGCGTCTACAGCTCCAATGCGGGCGGCGCGGTTCGCTCAACCTATATTCCGTTCAACAACATGGCGACGTATCAGAGCCCCGGAAATCCCAATCTTCCCGCCGGCTCTCAGCTTCCCTCGAGGCCCGGCAACCTGATTGATCCTGTGGCGGCAAAGATCATGTCCTACTACCCGCTGCCCAATTTGAATGTGGGTCAGGCGAACTACAATCCGTATGCGAACTGGACGGGCAATGGAATTTCCATCGCCGACCACGACCAGTTCGATACCAGGATTGACCAGCGGTTCGGCGAACGCGACACGTTGAGCGGGAGGTTCTCCTACGCGCGGAGCCCCAGCAACGGAGGCGCGGAGTGCTTCGATGACCCGATGGACCCCTGCTCTTCGGGCCCCACGGCCTGGTCGCAGCGAGCCATTGCTCTGAACGAAGTCCATACCTTCAGCCCAACCACAGTCCTGACCATGGCCTACGGCTTCGCGCGCCAGTTTGTTAATCAGCCGGGCGCGGCCGCCAACTTCCCCAGCTTCCAGCCGATTTCGGGCCTCGGGCTTCCCAGTTACATGTCGGCTTCCGGTGTAAAGGCGACGCCCGTGATCGTGATGTACGGCGGATACTACCAGGCGGGGCCGCTTAATTCGATTGGCGGACAGCCCTGGACGATCCTTCGTTACGCGCAGGAGACCCACCACCTGATCGGCGCGCTGGACCGCATGCAAGGGCGGCACGAGTTCAAGTTCGGCGGCGAAATGCGCGTGCATCGCACCAATGAAGGCCAACCGGGCACCCCCACCGGCTACTTCACTTTCGATTACAACACCACTTCCCAGGGACCGAACTATGGCGGCGGTGACGCCATGGCGGGCTTGCTGACGGGCGCCAGCACCACCGGCTGGGGGCAGTATGAAATCCCGCCCTACATTGCCACCCAGAATATCGCTTACGCCGCGTACTTTCAGGACAACTATCGCGTCAGCGACAAGCTCACGTTGAACCTGGGCGCCCGCTACGAATTGGAGTTTCCACGCACCGAGCGTCACAACCGGCAGGCGTGGTTCGACCCAACATTACCTTCTCCGCTCGGTAACGTTCCGGGAGTGGGACAGGTTCTGGGCGGACTCGTTTACGCAAGTCCCTCGGATCGGCACAACGTGAACACCAACTTCGCGGGCATTGCTCCCCGGCTCGGCCTCTCCTACCGGCTCACCACCAATCTGGTGTTGCGTGGCGGCTATGGCATCTTTTACAACCCCAGCCAATTCGTGGCGGCGGGCGCCTCCGGCTCTTCCGGCGGCCTGGATGGGTACGATGCCGTAACCAATTGGACGACCACCTACCAAGGCGACGGCGCTACACCCTGGGGCCGGTTGAGCGATCCGTTTCCGAGCGGCCTTGTCTACCCGACAGGTAACTCGCTGGGCGCCATGACCAGTGTTGGGACAGGTATCTCTGAGTACCTGCGCAATTGGAACGCGCTTCCCTACACGCAAACCTGGAATGGCGGATTGCAGTACCAGTTGCCCGGCGGCCTGCTCCTGGAGGCCAACTACATTGGAACTAAGGGTACGCACCTTTACTTCGGGGGCGCGGGGGCGCTGAACCATCTGGGATCCTGGGTGCAGTCGGCCAGCGCGAGTGAAATCTCAAACCTTATCAGCTATGTGAATAATCCCTTTTACGGGTTTATCACGAACCCTACTTATCCACTTTCTAATCCTCAGGTTCAGGCTTTGCAGCTTCTCTACCAGTATCCCCAATACACAGGGGTGCAGGCTCAGTTTCCGCCCTTTGCCAATTCTATCTACAACGCTCTCCAACTGCGCGTCGAGAAGCACTTCTCGCACGGGCTGCAACTGCTGGCAAACTACACCAACTCGAAGGCGATCGACGACGCCTCGGTGGGAACCAACACCACCTGGCTGGGCGGTTCGCACAGCTTGATTGACCCCAACAACCTTAAACTCGAGCGCTCCGTCTCGCAGTATGACATTCCCCAGGTGGTGAATGTTGCCTACGTCTACCAGCTTCCCTTCGGTAAAGGCAAGCACTGGGGAAGAAGCTGGAATAGCTGGGTGGATGGCGTCCTTGGTGGCTGGCAAACCAACGGCATGTGGCGCTTCGACGACGGGCAGCCGATGGGCCTGGGCATGGAAGGTGGGCTGGCCCTTCCGGGCGGCTATGGTCAGCGGCCGGAATTGCTCGGCCGGCTTCGGGAGAATCCGCGCTCAAACTGGTTCTGCTCTGATCCCGGATGCGGCTATTTCTCGAACCAGGGCTCGACGACCGAACCCTCGGACGTGGCTGTGGTTCCTGCGGACTACACCCTCGGATCGGCGCCACGCGAGCTGGATAGTCCACGTGTTCCCGGGACCAGCACGAGCGCCCTCTCTCTATTCAAGGAAATCAGTTTGACCAAGATGCGCGAGGGGGCGCGGGCCGAGTTTCGCCTGGAGTCCTTCAATGCTTTAAACCACCCCCAATTCTGCGGACCGAATACCACAGTCAATGGTGGAAGCTTCGGCGAAGTCACCTGCCAGGCCAATTCGCCCCGGGAAGTCCAGTTGGCCCTGAAGCTGTATTGGTAGTGCTGCGTGACACAAGTGAGGGAAAAGAAGGCTTACCACAGAGGACACAGAATTCACAGAGTGAAACAGGCTCGTTTTTCTCTGTGTTCTTTGTGCCCTATGTGGTGCTGCTTTCTTTCTGCCTGCTTGCTCTTCCCTAACCCCTCGCATTGCGCCCAGGTTGCTGCCAGCGCCCTACAGGAAGCGATCGCGGACCTCAACCAACAGAAATACCAGGAAGCTGAAACCATTCTGAAGGAGATCCTGCGCGAGCAGCCCGGGGAAGCGAACGCGCTGGGCTTGATGGGAGTGGCTCTCGACGGGCAGAAGCGGTTTGCGGAAGCCGAGAAGTTCTACTCTCAGGCCGTGAAGCTCTCCCCGGGCTCGGCGGCGCTTTTCAACAATTTCGGGACGCACTATCTTGCTTTGGGCGATCAGGAGGGCGCGCGCAAAGCCTACCTCGCCGCAGTCAAAATCAATCCCAGCGACCCCAACGCAAACCTCCAACTCGCTCAGATCGCCATCAAGGCAAAGCACGGTCCCGAGGCGCAGAGATATCTCGACCGGTTACCGCGCCAGCAGCAATCAACGCCCGCCCTTTCTATCCTGCGCGCGCAGGCGTTGGCGTTGGCGGGAGAGCGATCGGAGGCTGAATCGCTGCTGGACCATACCTTCGAGCAGTCGCGGAATGATCCTCGTGTGGCCTTTTCCGCTGGAATGGTGTTCGCCACCTGGCAGTTGCACGAAAAGGCGGAGGCGGCGTTCACTGCGGCATTACGCTTGGTTCCCACGGATTTTGACGCCCAGTACAATCTGGGCCTGGCGGCGCTGGGCACCAAGCACTACGATCGCGCGGCCGACGCTTTCCAGGCGGCGCTGCGTCAGCGTCCCAATGACCCCGATTGCCTTTACAACCTCGCGCGAGTTTACGATGGCCAGGGCCGGAGCGACCTTGCGGTGGCGCCGCTCGAACAGGCCCAAGGTCTTGCTCCTGAGCGGCCCGACATCCTGCTGCTTCTGGCCACCCTGACCGAAAAGCTGGGTTACTACGCCGATGCCGTGGGCGCCTACGACCGCTATCTGAAACTGCGGCCCCAGGATGACCAGGCATGGCGCGAGCGTGGGTTTGCTCTGGCGCGAGCTTCCCGGACTGAGGAGGCTCTTCGCGACCTTGAAGCTTATGTTCGCCGCAGACCCCGCGACGCGTGGGGCCTCTACGAGTTGGGAGTGGTGGAAACGATTCGCGACCGCGCCAAGTCTCTCGCGGATTTCAACGCCGCCCTCGCCGTCGATCCCAACCTGATTGCGGCGCGTTACGCGCGGGCCGTCCTCCGCTACCAGTCAGGCCGGTACGCGGAAGCGCTCGCAGACCTGCGGACGGTCCTCGCGCGTGAGCCAAACAACGTGGGGGCGCTCGACACGCTGGGCGAGACAGAGTTGCAACTCGGGCATCCGCCGGAGTCCGTCAAGGCCCTGGGGCGCGCTGCGGAATTGGCGCCCGGCGATCGCCTGATCCTCGTGCATTACAGCCGTGCCCTGGCGCGCGCGAATCGCCCCGAGGAAGCGCAAGAGGTTCAGCGAAGGTTTCAACAACTGCCTCCGCCGGCAAGCCCGGGCCGGCCTTCGAGCGGCCTCCTCAGCTTCCTCGACTTGCCACCCGCTGAGCAACGCGCCAAGTACCTCGAGGGCTTGCAGGGCCGCCTGCGAATGAATCCCGACGATGTTTCTTTGAAGGCTCGAATCGCGAAGGAAGAGCTGGCCATAGGGAAGAAAGCGGAAGCCCTCGAGATATTCCAGCAAGTGCTCGCCGGGAACTCCGACGCGGATGTGCTGGAAGATTGCGCCCAGGCGCTGCTGGATGCGGACCAATATGAGCCCGCTCGGGAAATCCTCGAAAAGATCCTGGCCGTTGACCCTTCGCGCGCCGGCGCCCGCCTTGACTTGGCCATTGCCGCGTTCCATACCACGGGGCCGGAGGCTGCACTCAATGAGCTATCGCAAGTGCCGGTGGATCAGCAAAAGGGTGACTTCTTCCTGCTGAGTGCTCAACTGCTTGACGCCCTGGGAAAGCCCGAGGAAGCCGCCGCGGCCTTGAACCGCGGCTTTCGAGCGGCGCCGACTCGGCCCGATCTTTACTTTCAGGCGGCTGTATTCCTGGTGAAACACGGCCAGGCTCGAGAAATGGTAGACATGTTGGGGCGCGCTGATAAGATTATTCCCGGAGAGCCCAAGCTGCTGCTGACTCGCGCCATAGGTTTTGAGTTGCTCCGGGAATACGAGCCAGCATTGGCGCTCCTAGCCCAACTCGAGACGCAGGAGCCGACTTGGTATCTGCCCTATGAGATTCACGGCATCATCCTGACCATCCGCATTCGCCCGAACGAAGCGAGACCGGTCCTTGAGACCGCTATCGCCCTGGGCGCCAATGACCCTCAAGCTTATTTCTACCTTGCTTCGGCAATTATTCAAGCCAACACGGAAGATGCCGATCAAGCGCAGAAGGCTATCGACCGGGCGCTGGCGCTTGATCCCAAGGACCCCTTCATCCAAGCCCTGGCCGGCCGCATCGCTTATCTCCGCAAGGATTATCCCCCAGCCTTGCAGCATTTACAGGCGGCCCTGGCCATCTGGCCGGATATGATCGAAGCCCATCAGACACTAAGCGGCACCTACCGCGCCTTAGGGGACAAGGAAAAAGCAGTCGAAGAGTTGAAGACGGTTCTGCGCATCAAGCAGCAGAACCCCAGCGCGGATCAGCCCCATCCATTCTCGATGGGAGATATGCTTTTTAGCCTTGGTTCCCGGTAGGAACAAGGCTGCTTCGGGTTGGGCGTGAGAGCCCATTACGGAGCGTGTCTATACCCCGGACCGCGTAGTGCTTTTCCCGGTCGCTCGTCAGTGATCCGGCCGTCGAGTACAACAGGTCTGCCATTGACGAAAACATCCTTCACCCCCTCGGAATAATGAAGAGGCTCGTTGTAGGTGGCTACGTCCCGGATGGCGGCTGAGTCGAAGACAACTATATCTGCCATCATCCCCGGCCGAAGAATGCCCCGATCCGTAATCCCCACTCGGCTCGCAGCTTGCGAGGTCATCTTGCGGACGGCTTCCTCCAGGCGCATGGTGTGCTCTGTTCGAACGTACTGAGCCAGGATGCGCGGAAAGGTTCCGAAAGCCCTGGGGTGTGCTTTGGTGGTGCTCAGCGGCCCATCTTCCGCTTGCGCGGGAGAATCCGAACCGTAGGTCAGCAAGGGATTCGAAACCGCGGCACGAACGTCAGATTCTTGCATGATCGCAATGACAACTTCGCTGTTGCCGCGATCGGCGATGGCGATGTCCATGGCTGCGTCTCTCGGATCTTTGTCCAATTGGCGGCCAAGCTCCTCAAAGTTCATTCCCTCATATTTGCGCAACTCCGGGTTCACAACCTGAATTAAGGTCACGCCTTGCGCTCCGCCGGAACCCAGCCATTCGTTCTCCCAGGCACTGCTGGGCTCATCCATTTCTTTTCGGACGCGGGCCCGAACCGCAGGATTCTTTAATCGTGCCAACATCTTGTCGGTGCCGCCTTCCGAAACCCAACTGGGAAAACAGGCGACCAGGCCATTCGACGCACGCGTGTAGGGGTACACGCTGGCGGCAACGTCTATGCCTCGCGAGCGCGCTGCCTCGATTCTCTCGAGGACCTCCGGCATTTTCCCCCAGTTCTCCTGGTACGCGGCCTTCAGGTGCCAGATCTTGGCGGAGATGCCAGCGCGCTGCGCGATGTCGAATACTTCGTCCAAAGATTGAAAGATCCGGTCGGATTCCGAGCGCTGATGCGTAAAGTAAACGCCACCGTACTTCCGGGCAACTTTGGCCAATTCGACGAGTTCGTCCGTGGAGGCAAACGTGTCGGGCACGTATTCGAGCGCGGAACTCACCCCGAATGCACCCTGCTCCATGGCTTGAGCCACCAAGTGGCGCATCTCGTCGAGTTCCGCCGGGGTTGCCGGACGGTTGTCTTTCCCGACCACGTAGGTACGGATTCCGCCCGCGCCCACAAACGTGCCAAGATTGATGGCTGGCCTGGCATGTTCCAAGCGTTGCAGATACTCATCGAGCGAGCGCCAGTCGAGCGTCACACCATACTTCTTGGCTTCGTCCTTGAGGTCTTCAACGAGCCGGTCGTTCAGCGGGGCGATGGAATTTCCCTCGCCGGTAATCTCGGTAGTCACGCCTTGAGTGATTTTGCTGGCGGCGCGCTTATCCACCAGGACGTTGAATTCGGATTGGCCTTGAACGTCGATAAATCCAGGTGAGGCTACAAGACCCGAGGCGTCGATTCGCTTCCTGGCAGTTGCGCCCCGGAGATCTCCGATCGCGGCGATGCGATCGCCCGCAATGCCGATGTCCCCATAGGTCCAAGGAGCACCGGTGCCATCAATAACGCGGGCCCCACTGATCACGAGATCGTATTCGCGTCGCTGCCCGGGGCTCGCCGGGACGGCAAACGAGAACACGGCGAGGGCGATGCAGCAATATAGCCTGAACACCGTGAACATAAGTCACCTCAAATTTCAGGGTGCACCTTCTTTGGTCACTTACTCTGATGCCTGACCCGGAATTCCCATTTTGGGTTAAGGGAATTCGAAGTATACACCAGACTGATCGTCGCAACTATGGTCAGGACGAGTCTCGCAGGCCTGCCAAAGGGGCACTCCACAACATACTTTTAGCCCGCGTGAGCGCTCTCAACCCGCCCCGGCTGGATCTCGAGAACTGTCCGCATCGATTGGAGATGTGGCGCAGGACGAGGGCCGCCGGCTGCCAAGTGCTGCTGGAGGTGGACGACTTATAGGCACGCTCCGAGTGCGCTCTATCGCGGCAGTTTCGAGACGAAACGATAACTGCCGGATGCCAGTTCGAAGACCGCCTTGCCTTTCTCCACCCCGTTGAACCGGACTCCTGCGGCCCGGGCCGCTGGGCGTCCCCTTTCAGTCACCGCCTCGGACGCGCTGGCCGGCAGGTACAGCGTGGCGCTCGTTCCCGGCGGAACGGTCGCGTCCATCTGCAGGGTGCCGTTCTCAATCCGCCAATCGCTGACGATCAACCCGTGAACGGACTTGTAGCTCGTTCGCGCGAAGGTGAGGCCGCCCACCGGCGCCGGCTCCAGGAAGAAATGGCGGAAGCCCGGCGCCTTCTCGTCCGCCCGGATGCCTCCGATGCCTTCGATGAACCATGCGCCGATGGAGATCAGCGTGTCATGGATATGGGATTCACCGAACCAGCTTTCCCAACTCGTGGTGGCGCCTTGTTCGAGCATGTACCCCCAGCTTGGGAAGTCCTTCTTGCTGACCATCCGGTATACCAGATCGTTGCGATCGTCCTCCATGAGCTCCTTGAGCAGAAAGTAGGTGCCGTGCATGCCGGAGTTGAAGTGGCCGCTGTCCTTGACCAGGAGAGTGTCTTCCAGGTTCCTGGCCACCCCCGCCCGCAACTCCGGCGGAACGATTCCTAGCAGCAGTGCCAGCGCCAGATAAGGCTGCTGGCCGGTGGCGTAGCTGTCGGGGGCGACGAAATAGCGTTCGTGCAGCGTGCGGCGCAGCACTGCTGCCCGTTCCGCATACATCGCGGCATCGGCGGGCTTGTCCAGGATCGCCGCCATCTTGGCGGCTATTTGCAGGGTATAGAGGTAGTGCGCGTTGTTGATGAAATGTGCGCTGACGGGATTCCGGGAGGGGTCATCGCCGAACCCCTGCTGCTTTTGCCCCGGCGTTACCCAGTCGCCGAGGTAATTCCATTGCGCTATGCTCATTCCAACGCTGAGGTAGGGCTCCAGGATGTTGTCCTTTGTCTTCGAATCGGCGAAGGCCAGCCACTTCTGGATCATCGGGTAGTTGGCCTCCAGAATCCCCTTGTCGCCATAGTTCAGGTAAACCTGCCAGGGCATGGTCACCACGAAACCGCACCACATCGGACCGCCGCCACCCTCGTCCGGGTAATTGGGGGCGGTGTACGGCAGGTCGCCGGATTGGGGATCCTGCGCATCGCGCCAGTTGGCGGCCCAGCGGTTGTACAGGCCCCCGGTGTCGAAGTTATACAAGGCCGTTTCGAGCGACGTCCCGGCGTCGCCGCCGTAGCCGAGGCGTTCGCGTGTGGGACAATCCACCACGTAGCCGTTGAG
>Ga0181532_10001125_pt1 | contig 26309 bp, 21 predicted proteins | sample PEATcosm2014_Bin_33_FD_119768 | JGI IMG/M metagenome (GOLD analysis project Ga0181532, IMG submission 119768) | Peatland microbial communities from MTU Mesocosm Facility, Houghton, MI, USA - PEATcosm2014_Bin11_30_metaG | ecosystem: Environmental > Terrestrial > Soil > Wetlands > Peat | place... | reverse complement strand
GGTTTCTAACACCGATGCTGCTGGTCGTGTGTAGCCCGAGGTTGAGGGCTGAGAAGCCGGCCTGCGGCGGTTCGAAGCGTGGCTGGCAACAGCATCTCAAACTCGTTTGCGGGAGAGAGTTGCCTTGCCGTGGACCGGTAGCTGTAGTCGCTCACAAACTGAGGCAGCGTAGACAGCCTTGGCCATGAAGGACGCGCCAACGCTTGCTAACCAAGCAAGTAATTGTTCCCCGACGGAATCGATGTAGCTCACGTCAGTAAGATCAACGATGAGTCCTTTCGGTACCGGGCCACTTGTCACTAGTGACTTGGCCTCCTCTGCCCACGCACCGACGAGACTGCCTTCCATCTTCAGATTTGCTCAAATCAGGGCAAGTTCGCCTGGCCCTAGACGAACGCCGATCTTCCAACCAAAAGCACCTGCTGCAGTGAGGTACACCTTCCTGAGTTTCACTGCCATGCTTGCCAACGTATGAGCTGATGTTGTGCCCGTATGCGGGCAATGAGTGTGCCCAGTACAGTCGTTGGGCAGTGGCTTGATTTAGGTAAAGGCCTCATGGGGTGGCACTTATGATCAAGGGCCGAATTGGAACGATTCATGCACAAGTGGAGAGTGTTCAGATAGAAGAACTCCCTTGGGCAGTAGCCAGTCGCGATTCAAGGACCTTACGGACGCCGAGAGGGGTTCAGTATTCGACTTCGGTTAAGGCCAGTAGGGATACATATCGCACCCAGTCCCGACGAAGGTTTAGAGCGGGAGGGGCACAAAGGAATCGCTTTGAAAGGATTGTCATCACCGAGCATGTACAGAATTTTCATATGCGGGATCTTGGTAGTGGGCTTATGTGCCCTGGCGAGCGCCAAACTGTTTGCTCAGTCGCAGAGCAATGTTCCTCCCGATGAGCCAGCGCCATTGCTGACCCTAGACGACGCGGTGAGTCTTGCTCTAAACAACAACCGCATCGTAAAGAATTCCTCGCTTGAGGCGGAGAAATTCGACTTCAAGGTAAACACAGCGCGCAGCCGGCGCTTGCCGCAGTTCCAATTTGCGGTGCTCGGTGGTGAGCTACTGCAACCTGTGCATTTCACGTTCCCGGCCGGCGCCTTCGGAACCTATCCAGCAACCGGCCCCATACCGTCCACCCAAACCTCAATCAAGTCGCCCGCAGTATTTACAACCTACACCACCGCCGGCATCAATCAGCCGCTCACGCAGCAGTACAAGATCCATCTTGGCATGCACGCAACCGAGATCGGCCGAGACATCGCCCGCGAAGATGTGCGCGCTGAACGGCAGAGAATTGCCAACGAGGTGCGCACGGCCTACTTCGAAATTGTTGCGACGCTAGTCGGGGTAGAGGCGGCGCAAGTAGCGGTTCAGACCTTGGAGGAAGCCCAGCGAGTCACGAAAACATATGAATTACAAGAGGCGGTGCTCCGCGGCGACGTATTGGAGGTCGATGCCCGGCTGGCAAAGGCACGATATGAGCTCTCCGTCGCCGAGGACGGACTTGCCACGCAACGGGAGCACTTGAACCAGTTGTTGGGTCGCGCACTGAGCACGCCTTTCCGGGTTAATACCACTCCCGAGGAGGACGCACCCGATCTATCGCTTGCAGCAGCCCGGGAGGCCGCTCTCAACAGTCGGCCGGAAGTCCGCCAAGCTCAGCTAAGAGTACAACAGGCGGAATATGATCGCCGGCTGGCGAAAGCGGAATACATACCCGACCTCAGCCTTGCTGTTCAATACCTCGGAACGACCAACATCCAGGTACTTCCGGAGAGAGTAGCGGTCGCAGGTTTTTATTTGACGTGGGAGCCATTCGACTGGGGCCGGCGCCACAATGCCGTGGCCGAGAAGAGCAGGACTGTCCAACAGGCTCGCAACGGGTCCAACGAGACGGAGGCCCAGGTCGACGTAGAGGTAGGAATGAAGTACCGGAAGTGGCAGCAGTCCGCTCTCCTGCTTAAAGCGACGCGCACCGGAAACGAGGCGGCAGTAGAGCAGTTTCGCGTCGTGGGAAACAAATACAAGGAACAGGCGGCGCTGATAAAGGACCTGCTGGAATCCCAGGCTCGCAGCGCGGAGACCGGCTTCAAGTACCAACAGGCACTTTCCGCTTATTGGACCGCTCTCGCCGACCTGCGTCATGCCATGGGGGAGGAGTAAGGATGAAAAAGACAAGTTTTCTGATAGCCGTGACCCTGCTGATGACCGGCTGTCACTCAAGCAAACCAATCGAGCAGCCCGCGCAAGCTGTTCAAGTCCAGCGCGTGGATGGAAAGCGCGATACCGGCTTCGGCGCAGTGCGTTTTTCCGCCGTGGTCACGCCCGACTCGCAAGTCATCATGAGCTTTCGAATCAACGGGTACGTTTCTTCCTTGATGCAAGTCCGGGGGGCGGACGGCAGAACGCGCGAGCTTGCCGAAGGTGATCACGTTACACGAGGAGCCGTGCTCGCACGCATTCGCCGTTCCGAGTACCAGGACAAAGTGCAACAGGCCTCAAATGAAGCTGATGCGGCGCAAGCTGCCGCCGTTAAAGCCAATCTCGACTTCGAGCGCGCCACTCGCCTTTACGAAAGCAAGAGCATTACGAAACCGGAGTTTGACTCGGCACGCGCGCAGTACGACAGCACGCAGGCGCAATTGAAGGCCGCGCATGCGCAGACCAGCGAGGCCCAGGTCGCGTTGAGCGACACTTCGCTGGTAGCGCCTTTCAATGGCGAGATCGTGAAGAAGAGCGTCGAACTGGGAGCATTCGTTGGACCCGGTGTCCCTACCTTTCTCGTTGCCAACACAGACACGGTGAAAGTTGTGGTCGGCGTGCCTGACACGGTCGTGCGCTCTGTCAAACTCAATCAACCCGTTGCAATCTCGGTTGACGCTTTCCCGGACCGTAGCTTCAGCGCTCATATCAGCCGGATCGCCTCGGCCGCCGATCCTGTGACGCGGAACTTCGATGTGGAACTTGCCATACCCAACCGCGAACATCTGCTGAAAGTTGGCATGATTGGCTCGTTGCAGCTCTCGACTCCCGGGGTCGAACAGCCGCAGCAAGCTTCCCTCATGGTTCCGATTTCCGCCATCGTTCAATCCCCGGATGGAAAATATGGTGTGTTCCTTCTCTCGAAATCGGGAGATGGAGAGGTCGCGCGGCTGCGTACCGTCGAGATCGGCGACCTATCCGGAAGCGAGATCACCGTGCGAAGCGGCTTGGCCTCCGGAGATCGGATCATCACCACCGGCGCGAACCTGATTAAGGATGGGCAGCGCGTGGAGGTTCTCAATTGAAACACGAAAGCCCAAACAGCAAGCGCAATATAGCGCGATTCTTCACCGAGAACCGTCAGATTGCCTGGGTAGCACTATTCGCAACTCTCGCCTGGGGTGTCTTTGCATACATGAACATGCCCAAACGCAAAGACCCCGACATCCCAGTGCGCGTGGGGCTGGCGATCTGTCCATGGCCAGGGATTGCGTCCGACAAGGTAGAGCAACTGGTCACCAGAAAGATCGAGCAGGCAGCCACCGGGAACAGCAAGGTGGACCGGGTGGAATCCACTACCCAGGACAACGTGTCCGTCGTCCTTGTTCGGTTGGTGGACAATATTCAGAACACCAAGCAGGAATTCCAGGATATTGGGCAACGGCTCTCGCAGATCAACGACCTTCCGGACGGGGCGGGGCCGATCACCTGGATCAGCGACTTCGGCGACACCGCGGCGCTCATGCTCACAGTAGCCAGTCCGCCTGTGCCACCCATTGAAATCGAGTTGCGCGCCCGCGGCGTCCGTCAGGCAATCGAGAATAGCCGTCAGGGAGATAGCAAGGGAAGGGCAACCGTAATCTATTGTTATCCGCCGTCCGTATCATCAAGTGTGATTGAGCAGCCGTTCAGAATTTTTGCCGAGCAGGCGCAACGCGACGGTTTTGCGCAGAACGTAGCTTTCTTGTCAGTGGCAGGCTGTGCCGGAATCGACTTCGCAACTCAGAAGTCCGATGAAGAGCTGCGTGCATACGGTCGCGAGTTTGTGGAAAAGCGTCTGCAGGAATACGAGTTTCATCCCGACGCATGGGGTCCGATCATCATTCGCGATCCGGAATCTACCGGGCAGCGTATCGCGGAAGAGGCGAGCGACCGCTATTCATACCGGCAACTGGATGACTACACCGATTTAATCCAGCGCACGCTGCAGCGCTTGCCGATCGTAGCGAAGGTCCAGCGCGCCGGCGTTTTGCCCGAACAGATCTACCTCGAGTACTCGCCCCAGCGCGTGGCCTCATTCGGTCTACAGCCCTCGAAAATCAAGGACGTCTTGAGTGCTCGAAATGTAACCGCTCCCGGCGGCATCCTGGAGACACAAGCAAGAAACGTGCGGATTGATGCCACCTCGGAATTTAAAAACGTGCAGGAGATCGGGAATGTATTGGTCGGAGCATCGTCAACCGGAGTCCCCGTTTATCTACGCGACCTCCTCAACATTTCGCGCGCCTACCAGAGCCCCGCGCGTTACCTGAACTACATGACCTATAGGGATGCCAAGGGAGTCTGGCACCGCAACCGAGCGATTACGCTGGCTGTTCAAATGAGGTCAGGCGAGCAGATCTTTCAGTTCGGGGAAGCGATAGACAAGGCGCTTGCAACCGTGCGGCCGCAACTGCCTCCTGATCTTATCCTTGCTCGCACCTCGGACCAGCCGAAGCAAGTGCGGGAACTGGTCAGTCTGCTGATGACCAGTCTCTATGAGGCCATTGTCCTGGTGGTTGTCGTCGCGCTGGTTGGATTCTGGGACTGGCGTGCGGCGATGTTGATGGCTGCGTCCATTCCTCTGACGCTGGCCATGAGCTTCGGCATCGTTCACATTCTTAACATCGACATTCAACAGGTGTCGATCGCTACGTTGATCATCGCTCTCGGCTTGTTGGTGGATATGCCCGTGGTGGCCGGCGACGCCATCAAGCGCGAGCTGGGTAGCGGTTCCCCGAGAGAGCTCGCATCGTGGGTGGGGCCAACCAAGCTGGCGAAGGCCATCATTTTCGCGACCATCACGAACATCGTCGCGTATCTCCCGTTCCTGCTGCTGACGGGTGACACGTACTTCTTCCTCTACAGCCTGCCGGTGGTGATGACCTGCACCTTGGTAGCGTCGGTCATCGTCTCGTTCACGTTCATCCCGCTCGTCGCGTACTACTTGATTAAGGCTCCGAAGCATGCTGAACCTCCCATGGCCGAGCGACGCTCGCATGGCTTCCCCGGGCTCTACTACAAAGTTGGCGATTTTGCTCTTAGGCACCGGTGGGGCGTGTTCGCCGGCTCACTGATCGTGCTGGTCGTCGGCGGCTACTTCTTCTCGTCGCTGAAACCACAGTTCTTCCCCAAGGACCTGTCTTACCTTTCGTATGTGGACGTCTGGCTGCCCCCGGACGCGCCGCTCGGAGCTACAAACGTCGCCACAGAAAGGGCTGAAAAGGTGATCCGCGAAGAAGCGGACCGGTTCGGAAAGGAGCATCACAGGGAGGACGTGCTTAAGAGCCTCACGACCTTCGTCGGAGGTGGTGGCCCGCGGTTCTGGTTCTCTGTGGAACCGGAACAGCAGCAGGTGAATTATGCACAGATCATTGTGGAGGTCACGAACAAGCACTTGACGAATGAACTCGTCGGGCCACTGCAGACAGCCCTGAGTCGGGACGTGCCTGGGGCACGCATCGACGTGCGGCAACTTGAAACCGGCAAGCCTGTGGGTATACCGATTTCGATTCGGATTTCGGGTCCAGATGAAGCCGTGCTGCGCCAGCTCTCCAGCCAACTCCAGACGATCTTCCGCCAGCAGCCTAACGCTACCCGAGTTCGTGATGACTGGGGCGAACCTGCGATGGCAGTGCGGCTGAAGGTGGATCCCGACCGGGCCAACCTCTCGGGAGTTACCAATTACGATGTTGCACTCTCCTCGACCGCTGCCATCAGCGGGCTGCCTGTGGGGACCTACCGGGAGTTGGACAAACAAATTCCCATCGCCATCCGCTTAAGGATGGAGGATCGGGCCGAACTTTCGGACATCCGCAACACCTACGTGTACTCCATGAGTAGCAGCCAGCGAGTTCCCTTGAGCGAGGTATCGACTATGACTACTGAGATGGCGCTGCCTAAAATCAAACGCCGGAATCAATTCCGCACAATCACCGTCTCAGCCTTCCCAATTCCCGGTGTTTTACCTTCCCAAGTGCTCACGCGTCTGATGGGCAAGATCAACGACTTTCAGCAGAAACTGCCCCCCGGGTACTTCATAGAGATTGGTGGTGAATACGATGAGCAGCAGAAGGGCTTCAAACAACTAAGCGTCATTATGGCGGTGTCCGTAGCCCTCATATATATGGCGCTGGTTATACAGTTTCGTAGTGCTGTCAAGCCTCTTCTGGTGTTTGCAGCTATTCCCTACGGAATGACGGGAGCGCTGGCGGGACTGGTGATTATGGGCCAGCCATTCGGGTTCATGGCATTCCTCGGAGTTGCGAGTCTCGTCGGCGTAATCGTCAGCCACGTCATCGTGCTATTCGACTTCATCGAAGAAGCTCGCGAGCGAGGAGAACCATTGCGAGAGGCACTCCTCGATGCTGGAATTGTGCGACTCCGCCCGGTAATGATTACGGTCGGTGCGACCGTGCTGGGACTCGTACCACTCGCCATGCATGGAGGCCCACTCTGGGAGCCCCTGTGTTATGCCCAGATCGGTGGTCTCACAATTGCGACCTTTGTCACACTGCTGCTTGTGCCGGTCCTGTATTCCATCTTCGTAATGGATCTGAAACTGATTAAGTGGGAGACCGTTGTGCACGCAGATGGCAGCAGTGCAGAAGCGAGCGATGAGCATGTTAAGTTCCCCGCCCGCAGGGCACATGTTTCGGGATAGACCGACGAGTGACTTATAGAAAAAGAGCGGACAGATTGGCCAAACAACTGCGTTTTTCATATGGCGGGAGACCAACGACTTTCCATGACAGATCAGCTATCACAAGTGCGAGAGGCTGATGGCAGATACCGCACACTGCTGGAACTGACGGCTGCCATAGACAAAGAGACCAATGTGCAGGCGGTCTTGAAGAGCCTCCACAAACTGTTATCCGCAGTCATTCACTCCGATAGCACTGCGCTCATGCTCTTGACGAAAGATGCAAGGTCGCCGCGTCTGGTAGCTTTGGAACACGGTCTGGCAGGCCCCAATGTTGATCTCGGAGATAAAAGCCTCTTTGCCGGCACTGCAGCCGGCCGCGCCGTCGAGGAGCAACACACGATCTATGTGCCCGATATTCGTCGGGAGATGTCACATTTTCCCGACACAGCTTCGCGGGCTAGCAACTCGGAGCTGCGCAGCGCGTACATAGTTCCAATTTCCACGCCAAGAAGAAAGCTTGGTGCTCTGTGTTTCGGAAGGCGAGAAGAGGGTGAAGCGGGAGCGGATGAGATCGCTCTTATGGAGGCTGTCGCTTCTCGTGTAGGAACAGCTCTTGAGAGCGCGCTGGAAAGCGATGCTGCGGAGTCATATCAGAGACAATTGCTGGCAGAACGCGACCGTTGGAAACTACTGCTAGAGATTAACAATCATGTAATTTCCCGCCTTGACGTGAAGGAGCTATTCCGCGCAGCTTGCGACTCGCTTCGCAAGTACTTTGAAAACGATTTCGCCGCGATCTGGCTCCTTGACAAAGACCAGAACCGCCTAGAGGCCGCGGCTATAGATTTTCCCGCAAGTCAAGGGTTCCTTCAAGATGTCGAGCTGCCAAGGCTCACGGCCGAGCAAATCCAATGGGTGAGGACCCGTCAACCCGAACTGTGGACTCATACAGAATTGCAAGCGCTACCAGCAGTGATTCGTGACTCCTATTCGTCCGAGGGTATCGAGGCAATGGTGATCGCGCCGCTCCGCGCCCCCAACAGGCCTCTAGGTGTGATCACTTTGGGGAGCAAGAGAGCGGGCTACTTTCGATCCGACGACCTCGATTTATTGGGGCAGATAGCTACCCAAATTTCTCTGGCCTTGGATAATGCACTGGCCTATGAAAAGCTGAACGCCTCAAGAAATCAGATTGAAGAAGAGCGACTGTACCTCGAAGAGGAACTTCGGGCCGAATATAACTTCGAAGACATTGTCGGCAAGAGCGCCGCACTGCGCAAGGTCCTGCAGCAGATCGAAATCGTGGCGCCTACCGATTCAACGGTGCTGTTGCACGGTGAGACGGGAACAGGAAAGGAATTGATCGCGCGAGCGATCCACAGCCTCAGCTCCCGGCAGAACCGCACGTTCGTTCGCCTGAACTGTGCAGCCATTCCCTCCGGGCTGGTAGAGAGCGAACTGTTCGGGCATGAGAGAGGCGCATTTACAGGCGCCCTAATGCAAAAAAAGGGCCGGTTTGAGATTGCCGACCAGGGCACGTTGTTTCTCGACGAAATCGGCGATATTAGCCTTGAGTTGCAACCCAAGCTGCTTCGTGCCCTGCAAGAGCAAGAGTTCGAACGTTTAGGCAGCACCAAGACCATTCACGTCGATGTGCGCCTGATTGCTGCAACCCACCGTGACCTGCAAACCATGATAAGGAATAACCAATTCCGGGAAGACCTGTTCTACCGGCTAAATGTCTTCCCCATCGAAATTCCGCCGCTTCGGGACCGCCGTGAGGACATCCCTCTGCTGGTGAACTTTTTTGTCTCCCGTCTGTCTCGCAAGATGCAGAAGCATATCCAATCGATCCCCAAAGAAGCTATGGAGGCTCTGACGAATGCGCCCTGGCCAGGCAATATTCGCGAGTTGGAAAACTTCATTGAACGGGCGGTCATACTGACTCCAGGCAGCGAGCTCCGGGTTCCGCTGAAGGAATTAAAAAGACCGTGCGCCGCCGGCACAACCTCCGGCTCGACTTTTGAAGACGCAGAACGGCAGGCGATTATTGAGGCGCTCAAGGCGGCGGCGGGCAAGATCTCTGGACCGGGGGGCGCGGCGGAACGCTTGCGATTAAAACGTACGACGCTGCAAAACAAAATGAGAAAGCTCGGAGTTGCGCGGCCATCCGCGAATGCCCTGATGTAAGGCTTATGACGCTCTGTGTTCCTATACTGTAGCTTCAGCCGGGTGGGCGCCCTGATATGCTCACCGGCGCACTAGGCCGTCCCGGCTCTTTCCCCAGGGTTGCTGATATCAGGGCATCAGTGCTAAGGTGCCCACAAAATAAGGCCGTCTTTACTGCAAAGCAACCATCTGCATGAGTCCTCGATCCGGCACCTGTCATTGCGAATAGTCCGCTCGCGAGATATTGAGCCGGCGCATCTTGTTCTGAAGGGTGGTACGCTTCAGCCCGAGGCGCTCTGCCGCGCCGCCCGTGCCGGCAAGTTTGCCTGAAGTAGCCTTGAGCGCATCAATGATGGCCCGCCGCTCGGACTCGTGAAAGGCGAGCTCGGAGTGGGCGATAGGCGCTTGCACCGCGCTCTTCAGCTGCGCGACGGGTACATACAACTCGCTGCCCTGTGTGAGAATGACGGCGCGCTCGATGAAGTTTTGCAGCTCGCGCACGTTACCGGGCCAAGAGGCGTTCGCCAGCACTTCCATTGCTCGCTTCGGGACCGATCTGATTTTCTTCCCCATTCGTCGGGACAACTTCGACACAAAATAGTTAACAAGCAGCGGAATGTCCTCTCGTCGCTCACGAAGCGACGGGATCTCAATCGGAAACACGTTCAATCGATAAAACAGGTCTTCGCGAAACTTGCCTTCGCGAATCATCGCGGGAAGGTCCTGGTGTGTCGCTGCAATGATTCGCGCGTCGACATGGATGGTTTTGGCGCTCCCCAGGCGTTCGAACTCCTGCTCCTGAACGGCGCGCAACAGCTTTGGCTGCAATTCCAGGCTGATGTCACCGATTTCGTCGAGAAAGAGCGAACCATGATCCGCAAGCTCGAATCTGCCTTTCTTTTGTATCAGGGCTCCAGTGAAAGCCCCTTTTTCGTGCCCAAAAAGTTCGCTTTCCAACAATCCCGAGGGAATGGCGGCACAGTTCATGCGCACGAACGTGCGATCTCGCCTGGAGCTGAGATTATGAATGGCGCGTGCGACTAGCTCCTTGCCTGTTCCGGTCTCACCATGCAATAAGACGGTGGAATCGGTCGGCGCAACAATCGACACCTGTTCAAAAACTCTCTTGATAGCTGAACTGTTTCCGACGATGTCTTCGAAGTTGAATTCCGAGCTAATCTCGGATTCCAGATACAGCCGCTGCTCTTCCAGATCGTCCCGCGACGCGCGGAGCCGACCATAGGCCAGAGCATTATCCAGGACAAGAGATATCTGAGTACCGATTTGAGACAGTAGATCGCTGTCTGCCTGACTGAAGGCATCTGCCCTGCGACTGCTCAAGTTCATCAGGCCTAAGGGGCCGTTAGCGCCCAGCAGTGGCACAGAGACGCCCGCGAGGAGCGATTCCGCTTCAATCGCCTCGCGGATCTCCGGAGGTAATTCTGGCATCTCGTGCGGTGCGTAGGGTTGCGGCGTGCCAAGGCGCCACCAATCACTCTCCAGCTTCGAGGGTATTGCGACGGACACCTTTGCCAAAAAGCCTCTGCCCGTCGGGAAATCGATAAATTTCCGTTCCAAACAGCCCGTCTGCTTGCTGATGAGCCAGAACGTAGTGGCATCGTTGCCGAAGTGCTTGCGCATCGACCCAGCGACCGAGCGAAACAGCTCGTCCGCTTCAAGCTTGGCCACAATGTAATTGTTTATCTCCAGCAGCAGCTTCAGCCGATCCCGCTCTTCTTCAGCTTGCCGCTGGTAATGCTCTACGCTGTCCCTCGCCAGCGCGCACTCGAGCGCAACCGCAACGTGCGACGCCAAAGAACGGAGCATCTCGACGTCTTCGGGGGCAAATTGCTGTCCCTGCAACTTTGGCGTTGACAGAATTCCGTATCGTTTCTGGGAGGTAGACACTGGAAACAAATAGGTGCTTCGCCCGGCAACTTCGGGTGCAAATGGAGCCAGCTCGGGATGTTTCAACATTTCCTGCGACAGGTCTGGGACAAAAACCGGTTTTTGTTCGTCAAGCACCCGCGCGACTGCGCCAATGCGTAACACACTGGTTCCAATCTTGATCGCGGGAGCATCCGCATCTCGATCGAACTCGAACGAATAGAGACTGTCTCCGTCATCGCTCAAAACGTAGAGTTCAGCTCCATGTAACTTAGAAATGCTGGACAGAACGCTACGCACACTGTGCAGGACAGCCTTGACAGTGGGCCGATCGGCCAAGGTGCTGGACGCATCCAGCAAGCTTCGATATCGATCTTCGGCGCTAGTCATAATGTCGGCGCTCTACGACGATCTCCCTTGGCTTGCGGCTTCGAGCGCGCTCTGGCATCAAGTGCTGCTTGTCGACCGCAGCATCCTCGAGCATTTGTTGAAGACTGAGCAGATTATCGCGATCCGCTGGGGAATGAGCACGTCGCAACGTGATCGGTTCATGGCGAATTCCCCGCAGCTAGGCGACGGGGAGCGCACCGGAAACAACGGTCATTCGGTGCTTGACTGGTTCACCCAGAACGATATGCCGCTGGGAGGCGCCAGTCAAGAGAGTCGTGACATGCCTCGCTCCAGTTACGGTCAGTGCCCGAATATCGGCAGAGACGAAAGCGGCGCATACGTTCAAGCTATTGGTAAAACTGAGTTTGTAACGACTGCGCTTTGGCGTCCAACGTGCCCTAAAAGGAATAGACGCAGGGTATTTGAAGGAAGTAGGAGAAATGACCCGTTTAAGGATGCATTGGCAATTCGTCGATGGAACTGGCAATTAACAACCAAACGAACCGGTTCAGTGTCGCGATTGACGTTGGCGCGCATGCAAAAGGAGGAATTTACATGTTCCGTATGCACCATCGGTTTCTAGTTGGCGTCATGTACGCAAGTTTTCTCATCGCTCCGGCCGCGTCCATTGGGGCTGAGTTGAAGGACGAGACCCTGAAGACGTGGGATGCGTACATCCAGACGGTAAATTCCCAGATGCATGGCCGCCTCCAAGGCCCCTTCCTCTGGGTTGACGAGGACCCGGACCGTGTCACTAGCGTTCGCGCGGGTAAGATTGTGGTCTCGCCAGTTGGCAAGAAGGTCCCCAAGCCCGTGCCGTCCGGATTAATCCACGATTGGATGGGGGCGGTGTTTATCCCCGACGTCCGGCTCGGAGACGTTTTGTCAGCGGTCCGTGATTACGGTCACTACAATGAATTTTACAAACCTACAGTTGTCGATGCCAAGCCGCTCGGTACTGAAGGGAGCTGCGACAAGTACTCGATGCGCGTGGTGAACAAGGAGACTGTAGCCGAGACTGCGCTCGACACTGAATACCAAGCCTGCTATCTGCAGCTCGACGAACTGCGTTGGTACGGCACCGCGCATTCCACACGCGTGCAGGAGATTCGGCACTACGGCCGGCCTGACGAGCAGGAACTTCCACCGAACCAGGGCAGCGGCTACATCTGGCGCCTCTACAGCCTTGCCAGGTTCGAGGAGAGAGACGGTGGCGTCTATATTGAGCTGGAGGCGGTTGCTCTCAGCCGGGACGTCCCAGTCGCGCTGCGCTGGGTGGTCGATCCGATTGTGCGCAGGGTCTCGAGGAACACGCTGCTAATCTCTCTTCAACAGATGGAAGAGGCTGTGAGGTCAACCGCAGGGACTGCGAACAGGGCAGCGAAATCGTCCACCATTGCTGCCAGCAACGCTGAGGGTACGATCGCTTCGGCCAGTCGGACAGCGGACCGCTTTGCCTCACGCCCGAAGCCTTGACTGCACCGATGCTTTTGCGAACTAGCAATGGATGTCAACTTGTCAGCATTCACCGAGCCCAAGTGCAAAGAGGAATGCCGCGATCGCCAGACTGCATGCCGCCGTCATGCTTACGCCTGCCGCCTGCACATCTGCCTGCCCACATTCCGGCATTGCCGGTTCCAGGGCACGGCTGTCTACTGGCTCGCATTGCCAAGCCCCCTATCTTTTCTATGGCTTAGTGCGAGTTCGCGGTTGGCTTGTTGTTCGCTCTTTGGTACACGATAATTGAGCGCATCTGATTCTGTGCGGCTACGAACATGGAAACCGTAGTTTCTTGCCGACCGCTTCTGCTTCGTTTCAAGTGGGCCTGCGCCGCGATCGCGGCCGCGCTGGGCTCCTGTCTCACCTGCCTATTGTTACTGGCAGGCTCGGCTCACGCCCTCGATCCGAACAAACGTCTCACCCAGTACCTACACACGTCTTGGCGAATACAAGATGGTTCCGCGCCCTCCGGCATGTATGCGATCACGCAGACCTCAGACGGTTTTCTTTGGCTGTTATCCTCGCGCGGCGAGATTTACCGATTCGATGGTATCCAGTTCCTTCGCTGGCATTTGCCTGCTGACGCTGAGTCAATTGGCAGAACCAGGAACATCGTGGCTGACGGCGGCGGGCTCTGGGTACTCGGAGCCGACGGAATCGCTCACCTGAAAAATGGGGTTGTGACTTCTCATTTTCAGTTGAACGGGCTCGAGGCGAATCCGCTTAACATAAGTCAGGACACCGACGGCTCGATTTGGGTGGTGCGAGGTGACAATGGAATTGCCGAGCCCGTATGCCACGTCAGTGAGCAAGCGATGAAGTGCTATGGCAAATCGGATGGAATACCGATCTCCCCAATCGATGCCATCCTTGCTGACGGGAAAGGCGGCTTTTGGCTGGGAGGGCAGGCTGCCCTTGTACACTGGCACGCCGGCGCGTCGGAGATGTACCCGATCAAAGGTCTAAAAGCCGAAATGGGAGCACCTGGTGTCATGAGCCTGGCACGTGGGCCTGATGGGTCTGTCTGGGTCGGCATATTTTCAGACGGACCTGGCCGCGGACTTGCCAGGTTTGAGGAAGGCACCGTCAAGTCATTTGTGACGCCGGCGTTCGATGGAAGTAAGGTGACCGTCTTCGCCCTGCGCTTCGACCGCGACGGTAATCTTTGGGCGGGAACCGCAAACGATGGGGTCCTTCGTATTCATGGAGAGGCTGTTGACCATTACCAACGCACCGAAGGCCTGTCTGGTGACTTTGTTCGCGCTTTCTTTGAGGACCGCGAAGGTATTGTCTGGACTGCCACCAACAATGGAGTAGACAGGTTTCATGATTCGCAAGTCACCACGCTCTCAGCGGTGGAGGGCTTGGCGCGTGACAATGCGGTAGGCATTCTGGCCAGCAGAGAAGGAACCATCTGGGTCGCGAACGCTTACTCCCTCGACCACGTCGCTAATGGCACGGTCTCCTCCATTCGAACCGGGCATGGTCTCCCGGGACAGCAAGTCTCTTCTTTGTTAGAAGATCACACCGGAAGGCTGTGGGTCGGAGTAGATGACGGACTGTATCTGTTTAAGAACGGAGGCTTCCGACGCCTTCCCGCACGGAATCATCAACCTCTTGGACTAGTGTTTGGATTAGCCGAAGATAGCGATGGAAATATCTGGGCAGTGTGCGCAGGCACGGCACAGCTTGTGCGTATTGGTGATTTCCGAGTGCAAGAGGCGTTCACGCGAGCCCAAATTCCAGCGGCCCGTATTGCGCCAAATCCTCAGGGGGGAATTTGGATTGCCACTCATAAAGGGGAGCTTGGGCTGCTTCGCCACGGTGCTCTACGGAAATTCCTTGTAAATCCCGATGCTAAGGATTCGCTAGCCAATCAGATAATTGGGCAGCCCGACGGCTCCGTACTTGCTGCTTTTGACAACGGGCTTGTGGGACTGCGGCAGGACAAAGTGCAGCGGATGACGACGAAAAACGGTCTGCCCTGCGACGAAGTCATTTCTTTCGTTCAGGACGGCGCGAGACGCTGGTGGTTGAACACACACTGTGGAATCGTTGAGTTTTCGGATTCCGAGCTCCAGCGATGGTGGGCCAACCCCAACGTGGTAATCCAGACCCGGGTCTACGATGTACTGGAGGGCGCCCGCCCTTCCGCTCGGCCACCTTTCAATTCGGCGGCAATTTCGGCCGATGGGCGGGTGTGGTTTGTGAACTCAGGCGTCGTGCAGGTAGTGGATCCCTCTAGTTTGTCGCAGAAAGCGTTGCCAGCGGAGACATACATCGATTCGTTAATCGCTGACCGTAAGGAATTCGCAGCAGCTAAGAACCTCAAAGTGCCCCCGCACCCGCGCGACGTGCAGATTGACTACACTTCGCCCACGCTTCTGATTCCACAGAGGGTGAAGTTTCGTTACCGGCTCGACGGCTACGACCGTGATTGGCACGACGCTGGTACGCGCCGGCAGGCGTTCTACACTGACTTGCCTCCCGGGAAGTACTCCTTCCGCGTGATCGCCTGCAACAGTGACGGCGTATGGAACGATAGCGCCACCAGGTTGGATTTTTACGTTGCTCCCGCGTATTACCAGACGAATTGGTTCCGTGCCCTTTGCGCGATTTTCTTTCTGGCGCTGCTGTGGGCGGCCTACCGGTGGCGTGTCCGGCAGTTGCATCATCAGTTCGAGATGACGCTGGACGCGCGTGTCAGCGAGCGCACGCGGATCGCGCGGGAGCTTCACGACACACTTCTGCAGAGTTTTCATGGGCTGCTGTTCCGTTTCCAGGCAGCTCGCAACATGCTTCCGAATCGCCCCGAGGAAGCAACTCAGGCTCTGGATACCGCATTAATTCGGGCCGAGCAGGCACTGGACGAAAGCCGGCACTCGATTCAGGGGTTACGTCCCAGCCTGTCCGCTCAAAACGACCTCGATCAAATGTTGATAACAACCGGTCAGGAACTAGCTTCCTCCAACCACGCCGAGGACGGCTCACCCCGCTTCGAGGTGATCGTGGAAGGCGAGCGCCGACCCCTGCCTCCGATGATCAAGGATGAAATCGCTCGAATCGCGCGAGAACTGCTCCGAAATGCCTTCCGGCACGCACACGCCCATGAGATTGAGGTCGAGATACGTTATGAGAGCGACGTTTTCCGACTGATTGTGCGGGATGATGGAAAGGGTATGGACCCAAAGATACTAAAAGATGGTGGGCGTGCCGGGCACTGGGGGCTACCAGGTGTTCAGGAACGCGCACGTGGAATTGGAGCTCGATTGGAATTTTGGAGCGAAGCCGGTGCCGGTGCAGAAATTCGATTGACGCTCCCCGCGGATATCGCTTACGAAAGGCCGCGGAATGGCGATCGATTTAGCCTGTTCCGCAAACGGAGGATTCATGAGCACCAGTCCTAGTTTGATTCGAGTCCTCACCGTTGATGATCACGCCCTCCTTCGCGAAGGCATCGCGGCCCTGGTCAATGCTGAGCCAGACATGGAGCTGGTAGCAGAGGCCTCCGACGGAGAGGAAGCCATCAAACAATTTCGACGGCACCGTCCGGACGTGACTCTGATGGATCTTCAAATGCCGAATTTGAATGGAACCGAAGCAATCAGCCGCATCCGGAACGAATTCCCGAACGCCAAGATCATAGTCCTATCGACTTATTCCGGGGATGTTCAGGTCCTGCGCGCCATCAAAGCGGGTGCTCGGGGATACATCTTGAAGGGACACGTGAACAGAGAACTGTTGGACGCAATCCGGAGTGTCCATGCCGGACACAAGCGAATACCGCCCGAAATCGCGGCGGAGTTAGCTGAGCACGCTGCGGATGATGCGCTGACTTCGCGCGAAATAGATGTGCTTCGCTTGATCGCCGCTGGCAATGCCAATAAGCAAATTGCGGACAAGCTCTCCATTGAGGAAACGACCGTCAAGAGCCACATCAGCAGCATTCTCTCGAAGCTGGGCGCCAACGATCGGACCCATGCGGTGACCATAGGACTACAGCGCGGGATCATCGAACTGGGCATCCCTCAAAAGTATGACTCGTAAGTCCTCCTTTCTACCGTTTCGCCATCTTCCAGGTATCCACTAGCATGGGACTCGCAAGGAAGAACACAGGTGCAACGTCTGTTTTCCACATTCGCGGAGGGCTGGCCCGGCTTTGGTCTTTTGCTTCAACGCGTCCTGACGAGCGCGGTTCTGCTTTATTTCGCGGGCACCCATCTCCTGGAAACGAGTAGCTTGGCGCCGAGCCTTCCACATCTGATAGCAGCTGTCGCCGGAGTGCTTCTGCTCTTTGGCGTGTGGACACCATTAGCAGGAACCGCGATCGCCATTGTCGAGGTCTGGATATTCTTGGCGCGGTCAGGGAATCCCCTGATCGCCATCGTGTTAGTTAGCCTAGGTGCCACCGTCGCGATGATCGGACCCGGAGTTTGGTCCATCGATGCCCAACTGTACGGACGGAAGCGCATCGAACCTTCAAGGCAATAAGACCCATTCCAAATCCTCCCAAAGTATGAATGCTCCCTCTCCGGGAAGTACAAGCCTGCGCCTGCACCATATACCGAGACCACAATTGTCCGATTTGCCGTTGTAATCAAAACTAGGTCATTGCATACTCATCGCAGATTCCATCATGAGAAACATGATCATGATGCAAGCCTGAAGATTAGGGAGGAGACTATGGGCGCGACGGTTGCTTTCACAGATCCCGGAGGGTTCACAGGAGTGAGTTTTCCCAGGATGAACGTCCTTGAAGACCAGCAGCTCTACCAGGACTCAGAAATCAGCTCTGAGTACTGCTTCGAAGGCATCGTCGGAAAGAGCGCAGCCATTCAGAAGGTGCTGGAGCAAGTCTCCATTGTTGCGCCGACGGATGCCAGCGTCCTGCTCTATGGTGAGACGGGCACGGGGAAGGAGCTAATCGCGCGCGCCATTCACAACCTCAGCTCCCGGCGCGGGCGCAGCTATGTGCGGATGAACTGCGCTGCCATTCCATCCGGACTACTGGAAAGCGAGCTGTTCGGGCACGAGAGGGGCGCATTCACGGGAGCTCTGATGCAAAGAAAAGGCAGATTCGAGCTGGCGGACGGGGGCTCGCTGTTTCTCGATGAGATCGGCGATATCAGCCTGGAGCTGCAGCCGAAATTACTGCGTGCGTTACAAGAGCAGGAGTTCGAGCGCCTGGGAAGTGCCAAAACGATCCAGGTAAACGTGCGCATAATTGCCGCGACCCATCGCGACCTTCCAGCCATGATTTGGGAGGAGAAATTTCGCGAGGACCTGTTTTATCGACTTAATGTTTTTCCGATCGAGATCCCGCCCCTTCGGGAACGTCGCGAGGACATTCCGCTGCTGGTGAACTATTTTGTGTCGGAGCTGTCACGAAGAATGCGGAAGCAGATTAACTCTATCCCCCAGCGAGTGATGGAGATCGTGACGAACTGTCCGTGGAAAGGCAACGTCAGGGAACTGGGAAACTTTATCGAACGCGCAGTCATACTTTCCCGTGGCGAGGAATTAGAAGTGCCAATGGCCGAGCTCTTGGTCTCTAACTCTCGCACAGTTTCTGCCCCAGCGTGTACCTTCCATGAAGCCGAGCGGGAGGTAATCATCGAAGCTTTGAGAGCCGCGTCGGGACGCATAGCAGGCGACGGGGGAGCCGCCGAACGGCTGGGATTGAAGCGTACGACTCTGCAACACAAAATGCGTCGGCTCGGCGTCACAAAAGCGCATTACTGGCAGTAGCCACGTTCCCAGCCCTCCTTTTTTTCTGATTGTTCTTGCCGAATGGCCTTGAGCAAAGCAATTACACGGCGCACAACGGCACGGGCCGCCGGGCTGTTGCCGCATCTTGCTCTTGGGATTGGAGTGGACGCAGTCTCAGCTGATGTTCTTGAAGAGCACTCGAACCACTTCACCGTTTCTCAGAATTAGGTCCAGCATGATTCCTCGACCGTCGTTGCCAGAATGGCGGCAATGCCCGCATGAGGGCTAGGCATCGGCACTGTAGATTGACTTCTCCCCAGTAGTTTCAATAGCTTGCGGCACCTGTAGTCTGGTACGCCATCTGCAACGTAGTGCTATCGGAGGCTGATAAGCCCCCAAGCACAAACGGAGACCAAGATGCTGCGAATGCAATTCTATGAACTCCCGGACTGCATAAAGATGCAATTGGAAGGCCGGTTCGTCCGAGAACTTGCCGAGCACGCGCGAACGCTGATCCGACGCTCTGTCGTTCCTTCGAACCTGGTCGTAGATTTGTCGGAGGTGAGTTTCGTCGACGCAGTCGGCGAAGAAGTGCTGCTGTGGTTCAAGGGAATCGGGGCGAAGTTTGCCGCCGAGTCTGCTTACTCCCGACATGTCTGCGAATGTCTGCAACTGCCGATCGATAGCGACCGGTCGGCAGGCTCTCAGCACGTACGTCACAGAACTCGCAAACGTGCCCCAGGATGCGAACTGAGCAAGGAGCAAGCTCAGGTCCTACTACAAGGAGAAACGCAGTTATGAAGCCCCAACACCCAAACCCGACAGAGAGATGCCAAATTTCAACAATTGATGTGGCGTTGCAACGTGAAATGCCAACGCTGACTGAAATGGAAGAGTTGTACTGGTTCGCAGTGGCGCTGACTGGAGACCCAGAATTTGCGGCCAAGCTAGTGGTCGATACCAAGAAACTGCCCTCGACAAACCGCGGTGTATTCCGCAACTGACTCCGCACTGGACAGCTGAGTAACTGGCTGTTTCGCCGAAGTTTACAGAAAGATCATCGTGAGGCAGTTTACATCGCAGGAGGTGCTGGACATACACGCTGATGGCAGCGCGCGAGGTCGCCCCAGCCTCCACGTTCGTGCAGGCACAACGCAATGTGACCATTGATGCACTGAAAGCTGCATCTGGTCAGATCTCAGGCAAACGAGGTGCCGCCGAAGTGCTGAGATTGGAGCGTACGACTCTGCAACACAAAATTCGCCGGCTCGGCAGCGCAAAAGCACATTACTGGCACTAGCCCCGTTCCATTCTCAGCGATCATTCGCGAAGTGCTTGCGGATTGATGCCGGTGAGCCTTTCGAAGTTGTTCTTGAGCTGCTTACAGCCGGGGTTTCGTGCAGGTAAAGAACTGAATCCGAGCTTTAGAAGGAGGCGCTTATGGCGAAGAAAGGAAAGAAAAAGAACAAGAAGCAGGAAATAGAAACCACTGTCGATAGAAACGGTACACGAGACGGCAGCCTCGGCCAGATAGCCAAGATGAAGAACAAGGAATACGAGGCTGAGATTTTCCAGCTACAGGTGGAACTGGTCAAGTTGCAGGAGTGGGTGAAGAAAACTGGAGCGCGCATCGTTATCGTTTTCGAAGGACGTGACGCAGCCGGCAAGGGCGGCATTATCAAACGCATAATGGAGCGAGTTAGCCCTCGCGTGTTTCGCCTCGTCGCGTTGCCCGCCGCCACGGATCGCCAAAAAACTCAGCTCTATGCCCAGCGTTACATGGAACAAATGCCAGCGGGCGGAGAGATCGTCATTTTTGATCGTAGCTGGTACAACCGGCTTGGGGTTGAGCACGTAATGGGTTTCTGCACCGACGAGGAGTACAAGACCTTCCTTAAGGAATGCCCGGCATTCGAAAACGTTCTGGTCAGCAATGGCATCATTCTTTTGAAGTACTGGCTCGAGGTATCGGAAATGGAGCAGCATCGGCGCTTTCTGGCCCGTATTAAAGATCCCTCCAAACGATGGAAACTAAGTCCTATGGACCTGGAATCGCATCGTCGCTGGTACGATTATTCGCGGGCTCGTGACGCCATGCTCGCCGCCACCGATACGCCCTGGGCCCCGTGGTACATCGTGCCTTCTGACGACAAGAAGCACGCTCGTCTCAATTGCATCGCTGACATTCTCGGCCGCATTCCCTACGAGGAAGTTCCGTACACGCCACCCAAGCTGCCGCGCCGGCAAAAGCCTAAGGGCTACAAAGAAGACAAGACGAAGCACCAGCTGATAGCACAGCGCTGGTAGATGAATACGGAGGCCTGAAACATGCAAAAGCCTTCCACGCTGGCATACAGTGAAGTCACCGAGCGGTAGCGACTGCGGACACCCGACATCGCGCTCGTGATTGCACGCTGCCTGGTTTGATGTACTTCGCGTGCTGCCAGGTTTGCAATAATCCTCGGGAGAGGCTCGAGACGGTCTCCTAGTTACCAGTCTAGAACCAGTTCTTTAAGGGCGGTTCACCTTGACGGGCTTAGAATGAGATTGCGATGCTGACGAGCACGGCTGTTGCGGCGGTTGCACTCGAAAGAGGCGTCATGGAGAACTTCTGATGCGCTTTTCGTTGCCAATCAAGGTCGCAGCTGATCGCCGGCACGTGCACACCATCAGGCTGAAGCTGCGTGACGTCCAGCAACTCTTCAACTCGATGGACCCCTCACCATTTATCGAGAAGGATCTCGATGACGATGCGGAGGAATTCATCGTGGGCTGGGCGCGAGAGTTCCCGCCCGACGCACCTGTGAAGTTGCACGTTCAGTTGGAGCAGTGGCCGGCGGACGAACCAAGAGTACTGATTCGGGAGGCCATACACCACCATTTCGCCCACAGAGCCGAACTCACCGACTTGGAATTCAGCGCGCTGCTCAAACAGGGACGAGTCAGCTTGCTTATCGGCACGTCGTGCTTAGCAGCTTGTCTAGGCATCAGCCGGTTGTTGCCGAGCAGCGGAGCCGGAACATGGACCAGCATCCTAAAGGAAAGTCTAACGATTGCAGGCTGGGTGGCGATGTGGCGGCCCATGGAGATATATCTTTATGACTGGTGGCCGTTGCGGCGAAGAAGCAAGATCTTTGCAAAACTGAGCCACATGCCGGTGGAAGTCGTTCCCAAGCGCAACGGTGTGCCTATCGCCCCCACTTCGGAATCTCCCGTTAACACCATTAGGCGGTAGCGAGTGGGGCCCAGAGGGGAATGGGGAGAGTAGGCTAGAGCGCTTTTGTCTGCTTTCGCTGCTCGCGTCAAGGTGAACTCGGGCCCAACGCTCAATTGGCACGGTAGACGTCAGGGGTTCGAATCCCCTCGTACCTATCATTTCTTTGACAGAATCAGCTCGCACCGGCGCCTCCGGCCGTGCTCAAGAACTTGGCAACAGCGATTTCCAGATTAAAGTGCATAGCATCGCTGCCCAGCATCTGACCGAGCTGTGATTTTTGGATCATGTCGAACACGGTTGGGTTCATCCCAACCAGCCAGACCGCGATGCCACTATCGCGCTGTCTCTTAACGCCCTCGGTCAGCATCTTCAAAGCCGTATATTCCAGGTCGGGAACACCCCTGAGGTGGACGGCCACGATTTTCGGCTGCGATTCCTCTACCAATGCTTTCATTTTCTGCGCAATCTGTGAGGCATTCGCGAAAAACACTTGTCCCTCAAGTCTCAGCAACAGCAAGCCTGGGAATGTCTCATCTTCGGGGTGTTCTTTCGAATGCGGCCGGAAAACATTGGTGCCCGGCTTGCGGCCAAGGACGTATACGGGGGGATCAGCCAACCGGTAAGCAAGGGCCACCAGAGAGACGATGATGGCTACGATTATCCCCTTCAGAGTTCCCACCAGCACCACACCCGCAAACGCGACGAGGGCCCAGATGAATTCGGTTCGACGAACACTGAGAATCTCACGGAACTCCAGTGGTTTGATCAATTCGACCGAATAGACGATCACTACGGCGGCGAGCGTGGCTTGCGGCATTAAGGCAAGCAGCCGGGCCAACAGAAGCATCGTCACCAGCGTCATGGCTGCGGTCACCAGTTCCGATAGCTGCGTACGTGCTCCCGCCAGGCGGTTTACCGCCGTCTGACTGGTGCCGCCGCCGCTGGGCATTGCCCCCAGAAGCGCGCCACCCACATTGGCCAGTCCAGTGGCCACCAACTCGCGGTTGGCTTGTGGCGAGGGCTCGTCATTTCTGGCGAAAGCACGGCCAGCGGCTATGGTCTCGGTAAAACTCATCAGGGCGATGCCTAAGGCGCCGTGCCAGAGTTGCGCTGCCAAAGAGAAGGCGGGAGCAATTGGCAATGGCAAACCTTGCGGTATGTGGCCGACCAGTTCGACCCCATGTGCATGCAGGTTTAGCACATAAGCGGCAGTAGTGCCTGCGGCCACCGCGAGGAGCGGAGCCGGCGCCTTCGGAGCGTAGTACTGGATCGCCATCAGTAGCGCGATCACTGAAACGCCCACCGCCAGAGTGGCTAGTGAGGTACGGGGAATTGCTTGAATTGTGGCCAGCAGGTTTTGGACGAACGCACCCCTGGTGAAATGAACACCGAGGATCTTCGGCACTTGGTCCAGAACCATTACCACTCCTATCCCGGCCTTGAAGCCCACCAAAACGGGTTCGGAAATAAAATTGGCAACAAAGCCCAGCCGCAGAATGGAAGCGAGCACGAGAATGGCTCCGACCAGCAGTGTCAGCATAGCGGAGGCCGTCAGAAGCGAAGCCGGGTCGCCGTTGGGGACCACCTCGCCAAGTTCGGCGGCGGTAAGAATCGCCAGTGTTGTGGTGGTACTCACGCTGAGGGCACGCGAGGTTCCCAGCACGGCGTAAATCACCATCGGCAGAAATGCCGTGTACAAACCAACCTGAACTGGCAGACCCGCAATCGTGGCATAGGCCATGGCCTTCGGGATGACCACGGCTGCTGTGGTCAAGCCAGCGATCAGGTCCGGCCGTACCCATTCCTTCCGGTACGAGACCAGCCAATCGGGAAATATTGAGCTCGACCTGCTGGCTTTTTCGAGTGTCACGATGATCCTCCGAAGGATAGAAGTCCTCGCTGGCCACCGAAACCCTGAAGGATAGTGTCTTCCTGTATTTGGTAGGCCAGCACGGGGATCATCACGTCCCGTTGGAGTTTGAGTTGAGGCGGCTTGGCAAACAATTGCAGCCATAGGGACCGCAGTTGCCATGTTCGGTATCGCGGCAATTCTTTGATGTTGGCATTGATTTCGTTGGACATGCGGACTTCCTGATTACAGAGCGTCGGTTGGGGCGTGCTATGCACTTGGCGCGTCGCGGGATTAGCGAGAACGGCGGGTGAAACCCGAACTAGAGCGCGTTCGTCACCTCTGCCCCGCACCCACCACTCTTCATATCGGCTTTGTCGCCAATGGCGAGTTTCTAACAGTCACGCCAGGGCGCACGCTACAGCGATGGTTGCAAACATCAACGACATGACTCTTAACAGCAGGTAAAGGGCCACATCCGGATGCCTGCAATTCCTGAGTGCCCAGTCACTTAGTCATGACCACGCAAACCAAACGCCATACTTGGCGACAGCTTGCTGCCCGGATTCGGTCAGTGCCCTTTTTGCGTCATGCAGAGTCTGCATTGGAGCCATCAAGGTAACTGACATGCAGCGATTTTTCATGCACTTGCGAGTGCTCACGTCTGGCAGTCGAATTGCCATATAAGTATCGAGATTCGACTTGCTCCACAGGTTAGATGAGGACATCACGGAATGTCCCGGCGGGGAGATTATGAACGATATCGTCCAATTTGTTCTGAAGCATGGCTACCCAATTCTGTTCGCTGCCTTATTCGCACACCAGCTAGGCTTGCCGATACCGGGACCTCTGTTTCTGCTCGCAGCCGGGGCTCTCGCCGCAGCCGGGAAGTTGGGCCTCCTCACCGTGCTCGGTTTGGCGATCATTGCCTCTATCCTGGGTGACTGGCCATGGTACGAGGCGGGTCGGCGGGGTGGCGACAAAGTGTTGCACTTCATTCACCGCCTCGCGCGAGATCCTGACGCCCATGACCGCAGGGCGAAAGAGACTTTTGCCCGTTATGGACCTCCGATTCTCGTCATCGCGAAGTTCGTCCCTGGACTGGATGCGGTAATGCCTCCCCTGGCCGGGACATCACGCACCAGCCGCCTCCGCTTTCTGGTCTTTGACGCAGTTGGCGTCGGCCTCTATTCATGCACCTATGCCGGACTCGGCTATGTCTTCAGTCATGACTTGGAGCGCGTGGCGGCCTATGCCGGCAGAGCGGGAACACTTTTGGCGGGACTTGCGTTGGGTGTACTCGCTATTTACGGCATCCGCAAGCTGGTTCGCTGGTGTCGCATTAACACGCGAGTTTCGGCCTGCGCGAACCACAACAGCTGAAGCGACGGGATGCGAAGGCTGCGTCGCCAATTCCTGCAGGATCGTTGAAGGACTTGACTATGAGCACTAATACTGTACCGAAACGGCAGGCATTGCCGGATGCTGCCACACTCATTAACTCTCGATACGGATGCGGTCCAGTGCAGTTTGCCGGAACTGACGAAGCACTGTACGAACGGCACCTCCTGTTTGACAGCGGCGTCGCTATAGAGGCGGCGACGGCGCGCGATCGGTTCGAGGCCCTTGCCCGGTCAGTGCGGGACATCCTGTCTCAGCGATGGCTTCTAACAGAGAAGACTTACGAACAACAAAATCCCAAACGGCTCTACTACCTCTCGATGGAGTTCCTCATCGGCCGCTCACTCGCAAACAACGTTACGAACCTGCTGCTCTTTCCCCTCGCGAACCAGGTGATCGAAGACAAGGAACTCAGTCTCATCGAGATTTTGGAGCAGGAGCCCGATGCCGGCCTAGGCAACGGTGGCCTTGGACGTTTGGCAGCCTGCTTCGTTGAATCCGCCGCGACCATGCAGCTCCCGGCCATGGGTTACGGGCTGCGATATGAGTATGGCATCTTCCGGCAATCGATCCGGAACGGATGGCAACAGGAGGCGCCAGACAACTGGCTTCGTTCTCCCGACCCATGGGAGGTCGCTCGCCCCAACGAGAAGGTAGAAGTCAGCTTAGCTTGCTCGTTCGAGCTCACCGAAGGCAGTCTGCGCCCAGTACCCGGGCATCCGTCAACTTTGATCGGTATTCCATTTGACCGCCCTGTAATCGGGTACGGCGGATCCACGATCAACACGCTCCGCCTCTGGGCCGCGGCGGCATCGGACTACTTCAACTTTGAAGAGTTCTCTCAGGGCGACTTTGTAGAGGCATTTACTCAGACCCTCTCGGCTGAGACCCTCACAAGGGTCCTTTATCCTGACGATTCAAGTTTCATGGGGCAAGGGCTGCGCCTTATGCAGGAGTATTTTCTTGTCGCCTGCTCGCTTGCAGACGCGGTACGCCGCTTCCAGCGCGGCAACTCGGATTGGCAGTTGTTTGCAGACAAAGTGGCGATTCAGATGAACGATACGCACCCGGCTTTGTCGGTGCCGGAACTCATGCGAATCCTGGTGGACCAGGTGCACCTTGGATGGGACGAAGCTTGGCATATCACACAGAACACGCTGGGCTACACGAATCACACCTTGTTGCCCGAAGCGCTCGAGAAGTGGCCGGTGAAGTGGTTTGAAGACATGCTGCCGAGGCAACTCGAGATCATTTACGAAATCAATCGCCGTTTTCTGGGCGATGTGCGCCGGCAG
>Ga0181532_10001123_pt1 | contig 26349 bp, 23 predicted proteins | sample PEATcosm2014_Bin_33_FD_119768 | JGI IMG/M metagenome (GOLD analysis project Ga0181532, IMG submission 119768) | Peatland microbial communities from MTU Mesocosm Facility, Houghton, MI, USA - PEATcosm2014_Bin11_30_metaG | ecosystem: Environmental > Terrestrial > Soil > Wetlands > Peat | place... | reverse complement strand
GTACTGAACGGGAAACCTCTTCCTGCCGACGAGACTTCTCCACAGCCCGATGAAACCTCTGGGGTGGCTGGTGAGCCGCACTGCTCCGGCTGCATGCGTGAATTCGGATTGAAAATATGAGCCTTCCCAACCAGGTATCGAGGCGATGTCGGAAGATTCGGGCACGCGCATGCTGCCGGCACAGACCAAGCCCCGAGCATCCGTGTTCCAGTACGGAGCGGTCTTCAGGGGCGTTTCTGGTCCCGGTCGTGAGGTCGTTGCGATCGCCCGCACAGAGAGCTCCTTGCCCATGACTCTGAAAATCAGCGCCGGATGTGGGAAGACGAGACCATTGAGTTTCCGTGCTTCCTCGTCAGTTCCGCCGAAGAACATCACCCTTTGTTGGGGCCGTGACCACCACACCAGCAGGTCGGGAGTGCGTCCCAAAATGTTTTCAGGAAAGATTTCCGGCTTGACCTGCGCTCCAAGCCCTTGAGCAAGGGTGCGTACAAAGGCCGTGGTTAGGGGTTCGCCGGGAGCGAGATAAGGAACTCCATCGTCGGCCTGCTTAATCCTGTGGAGGCTCGCAAAGGCCCCTTTACCTCCAGCTCGATAGATAAGCACGGCTTCGCTGAGTTTGAATTCGCAATTGGCCCCGATGGCGACATAGGCTTGCATGGCTGTTTCCCTCAGATTACCCACTTGTCGTTACCTGGCATAAGGTCGATCAGGCGGCTTGCCGCCGCAATCGTCTCGCAGGCCACTCCGAACACGTGGAAGGCGTCACGAACGGTCACAGTATGCGTAGGATCGAATGGGATTATCAGATTAGGTTCAGGTGTGACCTCTAACATTCCGTCGGCCTCTTCCGTAAAGCATGCTTCAATCCCGTCCGCTTCAGCGAACAAGGCCAAAAGGCACGGCAAGGGCGGATTGCAATCGGAGAGCTGTTGGCCGATGTCGTCACCAAGCTCGCGTCGCTTGGCTTGGGCGGAAAGGCGATCGAGATTGATTACAGCTTCGACCAGTTTTGCTATCAGTGGATCGTTGATTTTGGCCTTGAGGCAGGCAAGCTCGCCTTCATCCAGTGGTGTCTGGCGCATGCATGGTGGAATCGACCTCTGGACAACTGGGATCTCGTACTGGTCAGCATCAGCTTCCTGCGCGGCCCATTCGCGCAGCGTCTCAGCGCGCTCCTCGGCATCCCTAAAGTCGTAGACCCGGGTCCACCTGTTAAGGGCTCCGACAAAGAGGTGGAAAAAGGTAGCCGGCAGATGTGGATGAACTTTTTCCAGCAATTCCAACGTTGGTCCGAAGGTCACACAGCCACAGCTTGCCTCGGAAGGCTCCACAATGAGGAACAACTGGTTGGGCTTGCTTTCATCGCGCTCTGCCCAGTCGCAAGGAGCGTCGCTGATGCTGGCTACCAGCAGGAAGCGACGACGGATGGCCGATCCTCCGTGCGCTCTGATCCAGCGCTCAAGCGTAAACCGAGTGAACGAGGTCGGATCGCACTCAGCCTTTTTCCAGTCTAGAGGGACGGCAATATCCAACTCCGCGAGAGCCTTGGCCAGCATCACAGCCATGCGATCATCGGCGACCACGCGATGGATTAGCGGGACGCCAGCCAAGCGTGGTAGCAGGAGGCCGGTTCCCTGCGGCATCAACTGACCGGCGGTAGCCAGCCGGGCGGGGCGACGAGTGGCGTGCGGTTGTAAGCGCGAGCGCTGGCGTCGACCGCGGCTGCAAATAATGCGGCCGTGGTTTGCAGGTGTCGGCATCTGGCGAACCTCCCGACGAGTGTCCGGTAACGAGCGTGGCGGCCCTGGCGAAGGCTTTTGAGTTCCGCCAGGACCGCCTGCTTCGCTTCCTCCTTTCTATGAGTGTTTCGGCTCATTGGTTATCCCTTTGTGCCGATGGCTCGCGTGAAGCGATAGACCAGCTTGTCTCCGACTGCCTCCGGCCCGGTGATTGCCGCCGTGGCGATATCGGGAAATTGATGCGCATACAGGTTGCGAACTTCCTCCGGAAAAAGCTTGGGATCGGGGTCTGGGAGCTTTTGGCCGCAAAACTCGAAAATCCGACTGAGGACGTGGCTCTCCATCAGAGTGCGAGACCTCCTTTCGGTTGGTTTGAGGCTGGTTCAGGCGCTGGAAGCGGGAACAGCCCGAGCGTACCGGTCGATGCAGGAGAGGGAGAAGCGTCGGCAGTAGATAACGATGCAGACGAGGATGGGGCGGCAGACGCCGTCGTAACACTTGCGGGCGCTTTCTGAGTGGTCGTCTTCCGCTCCTCGGCTTTTCGCTTTGCTTCCTCTTGAGCTGCTTTGGCGGCAGCTTCCATGGTGGCTTTGGCTTCGGCTAGGGTGCTGGCGGTTTGCTGGTGGGTTTGGACGTAACCGGCCAAATGCTTCCCGAGTTCAGCATCGATTTCCTCGGGCGGGCCGGTATAGCTGAGCGGTGTGCTGAGCGCCGGGTTGTCGTCGGCCTTTCCATGGGGGATTACGTTGACGCGGAGCGTCTTGTCATCCACCTTGGCCACTGTGATGAGCACAGTGCGGCCGGCGAGAAGTGGCATGAGTTCAACGAACATAGGACCTCCTTATCGTGGCGCGTGCGAGTTCTTTCTCTCGCCCGCGCCGACTACGTTGTCGTTGGGAAGATGGGTTGACTAGATTGGGGAGAGGCGCCTGAAGATTTTCCAGTGGACAGTGCCTAAGACGGATCTATCACGAGTTAGCAAGGATTATCGGGAGAGGATCTCCGTTGGGTTCTCGGAATTTGTCGATGCGTTGAGGCATATCCCGCCGGGAGCGCTGTTGCCGTGTCCAGGACCGGGGACCGGTCCTCACCCTCTGGCGTCGCTCCGCCAAAAGCGGGCAAGGCATTCCGGATGCTTCCCCATTGGCGAAAGCCTAAGTAATAGCGGGAGTTCGAGTGCTGGGCCGGCATCATGGGCGAACGGAGGGAGAAACAGCACTTACCCCTCACGGCCCGGTTTTCCTGCCTGACGGATTGCATCCGATCAGCGCCCTTATCAATGGGCAGATTGGAGGGAATCAGAGCGAGGTTCCTCGCTCCGCTCGGAATGACACGGGGAGATCTCAGGGCAAAGCCGAAGGGTCTGTGGAGTGCGAGATTCGAGGCTACCGGCTCACAGTCGTACCCGCTGGGCTTCAAGATTGTGACCAGCAACCTTCAGATGGATGACTAATGTGCCTACGCGCTTCTGCACGATGTTTCGCCGCACCTCAGGGTCCTGAATTGCTGGCACCAAGGGAACCCACGTGCTCAGCACTTGAGTGGGACGGACATTCTGAACCTCTCCATACTCTTTTGGTTGCCAGCTACGTGTTTGCCATCCCCCACTGCCCTCAAGTTGCCAAAGTTGCTTCGGTAGGGGGAGGCCAATATCTCCCGGCTCCCAAGTAGCGGCCAGCATATCGAAATCCTTCCCGCTATCATTCCGCAGGACGATATATAGTTTCGATTTATAAACGGCAGTGGGCTGACGCACAGGCTCCTTGTCCAATATCGTCAGGATTGGTGTGAGCGCTTCAGAATTCGGGATTCGTCCACTAACCGATGAACCATGCCCTGCCGCTAATTGCGAAATCAATCTCGCCTGAACAGAGTGCCTATTGCGGCACTCAGGGGGAATACGGTTCAGCGGAGAATATCTCTTTGTCTCGTCGCCGCACCTCTGAAAGTAGCGAAAGAAGTCCTGTGACGTCGGCGGCGCTACCACGGCGAAAATTCGCAATGGCGATGTGCCAGAACCATTGATCCTTCCTTTCCATTCGCCTGTCTTTTCGTCGTACTGCACGGGGTAGAAGCCCTGAGGTCGATATTGTTCGAACCGCTCGTCGGCTGTCAAAAGCCAGATTTGGTGCCCGTCGGGCAGAGACTTTAGGTGGCCGCGAACCTCGTAAGAGAAGCCAGAGCCTAACGGTTCTGGATCGGAGAGAATCTCACCGGAGCGCGGAGCCGTGATCTCGATCTTTCGGCCACTCACGGTTCTCGCCCATGATGACAATCGAGACCAGACCGCATGCCCCAGCAGTCCTTCGAGAATTCCGCCAAACGTCATAAGGCACATTATTGCACGACGTATGGAGGGACGGATATTCGAAACTCAGTATCAGATTGGACCCTTTCTGAAACGCAGAAACTTTCCCGCGGCACCTTCCCGAAGCGGGCAGCCACGGTCGGCGCATTTCTGAGCGTGCGTTCTCCGTTTCGACTGGAGTTATCATAGCTCTGCACGGTTCGACGTGGTGGATCGAGTTGCCGACTGCCCGATTTAGATTGATTACGCACAACTCTTCCGGGGGAACCGCGCTGGAAAAAGGCCCAGGGTCAGAAATGCACTGAGCGTGGCTGGCGCTTTCTGACTGCGGCGTCACTCGCCGGCAGTCAGTTGTGTGGTCCGTTGAATTTCCTCGATGGGAACTAACGGAGCATGTGATTCGAGGTTTTCGTTTCCGAGCCCTAAGGACTCAACGGGAATAGTTGAATCCTTTGCGGAAGGGGCTGGCAAGGTGGCCGAGATACGTGCAGTTGTCGAGTTACACCAGGTATGCAACAGACTTATTGCGGACTTGAGATAATTCCGTTTTACCAGGGCGGAAGAGGACCGGCCAGCAGCCGTGGGTCATCTTCGGCGGCGGTCAAAGCAGTATAGTCCGTATTGGCAGTGATAATAGTGTGGGTCCCTTCGTGGCCCGCCCAGGCATAGTACAAGTTGAGCACCGGATAATTACCCACTCTAACGGCAATGCCGACGCCAAAGCTGTGAGGCATGTGATCAAAGGCCAGGTCGGACCGGGTGAGTGCCACCTTGCCCACGTCGTAAAAGAGTACCAAGCCAAGGGGATCCTTGATCGCGCGTTCGTATTCCGTCTGGAAAACCTCGGCATTGGGCGCGCGGAATCGATAGTCGGCGTAGCTGGGCAGGACGGCCTGGTTGGTGATGTCGGTCCCGCCCAGCGTGGGCTGCAAGTAGAAAGGAATGTTGTTGCCCGCCGGAGCCACCGATTCGACCAGCCGGCTGATCAGGGAAAATGTGCCCAGCGAGAAATTGCGACGCGACTTGAGTGGGGGAAGTGCATAGGACTGAATCCAGGTGGCGTCGAAACGCCGGAAGGAAAAAGGCGCGCCGCTCGCTTCATGAAACATCCGGAACTGCGTGGACACAACCGAGCGGTAGCCGAACAAACGGGGCGCCAAAGGGTACTCCCAGATCGCGCCGGCGCCATACGCCAGATATGCTGTCGATGTGTTTAGCGCCGGCGCGGTGCCTTCAGAGAAGATCTGGCCAATACTGGCTATCGACTCCCCCGGGACTCCTCCCGGGTTTGCCCACAACCCCTCGAGGCTCGTGGTGACGAAGAAACCTCTTGGAACAGGAACCACCAAGCTCGCGCCTGCTGAAGTGGTCTGCAAGGCGTATACAGTTTCGTTGGCCCGCGAGCTTGAGCTGCCGAGGCCGTCAAAGTTTAGTTGTGACAAGTCGTAATGCTGCACCTCCAAAGTGGCGTGGATGTGGCGTTGGTCAAATGGGTTGGAGATGGGGGAACTGCCCACCAAGCTAATTTTGCCACCCGCAAACCACGAGCCATTAGTGGATGCTAGTGCCTTGATGCTCTCCTGGGGGCGCACCGGGAACTCTTTAAGCGGCGTATCCAAGGCAAATTCCCCCCCGCCCGCCAAACCGCTGCCCGGTACAATACTACTGCTCACTGCCGGATGCAGACCATCTCCAGTGATTAGGACCCGCCCGAAGTCTTCAGCCTTATGAACGCGATCGTAACCCGTTGCTTCCCCAATGCGACACCACGTCTCTTTTAGCTGAATTTGCTCTTTGTGCAAAACGCTGTCAAGAAATTCGTGTTTGCTCTTTCCCCAGGCTGCCTCTTCGTCAGCGATGCTTTTCTCGCAGGCTGGGGGTGGGGTCCCGGTTGTCTGCGCAGAGCCGGCGTCGGCCCCGAGCATGATGAGCGCGAGAATCAAGAGGCATCGACATAAGAAAACGTTCATCGGCGGCTCCCAGGTTTATTGGTTTGGCTGGTTCACTTGTGGCACGGCTCCGGGATGAATAACCGACATCGCCTTCGCGATGAACTCCGAGGCGTCCTGTTCGGTTTTCACGCTCGCCGGGTGAATTTCCCGCGCAACCTCAGGATGGTTGCGCGCGAGCACCGCGTGCACTTCCTGCACCTGATTTGTGTGGAGTAAGGAAACTAAAGCCGTGCCCGTGGGCTGTGCGGCTGCAGCCACCGGCGGGGCCTTAAAATTGACTTGGTCGGTGCGAGGCTCGGGCAGTGTCAGAAGTTGCAAGAAAGTGTTGGCGAACTGCTCGCGCGCGTATGGGGAATTACTGCGCGGAGCGCCGATGAACCGCTGAGTCACGCTGGCGGGAATGGAAGCATGCTCATAAACCGTGTGATCCACGGTCCCCGGCGGAATGTAGGCTGAAACCACAACGGCAGGGACCCGCACTCCGAGCCGGTCAAAATTGAAAGGCGGCGCCGTCGAAGTGAACCCGTCCGCCTGGCCCACCATGGGCGGCAATTCATGGTCAAAGATGCCTCCGTGTTCGTCCCAGACGATCAGCAGCACGGTGGAGTTCCAAATCGCGTCGTTTTTTCGGATGGCTAGATAGACCTCGCGAATAAAGTTATCTCCGGATTGCACATTGTGGTCGGGGTGCTGGTCGCCGGCAAGAATGGCGCCATTATCGTAGTAGGGTGGCTCAATGAATGAGTACGGCGGCAGGCTTCCGTTGCCACAGGCAGCGAGGAAATCTCCCCAGAGGCCGAAGTACTGACTTTGATCTGAGAGCAAGAACGTGAGTCCCTGCGTACCGCTCCACGTGTCGTAATAGTAGATCTTGCCCTGGCTGCCCGAATTGGCCAGGCGCTGGTAAATGCTGGGCTTGGATCGAAAGTAGTCGGGAGACATGTCAAGGCGGCCGAACGATGTGCCGAAGTGAGCGAAGGCGCGATTGGGTAACGTCGGGCCGGGGACAGAAGAAAACCACTGGTCGCATATCGCATACTCCATAGCCAGAGCGGTCAGGGTGGGGAGTTGTGCGGGCTGAAAGCACCGCATGATGTCAGCCGGATTGCCGCCCTGCTGTTCGTAGCTATTCGCAAATCCTGACATGTTGGGCTGAGCCGCGGTTGTGCCGAATGGCACCCCATACATTTGCATGTATACGTCCGTAAAGTCGTGACCAGGGTCGTGCACGAGCTGACCCTGATATAGTGCACCGCTGGTTACAGGTACGGTCCTGCCCGTGGAGTCTGCATTGAAGTAGTCGTTTCCAGATACCCCACGAATTGACGGATTTAAACTCTTGAGGAAACCCACCATGTGATCGAATGAGCGGTTTTCCATCATCAAAACAACAATGTGCTTGAGATTGGCAAGTCCCATGGGGGTGCGCCTCCTGATGGCCCTTATGTTCGGCTATCTGGGGTGCCCGCTTCCCTGCCCCCAGGAACAAGTGAAGCCAGGTCAGAACTGTTCATATGCATGATAATGTCCTTTATCATACGCTCCAAACGCCAGAGAAATCTTCTTTCTCTTGCGTCCGAACCTATGCCGCCATCGGCTACCCGTTTTGGTTCCGCAGGTAATCGGTCAGCGAGCTGCGGCCCGTCTCCTCAAGCAGGGTGTCAAGCTTCATGTCGCGGCGACGCCCTTGGGCGAAGTTCTCGCCGTAGGTTTCCCGGAGCCTTCCAATGCGAGTGTTACCGTTTTTCGCTCGGGTTTGCCCGTTCTCATCGCGGGAACGGTCGTCCAGGCCTGGTTGTTTAGCCATTGCTTCTTCCTTTCATTTAGCCCCGAGGGCACTGATTAAGGGACAAAAGATTATCATTCCAGTCCCCGTCCGCGTGAGTTTGCACAAAGGGCGCCCTTTCCGCCGGATAAACCACCCCGACATTCGAACGTTTGCCTGTGTACGGGTCCAACACATAAAAAGTGTTGGTTTTCGCCTCGATGCTGGCAATCACTTGCTCGCGGGTCCATTTCCAGTTCGCACCCCCGAGATGTGTGATGTGTTCGTGGGGGCTCTGCGGATGTGGCTTAGCGATGCACGTTACTTGAACGTCTGCCATTGCTTGTTTCCTTTCTCTTTAGTGGTTGCATTCACCGCTCTCGTCATCTAAAGTATGACGCGACCGTATACATCAGGACGCAAGAAAAAGCGCCCCGTGGCGCTACTTAAACGTCTCTAGTACACTATACGATATCGTCTATGAGGTGTCAAGCCCATGTCTTCCGAATTCCCTGATCGCTTGCGAGCCGCCCGTCAACTCCGCAATCTCAGCCAGTCCGAATTAGCGCAGAAAGCGGATCTCCAGCCGTCTGCCGTCTCGCACTTTGAAACGGGACGACGTGCACCATCGTTCGACAATCTCAAGGCTCTCTCAGAAGCGCTACAAGTTACTACCGACTACCTATTGGGGCGTGAGGATGACCCGAGCGTAAGGGGAGCTGTAGCCAACGCGCTCTTCCGTCACGCAGAGAGCATGTCCCGCGACGATCTAGATACGTTGACCGGCTTCGCAGCGATGCTCGCGAAAAAAGCCGCCAAGAAAAAAAAGGATTAGCCCATGTTGCGACGTGACGATGGATTTGGCGCGGAATTACTGGCATCTCAATTGCTCACCAAGCTGCAGATTTCATCCCTGCCAGTGAGTCCATTCGCCATCGCTGATAGTCGCGACATCGTGTGCGAACAAAAAGCGTCGCTCGCGCCTGGCGTTTCGGGGTGCTTGATGAAAGTTGGCGACGCTTTCGGCATCCTCTATAGCGCACGCTTCGCCAGCGAAGGATTCAAGAGATTTACGGTCGCCCATGAGTTGGGTCATTATTTCCTAGAGGGTCATGTCCAAGCCCTTTTCGGACACGGGCAACAATTCCATCAATCTGAGAGCGGATTCACGTCCAATGACAAATACGAGCGCGAGGCCGACAGTTTTGCGGCAAGCCTTTTGATGCCGAAACTGCTTTTCAATGCAGCTTGTGTGAAGGCCGGACAAGGATTAGATGCAGTCGAGAGCCTCGCGGACTTATGCCTCACTTCGCTCACCGCAACCGCGATCCGGTACGCAAAGCTCTGCGACCAGCCGGCCGCAGTCGTCTGTTCTATGGGAAACCGTGTCCAATTTGCGTTCATGTCCAAGGCTCTACAAGACCAGCGCGGCATCACGTGGATTCGGAAGGGCTCTGGCTTGCCGACTGGAACCGCAACGGCGAACTTCAACAAGGACGCGGACAACATTTTCAAAGGCAAGCGCGTGAGGTCAACATCCACGCTCGATATTTGGTTCGATGGCGGAAGCATGGCAGAACTGAATGAAGAAGTTGTGGGCCTCGGGGAATATGGCCGCACCCTGACCGTGCTCTGGGCGGATTCGCTTCCCCGCACCGACGAAGCTGAGGAAAGTGAAGAAAGCGACGATGAAAACCTTCTGCCCTCACAGCGATGGCGGGAGCGAGGGTAATATTTAGCCAAAACTTAACGCCCTTTATGTTGTAGAAACATGCCGCCACTTGGTCATTCCAATTGCCAAACCGTAGAAGAGGCTCTCGCATCCAAACTCCCGAGATACGGGGTTCTGGGAGGTGGGCAAGGCAACGTCCCGCTGTCCCTCGGATGTGTAAACACCACTTTTGTCGCAATGGCCCCACTGCGTAGGACGCACTTGTATTGTTGTCCAATACCATCGATGACGAGCCGATGGCAGCACTGTCCATCCAGTGGTCTCCTACGCGGGTTTCGAGGTTCTCCGAATCTGGACATACAGAACGATACACGCATCCCTTCCGTATCGAAGGAGTTAAAGCCGTTGCGCGTAAGCAGGAAGTTCGAATCCCGGAGAAGATAAGGGTGGCCGCTCAAATGTGGGCGCCGAAGAGGGAACCCGTTAGAAGGGGACGTCCTGTCCTGCGCTCTCGCCGCGTTCCTCATTGAATGGGTTGTCGCTTTCCTCGGCGGGCTCCGCAGCATTCGGAGATCCTGCAGGCTTTGCGCCGCTTCCATTCTTCGAGGCGCGATCCAGAATCCTCATCTGGTTGGCCACGACTTCGATCATGGTGCGCTCTTCGCCTCCACGGTCTTCCCATTTCCGAGTTTGCAATCTACCTTCGATGTAGACATGGCGGCCCTTGTCAAGATACTCACCGCAGACCTCCGCCAGACGGCCGAAGCAGATGATTCGGAACCACTCGACGCGTTCTTGCCTCGCACCTTGCAGGTTCTTCCAACTCTCGTTGACCGCCACACTGAACGAGCCGACCGGTTTGCCTTGCTGACTGAACCGGACCTCAGGCGCTTGGCCAAGGAACCCGATCAGAATGACTTTGTTTACACTTTGCGACATGGTTTTGTCCTCCCTCCTCACCGAACTGGAACTTGCCGCTCACGCGACCACTACCGGACATCCATCTGACCGACCCCCTCGGCGATGCCTCCTCGCACTCGTGCGGGGACCAGCGCGACGTTCCGCAAGGCATCCGTGCTGACTTCCTCAACCAGGGCTCGCACCTTATTGATCCGGCCCTTCAACCCCCGGTCGTCCACTCCGTTGCACAGGTGAAAACGCAGACCCCAAGAAGTCCAATTTGACGAGCCCTTGTCTACTTGTGGAAGAGTCACTTAGGAATACTCAGAGCTCATTTGACGGAAACAACCCGGCTGGCTATCCTGCGCTAAGTATGGAAACTGTTGTTCAAGCCACGAGCGTCATCGCCAAAGTAATCCTCCGTCGCGTGGTCTCGGAGGCTAAGCGGGAACGCGAAAAGACGCTCTGCCAGCTTAATGATGGTGCCACTATCTTCCTATCCAATTCCCTGGGTGCCCTTATTCGGCCCGGCGACGAAATCGACTTCCCTCTGCCCGCTGAGTCCGCCGAAGCAGGAACTGAAATCTACGTCCGCAAGGCCTCGTCATCCGGAGGGGGTCGTGATCTCTACCACGCTCCCATCAGTTGTGCTGCGCAGCCCAAAGCCGACAAGCGAGAGCGACTTTACGTGCGGGCCCAGGTTCCAACGAGCCAGTTGGGCATTTCCTGCATCCATCTGCCTTGCGATGTCATTCGCGATCACTTCTACGTCGCCACGCGCCCACGACCTTGGGAACGCCAAACGAGCCTGTATGACCTTCTGCGGATCACTCCCACCGCCTCACTCGCTGAGCTGCGGGTAGCCTTGAAGCTCAGGCAATTGGAACTCCGCGCTGCGGGCGCTTCCACCCGCGACAGCGCTACCTTGGAGCGGGCCTTCAACATCCTGGCGCAACCTGAATTGAGGGCTTGTTACGACTCGCTGCTGAAGGATTCCTCGGCGCCAGCACTCTTTCCCTATGGGGGCTTCGGTTCGATTCTGGTCGCCGGAGACCGTTCGCGGGATGGTCAGACCTTCTTCGCAACCCAAATCCTGTCCTTCCAGCCCGAGCACCAGGAGCGCCGGTTCCACGCACCACTGCGGAATTTTGACTTTTACGATGACCGTGCCATCTACCGCGATGTCCGGCGGAAACTCGAAGTGACACTCGACCAGTCAGCCATGCCGATCACTTGGGATGCCACCTGGAACCGGTGGAGACACCTGCAGGGGGGCAAGGTCGAGTTGCAGGGAACGTTCGTTGAGACGGGAAAGTACCGTCACCGAAATGGTCAGTGGAACCTAGTCAAGTGGGAGACCGCCTTGCCGAGCCGCATCCACGTGAAGGTTCCTCCCAACATCGGCGAGCAAATTGAGACAGCTCGCAGGAGCTACCATCGGTTTGGCGAGTTTTCCGAAGCCCTTGGCCAAATTCGTTCCCGCATAGAACGTGAGCCCTTGGAAAGGGAGCAGTTGCGCCGCCTCTGTTGGGACCTCGGTATTCCAGGCAACTTCGACGTCGCTCAAATCTCGTGGAGGCCAGATTACGATTCGTTCTTCTACCAGCAGCTTTGCCGACAGGCGAGACAGCTCTACCTTTTCCGCGACGAGTATATTTTTGACCTCCCGAAGGCGATCGCTGTCGAGACACCGCAACTGGGTCATGCGACGTACCTGTTTTCCAAGCCGGTGAGCATCGAGGCCTTCTTCGCTGCTTACGTCGCCACCACAAAAGAGGCTATCCGGCAGAATCGGGCTAATGTGGCGGAACGGCTGGGATTCCTGGGGCGCGTCGTTCACGGATCGAATCCACGTCTCTGGCTTCGTACCTTAAACGCCCGGCTGGGCGAGGCAGCCGATTACGGTCAAGTAGCATCCGAGGGAGAGTGAATATGCAAAACGAAACGAACACGAAGGCTGAAATCATTGCCCTGATCGAAGGCCGGACGCAGGTGAGCCTCGAGAACATCCGTCAATTCATCCTGGAATTGGACGAACGGGATTACCTGGAGTTCCTGTACCCTTCTGAGCCTGATTTCGTCGAAGAACTTGAAGCGCGGAGTGCTGAGGCTAAGGAGATGCTTGAAACCCTGAGAGACATTGAAGGAACTCTTCGAGGCCTGGATCGAGGCAAGATCAAAATCCAGTGATGCCGGGGGACATAGCTTTCGATCGGACAGCCGCTCCTGGGAGGATCAATCGGCGCTATTCGGTCCAATCTGAGGCCAAAAAGCACGACGACACGGGCTGCCCCAAACAGACGCCCATTAGATCCCCAATACGGCTAACTGAGGCTTCCTGAAAACGTCCTTAGGGTGCCACCCGTGCCGTAGAATCAATCAGATAGCCTGGTCTCCTCAGGCTCATAATCCAAAGGTCGCTAGTTCAAATCCAGCAGCCCCAATTACTTGCCGGTAGCGCAAAATCCCTCCTGAGCCCAGAGTAGTAGGAAATGCTCGGAAACACTTTTCCGTCCTCCTTCGCAGCGGACCAAATCACCGTTAAGGTGTCGAATTCCGGAGGAGCTACGAATCCGACGCTTGGACAGTGCCTTTCGCTCCGTCCCCCGCATCTGGCTCTTCGTTCTTTGTGGCTGGCTTGGCAGCAGACGCGAAGATTCCAGCGAAGATATTGCTCGCCTCTCGGAGCGCCTCGTCTGCCAGGTGTGCATATCTCTGCGTCGTGGCCATTTGCGTATGTCCCATCAGTTTTCCGACAATCTGGAGACTGGCTCCGTTGCTCACAAGGTGACTGGCGAAGCTATGCCTCAAGTCATGGATGCGCAACGTCGGTTTGTATCGCGTTATCTTGCGGCGCTTCCCCTTCAAGCTAATTGCTTTGGCGAGTCCAGCGGCCTTGCATGCCGCCACCCAGGGTCGGCGCAGAGTCACGCGGGGGGTCTTACCGTTCCGGCCAACGAAAAGGGGGCCCTTCGCGTCTCCCCGCTTCATGGTGCGTAATACGGCAAGGGCTTGGTCATTTAACGGGACGTGCTCAGTCTTTTTTTCCTTTGTGTGATGCGATGGTTTTGTCCAAACCGCCCGGTCCAAATCGAACTGACTCCAATCCGCTTTCAGTACCTCGCCCTCGCGCGCCCCAGTCAGCAGCAGGAGCCTCAGAGCGTTTGCGGCGTTTTGGTCCGCGTAGGCGTCTAGAGCCGCCGTGAAGTCACCTATCTCGCCTGCAGATAACCAGCGCTCGCGCGGCTCCTCATGATACCGCTCAATGCCCCGCACGGGATTCTCCGTTGCCCATTCCCACTCAATGCCCTTATTGAACATGCTCGAAAGCAGAGAGAGACAGCGATTCGCGTGGTATGGGGTTGCTTTCAGCAATGATTTTACGGTTTCAATATCCCGCTTACCGACGGCTGCCAGCCGCAACGCCCCGAGATGCGGCTTAATGATATGCGCGACCATCTCTCGGTCATTCCGCAAGCTGCCAGGCCGTTTATTCACGGCAGCATGACGCACCAAGTATTCTTCCGCCAAGTCGGCAACTGTCGGTTCGCCGCTAGCGTTTTGCTTCTTTTGTAGCGGATCAAAACCCTCCGAATCTATGCGCGGCTTCAGCCTTGCCGCTTCCGCTCGAGCGGCTTCGGCGGTCCATTCGGGATGGCGGCCGATTTTGTAGCGCCGTTGCCTTCCGTGAACGCGGTAGTTCAGAATGAAGCTTACGACTCCGGCCGAGGTGATCCTGACGCCAAAACCCCTGAGCTCCGAGTCCCAGATGATCCGGGTACCCGCCTCGGGGGCAACCAGATTTTTGATGGTTCGCTGAACAATTTTCCCCGTCATGCGCCCTCCCGTGTCAACACCGTGTCAACAACTTTTGCGCATTCGTGTCCAGGACTGTCCCTCATTGTCTGCGAACCGTACGTGTATGTCAATTGAAATAGATGTCTTACGTGTATGTGGCAGATTCCGTGTCAGCAGGGTAAAGTAGGTAATAAGACTCTGGATCTGCGTATCGGGGTTCGAATCCCTGCCTCCCAGCCATACCTTTGGAAGAGTGGCAAAAAACCAACCGTGATCTCGACGCACCCACGACCCAAGGCTCGAATTGGCACCTCCTGGGAAACTTAGCGGTTTGTGCGCTCATCAAATAAGCAGGCGAGCAGTTGCCTTCGTTGGAAGGAGATGCGATGGGAGGTCCCGCTCTGGTCGCTGCCGAACCCTACCTCATCGAGCAGGATTACGAACACTATACCGCCGAGCAGCACGCCATCTGGACAGAGCTCGCGCGGAGGCGGCTCCCCCAGGTAGAGGAATATGCGTGCGAGGAATATCTTGAGGGCGTTGATATTATTGGCTTGCGGAAGGATCGCATTCCAAACCTGGCATCCATCAGCGAGAGGCTGCGGCCACGGACAGGCTGGAACGCCACTCCGGTCAGCGGCTTCCTTCCGGCCGGTGCGTTTTTTGAAATGCTGGCGGCTCGTAAGTTTCCAACGACCACCTGGCTAAGAAGCCGGGACTCGCTCGACTACATTCCTGAGCCGGACATCTTCCACGATGTTTTCGGCCACGTTCCCATGCATTCGCATCCTGTGTTTGCGGGTTTTCTCCAGCACTACGGGAGCGTGTGTGCGCAGATTGAGGACGAACAGGTACTGGAGCGGCTGGGGCGGCTCTTCTGGTACACGGTTGAATTCGGGATCATGCGGCGAGGAGGCAAGATCAAGGTGTACGGCAGCGGAGTGATCAGCTCACACGGGGAATGCACGAATGTGATTCAGGGCGGGTGCGAAGTGAGGCCATTTGATCTGGAGACCGTTCTTGAGACTCCCGTTAAAGTCGACGAGCTTCAGAAAGTTCTCTTCGCGATCGAAAACTTCGAGCAAATCTACGAGGCTATGCAGGAAGCCGAAAGGCGCGTCAAGCACGCCGCGCACGCTTAATTCGCGCGAAGCCCCGCGCAGCTCAGCGCGGAGATTCCGTTTCACCCACTGTAAACAGGAGATCATTCGTCGGAAAGGGGGCGATTTGGACGGCCCCGGGGTGCTGCTCCTTGATACGCAGAACCGTCTTTAGCTCCTCGACGGACTTGTCCTTCTCGCCGAGTGCCCGGTAAGTTGCGCTGAGTGTCTCGTGCGCTTCGATCATATCCGGCCAGACTTCGAGCGCGGCCTGAAGATGTGTGATTGCCGCGGGATAGTCCTTCCCAAGGTAAGCGATCTTTCCCGCCAAAGACTGAATGAACGCATCCTTGGAATTGAGAGCCAGCGCCTCGCCGATCGCCTCCTTCGCCCCCGGAACATCGGAGGGCTCTGCGCTGAGCATGGCGGAAGCCAGGTGATAGTAAGCCATCGCCTGATGGGCGCCCAACGCAATGGCGGTCTCCAGCAGGGGTTTCGCTTCCGTGCCTCGCAGGCTGTAATCGAGCATCACGCCGTGTACGAGGTAGGACAGATACCATTCGGGCCACTTCGATTCCATCTTGGCGAGCGCGCCTGCTGCCTGGCCGGTTTGGTGGAGAATGGCGAACCCGATGGCCCGAGTCAACCAAAGCTGGGGATCGTCGGGCACTACCCGCTCCGCTTTGGCCAGGAAATCAAGCATCTCTTGCACCTGATTGTGGTCGATCATGAACAGGGCTGCTTGGAAGTAAAGGTCTGAGCGAGTGGGTGTGGTTCGAATCCCGAGATTGAGAGCCTCGGCAGCCTCCTGGGGTCTCCGGAGGGCGTCCAACAACTGGGCGCGCAGAAGGAAGTAGTCCCCCTTGCGCTGCTCCCCAGCCATCCTGTCGAGAATCTCCAAGGCCGCTTCAGGCCCTTTGGAGTGGAATACCGCGATGACCAGGTCAATACGCACATCCGTGTTCAGAGGATTGCCTGCGACGGCGGGCTCCAAAAACTCGCTCGCCTGCGCATACTGCTCTCGCTCGAGAAGTGATTTCCCACATTGGGCCAGAATGGCCGGATCGGAAGTTTCCTGGCGCGCGGTTCTGAAAAGCTCCACTGCCTCCTCAACATTTCCCTGGTAGAGAAGCGCCTGCCCCAGGCGGACTTTCGGCGACGGATCTTCCGGACGAGCGTTGATCGTGCGGCGGAGGTTGGTTATGTGCCGCGAGAATTGCTCCTCAGGGGACAAGTCGAGAAACTTAAAAAGGCCGCCCTGCGCTCGCTCGCGTCTTGCTTCGGGCTCGAGAATCTTGAAGCGAGCACTCACTTTCTCCGCTTCGTCCGAGCGGCCCACACGCGCCAGCGCCTGTCCGTAATGCATGAGCACCCTGCCATCGTTAGGCCTCCGTTCGGCAGCTTGGGCGAGGAGCTTGACGGCATCCTCCGGCTGCTGGAGCCGCATATAGTCCTGACCTGCCATGTCGAGAGCTAACGCGTTGCCTGGCTCCCTAGCAAGAATCAGCTTCAGATCATCCAGTGACTCCTTAAACTCACCTTGCTGGTAGCGAAGGACTGCCCGGGCGTACCGCGCCACCGTCATTTTCGGGTCGATTTCGAGCGCGCGAGTGAGGTGCTCGCGGGCCTTACCGCCATCCTGAGCTGTTTCCGCGATGGCCAATTCGTAAAGTCCGCGTGGATCCTCGGGATACTTCCGGTTGTACCACGTAAGATCCGCCAGGCCGAGGTCGATGTCACCGCTGAAAGCGTGGCAAAAACCGCGCTCGCGCCTCGCAACGGCGTCCTGGGGCTTCAACGTCAAGTACTGGTCGAGAGCGGAAGCGGCATCGGCATAGAAGCCGATCTGCTCGCTGGCATCGGCTAAGGCGTGGAGGATCTCGGGGCGCTGCGGAGCGGCATTATGCGCCTGGAGGAGCAGAACTACAGCTTTGTCAGCCCGGGATGTTTCCGTAAGGACCAGCGCCAGATTGAACAGGCAGTCGGGATCATCCGGGCGTTGCTTCAGGGCGGCCTCAAAGACTTCCCTCGCCCGATCGAGGTGGCCGGCTTTCTGCGCGGCCAATCCCAGGTTATAGAGGGTATCGAAATCGGCCGGGTTTTCGTGTAGCGCCTTCGCGAACGCTTGCTCGGCGTCTGCGTAACTTCCCCACTGAGCCATCAGCAACCCCACGGAATACTCAAGACCCGGCGTCCCTGAGGCGTCTTTCTCGAGTTGGGCTACCACCTGCTCGGCGAGGGCCCGTTGCCCAGTATACGCGAGCGCCTTGGCCCGCAATAACTGTGCTGCGGGCCTGTCCTGCTCGGAAGCCGCTAAGTGACCGAAATAGCGCAGCGCCTGTCCCCCACGCTTTGCGTTCACGCTGATCTGCGCCAACTGAAGGTTGGCGTTGGGGTGGCTCGGGTCGATGGCGACGACTCGCAGAAACGCCGCCCGCGCGCGGTCCGGCATATTTCGCGCCAGATAATGATTGCCGAGGTTGTTGAGCAGCGAGGCGTCGTCAGGCCTGGTTTCCAATGCCAGGTTATAGCATCGCTCCGCCTCCTCGTAACGTCCCAGTGCGTCGAGAATCACTCCCATCAAGCCCAGCGCTCGGGCATCACGCGGGTGCTCTGCCAACGCCGACCTCAGGGTCTCCTGCGCGTCGAGATACTTTTGCTGATCGAATTCAGCGGCTGCCCGGGCGATGACACTGTCTGGGACCTGTGCAAGAACCAATTGGGTTGAGAGGAGAAGGCTGACCGCAATCGCGAGATCAAATGGCAAATGGCAATGAGCAAATTTCAAATGGTTCGCCACTTGCCATTTGCCGTTTGCCATTTGATCTTTGAAATTCCTTTCGTGTGGATCTCACCACCGCCGCAACGCCACCGGCACGCGCCCTCGACCGGCATGGAGCTCACTCTGAGCGCAGGTCTTGTAGGTCGCGAGCTCCTTGGCAGCCTTATCCTGGGCACCCAAGCGCGCGTAAGCCCGTGACAATACCTGATGTACCGACGCATCAGCAGGGTCAATATTGGCCGCTTTTTCAAGTTCACTCACGGCGGACCCCGTGTGATTGTTCTTCAGTTCGAGCCTCCCTAGAAGAACATGCGCCTGCGCAAGGCTACTGTCCAACGAAAGGGCTTTGTGCAAGGCCTCGTAAGCCCTCGCTTCCGCCCCGGCGTCACCGCCCTCGGCTCGTTGAATCTCGAGTGCCGCATACTCCTGGTAGTGGGGAGCGTCGCGCGGAAACTTCTTGATCCCGCTCTCCAGGGTTTCCAGAGCCTGCTTGCCAAAGCCGGCGATAGACTGAATGATGGCCAAATCGTAGTTCGCTTCGGGCGAGCCGGGGTTCAGCTCCGTGGCGCGACCATAACTCTTCAACGCATCAGTCAAGTAACCCATTCCAGCCTCGGTCGTTCCCCGAAGCATCAACGCGCGATAAGAATCCGGGAATTTGCTAGCGGTCTCCTTTCCCAACGCCAGCGCCAATTCGTCTTGATGGTGATCCAGCAGTACGGCGCCAAGGTCCAAGTAAGTGGACTCGTTGGCAGGGTCCAGGGCGACGGCGTGGTCGAAGGCATCCGTGGCGTCCTGTATTTTGTTCTGACGGCTGTAACACCATCCTAGCAGGGTGTAGAGCTCACGGGTCGGAGGGCCAGCGGCCAACGTGCCGAGGACTGCCTGCTGGCATTCGCTGAATCTTCCCCTGCGATAGCGGCAGAGAGCGAGGTAATAACCAACCTTGGCAGGATCGGGGTATCCCGGCTTGGCAGCGACGAACAACTCCTCCGCGGTCGCGAAGTCTTTCGCTTCCAAAGCCGTCTGGCCGCCCACATACAGAGCCTCCGCAGGCAGCGCGTCTGTAAGCAGCCAGCGCAGGGTTTGGCGCGCACGCGCGGAGTCTTTGACCTGATAGTACGACCGCGCCAGAGCCACCACCGACTCGGGGTGCTGTTTGACCAGCGCAGGGACAGAATTCAGCAGGCGCAAGGCAGTCTCGAAATGCTCGAGATTCTCCTCCACCATGCCCAGGATCAGAGTGCTTTCCGCGTCGACAGGTTGAGCCTTAAGAATGATCTGGAAATTTGCTTCCGCGCTCTTGAATTCACCCAAGTGCCATTGGTTCTTCGCCAGATTCCGCCGGATGGAAACATCTCCTGGATCGACTTCGAGCGCGGCCTGGAAGTACCGATCGGAGTCGGCGAATCGCTCCTCCATCCCCAGGACAATTCCCAACTCGGAAAGATAGGTGGGGTCGCGCGGGCTCAACTTCACCGCCTGGCCGAATTCGGCCTCTGCCGCAGCCAGGTTGTGCGCTTGCAAGAGCTGCAAACCGCGCTCGGCGTGGAGTCCTGCTTCGGTCTTGGCCTGCCCGAAAACAAGCTGGCAGTAAAACCACAGGAGAATTGAGAGCAGGATTGGTAGGCGCCTGGTCACTGTCCCCTTAGTGTAGGGTGTCCGCCGTGGCGCCCGCGGCCAGCCACGCGGGTCGCCCCTATGCTCATCTCTACGTAAGGGCGGTCCTCGTGACAGCCCGGGAGCAGTCGAGATACCTACCCTACACTAGACCCTCACCAATACAACTTCAACGCCGCCTGCACTTCACGCGGGCTGTTGGCAGTGCTGGTGATGACCCCAAAGCTGCCGCTGTTGACGGTCGTATTCGGACCCGAGAACTGTGGATGGTTGAAGGCGTTGTAGGTCTCAAGACGGAATTGCAACCTGGCGCCCTCTCGGAGCCTTGCTAAGGGGAATTCTTTGTAAACTGCCAGATTGGAATTCGCGATTCCGGGTTGCCGGCAGCTTCCATCCGTCCGTGAGGCAGTGCCAAGCGTGAAGGGAGGGGGAACAACCGCCACATCCGGGTTGGCGAAATATTGGTTCAGGATGTCGGAGGTGGCGCAGCGCAGAGGCCCAATGAGATTTGGCTGCTGCGCGCCGTAGGTCGGCAGACTTTGGCCGCCGGAAAGCGAAAGGATCTCGGGACGACCGTCGGTGAATCGCCAAATCCCGGTAGTCTCCCAGCCGCCCAGGACCGCGTTGACAACGGCGTTCGTGTGACCTAGGAAGGCTTTGCCCCGGCCGACCGGCAAGTCATAGGTATAGCTGAATTGCAGCACCGAAGGCATATCGAAGGTGGACAAGCCTCTTTCCAGCTTCAAATTGTTCGGATCGGCCAAATGGGTAGTCCCGCCCAACCAAGTGACGGCACCGCCGGTCGACGAGGCGTCATCGATGGATTTCGACCAGACGTATGTCACCAGGAATTGCAGCCCGTGAGAGAACCGCTTTTCGGCCTTGATCTGCAAAGCGTTGTAGATGGAATTCGCCCAGGGCGGGTCCTCGCCGCTGAAGCCTGTAAACTGCGGGAACGGCAACTGGAACTGAGAGGCCGGATACTGCTGGGAGGACAGTCCAGTGTTTGGGTCAGTGATGATGCCGTAGAAAGGATTATTCACATAGGTGTTGAGCGCGGAAATCTGGTCGGGCGTGTAATGCTCAATCTGAGGACCGAGGAAGTTAAGATTTCCAGCGCCACCGAAGTACAGGTGAGTGCCCTTCTTCCCAAGATAGCTCACATCCAGCAGCGTGCTGCCCGGCAATTCGCGTTGAATACCGAAGCTCCAGGACTGCTCGTAGGGATTGGCCGTGTCGATGCCGACAATCGGACCGGCGGCGCCGTAACCTACGTCGTTCAATAATCCCTTGCTACTGCCCGGCGGAAATATGATTCCGCTGGGGAACGGGTTGCTTAACCGTCCGTAAGGCGTTGCGCCGTCGCTCGGATTGAGCGCGTAATAGGGTGTGGTCTGGTCATATCCCTGCCAGCCAAGAGCTCCAGTTCCGGATGCGCCCGATTTGACGGTCGAGTAAAAGATGCCATACCCGCCGCGTAGCACGGTTTTGTTGAAAACCTGATAGGCAAAGCCGAGGCGCGGCCCCACAGCCTTGTGATCCGTACCGAAGTTGTTCCGGTTGTTGGGATTCATGAAGATTTCGCCGCCATGCAAGGTCCCCAACCCTGGCGCGCTGAGAGGCGACACTACGTTGGGATCCAGACCATTCATGCGGTTGTAGCGCTCGCTTCTGGGCGTGTTCACGTCGTAACGAATGCCGATGTTGAGCGTCAGCTTCCGGTTCGCTTTCCAGTTATCCTGCACAAATCCGCCGTATTGGAAGCTCTGCGTGCTGACGTAATTGGGGATCTCGTATTGACCCCAGGAACCCGGCCCGCCGACGCCGGTCATGAAAGTAGCCAGAGCGTCGCCGCCGCCTGAATATGGATACTCGGACGTGCCGGTGAAGTCGTAGTAGAAATATCCGCCGGGAGTGCCCGGCTGCGTGTAGTTGGTGCGGTGCATCCGTCCTTCGGCGCCGAATTTCAGATCATGCGCGCCCTTTACCCAATTCAGTGCACCCAGAAGCTCGTGCGTCTCCGTACCCTCCCGCTCGTAGCTCCAAGGCTCGGTTCCCATATTGGTGCCACCCGGCGACGAGTAGTTTCCCAGCGCGATCGCGGGAATAAATGGGATGTGGGAATCGTCCATGTACGCAGGCATCCCAAGAGTGGCCGTGGGGGACAAGCCCTTGTATTGTGGCTCTGCCGCGATCGTCTCCTCAAAAACATAAGAGCGCGCCAGCCCATACGATGCGGTTAAGAGCAGGTTTGGAGTGAACGTGTGCGTGTGGTTGATGGCCACCAGGTTGGCGTCGCCGGGGGCTGGACCTCCGTCGCACGGATCCGCGACGTTGCCAAAACAGTTGGGTGAGTGAGGGCCCGGAGACCAGGCGCGCGAGTACCGGACGGCCAGAAGATCTTTGTCGCTGAAGCGCTGATCGATTTTGATGTCGAACTGGTTGCCAACACCCGGGGCGCTTGCCGAGCCTTGCCAGTTGGTGAAGGGATTATAGGCAGAAGTTCCCACAGCGATATTCGGAAGCGGAAAATACTGCATCATTTTGTAAGCGATCGGGTCGATGAGATTTCCGGGGCGCGAAGGAAGCTGTTGGGAAGTGCCGTTCAGGTTGGGATTTCCAGGACTCGTATAGGTAATCAGGTTATTAAAGGGGATGAAACCCGACCGCTGTGGACCGCCCAGGTCGTTGTTGTACACACCCGTGTAAGGATCCCAGAGTTGCCCGTCGGGGTCCGAGCACATGCCGGTGGAATCGAAGGTCCCCCCCACGTAGCCGCAGAGTTCACCGAAATTGCCGGCCCTTTCGAGCGCGCTAGGTACCCCGAACTGGAAAGTGCTCAGCGTCGACGAGCGAGTGCCATCGTAATCGAAGAAGAAGAAAGTCTTGTCGTGTTTGATGGGCCCGCCGACGGTCCCGCCGAAGTTGTTCAGCTTCAGCGCCGGAAGGGGAATGCCGGCGGCATTATTGAAGAAATTGTTCGAATCCATAACGGAATTGCGCAGAAAGTCGTACGCGCTCCCGTGGAAATTATTCGTGCCAGAACGAATGACCATGTTGACAATGGTGGAACCCGTGAAACCATACTCCGCGCTGAAATTCGTCTCCTGCACCACGAACTCCTGCACCGCGTCGACCGATGGCGTGTAAAGCGGGAAGAGGATGCCGCTGTTTTGCTCGAAGTTGGTAGTTGTGACGCCATCCATCAAGATGTCGGCGGTGGCGTTGCGCGTGCCGTTGGAAATGAAATTGTTGGCGGTGCAAAGAGGACAAGTGGTGTCCACTTCCGTCACCCCCGGGGTGAGCATCACCAGGTCCGTTACTGAGCGGTTAACCAGAGGCAGATCGTTGATGAACTTCCGATCGACGGTTTGACCTGTGACGGCATCCTGGGCCTCCAGCACTGGCGCTTGCCCCGTGACTTCCACGGCTTGTGTGGTCGCACCGAGTTGCAATTGGAAGTTCACTGTCACATTGTGGTTGACATCAAGAATGATGCCGCCCCGCGTTTCACTCTTGAAGCCTGCGGCCTGAACGGAAATCCTGTAAGTCCCCGGAGGCAGGTTGCGAACCAGATAGTTGCCGGCGATGTCAGTGGTGGCAGTGAAGCTGAATCCCTTCTGCTCATCGACCACTTCCAAACGCGCGCCCGGAACGACTGCGCCCGAGGGGTCTGTCACGATCCCCGTTACTGTGCCCGTATAGAGTTGGGCTAGGAGCATCGCCGAAAAAAGCATGACAAAGCAAGCCGCAACGACACTGAGCCTACCCCACCTACCTTCAGGTCCAGTCATAGGTATCCTCCTCGCCCAGGATATTCAGATTGCACTCTTTGACACGCCCGACAAACTAGTTCTACCCCCGCGCCTTCCCCGTGTCAAGGACCACGATTTCGTGGCGGCGAGTTTATCCGTCAGCTGACGGACCAAATGGCGGCGTAAAATCGCCTCTGCCGCAAACTGAGGCGCTACCGTATTCCAGGCCAAGGTCACGGAACTGCCTTGGCCGCGCCGGAACCGCCACCAGATCACGCTGCAGATTGCCACGGGCTTCGAGTAAAATAACCGTTCGCCAGAAAGAACTGACAGGTATTTCGACAGAAGATCGAAGAAAGGACTGATGCTGTTACTTCTTCTTAGGTGGGCAGTTTTTGCGATAGCTATCCTTCCATTGATTTACTATCTGGCGGCTACCCTCTGCGCCTGGGATTTCTTCCGGCACAGACCTGCGCCGAACCCGGACTTCACTCCCCCGCTCACCATTCTGAAGCCCTTAAAGGGCCGGGAGCGTGAGGACTACGAAAACCTCGCGAGCTTTTGCCGGCAGGATTACCGGGAATACGAGATCGTCTTTGGCGTGGATGACGAACGGGACTCAGCCATTCCCGTTGTTGAGCGGATCATGCACGATTTTCCGGGAGTGCCGATTCGCCTGGTGATAGGAAGGGCGGACCTTGCCCCGAACAACAAAGTAGCCAAGCTTTGCCGCATGCTGCCGGAAGCACGCCACGAGTTGCTGGTCATTAGCGATGCCGATACGCGCGTTACGCCGGACTATCTGCAGCGCGTCGTCGCGCCCTTTCGCAATCCCTCCGTCGGGGCAGTCACATCCTTGTACCGCGGCATGACCCTCCCCAGTTTCTGGTCTGAACTCGAGGCTTTAAACCTGACCACCGACTGGCTGCCCAGCACTCTGGTGGCGCGGAAGTTCGAAGGCGTGCAATTTGCCTTGGGCGCCACCATGGCGGTTACGCGGACCCGTCTGGCGGAGATCGGCGGCTTCGAGGCCTTGGCTGACCGCGCCACCGACGATCACGACCTCGGCAAGCGCATCGCAAGTCGGGGCTATCGTGTTGAACTAATCTCCTGCCCTATCCAAACGCTCTGCGCTTCCGCTACGGCTCGTCAGTTCTTTACCCATCAACTACGCTGGGGCGTATTCATACGCCACTGCCGGCCCTGGGGATATGTTGGGGAGTTGTTCACGAAGGGTTTGCCGTGGTCGATTGCCGCAGCCTTGGTAGCGCCCTCTCGCCCGATCGCGATCGGGTGTCTGGCAATTCCACTGGCGGCCCGCCTGGGCGTGGCATTAAGCTTTGGCGCTTACGGAATGAAAGACCCGCTTTTGGCCAGGAGATGGTGGCTGATCCCTCTGCGCGACGCACTCGAGTTCCTGGTTTGGGTGCTGGCCCTGTTCTCGAATCGCGTCCGGTGGGGCGATGCGGAGTTCTATGTCCGGCGGGGTCGCCTGATTCCGGTCCGCTCTAAGTCAGCGCCGCTTGCAGCATAGCCCGGGTGTAACCCACGTTGTAAACAAAGCCAACATAGGCGCCGCCGCCTGGGTAGGACGATCCCATGCGCGGCAGCTCGCGGTCAGCATCCAAGGCGCGCGGATGCTCCGGATACATCAACCGCGGATATTTCTGGCGAACCAGTTCCTTCATGACGGCGAACATGTTCACCTGTCCGTCGTCCAGGAAGACCTCGGTGTATTTCTCATTCGGCACACGCACTTGAACGTTGCGGAAATGCACGTGATTGATGCGGTCCCGTGTTCCAAAATAACGGCACACTTCCACGGGGTCCTGGCCCATTTCCCGCGTCACGCCACAATCAAACGTGATCCCATTCGCCTTGCTGGGCACGATTTCGATGAGGTGTTTCCATCCTTCCACGCTCCCCATGATCTGCTCTGAACCGCGACTGATCGGGGCAGGCGGGTCGTTGGGATGCAGGGCCAGTCGCACGCCTGATTCCTCCGCTACCGGAATCACGGCCTTAAGAAAATACGTGATGTTCCGCCACATCTCGTCGAGAGTTCGTGCCCCTTCATTCGCAAGCGGAGGCAGGTCCTTTACGCGGTCGTAATCAAAAGCCGTCAGCCCCGCGCCGGCCCTTCCGATTTCCGCATAATATCCCTCGGTGGCGCGGTGCGCGTAGAAATTGTATTCAATGACGGGCAAACCCGCTCTGCCCGCGGCGCGGATCGATTGGCGCACTTTCTCGATCTCTTCGTCACGCCCCGGCCTTCCATAGAGCGTGTTCGGAAATCCGCCGATCATCATGTTTCCAAGCGTCAGGCCTGCGGATTTAAGTGTGTCCATGATCGACCGAATTTGGCTTTCTTCCCAAGGCATCGGAGGGCTTCCGCCGCAGGCCACGTGGTTGACTCCGATCTGCTTCACGCCGCGCATCGTGGCTTCCTCGAGGCGGTTCGACGGGATGTCTAAGCAGATCTTGGGCGTGTCCGGGCCTTCCGGACGCCAACCGCCATCCGCACCTCCGGGAACTTCTGCAAAAGCGAAGCTTGCTGGAATCAAGGAACTCGACAAGGCCGCCGTTCCCATAGCTCGTAGAACCGATCTCCGAGAAATAGAACTCTTCATAAACCAACCCTCCTCGTTTGCAAGCTCTGGCTGTCCCGAGGACACGAGAATTATAGAGCAGGTGCGCCATCGATGGATTGTCATTCCTCCCTCCGCGCGGTGTAGGGGTAGGGCTTGCCCTACCCGCGTCGGTACCAACGGAAATGCGGGGACGGCAAGCCGTCCCCCTACGGCACGTCGATTATCGACGGACTGGGCTGACTACCAGACGTTTCGGAACATGCCTGGTGGTTGATCGGTCTCTGCCCTGAATCAGTGCCGGTTTTTGCGCGAAGGGAGGAGGTTGGAACCCATTTCCTATTTTCGCATTCGCAAAAAGTCTTGCTTT
>Ga0181532_10001122_pt1 | contig 26354 bp, 22 predicted proteins | sample PEATcosm2014_Bin_33_FD_119768 | JGI IMG/M metagenome (GOLD analysis project Ga0181532, IMG submission 119768) | Peatland microbial communities from MTU Mesocosm Facility, Houghton, MI, USA - PEATcosm2014_Bin11_30_metaG | ecosystem: Environmental > Terrestrial > Soil > Wetlands > Peat | place... | reverse complement strand
TGCCGTTTGATGATTGTTGAGCCATACGATTAGAATTCCCCTTTTAAGTAGCAGCCTCGAAGCTGGCTCTGTAAGGAAATGCAACTGTGTGACCAACGCCGAACATGCTTGTCACACTCGGTAATCCATGTTGTTTTCAACGGGAAGGAGGCGTTATGTTCGCCAAGAAGAATTATCCCTGCAGCTATTCATTGCCAACGATTTGACGATAGCGTCGAGGTCCTCACTGTGCTTTGCGTTATCGAATGGTGTGGACGTGAGCGTACTCGTGAAGGCCCCCGGGTTCGGGCTCAGGAGAAGCGCGTGCTCATGTGGAGACCGAGAGATGAATATGAGCGTGTTCCTGAAAGTATCAGATCGGCGGATGTCGTCGTTTTGGCACTATCACGTGCAGAACAGCATTCGCGGCTGCTCGAAATCGCCAGCAGGTACCCGGTGAACTGCACGCTCACTTCGGAAAATCAACATCCGGCCGAGCTTTCTACGGCTGCGCCTTTGGCTCGAGAAAGCCTTGGGCGCCAGCGCCAAGAAAACACTGGCACTGGATCTAAAACCGCAGGAGGGCATCCATTGCGAACATCAATTGCCCTTTCCGTGTGCCGTTATCCCAGGGCCGCGCACTGAACGCGTATTCGTATCGCACTTCTGGGCGGACAGAGATTAGGTCATTGAACCGGTGGGTCACGCCAACCGTCCAACTCGCCATGGTCGTTGCAAATCCGGATCGCTGTCCTTTGAAATCAACGAGGTAGTCGATGGGGCGAATCGAGAGAAAGTCCTTTTTGGCGAATTTCCATTCGGTGTAATTGACAATGCCGAACGCCGGAGCGTTGCCCGGAATTGGTGCGCCGGCGCCCACGTTTTGAAACCAAGAATGTGGGGGACCGTTGTTTACGGTTCCTCCGACAAGAGCGTGCGTCTGGAAAATGTAATACGCTTCTGTCGAAGTTAGAAAAGTTCCGGTTTCGTTAAATCTGTGCGTCCAGGTCAGGTTGAATTGTTGCAGGTTATCGTGTCCGTCCTTGAACTTGCCCCCATTGAGGGAATCGATGCCACCCCAAAGCGAGTCATTGTTGCTCTTTGATACCCACCGAGCCATAGCCATTGCCGTTGGGTGCGCTGCACCGTTCCAGGGTGCAATATCGTCGCCCGCGTGTATTCCGAAAAGGATCGACCATTGGTCGTTCAGTTTTATGGCTGCATTGATACCTGTCTGCGTGTAGCAATCGAAGGTGAACATCAGCGAGTGGGTGTACAGGTAGTTGTCGGGAGCGAGTTGAGCTTCAATGTCCGGCGGAGAAATATATCGCCCAAACTTGATGACCATTCCTCGCGCCACGTTGGGGACATACACAAGGCCATAGGCCTCCACTGGATCGAATCCGTACATACGATTGTGGTTTAGGAGTTGTCCGCTAAACCATCCTTGCGCCGTCGTCCAGCGATAATCGATGCCGTACATCGGGGTAAGGCGGAATCCCCAGTCCACGTGATCCCTTTGCACGGTGTCGGGAAGGCGCTCGATGCGCACTACCGCCTGGTCGAGCTCAAGCCGGTTGGGAACGATGGCGTAGGACTCGGGAATATTTGATTTGTTCGAAGTGCTGAAGTCGAATCCGGCATTCACCCAGCCATACACTTTGATCCTTTGAGCCTTGAGTGCTGGAAATGCCGACCAAAGAGCTTTCTCTAGCGGATATTCGGGATCCGTGTCGGGTAGGCCAATGAGTGGAGTAGGCCCGAGATATTCTGAGCCAGGAAATAACGGATCGAGCGGCGCCGGAAAAGCTCGACGTTTCGGCTCCTGAGGCGCGGACGCCTTAGAAGTGGAGGAACCAGTTTGCCCTACAGTCTCCGTGTTCGTAGCGTCGAGCTGCTTGGGCTGCTCGGCTCCAGCGGGCACTCTTTTGGGTTCATCGTCCGCGGATGCAACGCGAGTGAAAAAGCTTCCGTACAGAATCACGGTCAGCAACGCGCACACGAACTTCCCCTTGCGGGCGATTAGACACATTCTTGTCTCCTATCCGCGCATCCCGATGTATCCTACCTGCACGATTGAGCCGGAAGTTGGGGATACGGAGTGATCTCGATTGTTCATAGGTGCGCTCTTCGAACTGTGTTGCAACGTTCAGACCAAAGCGCAATCACAATTTGGTTGGAATATCTCGTTGATAGGAAACGCGTTTGAAGTGCAGGAAACGCGTCAGACGTTATTATTGGGCCTGCGCCAAGGTCACGATGCCGACGTTACCGTCAAATTCCTTGCTTAAATAACGACTTAGAAAATCTCGCGTTTTCGCGCTGCCCTCCGGCATTTCTTCTTTCCAATTGAAAACAAAACGCCTAGCTGCGGTGCTCGGCGAAGTGCGCCATGGGCACGCATTTGCATGATGGTGCAAGTGAGGAAGCGGAGAGCGCAAGTGACCTTAGGCACTGGGAACCGCTAGCTCCAGAATCCTGCGCCATGCTTTGTGTTTGAGCTGAAACGTTCAAGGCGCGGCTTTTTCGGGCAAGACGACAAGTCTTGGATCAAGCGGACCGGACTGTTGTGTCCGAATTCTTGAAATGCAATTGACTACAAGGTTGGCGGGGACTTGAATTCATGATCACTGTGAAAGCGAGCCAAAACTTCTTCACCTATGACGAGGTCACGAACCTTACCGGGATCTGTGTCGAGCATCTGGAAAATCTTGCAAATCGTCACCGGTTGGGCTTCATTGCACGAGCCTCGGAGAATCAGGGCAACCAGACTGACGAACGGTTATTCAGTCGGTCGGACTTGATGATTCTAGCTACGCTGTTCCCGGGCTGTGCGCACTAAGGTCAGCGATCACTCCACGGGATAGCGTCTCGGAACCGATTTTTCAGTCGTTCACCTTGTGGTGCGACCGTAGGAAAGTGCGCCAGAGACCAAGCTCTTTGATCCAGCTGACCTCATAGACGAACTCATGCTCCTCGCCCGTGTGCTCTCGTTCATTCCACACAACTCGACGTCGCGTTTCCCACCGCACGTCGACTCCTGCGGGAAAGCCCGAAATTGGGAGGATTGCAGAACTGCTTGCGACTGCGGACATCGGTTCAACCTGCTCTTTCTAAAACTCTGCGTGATCACTGAAAGCCTTGAGCTGAATGCCTTAATGCAATCGCAATTCCACTACATAGCCTTCGGCACAAGGCGCAAACAAAATCGACGTTATGACTGCCGCAAGAAAATACGTTTGAAGGTCCTTCTAAGAGGAGTCACTCAAGAGGAAATAACCCGAGGCATTTCGCGCGTCTCTGTGTCAATCGCGTGACGAAAGCGCCAAACGTCTCAGTCCTGCGAATGGTCTGATGGCGGCGAAATACCTAGGCGCTTCATTTTGTAAAACAGGGTAGTGCGCTTCAAGCCAAGTCTGGCAGCTGCCCCTCGAGGACCTCCGAGCTTCCAATTGGCGCGCTGGCAAGCAGCGAGAATTTCTCTACGCACCTTGTCTTCGAGGGTGGGGTTCGAAATCTCGGGCTCCGGCGGCTGATGGCTTTCGAGAGGCGCCGGTTCAAAGACGCCATCATTCGAGAGAATGACACCACGCTCGATGTAGTTTTGGAGCTCTCGAATATTGCCGGGCCAGTGGTGACGCACCAGGGAGCGCATGGTTTCCTGAGGAATCGATTCGATTGATTTGTCCATCGAAGCAGCGAACTGTTGAACAAAATACCGCACGAGGTCTGGAATATCGGCTTTCCTTTCGCGCAAAGGTGGCAGATAGATCGGGAAAACATGCAACCGGTAATACAAATCTTCGCGGAATTCACGATCCTGAGCCATTCGCTTCAAGTCTTGGTTGGTCGCCGCGAGCACGCGAACGTCGACTCGTGTTGTGCGTGTGCTGCCGACTGCCTCAAACTCACGCTCCTGCAGGACGCGAAGCAGCTTGGGTTGCAGTTCGAGTGGCATGTCCCCAATTTCATCGAGGAACAGAGTCCCGCGATCCGCTAACGAGAAGCGGCCGACACGAGAGTTGAAGGCCCCCGTAAAGGCTCCGCGTTCGTGCCCGAAGAGCTCAGTTTCAAGAAGGCCGGCTGGGATTGCCGCACAATTCAACTTCACCAGGCTCCGGTTCCGGCGGGGACTGAACTCGTGAATCGCGCGAGCGATGACTTCCTTGCCGGTGCCAGTTTCGCCAGCAATCAGAACCGTCGTGCTTGTGGGCGCAACCGCTTCGACCAGAGAGAGAGTGCCACGGAGACTTCCCTGTCGACCCACGATTGTCTCCACAAACGGAAGTTCCTCGTGGTCCTGCTTACGAGCGCGTAGCTCGTCACGACGGCACGCAATGGCATTCACTGGCATGTTCCCTGCAATTTCGTTGATTTGCATCACGGAATTAGAAGCTGAGCTCATTTTTCACTCCTGCGTTCCTGCCAACACTTGTTGCGCGCGTTGGTTTGTGTATCTGCCCACAAAAATACCTGGATCCGGAGCACGTCTTTCCGGGTCTCGCAAAAAAGCCAAGGCGTTATTGGCAGGGTGCCGATCAATGACGAGCGCATCGCCTTGATGGACTTGTGCCGTAGCCAGCAATCTGGCAATTGGATAGACCACGTACCGCTCAATCGCTCGCTTAAGGTGTCGCGCTCCGTAGCGCTGATCGGTGCCCTCTTGCAGGAGGAAGGCGCGCCCCTCTTCGGTGATTCGAAATCGGAAAGACCGCGTAGCCGTGTCCAACAGGCGAGTCTGCACATTGCTCAACTCGATCTCCAGCACTTTGTCCAGATCCTCGAGCTTCAGGGGATGGAAAACTACGACCTTGTCCAAGCGATTCATGAACTCAGGCGAGAACTTGCGCCTGGCCGCCTCTACCGCCGTCCTCTCTACCTTTTCGTGCAATCCAGTTGTCGGCTTGTCGTTCGGCTGGATGAACCCCATTCCCCCCTGCACCAAATCCGCGATCTCTCCGCCGCCGAGGTTCGAGGTCAGAAAAATTATCGTTTGCGACAAGTCCACTCGCCGGTTATCGCCCAGTGTGAGTGTGGCTTTGTCCAATACCCCCAACAACAACTGCCATAGCGCGTCACTCGCCTTTTCAATCTCGTCGAACAGAAGAAAACTGAGTTTCATGTGTTCGCGGTGACTTGCGGCTAATGCTTCTTGCGTGATGAGGGGCTGGGTTTCGCGGTGCCCGAGATATCCTGGCGGCGAACCAATCAATTTTGCGATTTCGTGAGAATGTTGGAATTCCGCGCAATCCACCTTGATAACAGCGCGACTGTCTCCAAACAGAATCTCGGCGGCCGCTTCGACGATGCACGTCTTCCCAGAGCCTGTCGGGCCTAGAAACAGGAGGTTTCCGATCGGCCGGGAAGGTGGCTGCAATCCAACGCAAAATATTTGGTACAGGTCGACCAGGGCCTGCACAGCCTGCTCTTGCCCCACGACTCTTTTCCGCAGTGCACGCTCAAACTGGCAAGCCGTTGAACTGCGCTTCTCCGTGTCTAAAACTCCGCTAAGTGCGTCATCCGCAGGTTTCCCCAAGCATGCACGGACTTCTCTCCTATGGGCCGATTGTGTTGCTGTGATCATAACGGCTCCTTCTGCCGCAAACTGTTAAATCAAATGGGCCGCGTCGATTACCTATTTCTCCGAACTCTTGCCAGAGTTTCTTTCCAGCCTCTCTCTCCTGATCCACTCTCGGATGTAAAGGCCGCAATTCTTCAGCTTGATCGAATCGGCTTCCCACTTCTCCAAGAACTTAACGGCCTCGCCGTCCACTGACCTCAAATCCGCACAGTCCAGGACAATTCGCCTGCCTGTTGTTTCTGCCGCAATGAGTGTTTCCATCTCCGCCACGTTTTCTGCGGTTAGTTCACCACTAACCTTAAAGACCACTTCACCGTTTGCGTTCCTCGTAATCCTCAGCATCTGGCTCCTTGTCGCACTCACAGTTTGAGTTGCTTGGATGGCAATTTAGGCGCCACTCGTAAGTACTTAAAAAAACAATCTGTTGCCGGCAAAGCCACCGCCGAATTTTCGACAATTGGCGAGCACTGGGACAAACTATCGGTAAATTCACGCTTGAACCTCAAAAGTCAATAACCTAGGGCAGAAACTTGTAGCCAGCGCTATGGACCGTATGAAAGTGCTTGGGACAGGCAGGCTCTCTTTCCAGTTTTTTGCGCAACTTCAAAATGTGGTTATCGACAGTCCTTGTGCATGGATAGTGCTGGTATCCCCACACTTCATCGAGCAGTTCGTCACGTGTGATCACTCTTTTCGGATTTTTGATGAAATATGCGAGTGTTTTGAATTCCTTGCAGGTAAGGATAACGGGCCGACCATTGCGATGGACCTCCATCGTTGAAAAACATCCTCGTACTCCCCCAAACTCAAACGTGTCGGGCGCGTCGGGATCTCTCAACCATGCCTTCGCTGCGTCCAGCGGTAAGCAGACATCGCAGGTATCGATGAGGCTGTTGACGGACTTATTCGCTCCCGGCTTTTTCTGGGTCGTCTTATCACGAACAGCCGACTTCGGAATGAGAACGATTACCGGTGAGAAACGCGATAGCTTACGAAATTCTTCCGGAACGCCAGAAGCTGACACCAAAGCCAGATCCTCATCGAGGAAGTGAACCGAGTTGGCGTTGGGCTCCGTTTTAGATTGCCTAAATGGAGAAATTGCGGTCTTCATTGCTGCTACCATTGAGACGCTCCTTATCTAACTGGCGCCCAGCCGATTGGACCGAGAAACTGATCGGACTCGCCATCGACCGGCCTCAAATCTGCATAACCCAAGACAAATCGTCTGCCTGTTGTTGCTGCCGCAAAGAGCCTCTGCATCTCCGCCACGTTCTCGGCGTCAGTTGACCGCTAACTTGGAAGACCACTTCACCATTTGCCTCTCTCGTAGCCCACAGCATCTGCTTCCTCGTCTCAATCACAACTTGCGGCGCATAAGTGGCAATTAATGTGCCACTCGTAAGTGGTTTAAAATAAACCCGTTAGGGAAAAGAGCCGACGCCGAACCTTCGACAAATGGTGAGGGCCTGTACAAAACCCCTCGCTCTTGTCGATACTGTGCCTTGGAAAAAAGGAGTGAACCAAGCAAATCCGGAACGGATCGAATGCTGGTATAGCTCGCAGCTATGGGGAAAACTCAGTTCAATCGTTCTTATCGATGCGCGGGATGAGAGGGTGTATGATGCGCGCCATGTCGTCTCTACGGTCAGAAACCGAGTGGTTAGATGTTCAAGTACTCGTCGACTCGATTCCTACGCTGATTCACACAGCCAAACCCGACGGATACCTCGATTACTTCAATAGACCTTGGCTGGAATATCTCGGCGTCACTTTGGATAAAATAGCCGGATGGGATTGGACAGCCTTCGTTCACCCTGAGGACGTGGAGGGGATGTTGACCAAGTGGCGAGCTTGCCTCGCAACGGGCGCGATCTTCGAGCACGAAACGCGCATCCGTAGGGCGGATGGAGATTACCGCTGGATGTTCCACCGGAAAGTGCCCCTTCGCGATGCGACCGGCAACATCGTGAAGTGGTATGGATCGAGCCTGGATATTGAGGAACGCAAAACGGCGGAGGAACAGCTCCGCCGCAACACCGAGGAACTGCAAAAAAGCGAGTTTTATCTTGCCGAAGGGCAGCGTCTTGCCCACCTGGGAAGCTGGGCCTTCGATGCTGCCGGCTTCTACTATTGGTCTCCGGAATTGTTTCGGATGCACGGACTCGATCCGGCCAAAAAACCGCCGAGTGTTCAGGAATACCTGGAGTGTGTCCACCCACACGATCGCGATTCCATGGCAAGGTTAATCGAGGAAATCTTGGCCAAAGCGTCGCCCTTCGACGCCACAAAACGCATCGTGCGTCCCAATGGTGAGGTCCGTTACATTCGCTGCGTCAGTGGTCCTATTATCGAAAACCAGATCCTCAAAAAGTACGTCGGCAGTGCCATAGACGTTACCGAGCACGAGCTCCTGACCCAGGACCTCAGGCGACGTGAAGCATACCTGGCTGAAGCCCAAAAACTTAGTCACACCGGAAGTTTCGGGTGGAGACCTGATACCGGAGAGATTGTCTGGTCCGACGAGACCTTCCGTATCTTCCAGTGTGTTCCGGGGACGAAACCGACGCTGGATTTTGTCTTCTCTCGAGTTCATAGCGAGGACCTCGATCTGGTGCGGCAGCAAATCGACCGAGCATCGCATGACGATGTGGGCTTTGATTTTGAGCATCGGTTGCACCTGCCCGACGGTTCCGTCAAGCATGTCCGTGTGACCGCTCACCCTTCGCGGGATAACGCGGGTAACCTTGAGTTCGTAGGAGCAGTCACGGATGTTACCAAGCAACGCTATGCAGAAGCGGTTATCCAAGAGCGAGAGAGGGAGTTGCAGGAAAACACAACCAAGCTTCAAGAAGCCCAGCGTGTCGCGCATGTTGGCTATTGGGAATGGGACCTCAGGACAGATCAGGTAGCCTGGTCAGATGAGACGAATCGTATCTACGGACTGCACCCCCAAGGACGTGACATCGACTTGGCGACAATTCGGGACGCAATCCATCCGGAAGATCGAGAGTTTGTATTCCAAAAAGCGGCAGAAGCCATTCAAGGCGATGTGCGCGCAGACGTTGAACATCGGATCGTTCGTCCCAGCGGCGAAGTGCGTGCCGTGCACAGTCGGGGCGATTTGAAGAGAGACGCGGCGGGCCGTCCCTGGCAAATGTTCGGTACGGTCCAGGACATTACCGATCGCAAGCGGGCAGAAGACAAAATCCGCGAGCAAGAAACAGGGCTTCGGCAGATACTGGACCTTGCGCCACAACTTGTTGCTGTATTCGGACCGGATAGCGAACGTCTTTACGCTAACCGCATCCTGCTCGATTACCTCGGCCTTACTCTTGAGGAGTGGAGGCAGAAATTTGAGAGCACGGTTCCGAGCTACCGCACCGAGTTTGTTCATCCAGATGACTGGGCGCGAGTCACCGGGGATTCTGCTCGCGCTGTCTCCCATGGCGCTGCATTCGAGTTGGAGATGCGACTACGCAAAAGTGATGGAGGTTACCGTTGGTTCTTGGCACGTTACAACCCATTGCATGACGAAGAGGGGCGGATTACGCGGTGGTATGTGACCGGAACAGACATCGAGGATCGCAAGCAGGCAGAAGACCGACTTCGTCAGGAAAACGTTGCCCTGCGTGAAGAAATCGATAAGGCCTCGATGTTCGAAGAGATTGTTGGAACCTCCCCTGTTTTGAAAGCTGTACTGTCGCGCATTTCCAAAGTCGCACCCAGTGATTCTACGGTCCTGATCACGGGTGAAACAGGAACAGGCAAAGAGCTGGTTGCACGGGCCATACATCGGCGATCCGATCGCTCTTCGCGCGCGTTCGTCAGTGTGAATTGTGCGGCAATCCCCCGCGATCTGATCGCTTCGGAGTTGTTCGGCCATGAGAAGGGGGCCTTTACGGGCGCGACTCAGCAGCGCCTGGGTCGGTTTGAGCTGGCAAATGGAGGCACAATCTTCCTCGACGAAGTGGGGGAACTTCCAGGCGAGACTCAGATTGCTCTGCTCCGTGTTTTGCAGGAGCGCGAATTTGAGCGTGTCGGCGGTAACCGTCGAATCCGCGCTGACGTTCGAGTGATCGCAGCCACGAACCGTGACTTGCAGGCCGCCATCGGCGCGGGGTCCTTCCGTGGTGACTTGTATTATCGGCTGCACGTTTTCCCGCTTGACATACCTTCCCTTCGAGAACGAACAGAGGACATTCCTCTGCTGGTCGAGTACTTTATCGATCGCTATGCGCGAAAAGCTCGCAAGAACATAAAACGTGTCAACAAGAAGACGCTGGAATTGCTTCAATCCTATCCTTGGCCGGGTAACATTCGCGAGCTGCAGAACGTCATCGAACGCTCGGTGATACTTTGCGATACAGAGATTTTCTCGATCGACGAAAGTTGGCTGCCTCAACAGCCTCCGCAGACCGTAAAAGCGCAACCGCAGGTTGAGCTCCCTCGCCGGCTCTTAGTCCAGGAGAAGAGCATGATTGAAGCTGCCCTAAAAGAGACGCGTGGGCGCGTATCGGGACCCACCGGGGCAGCGGCCAAACTGGGGATACCGCGGTCTACGCTGGAATCGAAGATTCGGTCGCTGAAAATCAACAAGAATCGTTTCAGGCCTAGCCCGGGAGCTTGAGGCCTCCCTCTGCCCACCTCAAATCTATTTCAGGCCGGCAGGTTAAGCTTTTTCAAGAACAATGCATATCGCGGATCATTGTGCAAGCTCTTTAGGAAGGGATCAATTTTCGTTCCGATCAGGCCGCTATCCCGTTGGGCATAAGCTCGGTCTAACCATTCGAATGCTTCGTCGGACTGGTTCCGGAAAGCATAAACTTCGGCAATCTGGTACGCACCACTCGCATGGAATTTCGTAACTAACTCACTCAATGTGGCTTCCGCCTCTGTCTTCCGGCCAAGAGCGTAATACGCCATCGGATACAGGCACACACGTATGAGCTCAGAGCGTGCCTGCTCGATTTCGAGCAAAGCATCCTGCGGCCGCCCTTGCATCAAATAGATCTCGCTTAGCAGGCTAGGGCCAGGCCATGCATCCGGGCTCAGTTCAAGCCCCTTCTTGCCATGCGCTGCGGCTTTCTCTAACTGCCCCATGAAAAACTCAGTCTCTGACAGTTGCTCCCAACTTTCTGCATTGAGCGGATCCAAGTCGACGGCTCGACGATTTAATTGAATCGCTTCGTCCAAGCGGCCCAAAAAGGCTGCCGAGGTAGCCGCCAATCGTAAAATGTCGGGATCCCCAGGTTCGAGCGCAATCGCCCGCTGGATGGAAACATCCGCTCCAGCCCAGTCGAAGTCGATCTGCTGCTTAATCCGCCCCATTTGGGCGTGGGCCTCTGACAGGTTCGGGTTCAGCGCTAAAGCTCGCTCAACTGCTTCACGCGCAAGCCGGTGACCATCCCCAGCGGGAAGAAGACCAACGTTAACCTGCCAGTTGCGTACCCGAGACAGCCCGGCCCAGGCGAGCGCATAAGAGGGATCAAGTTGGATCGCGCGTTCGAAATATTTTGCGGACATCTCCGTATCTTTGTCGGTGTTCCGCTGAAAGTAGGAGTACCCCTTCAAGTAGGCATCAAAGGCTTCCGAATTAACTGGGTGCGACTGGGACAACTCTGTTTGTTGTTTGGAAGTCAAAACCACTCGGATTTCGTGCGCAACAACCTTGGCTACTTCGTCTTCGACAGTAAGAACGTCTTTCCCCGTATAGTCGTAATCGTGTGACCACAGGTGAGTCTGGTCTTTCACCTGGACGAGCTGAGCGGTAAGCCGCATGTGGTCTCCACTTTCGCGAAGGCTGTTTTCCAGCACATACTGCACAGAAAGTTCGCGTCCAATCTGATCAAGGCGTTCGTCCTTGTGCTTATATCCCATAACCGACGTTCGCGCGATCACACCCAACTGTTCCGGGTTGAGCCTGCCCAGCTGGGAAATCGTCTCCTCGGTCAGACCGTCCGCAAGATACTCCTTGTCGGGGTCGCCAGTCAGATTCTCAAACGGCAGTACGGCGAGCATGATTTTTCGCGACTTTGGTCGCGCCGAACTCCCGAAGTGTCGCCAGTATGCAAACCCGATAAGCGCTAAGAACGCTACACAAACTCCCACGAGCGCAGCTTTCCGCTTGGGTCCTATGGCAATCATTTTATCCGTGGCAATCCGAAGGGCAGGTGGCGGATCGGCTGGTGAATTGCCGGCAGTCGAGACTTGATCTGCGGGCAGCATTGCGGCCTCCCCCGCTTCGCCGATCCTGACTCGCGCAGTGAATTGGTACCCCTTTCGAGCGATGGTCACGATCAAACGGGAATCCTCCGGGTTGTCGCCTAGCGCCTTGCGAATATGGGAGACGTATTGCGTCAGGTTGCCGTCTTCCACGAACGTGTCACCCCAAACGGCTTGGAGCAATTCCTCTTTAGTGACCAAGCGGTTCGGGTTTTGGACTAGAAAGAGCAGGACCTCAAATTCTTTAGGAGTCAGGGGAATGGGTGAACTTGCGCGGGAAAGCGTGCGCTTCCTTCGATCCAGTACAAATTGCCCGAAATGATACAAGGTGCTCATAGGAAAGCAGTTAGTGTATAAGACGATTCAGGATTTTTCATCCTTTTTCAGGCCTTTCTACAGGACTCCCAGAGGCATCTCCGTCAGAATCTGGGCTTAGGGCTTAGATGCGACTGAGCGACGAGACCGACAGGTCAAATAACAGTGTTCGAATCGGGGAGATAAAGCAACTGGGTTATGCGGGAACGAGGCTCGAGTCGATTCTTCGAGGCATGTGAGAAGGCAGGCCGAAAATCCTTCGGAATCGTCAAGAAGGTGCCATTTGCGATGAGACAAACGATAGCCTTGCCGGATGATCCCCAATACCCTGGAGACAGCGTCGATTTGGGTCGGGAGAATTTCGACACACAGGGGAACCCGGAGCAACTGCCTTCCAAGAGCCGGATCCGGATAAAAGCCAGCAGTGGAGACAACGACTCGGAACGGATCGTCCGCGTTTGCTCGGCCATGGACATCGTCCTCGAATTTGTGCGGACTGCCAAGCATAAAGGTTCGAAAGTCCAAACCACGGACGGAACCATAAATTTGGAAGCGGGGGCAGCCTTGCAATCCGCGGTCGAGGAATTGGAGCTTCTGCGGGAACAGCTCTACGCAGAAAGCCCGGCTCCAAGAAATGAATTGAATCGGGTCTCCATGTTTGAAGAAATCGTGGGGACTTCAGCGGCGTTGAAGGGCGTGCTTGCGCGGGTCGAAAGAGTCGCAGCCACAGATTCAACGGTTCTGGTCACAGGGGAAACCGGCACAGGGAAGGAGCTGGTTGCGCAGGCGATCCATCGACGGTCTAACCGTGCATCCGGCCCATTCGTTGCCGTGAACTGCGCTGCAATTCCGCGTGAATTGATCGCCTCGGAGTTGTTCGGCCACGAGAAGGGTGCTTTCACGGGTGCGACTCAGCAGCGACTCGGCAGGTTTGAGTTGGCAGATAGAGGCACGCTGTTCCTCGACGAAGTTGGAGACCTTCCACCGGAAACTCAAGTTGCTCTTCTTCGCGTCCTACAGGAGCATGAATTTGAACGCGTCGGTGGCAGTCGTCGAATCCATACTGACGTCCGCTTGATCGCCGCTACGAATCGGGATTTGCAAGCCGCCACGAGCGAAGGGTCGTTTCGCAGTGATTTGTTCTACCGTTTGCATGTGTTTCCGATTCAAATTCCATCTTTGCGGGAACGAAGAGAAGACATCTTACTTTTGGTTGAATACTTTATCGATCGCTTCGCCAGGAAGGCTGGCAAGAACATCACGAGCGTCGACAAGAAGTCTCTGCGACGACTCGTGTCATATCCCTGGCCCGGAAACGTAAGGGAATTGCAGAACGTCGTCGAGCGTTCCGTGATCCTTTGCGAATCAGATACTTTTTCGATCGACGAAAGCTGGTTAGCACTGCCTTGTGCGGGAACCGAATGGAAACTCAGCACCGGCTTCCCCGGAAGACTCGATGAGGAAGAAAAGAGAATAATCGAGGAGGCTCTCGAAGCAAGTCGCGGGCGCGTATTTGGACCCACAGGTGCTGCGGCCAAGTTGGGCATACCCCGGTCGACACTGGAATCTAAAATTAAGGCGCTGAGAATCGAGAAGAATCGCTTCAAGCCGGATCCAGAAGGTTGAGGGTTTTCACATAAGCGCAAAGTCAGCAAGGTATCTGAGAAGACAAGCTTGATTCTTGAGGGAACAGCAGGCTTCTCGCTTGCGAGGTGACTTTAGGCCCCCTTTTTCAGTGTTAGGACCGGGCACCTTGCGCCGAACACGATTTCGTGGGCTGCTGTCCAAGGCAAGTGAGATGCGGATTCGGCATGCGTTGAAGCCTTCAGGCCCAAAACCAGCAGCTCGGCTTTCAAACGGTGGCAGGTTTCCAGTATCTGCTCCCCGGGCATCCCGAATCTGACGATAAACTCAACCGTCGCATCCTCGGGTACGTGCGGAGCAACAAGTTGATCAAACAGTTTCTGGCTCACTAATTCGCCCTGTTTGCGCATTTCCGCCAAGTCGCCACTTGTTGACCAGTGAAAGGTCTCGGGAATTGGAGCAGCTGGAAGGACATGCAGCACAACGAGCTTCGCCCGGAATAGTCGAGCGAACGAGACTGCGTACGGCAAAGCTTTCAATGAAGCCGTGCCGAAATCCGAAGCAAACAAAAATGGTCCGATCGTCCCATTCTTTTCGATCAACGACTCTTGATCGGAGCCCGGCCCAACGGTTAGCACAAGGCAGTCAGCCTGCCTGAAGATCTGCTCGGCGACCGACCCGAGTACCAACCTACCAAGCCCCTGCCGAGCATGAGTGCCAATCACCACCGCATCGATATGCTTCTGCTGGACGATCAGTTTAAGCTCGTCCCAAACACTCCCTTCTCGCACAATGAATTCGTATTCCAAGCTCCAAAGAGCGCCTCTCTCGATCAGACTTGCCTCCAGTCGCTCAGCATCTCTCCGGCTTCCTTCAAACGCTAATTGCCGTGCTTCCGGCCCCGCGATCTCATATCCGATCGAGGAAACGATATATGCTATGTAGACCTTTGCTCCGAAGTGACGCGCTATCGACAGTGCGTGGTCGAGAGGTTTACGAGAGACATCTGAGAAGTCATAGGCAATCAAGACAGATCTAATTCCGACAGCAACCGACCCTTCTATGGAACCCATCACCCCACCCCAAAAGTCCCGTCGCATCGAACTGCAATTGCAAACTCTTCTAAACAGCTATTCACATCAACATCATGCTAGAAACGCACTCTCCAGTAATGGTGGTCGGCCCTCCTTGACACCCCAAAGTCTTCTTACTACCTCTGAAATATTTGAAATGAAGTCGGATGCTCGCACTTGTAACAAAGAAGCAGGATTCCTCCGATCCCCACCAATATGAGAAGGCCTAGCATGAAATAAGCTCCCAATCCTGGGTTCTTGGTCGCGTTCGGGTCTACCAATACGTCAGATGAGATTTTCTCCGCCTTGATTTCGTGGTCAGTATTTACCGAATCTTGATGGAGGCTCTGCGGCGAAGAACGAGTCATTTCTTTCTCTCTCTCTTTCGTCTGACAATCGAACAGCTCGGCTCGCGATTTCATCTACCGCGTGGCCTATTCGGCGAATCCGCTACGGAACTGAATCGCAGCTATTCCTGGCTCTGTACCAACGGCAGTTGAGAAGTAAGCTGGACGTCAATCATCATGCTGATGCGGCGGTCGAGCTGAAAGAACGTGGCCGCTTTCTTCCCGGGGAGTACGCTTCGCACGATCGGCACATATTTTTGGCGAAGTTGGGACGTGGAAAGGTCGGTATCCAACCACCGGCGAATCAGATTGTCGGCTTGCTCATCGGTCAGGCTGCCGTAGCCGTCGGAATATTCCTTGATGATTGCGGCTCTCGTCTCATTGATTTTTCCAAAATCCGCCGAATATTGTTCATATACTGGCCAGAATTTGGTCGCTTCGGCATCCGTGAGATTCAAGTTCGCTGCAATGAGCTGCTTTTTGATTGAACGAATGTCTTTGCGGAGAAGCGCTAATTGTCCGTCGGTCAGCGCGTCTGCGGTGCCGTCGGCAGAAGACGCCGACACCGGCGAAGGATTTTGAGCCTCAACCCTAGAGCCCCCGAAGACGCAAGTGCCAAGGACCAACAGAACGCCAAGAATGATTTGCTTCACGCTATTTCCTTTCTGCTTATGTTTCGAGCAGCGACTGCAGGACGCAGCCTTGCGCAGCGCTGGCTCATACCCTCAGCGGTGCAACTGAATTGCCAGACCGGAACGCACGGGCCTTCACCCGCAAGTTTCTAATCAGACAGGCACTTACGTGAGCATAAGATTAGAGATTCCGTAGTTGCGTGCCAATTTCTTAGCGCTTTTGGCGAGGGATTGACGGCTTGATTTAAACCGCTCCCGCGATGCGAGCGTAATGTCTCAGCATCCGTTGTGGAATTTTGGGGCCAAACTGTAAAAAAAGTCGAGACCGCACGACAACGGTTATTCCTGGGTGACGTGCGGGCATCTATCCGTGGCATGTGCCAGGGACCGACGATGTCTTTGGGCTGTTTTTCCACCGCTCACACACTGCGAGCTTGCACTGGGGCTTGCATTGCCTCCTGGCAGGCGGCTACCGCAATGCCTATTCCGGGAAAGACTCGACCCGGACCCAGCCGCTCGAGGAAGCCACCGCGGTCAAACAGGTCCCGTACTGGATCCGCCACTCGCGCAAGATATAGACCGATCCCAAGATCGCGTAGTTCGCTGTTCAACTGATCAAGCATTTCTAGACTGGTTACGTCCGTCTCGGGACACGATTCGAGATCGAGCATAACTGTCCGGAGCGGTGGGCTGGTGCCCTTCACCAGTTCGCGCAAGTGTTTGTGAACGCGATTCGCGTTGGCAAAAAATAAAATGCCATTTGGCCGGAAGATAAGCAGCCCGGAAACTTGTTCGGCTTCCGGGTTACGCTCGACATCCACAAAGTGCTGGGAACCCGGAAGCCGGCCAAGTATGGAGTCTGCCGGTACGCTGAGCTTCCTCATCACGACGACAAGACTCAAAGCGACAGCGAAAATTAGTCCACGGAGAATTCCCAGCAGGAGAACGCTAGACAGGGCAACAATCGCGCTCCAAAGGCTCCAACTACCTAGTTTCGCGTACCTTTTCAGAGTGCCGATGTCGACGAGATGTGCAACGGCGTGGATTACGATCGCTCCGAGAACAGCCTCCGGAAGATTGCGCATCAAGGGCAACAGGAAGGCCAGTGTCAGAGCCACAGACAGGGACGCAGTAACCGTTGAGAGTTGCGTGCGCGCGCCGCCGGAATCGTTGGCCGCCGTGCCAGACATTCCCCCACCCACGATCATTCCTCCTACCAGGCCGGATGCAACGTTGGCGGCACCCATGGCACACAATTCCTGGTTCGGATTGATCTCATACTTATGCTTCGCAGCGAATGTCCGGCCGGCGCTGAGTGCCTCAGCTATGGGCACCAGCACGATGCCAAACGTGCCCATGAACAGCTCCGCCACATCAGCGCCAACGACCCGTGGCAGAGTGGGGGATGGCATTCCTGCCTGGATCGTGCCAACCATTTCTACCCCATGCGCTTGGAGACCAAACAGCGAGGCACTCAGGATTCCGAGTACGAGCACCACCAACGCCGACGGCACTCGGGGAGCAATGGCGCCCAGCAGGAACATGGTGAGAATCGCAGCTCCCGCGACCGCGCAGGTCCAGGGGTTCAGGTGAGTCAGAAATTTGATCACATGCCACCCCTGGTAAAAGAAATTTCCGTGACCGCCGGGAATTCCCAAGAGCTTATGCGCTTGTTTCACCATGATGGTGAGGGCGAGACCGAAAACAAAGCCCTTAAGAACGGGCTTGGAGATAAACTCCGAGACCGAACCCATTCTGAATACGCTGGCGAGCAGGAAAATAAGACCTGCCCCAATGGTAGCGGCCGATGCCAGCACTGCGTATCGGACTGAATTCCCCAGCGCCAGCGGAGCCACGAGGGCAGCGAGCATGGCCGCCGAAGAAGACGTGGACGTAACCGCGAGTTGACGAGACGTGCCGAAAAGCGCGTAAACAAACATTCCCGCCATGGCTGCATACAAGCCCATTTGCGGCGGGAGTCCAGCGATTCCCGCGTACGCCATGCCCTCGGGCACAAGCAGACCAGCCAATGCGATTCCCGCAAGAACGTCTGAACGTGGCGACGACCCACTGAGCGATCCAAGGATGGGCAGGTATCGGGATATCATTTCCGTCGCTGACATGACCCTGTTCCTCCGAGCCAACACAATCCTCGGCGGCTTCACGCGCGCTGCCTTCTCGCATTCAAAGGAGAGAGCTAAGTTAGTACTTTTCAGGAACGAAATTTCTTTCCTTCAAACTTGCTTCATCGTCGTATCTCTTCTTGTTCGAGCGCTTTGGCAATTTCACTTTTTCGCGTGGGACCCTTCCGTAAGGAAACAGGCTTAGCAAATGCGAAATACAATTCAGCCGCGCCTTCTTCTTGTCGTCGGATCGAATAATGTGCCAGGGCGCGTGTTTGGTGTCGGTCGCTTCGAGCATGCGATCGCGAGCGCGTGAGTATTGGTACCAGCGGCGGAAAGATTCCAGATCCATCGGACTCAGCTTCCACTGCCTGAGCGGGTCCTTGATTCGCGCTTCGAAGCGGCGATGTTGTTCCTTCTGGCCGACTTCAAGCCAGTACTTAATGAGGATGACACCTCCGTAAACGATATACTTCTCGACCGTCGGACATAGTTGCAGGAATCTGCGGTATTCGTGCTTGCTGCAAAAGCCCATTACGTGTTCGACACCGGCTCGGTTATACCAGCTGCGGTCGAAGATCACGATCTCCCCGGCAGCAGGAAAATGATGCATATAGCGCTGGATGTACATCTGGCTCTTTTCGCGATCGGAGGGAGTAGGCAGCGCCACCTGACGAAAAACCCGGGGACTTACTCTTTCCGTGATTGCTCGAATCGTGCCGCCTTTACCTGCGCCATCTCGCCCCTCAAACACAACAACGACGCGGAGACCTTTATACCTTATCCAGGCCTGAAGTTTGCAAAGCTCCGCTTGGAGGTGGCGCAACTCCGATTCAAACGCCTCGCGGTGCATATCCTTCTCTCCATTCTCGTTCTTCTCAGGCATCTTCATCATTACTTATATAGACGGTGGTATCGCGGTCCGCCGCCTCACCCACTCACTGCTTTATTGCAATCCTGGTTCCACGCCGCGTCTCGATATCACATTTACTCCAGCGGAAACGCCTGCAAGTCCTTGCCTAGAGGACAGTTGGAGAAGCTAAAAGAAGGCCGTTCCGAAGCTTTCAGACAACTGCGAGCCATCGACAGGAAATTGACCGACCTGTCAAAACGTCTGGAAGCTCTTTGGAACCTGCTGAACTGGGTCGCCGCATTGCTCGACACTGAAGCACGGGATTAGCGCGTACGCTAAAGAAATGCCATGTCGATCGAAAGCGGGTAGTGGTCGGAAGCTGAGACAGAGCGGTGGACCTGCTGCTTACCAGGTCGAATAGGCCCCCGGGTAAAAATCCAGTCAATGATTCGCCCGGACCCGAAGAATGAGCCAGGTGTGGACGGGGCGTGACGATTCAAGAACGCGTCGTCAAACTGGGCATCGCGGATTGCAGCAGCAGCCGGTCCCGTCGAGACGTCGAGATTGAAATCGCCAGCGAGCACTGCTGGCGTGTTCAGGGCGTACCGCCTAGCATCGGTCAAGACCTCGTCCAGCTGCGAGCAGCGCAGCGAATCATCACCTTTGCTTTCCAGATGCACGTTGTAGAGGGCTATCGTCTTGCCCGCTATGTATACTTCACTGACGAGCGCGAGCCGCCCCCCGATTCTCTCCTGAAAGGGCGAGATTTCCGGAAGGAACCAATGCGGTCGCCAGAAATTCGATTGCTTCTGGAATCGGATGATTCGGAAATTCGACAAGGGCCACCGAGAGAGCGTGGCCTGGCCATGATAGGCCGGCGAGGCGTGAGCGCCCTGGGTCAGTTCTTGGAATTCGCGCCCGAACACGTAATTCATCTGCAGCTTTTGTGCTATTTCTCGCGCAACGTTGGCGTAGTGAGTCCGCTTCGCGTTCAAATCGGCTTCTTGTAAGAGGAGGATATCGGCTCTTGCACTCGCGAGGAATTCGATGACACGTTGCAACTGCGAACCACGGTTGATATTCCAATTCACGACCCGGATGGAATCCGGCGGGCAAAGTAGCCACCGGGTCGGCGCGAAACTTCCAGTTTCGATTTCCTTCGTCTCTGTCATAACCGTTCAGGACTTGGCATAGAACGCGTTTAACACTGTTATCGCTCCCACACACGATCACAGAATAAATGCTCTTCGAGTCGGGAGACCCGCCAGATCAAAAGGAAATCTCTACACCCTTAGAACACAGCACTCCGAACTCCAAACTCTTCGCGGAGAGTAAGTTATGGAGTTCGCGGCGGCAGCTGTGCTGCATCCTTACTGAACGCAGATGTCCGCTGTCAACACCCCGCCTTAACCGTCGAACGATAGGCATGTGCCCGATGAACTCGCAAGACGCCTCGCCTTCGGATCTCTTTCAAAGGACTGATTTGAAAGGACGATCCTGGACAGTTTCGACCGACCGCCGATTGGAAGGCCCGATGCTTTTACTCACACCGATGGATCTGGAGGCAAATGTTCTGCCGTAGAACACTGCGTCCTCGTCCGCACAGTCTAGCTAGCCCAACCAGAACGGGGCAATCTTGGCAAGCTTAATACAGATCCTTCGAACGCCAGAAAGCGTCCGGTTTCGACGAAAAAGCGAACAAGGACATTCCACGACTCGAAGCGTCCTTTTCTCGCTTTTCTACCTCGCATTTGCGGTCTGCTTATTTGCGTCCTTCGCGCACGGCATGCAGTTCGGCGCCGTCACCGCCAAGATCGAAGGAACTGTTTTCGTTCGAGATTCCACGGGTAACCGGTCCAGTGTCGCTGGCGCAACCGTAAAACTCAACGGGCCCGCGGCTTTTGAAACAGAAACTGACGAGAACGGCGAATATGTGGTTCGAGCAGTTCCCTTCGGAATCTACACCATCGAGGCAACATCGGCCGGACTTAAGGTAGTCGAAACGTTCCGCGTCGAAACCGATGAACTGAGCCTTCCCCTTGAAATAAAGCCCGCGAAAGTCAGCACGTCCGTGGTGGTCACCGCCGCCGAAACTAAGAACCCCGCCCCCAGCGAAACAATCACCGAAAAGACCCTAGGTGACGCACCCAGCATCGACGAACGCTTCGAGAGTTCGCTGCCCCTTATCCCCGGAGTTGTCCGTGGACCCGACGGACACGTCAACCTTAAGGGCACGCGCAATACGCAGAGCGGTGCACTGGTCAACAGCGCCAATGTTACCGACCCCGTCACAGGAAGTCCGGCAATGAGTCTTCCCGTGGACGTCGTGGCTGCAGTGCAAGTCATTTCGAATCCCTATGATCCCCAGTACGGCAGATTTACAGGAGCCGTTTCGACTGTCGAAACGAAGACGAGCGATTATGAGAAGTTTCATTTCTCTTTCCAGAATTTCACGCCCCGGCCGCGGATCCGTGACGGCCACATCCGAGGGATAGGCTCCTCGACACCCCGGCTTACGTTTTCCGGTCCACTCCTGCGAGACAAGATCGCCGTCACACAATCGTTTGAATATCGATTTATGGAAACACCGGTGAACAGCCTTCCGCCGTTTCAGCGTGATTCCAGACTCGAGAGCTTCGACTCCTACACACAGGTGGACTTCACGCTCAGTTCGAGGCAAACCGCCAACGTCTCCCTCTCCTTCTATCCGCAGCGACTCAATTACCTCGGTTTGAATACCTTCAACACCCAACAATCGACGCCCGATTTCCACCAGAGGGGCTATCAGATCAACTTCCAGGACAGTTTTCTGGTCGGCGGCTCCAGCGTGCTGACTTCGCGGTTTAGCTACAAGCGCTTTAACGCCGACGTAACAGCACAGAGTGACGATCCTTATCGTGTACAACTCGAAACTACACAAGGCGGATTCTTCAATCGTCAGGATCGTCGAACGTCACGGGTCAGCTGGCAAGAGGATTTTCGGTTTGCGCCATGGAAATTCGCCGGCTCCCACCAGTTCATCGCTGGATTGAGCTACGAGCATTCCCAATATGACGGTCGCCAGACGTTTTTGCCCGTGGAGTTCGATGGGATCTCCAATCTGGCCGTCGAGCGAATCACCTACACATCTCCGACTTCTTTTGATGTTTCGCAAAACGAAACCGCTTGGTTCGTGGGCGACCAGTGGACAATTGTTCCCCGGTTAACGGTCAACGTCGGCCTTCGATTCGATAACGATTCGATCACTAATTCTTCCCATGCGGCTCCTCGCCTCGGGTTCCTTCTGGCGCTTACGAGTGATGGAAAGACGCTGTTGAAAGGCGGGATCGGGCGATTCTACGATCGCGTGCCATTGATGGCTGCGACGTTTTCGGACCTCCCCGATCGGACCGTGAGTGCCCTGGGCCCGAATGGCCAGCCCAACAGCTCTGTGTCTTATCAGAATCTGATCGATGGCGCGTTACAAAACCCACGGAGCACGTCATGGAATTTGGAACTCGACCGACAGATTCTGGCTGGTCTCGCCCTGCGAGTCGCGTACGAGCAGCGCAACACCAGCGACGACCTCATTGTTTCGCCCGTCGCCCGCGGGACAACAGGAATACTCGAACTCTCGAATCGAGGCTCCGATTCGTATCGAGAGTTCCAAGTGGCTGCACGAATTAAAGCAGGGCAACACCTGCTTAATGCGTCTTATGTCCGATCCCGCGCCTTCGGCGACCTCAATGACTTGAATCAGTTCTATGGGAATCTTGCGCAACCTGTGATTGATCCAGACTCTCGTGGGCGTCTATCGTTCGATGCGCCGAACCGTTTTTTGTTCTGGGGCACGATCGCAGGCCCTTGGAAACTCACGATCGTACCGGTTTATGACCTGCATACCGGCTTCCCGTACTCGATTCAAAACGAGAATCGCGAATATGTCGGTCCTCGCAACGTCGATCGTTTTCCAATCTTCTCGTCATTCGATATCCAGGTAACAAGACGAATCATGATCCCCATTCACGGACGAAAAATCCCCGCCCGAGTGGGCGGGGGAGCCTTCAACCTGTTCAATCACTTCAACCCGCGGGATGTGCAGAACAATCTTGCCAGTGCGAGGTACGGAGAATTTTTCAATCCTTCGTGGCGAGAGTACCGCGGCAAATTCGTTCTGGAGTTTTAAACATGAGACTACTTTTCTTACTGACTGCTTTGTTCCTGGTTTCCGTTTCTTCCATGGTTGGGGCTGACAATTCAAACCCGCTTCCAACGGCCGAGGAAGTGGTGACCCGCATGACTGCCCTCGATCTAAAGCGGCAATTCTCCATCGACGGATACACGGGAATGCGGCGGTATCTCCTGGAAAACCCACGCCTGGAGAAGCGAGCAGAAATGCTTGTGCGCGTCCAAGGCGACCAAAACGGCACAAAGCATTTCGAGGTGGTGTCCGAAGACGGATGGAAAGCGGCAAACACCCACGTACTCCGCAAGATGCTTGATTCGGAATCGGAAACATCGCGTCCCGAGTTGCGCGCAACCACAAAACTCAATTTCACAAACTACGAGTTCACCGTTGTCGGCAAAGAAATTGTGGATGGCCGTACGACCTACGTTTTGGGGGTCGCGCCCAAACGGAAGGACAAATATTTGTTTCAAGGACGTATCTGGGTAGATGCGGAGGATTACGCGTTGGTGCGCGCGGAAGGCAGCCCGGCAAAAAATCCTTCGTTTTGGACAAAGAGCACGCATTTCGTGCAGGTCTACCAGAGGACAGGGACTCTCTGGTTTCCACTCTCAACACGAAGCGTCACCGAAGCCCGTATCTTTGGGACAACTAACGTAAACATCCAATATTTCGATTACGGGCCCAAAAGGCGGCCTTCCCCGGATTCTCTACTCTCCGCAAAGGAAACGTACAAGCCATGACGACCGTAAACGAATGCCTCATTCTTGCCGCGGGCAATGGTAGCCGCATCGCGTCCTTGTCCGGTAGCACACCTAAACCACTCGTACCGCTTCTTGGTGCACCGTTGCTCGAACATATCCTGCTGTCAGCGCATTCAGCCGGAATCGAGAAATTCGTGATTGTTGTAGGCTATCGCGCCAATGCGATTCGCGAGTGGTTTGCTGATCAGCGCTTCCGCGACTTCGCAGTCACGATTGTAGAAAACCGCGATTATCACAAAGCGAACGGTGTCTCGGCACTGGCAGCCAAGAGCGAACTCCGCAACCCTTTCCTGCTGCTTATGGCCGATCACATTTTCGAAGCGAGAACGGCCCGAGCACTTCTGCAACAGCGGGTGGCAGAGGATGAAGTGATCCTCGGCGTGGATTACAACGTCGATCGCATCTTTGATCTCGAGGATGCGACAAAAGTCAGGCTGCAGGGCGCTGAAATCTCTGACATTGGCAAGGACCTGTCGCGCTATGACGCGCTAGACACAGGCATGTTCTTATGCGCTCCAGGATTGTTCGAGAGACTCGAATCCGCAAAGAAAGATGGCAATTGCTCGCTGTGTGATGGCATGCGCCAACTCGCCCTCGAGCGGAAACTCAAGTCGTTCGAAATCGGCGATGGCCATTGGCAAGACGTGGATACGCCGGAAGCTTTCGCCTACACGGAAAGCATCTTCGAACGCGACTTCTCTGAAAGCGCAATTCTGCAAAGGTTCGTCCGTGTTTAGACCCCTTTCAGCTCGGCTGGCAGCGCCTCGCCTGGTCGCGACCGTGCTGGGCGTTGGACTTTTCATGTACCTGGTCTGGCATGCCGGACCGGTCGCTCTGTGGCGGGACCTTATAAAGCTGGGGTGGGGCTTCAGCTTAGTGATCGTCCTGGCGGGCGTTTCGCATCTTGCGAAGACCTGGGCGTGGCAACTTGCCCTGGGCAAAGAACGGCAGAAGATCGCATTCCCGCGGTTGGTCGGGCTTCGTCTAGGTGCTGAAGCCGCGGGACAACTCGGAATACTTGGGCAGACGTTCGGAGATTCGATCCGCGTTTCGCATCTGAGCCGCGAAATAGAAATGGGCAATAGCCTCGCTTCGGTCACTCTGGATCGTGGACTGTATCTTGTAACGGGAATCATCATCGCTATCGCCGGCCTATTGGCAGCGCTGCCGAGGATATCGCGCTCGCATGCCGTTCACTTCTACGCGGAGCTGTTCGTTCTCGCCTCGACCACCTTCCTGTTGCTGACACTTGTGGCATTGAGAATGCGCTGGCCGCTCCTGACGGGAAGCGCGCGTCTCCTCCATCGGGTTCCCCACCTCAAGAAATGGGTCGAGCAAAACTGTCAGCTGATTCAGTCTATGGAAAATGCGCTCTTTGATTTTCATCATCAGACGCCCCGGTTGTTTTGGACCAGTTTTTATCTGAATCTCGCCAGTCAGTTATTGGCCATCCTTGAAGTGTGTTTAGTTCTTTGGTTGCTGGGGGTGCATATCGGCTTCTTAGCCGCGCTGATCATCGAAGCGTTGACCAAGCTGGTGAACGCGGTGGGCAGTTTCAATCCGGGTAATGTCGGAACCTACGAGGGTGGGAATATGCTGATCGGGAAAATGTTCAGTCTGACGAACTCCACTGGACTCGCTCTGGCATTCGCGAGGCGGTTGCGGGCACTTTTCTGGACTGCCATTGGTGCAGCGTGCCTCTTGTGGTTGACCAGGAAGAGCGGTGACGATCATTTAGGCAGCGGTGAAAAGGAACGAACCATAAGAGAAAGCACGGTCCCTCCGGCCGACAACCCGAACCGCCGCTCGCTGCCGGGCGGAATCACATTCGTCATTCTTCTCAGTGAAGCAGGAGCGACCCTCGACCGATTCAGCTCACCTCTGGCTCGAGTGGGCGCACTTCCGATCCCCCTAAGGACCATTCTCACAGCACAAAAGCTGAACCCCGCTCAAATCATCGTAGTCGCTGATCTAACGACGCGAGAGCGCCTTCGGACAGAGCTCGCCGGCACTGGTCGCCTTCCCGCTTCCGTACTTTGGATTGACGAAACCGCCGACGCCTCCCTGCCACGACGACTACGGCTCGCTGCCAATCAGACGGGCAGTCGACACGTGGTCCTCATCGACGGAAACACGACATACCACTGCACCCTGATTCAGCAAGCCATCGCATGGAACGATCCTCACATGGCAATGGAGCTCTCGAGTGGTAACCAGCCTGTCGGAATCTATGCATTGCCGGCAAATCACCTGTGCGAATCCACGGAACATCCGACGAACGAAAACATTCTCGAGGGACTCCACGCGCTGCTCACGGCGCGCGAATCCCTCGCTTCCATCAACGTGGGAGAGGACCAGTGGCAGCACGTGACCACAGAAAAGGAACGTCGCATCGCCGAAAAGAAACTTGACCGCTGGCTCATCAAACCCACGGACGGCATGTATGCGCAACTGAACCGCAAGATATCCATTCCGATTAGCAGGCAACTCATTAAGCTTCCCATCACCGCGAACATGGTCAGCATCTTCACACTTGGAGTCGGCCTCTGTTCCGCCGTCTGCTTCGCTCTAGGCGGCTACTCGAACACTTTGCTCGGCGCGTTTCTCTGTTTATTTTCGAGCATTCTGGACGGATGCGATGGCGAAGTCGCGCGGTTGAAATTGCTGGAATCGGATTTCGGATGCTGGCTAGAGACGGTTTGCGACTATGTGTTCT
>Ga0181532_10001121_pt1 | contig 26365 bp, 26 predicted proteins | sample PEATcosm2014_Bin_33_FD_119768 | JGI IMG/M metagenome (GOLD analysis project Ga0181532, IMG submission 119768) | Peatland microbial communities from MTU Mesocosm Facility, Houghton, MI, USA - PEATcosm2014_Bin11_30_metaG | ecosystem: Environmental > Terrestrial > Soil > Wetlands > Peat | place... | reverse complement strand
ACGGACTGCTGGCTTGAATCGACAGGTATGATTGTCCCGCTTCCAGCGGGTTTGGACAACCCAGCGGCCGGATCCGATGGAGCTGGCTGTGCATCCATGGAACACTTCGACTATAGCAACCGTGTGCAGGCAGTGTCAAACACCTGAGTGTGACATCCACGTTGATTTTGCAGGGTTTTATTGAACTTTTAACCTTCGCGTCAAGGCGTTCCATCACCGCGCAATGCGACAGGAAATTCGTCGCTTGGGCACGCCCAACGGGAGTGATACTCTCGCGATTATGGATTATCTGTGGACTCCCTGGCGCTATTCCTACATCACTACGGTCGATACTTCGGGCGACACTGGGGCCTGCATTTTTTGCGGATTGCTGCGCCTCGGCGATGACGCGAAAGCCCTCATCGTTCATCGCGCCGAGTACAACTTCATCGTCCTCAATGCCTATCCCTACACCTCCGGGCACAGCATGATCGTTCCCTACGAGCATGTCGACCGGCTGCACAAGCTTACCCAGGCAGCGTCCGCCGAGATGATGGCGCTCGCCCGCCATCTGGAACTCGCCTTCCTCGACCTCTACCACCCTGATGGCGTGAACATCGGCATGAATATTGGCAAAGCTGCCGGGGCCGGAGTCGCGGGTCACATCCATATGCATGCCCTGCCGCGCTGGGTTGCGGACGCAAACTTCATGACCGTTATCGGCGAGACCCGGGTGTTGCCGGAGTCGTTGCAGACTACCTGGCAACGGCTGAAGGCGAAGTTCTAGCCGAGTTCGCCCTGCGATTCAAGGGAAGGTCGCCAACTTTATTACGACAGCAATTCCCGAAACAGGACAGCCCCACTCCAAGAACTCATGAATTTGCTACCGTTTTCTCTGTTCGCCGGCGCATCATTTCAATGACCAGTTTTTCTTATCGCTCCCATAGCGTGGCACAAGACCACGCAGTGCCGGCGATTCGGCATTCCCTTGCGCTCGTCGCCTTCAGTATGAGGTGACACCTCTACAGTTGCCTCGCGAACTCGTTGCCTCTACCGGTATTCGCCCTTACCGCAACCGCGAGTTTCTTTTGAGGAGGCTTGATGAAAACTCCAATTCTCTTGTTTGCTGTGTGCGTTACGTTGGCGGTTGTTCCTGCTATGGCGCAGGTCGTCTATAGCAACGGTCCGACGAACGGCAACACCGACGCTTGGACCATCAACTTTGGCTTTATCGTTAGCGACAGCTTCAACCTCAGTATGGCTACCACCATCACTGGCGCCACCTTCGCCATGTGGCTGGAGCCAGCGGCGCCCGTGGGTCCCTGCGCGCATTGCGCGTATGGGGGCGACACCCTGGAGACAGCCGAACTGTCCATCACCTCGCTGGAAAACGGTGGCACCAGCTACTTTGACCAGATGCTGAACTTCACACAAAGTAACTGCGTCGCGAACTCGTATGGGTACAATATCTGTCAGGAGAACACCAGCTTCAACGGTCCGTCTCTAAACGCCGGCACCTACTGGCTGAACCTGCAGAATGCCGTCACCAGAGAGGGCAACCCGGTTTACTGGGACGAGAACTCCGGTCCGTCTTTGGCTTCGCAGAACATGGTGGGAACGATTCCCTCGGAATCGTTTACGCTCCTCGGTAGTTTCGAGCTCAAGAACTCTCCGGACGGCAGTCAGCAATCTAGTACTCCAGAACCCAGCAGCATCCTGATGCTTGGCGCGGGGATTCTGAGTGTAGCGTCGCTGTTTCGGCTGAAGATTCATCGCTGAGGCTGAGGAATGCCTGGGTTATGGCCGGGCTTCCCGAGCTCGCATGGTGAGGTGCTGCGCCACGACGTTGTCGAGGAAGGTGTTACTTCATCCCGACGGCGTGATCGTTGCTGCGCGGCTGCCCTTTTATCGCGAAGAAGAGAATGTACAGGTAGCAGAGCACCGGCAGCACGAAGGCATGGTGCAGCCCAACGCGGTCTGCCAACAGGCCTTGCAATTCAGGAACGATCGCGCCGCCGACGATTGCCATGATCAGCAGGCCGGAAGCTTCGCCGGTCAGTGGCCCCAGCCCTTCAATGCCCAGCGTGAAGATGCTGGGAAACATGATCGAGTTAAAGAGTCCTACCAGCAGCAACGTCCTCATGGCGAGATGTCCGAAGCTCAGCATCGAGAGGCAGACCAGAAAAGCCGCGACCACTGCATTAAAGCCCAGAACAACCCGCGTGGGAACTTTCTGCAATATCGCCGAACCGATGAAGCGCCCGCACATGGCGCCGCCCCAGTAGAACGTCAGATACTTGGCGGCGATGTTCGGCCTCAAGTTGCCGACCTCCGGCAGGTTCATGTAGTTGACCAGGAAACTTCCGATAGAAACTTCCGCGCCCACATAAGTGAAGATGGCAACCGTCCCGAGTAGCAGGTTGGGATGCCGCCAGACGGTGTCATTCGCGACGGCGTGCCCGCCCTCGGCTTCGGGAATATGCGGCAAGCTGAATCTCGCGATCACTACGCCGAGAGCAATCAGGGCCAGCGCAATGACAAAGTACGGCAGCTTCACCGACGAAGCCTCCTGCAAGCGATAGGCGTGCAGGGCCTGCGGCGTCATCGCGCGGATATCGTCTTCCGTCCTGGGCGCGAGCCCAGCCCCGAGAATCAGCAGCCCACCGAAGTAGGGCGCGACGGTGGTGCCCAGGGAATTGAACGCCTGCGTCAGATTCAGCCGGCTGGAAGCTGTGCGCGACGGGCCCAGCACCGCGACATACGGATTGGCCGCGACTTGCATTGCCGTGATGCCTGCGGCCAGAATGATCAGCGCTGCAAGAAAGAGGGGAAACGACGGCACGCTGGCCGCCGGAACGAATAGCAAGGCCCCGAGTCCCATGGTAAAAAGGCCCGCGACCATCATCTTCTGATAGCCGATGCGCTCGATGATCTTGCCCGACGGAATAGAGAAAACGAAGTATGCCGAAAAAAAGCAAAACTGGATGAGCATCACTTCGGCATAGTTCAGGTCGAAGAGTGATTTCAGGTGAGGGACGAGAATGTCGTTGAGGCACGTGAGAAAGCCCCACATGAAAAACAGCGTGGTGACCATGGCCAGCGGTCCGCGATAGCTTCGCTCCGCGCCCGGCGCGCTGGTGGTGGCCGCGCTCTGCTGTGCTCCCCGTGCCATGCTCACCTGCGGAAGGTAAAGTATCTCACTGTCGTCGTGCTCTGTTTTTGAAAGGGCACGCCTTCAGGCGTGCCGTCAAAGCCAGCCTTTGAACACGGCTATTAGCCGCTGAGGGGCATATCCCTCAGGGCCTAAAGGCCAATTCTCTCGCGCAGCTTTCGGCACGGCTGAAGCCGTGCCCCTTCAAGAACGCGTACGCCCCCCGTTTTTGCGACCGCTCCAAGTTAAATGTGCAAACCTACTTCCACGTCCTCTTCATCGGATGGGCCTCCGTGTTGAAGACCACTTTGTGCAGATCAAGTGTCGACTTCGGCGCATATAGCAAATACAGATATTTCAGCGTCTCAGCCAGGAAGAAGCTCTCCATGTCGTCGCGTTTTTCTTTTGTTTCAACATTCACAAGTGCGGCGAAGCCGGCGTCCGTCCGGCAGTACTTCTCCAGGCTGTCAAAGAACGTCTTGCCAATGTCAAGATATCGCGGCTCGCCGGTGAAATAGTAAAGGTAATAAGTTGACTCGATGATCTCCGGACGAAGTTCGTAGCCCGGAGAGGTGATCTTCATCACGGAGTAGTCCAGCTCTTCCGGCTCAACGCCGAACGTGGTCCACACCTTATAATTGGACTCCTGCAAACGTTCGGCGCGATCCAGATCGCCGGAGAGCGCCAGTTCAGCCGGGAAAAACGCGTCGAGTGCGCCGTAGTGCGTCGAAACCTTCGCGCCGGTATTCATGTTGACCTGCGCGTACCACAAGCCATTTGGCGTTTCGTCGGCGACATACTTGTTGAGCGCCGCGATGCTCGTCTTCCACATGCGCTCGCAATCCTTGTCGCCAAAAAGAATCGAGCACTTCAGAAGATACTCGTAGTAGGAATCAATCCCGCCGCTGATGTGGCTGACCGGGTCCGTCCACTTACCGGTTTCGACGTTGATGCTGGAGCCGACGAATCCGATGGGCGAGCGTCGGTTGTAGACCTCCACCAGCGCTCGTTTCGCCTTGTCGAAATAAATTGGCTTGGCGGTCAGCTTGGTGAGCCTGCCGAATTCGGTCAGCAGCGAGCCGATCTCGGCAGGATTGCTTTCTACGCCCCGTACCATGCCCGTCCTCAGATTCACGAAGACGTAAGGCATGCCGGTCGGCGAGTTGAACGCCGGAAGCAGGCGTTCGCCCAGATCGTCCGCCAGCGCCAGCAAACGCTTGTCGCCCGTGAGCTGGTAGCTGCTCAGCAGCCCGCCGAGCAGGCGAATGGTGATTTCGAAATTCTTGACGTAAATGTCCTGGTCGAACGAGAGCTGCTTGTCGATGAGTTTCCGGTCCTCCTTGGCTTCTTTCTTCAGGCCCATCAGGACCATGGTGTCGAACGCGTCGACCGGCGTCATCAGCAGCGATGTGCCGTACCAGTCGCGATAGCTCTTGCTCAGCGGCTTGAGCGCGTCGTGTCCCCAGGCGTATTGCTTGTAACCGTTCCAGGCGTGCAGAAAATCGCGGCGAACCGAGTTGGCCATCTCCGCTTTCTGCTGCTGGGTCCAGGCCGCGGAGTTGGCGGGTGCTGCTTGTTTGCTTGTGATGTTGTCCTGCGCGGATGTCGCGGAAGTGACGAACAGAACCAGGAGGAGAATACAAGGGTGGAAGGGCACGGCTTTAGCCGTGCCGAAGGAGCGCGGCGGGAAAGCGGGCTTTAGCCCTGGCTCGCCGTGGCTAAAGCCACCTCTGGGGTATCGTCTGATTTCGCCGGGCTTAAAGCCCGGTGCTTCCACCGCAATGCACGGCTTTTTTTTTACAGTCGTCGATAGCGGAGCATTCCTCACCGCGCTATTCTACTTCTCCGCGGAAAGAGATAAGCTCATCATCGTTAATATCTCGCCGTCAGCGCGGAGGCGATTATGACCAGCTCAGCCAGTTTCGATCCCTATTTGGAGCCTTGGCTTACGGCACGCGTGCCGCGCCTCGGCGACTACTCTGCCCAGCTCGCTGAATTCCATGACTGGGTGCGCACCGAAGTTGACGCGCAGGCGAACTATACCGACCGCTACGCGCCGCCCGCGCTGGAGACCTACGATCGCAATGGCGAGGTCATCAATCGAATCGTCGCTAATCGTTGGTATGACGAGCAGCATTGCGAACTGTATCGCCGCGGCATCATCGGCTTGCCCTATGCGGAAAATGCTCCCCACCTGCTGACGTTCACCATGGGCTACATTCTCTCGCAAGCTGACATCAGCCTGCATTGTCCGGTGACGCTCACTGGAGCGGTGGCCTATGTGCTGGGCTCGCACGCGCCGGAGTCCGTCCGCCAACAATTTCTTTACGACGTCGTCCGCATGGACGGGCTGGCGAAGACTGGCGGCACATGGGCGACGGAGCAGCACGGCGGCAGCGATGTTGGCGCGACGACGACCCGGGCCGTTCCCGATGGCGACCGCTTCGCGCTGCACGGATTGAAGTGGTTCACCAGCAACGCCAACAGCGGCCTTGCTATCGCCACCGCACGTCCCGACGGAGCACCCGACGGCTCGGCGGGACTCGGACTGTACCTGGTACCGAGTCACCTCGACGATGGTGCGCCCAACCACTATCGCATCCGCCGCCTGAAGGACAAGCTGGGCACCAAAGGACTGCCGACGGGAGAAATCGATTTGCTCGGCGCCGAGGCAGTCGAGATCGCGCCTCCGCCGGACGGATTCAAGCTGATGATGGAGGCGCTGGAGTACAGCCGCGTGCACAACGCGGTGGGATCGGCGGGCGTGCAGCGCAGAGCGCTGGGCGAGGCGCTGGCTTGGGCGAGGTCGCGGCACGCCTTCGGTCACGTCCTTGCCGACTATCCGATGGTGCAGGACGAACTGCTGCGAATGCGGGTGCAATTAGAAGCCGGAGCGCTGATGGCGTTTGAAGCTGCGATTACATTCGACGAAGTGCAGCGAGACGCCGAACGCCGCACATGGCTACGGCTTTCAACCGCGCTGGCAAAATATCTCACTGCTGAACACGCGATTGCGACGAGCCGGGCCGCGCTGGAGTTGCTCGGCGGCAACGGCTACACCAGCGATTATCCTGTAGCTCGCTTGCTCCGCGACGCGCAGGTGCTGACGGTGTGGGAAGGCCCGGCGAACATCCAGGCGCTGGAGTTGCTGCGCCTGCTCAGCCCGCGATATCGGGGATGGGAGCAGTATGAATCGCGTGTGCAGGGTATCTGCGAGGGAATTCCGGCTGGGCTCGGCAGGTTGGAGGATGCTTTGCGAACGCGACTGGAGAGCGATAGCCAAGCGGTTGCAACCACTTTGCGCGATGAGCAGAGTTCGCAGCGCTACGCGCGCAAGCTGCTGCATCGCATGAGTCAGAGTCTGGGGTTTGGGTTACTGTGCGAGGCGGCCAGCGCAGCCCAGGCCAACGGCGACCCGCTGCCGGCCCACTCTGCCTGGCGGTACTTCGAGGAGATCGAGCCGCGCGCGTTCGGAGCGGAAGATGACGCGGCGCGTCGAGGTGTACTGGAGTTGCTGCAGGACGAGTCGCTGCTAACTCCGAGAATCCGCTAACTGCCTGCGTTGGGCAGCGCTTCTTGCTGCCGGTGCGCGGCCTTGATCTCATCCCAGCGCACCCACGCGATGTACAGAACGACGAGGATGTTGATGCCAAGGATGACCCAATGCAGTTCGTTGGGATGACGGATTACCTGGTAAATCTCGAATGGCAGATACATACAGCCGGAGACGATGGCCAGCCATTCCGCCCACACACGCTGCCGCCACAGGCCGTAGCCTTCGATAAAACGCAGCGCGGCGTACACCACCGCGATGCTCATGATCATTGCAATGTTGGTGCTCGACACCTTGCCGGCGGCGTGGAGAAACTGTTGCGTCCAGCGGTGATGAGAGTTGATGTGGAGGTGAAACAGCACATGTTCGGCGGCCTCGGTGAAGTCCACATCGCGCCGGATCATCCTGATGAAGACGTAGGCCCCCAGCAGGGCCAGCCCGCCTTTCAGTGCTTCCCAAAAGGCCACGGTGCGCAAGCCGGCCCGGTGAGCACGGCGCTGGGTCGTCGAACGATCGTGAGTATAGGGAGTAGCGCTCATCGCTGAGTGGCGCGATTTCAGCCGTTCGGCCTAATGTACATTATCAGATGACGGGAAGGCCTACTGTAGTTTCATCGAAGATGCCCACGAAGGTTCAAGCCGTCCGGAGCTGCTGGCCCAGGGCTGCGTCCAGCATCTCGGCGGGGCTACAGAATTTTTCGCGGCAACGGCCGGCGCCAGCCCGCACCAGTTCAGCCGCATTAATCCGTTGCCAGCCTTCGTAATCCACCCAGCGCACGTTACGTTCTTCCAGCACCTTCCGCAGGCCCGCGCCGCCAGCGCGTTCGCCGCTGTGCGTTTCTTGACTGATCCGCTGCGCCAACTGTTGCGCCTCAACACGATTGGTAGGAATGGTTCCCGATGGGCCGCGCTTCGCCCATCCCACCACGTAGAGCCGCTCGTCGACCTTACCACCTTCATTAGCGAAGACGCCGTTCGCCGGCGCAGCCGAGCAACACGGAAGCGCCTCATAGCCGATGCAAGTGACGGCCAGTTGAGCAGGCAGGCTGACTGTCTCGCCAGCGGCCGAACGAAACTGCGCTTCGCGAAGTTTGCCGTCGCCGACAAATGCCATTGGTGTGAGATTGAAATGAAAGTTAATCGAGACTGGCGTGTCGCGCGGAGTACTCTCGGCAAAACCCCGCAGCGTCTTGACTACGGCCGTATCTCCCGCGAGGCTGGCCGGATCGCTGACGCCGGGCCACGCGCGCTGTAAGGTGCCGAGCTCGGCGAGTTCGTGATCGGTGAATTTGGCTTCCGCTGCGGCGCGACGACCGACGATGTGGACCGTCTGAAGTGGCAGCGCCATGAGCCATGCCGCAACCCGGCCGTCGACGTCGGAGCCCGCAAGTTCTTCCGGGCCTTTGGCGAGAATGCGGGCCACGTCAATCGCAACATTGCCGTTGCCAACAATCACTGCCGACCGCACACCGCTTACGACGGGAGCCTGGCTGTGCGGATGCCCGTTGTACCAGCCGACGAAGGAGCCCGAGCCAACAACGCCGAGTAGATCTTCTCCCGGAATGCTGACACGGCGGTCACGGGCCGCTCCAGTCGCTAGAACAACTGCATCGTAGAGCGTCATCAACTCGTCAAGACGAACGTCACGGCCAACTTCGACATTGCCGAAGAAGCTGACATGATCGCGTGACAGCACGCGATCGAAGACACGCGTCACGGCCTTGGTGCTTTGATGGTCGGGAGCCACGCCATAGCGAATCAGGCCAAAGGGTACAGGAAGTTTTTCCAGGACATCGATTGAGGCATCGGGAACGAGCCGCAGCAGTTGGTCGGCGAGATAACAACCCGCGGGACCAGAGCCGATGATGGCGATGGATTTCATGAAGCAGCAATTAGCAATTAGCAACTAGCAATTAGCTCTTAGTAGTCCGTCGCAGTGTCGGATTTCGCGCTGGCAACATCGGTACTATGAACTGGCTCCCTAACGCCTAGCCCCTAACCCCTGCTTTTAATGCAGCTTCACGTACTCGTAATCCACCGGGTTGTTGTTGATGCCGCGATCGGGAGGCGCAATCCACGCTGCCATCTTGGCCGGCTCGTGCACCCCGTGCATGAGGCTCAGGATGTATGCGCGATCGCCTTCGCTTGGCAGCCAGCCGCCAACCCGCGCGTTGTATTCTTCCTGCGTGATGGGCTTGCCGGTTGGGTCAGTCGGCACGCCTGCCCAAATCCCAATGTTGCGCCGAAAGCGCGTGCTGGGTAGTGCGAGCCGGAACGAATGGCCGGCCTTCTCGATCAGCCGGTTCCAGCGGATGACGCCTATCTCGCAATCTTTGACGTAGGAGCCGCGGGTGACGTCGTTCATCGCGTTGCGCATAGGGATCTCTTCCGTCTTCGTGCTCCCACTTCCGTCGGGAACTTCCAGCGCATACATCTGGTCGGCGGCGACGTGATCTTCGTAGCGTCCTTCGTCGGGACGTCCCTTCAATCCGTTGGCAAAATAGGACGCCGCGTTCGATGAGCTCTCCGAGCCGAACAGATCGAGCGAAGAACTGAACCAGAAGTTCAGATACCGCTGCACGGTCGGCAGGTCGATGGCGCCGGCGTGGCGAATGGCCACGGGATCGTCGGTATTCAACTCCTTCATGACCTCGAGGGCGCGGCGAATCACGCGGTTGATGCCGGTGTCGCCGACGAACATGTGGTGCGCCTCCTCGGTCAGCATGAACGAACAGGTGCGCGCCAGCGGATCGAAGCTGGACTCGGCCAGCGACTTCAACTGGAACTTGCCATCACGGTCGGTGAAATAGGTGAACATGAAGAAGCTTAGCCAGTCGCTGATCGGTTCGTTAAATGTGCCGAGAATTCGCGGCTTGTCAGCGTCGCCGGAGTGGCGCTCCAGCAACTCTTCCGCTTCCTCGCGGCCATCGCGGCCAAAGTAGGCGTGCAGCAGGTAGACCATCGCCCACAGATGACGTCCTTCTTCGACGTTCACCTGGAAGAGATTGCGCAAGTCGTAAAGCGAGGGAGCGGTGTGTCCCAACATGCGCTGCTGCTCCACCGACGCCGGCTCGGTGTCGCCCTGGGTGACGATGAGGCGGCGCAGCGTGGCACGATATTCGCCGGGAATCTGCTGCCAGACCTCCTGCCCGTAGCTGTCGCCGAAACCGATGCGGCGATCCAGATTGCGATCGGCGAGAAAGATGCCCCAGCGATATTCGGGCATGCGGACGAAGCCATAGGTGGCCCAGCCTTTCGCATCGACCGAGGTCGCGGTGCGCAGATAAACGTCGGCGACCTGGAAATCCTTGGGGCCAAGTTCCTGCCACCAGTTGAGGAATTCGGGCTGCCAGTGCTCCAGCGCGCGCTGTAGCGTGCGGTTGGAGCCGAGGTCGACGTTGTTAGGAATGCGGTCCTGATAGTTCATTGACATGAAGTTGCCTCGAAGAGGCGCAGCTTCAGCTGCGCCATCGCAAATTTGTATGTTGTCATCACGAGCTCGACTTCAGTCGGGCGAGGGATCTGCTTTCGCTTCAGCCGGTCGAAAAGCAGATCCCTCGTCGGCCTGAAGGCCTCCTCGTGATGACAAACCGCTAAAGAAGCAGTTGCGGCAGCTGAAGCTCCTCTCAGGATGCCAATCTCGCGGCTGCTGCTGACACGCACGCCCGAAAAGCGCATCTATGCTTCAAACTCTCTCCCATGTAAACCGCGCCTTCGATCCGGTGCCGAAGAGCTTGAGCGCGCCGTGCTCGCCGGTTGAGTTGGGACGGATGAACACCCAGTTCTGCCACGCCGACAGCCGGCCGAATACCTTCGTCTCCAGCGTTTCGTCGCCGGGAAAGCGCAGGCTGGCTTCCATGCCGGTGAGGGCATCCGGAGACAGGCTAACCCGCTCCTCGACGGCAACGCGGACCTCGTCTTCCCAGTCAAGATCGTCAGGGGCAACTGTGACCAGGCCGAGCGCTAACGCCTGTTCCGGGCCAAGTAGCTTGCCTTTGGATTCCACTGCGCCAGCCATGTCTTTAACGTCGCCACTGAAGCGAGTTTGCAGCCGGCTGCGGTCATTGACCGCGGGAAGCAAGTCGAAATTAAAGTCATCGACCGCGATCTTTGGCGAATCGCTTTCGTCATCCGGCAGAGCGAGCATGTAGCTGCGATCGGCGGCCAGCGCCAGTTCGAACAGCAAGCCGGCGAAGCAGGAGCCCGGCTCGATGATGGCGTACATGCTGCGCGAGGAAACATCCAGACGAGCCAAGGTGCGGCGCAACATTCCGATCGTCTCTCGCGCTAGCCAGTCGTTGCGGTGCTCCAGCATGACGGCGTCGGAAGCCAGAACCGCTTCAGGACTCCCCGAGGTCTTCAGCAACAGCAGTCCAAGCTCAAGCTCGTTGACTCGAAGCATCAGGATGGCATCGTCCAACTCCCGCGCCATCGCCAGCGGCCACCATTGATCGCCGGCGGCGTGAATTTGCTCGACTGTCGTGGGCTGATTGCCTTCGGGCGCGCGCACCGTCAGCGTTGCAGTTCGCGCACTGCGGTCGAATATCACATCGACGTGGTTGTAGTGATAGCCGCTGTCGTCGATCGTGCGATGAACAGCATTCAGCTTAATTCCCTTGACATCGGCGCGACGGGCCGAGTCCGCGATCAGCCGCTCGGCGCGGCCGCGAACTACTTCCGGGAACTTTGCCGGAACGGCGATGTCATCCACCAGACCCCATTCTTTGGCGCGCTCGCCCTTCACGCCGTCGGGATTGGTGCAGAACATGTCGGCGCGATCGCGGCGCACTTTGCGCTTGTCGACCACGCGAGTGAGGCCGCCGGTTCCCGGCAAAACTCCGAGCAGCGGAACCTCCGGGAGGCTGACCGCGCTGGAGCGGTCGTCGATCAGCACGATCTCGTCGCAGGCAAGCGCGAGCTCGTAGCCGCCGCCTGCGGTCGTCCCATTCAGCGCGGCGAGAAACTTCAGCCCATCGTGACGGCTGGAATCCTCCATGCCGTTGCGCGTCTCGTTGGTGAACTTGCAGAAGTTTACCTTCCACGCGTGCGTGGACGTGCCGAGCATGTAGATGTTGGCGCCGGCGCAAAACATGCGTTCGCGGGCGCTGGTCAGGACGACGCAGGCCACTTCGGGAAGCTCGAAGCGAATGCTCTGGAGAACGTTGTACAGCTCGATGTCGACGCCGAGGTCATAGGAGTTGAGCTTGAGCTTGTAGCCCGGGCGCAGAGTGGCGTCTTCGTTGACGTTCATTGCGACGGTGGCGATGCGGCTATCGATGGTCAGCCGCCAATGGCGGCACTCTCCAGGAGCCACGTCAAAGGTGACGAGCTCCGCTTCCTTCACATCAGGCATGGCAGGTGAAATCTCCTCAGGACAGCGCCGAGATGGCGGTCAAATCCCCACGGTCAATAGATGCATTATAGTGCATTTCCAGCTTCTAAGCGATAGGAAGTATCATGCAGCAAAAGTGAGCTAGAAAAAAATACACGGTGAGGCATGGAAAAATTTACATAGGCGCAGGATGTGGTTTTTCGTGAGTTCACGCTTACCATTCATCACCTGGGACACCGTGCTTCGTGCGCCGAAGATACTCACCAAATCCTTTTGCCTTAGACCGCGTTGTTCCATTAGAAATTTCAGAGCCTGAAGTGGAGTGGCGCGGGGCAAGTTGTAACGCCTCTCCTCGAAGTCTTCGATCAGCAAAGTCAGCAGGTCGGCAAGCTCCTTTTCTTCGCGACTCAGAGAACGCTTCTGGTCGAGCGCGTACAAGGCTTGAGTATAGTGTTCGTTCTCGGCTTGGTTGCGGATAACCCGAGGAGCGGTTTTCGCCAGCAACCGGGCATAGCTAGGATTGCTCGCCAACGCGCTCATGATCTCCACCCTCCCTTGTCGTATTCGGCATGGGTAATCACATGCCTTACAAAGAGTCTGTCGCTGCGGTAATTGATCTCTACAATCAGACGATACGAATTGCCCTTGATGTTGAACACCGTATATTTGCCAACCGCATCCGCGGACGGGAAAACCTGCCGCACTTCGGCCAGCGATTTCCATTCCGCTCGTCTGGCCACGCGATACCACACGTCAAGTTGCACGGCCAAGGCAGCGTAACGTGCCGCTGCTTCCAGTGGTTTCTTTCGGCCGATGACGTGCACTTCCTAGCATGTTCGGAATTTGCGAACAAGTCAAGAGTCGAATAGGCTGCTTTCAGTCCCGTCGGATGGCGCGATCCAGGAATTCGGCGCTCTCCTGAATCGTCCCGGCACTGGTCTTAATCGTCACGTCGGCCTTGCGATACAGCGGCTCGCGGACTTCGAGGATGCGCTTCAGGTCGGACATGGATTCGCGATTGTCGGCCATGGGGCGCATGTCGCCCTGCGCGACGACGCGCTGCATGTGCTCTTCGGGCGTGGCACGCAGCCAGACGGTGAAGCACATGGTCAGCAGACGCTCGAAGGTCGCGGGCTCGGAGACAAGGCTTCCACCGGTTGCGAGCACGAAGCGCGGAAAGCGCTCGATGACCTGGTCGAGGCAGCGGCGCTCCAAGCGGCGAAATCCCGCCTGCCCGTAGAGATCGAAGATGGCGCTCAGGCTGACGCCGCTCTCCTGCTCAATCAGGCGATCGAGTTCGATGAAGGGGACCTCCACGCGATCCGCCAGCATTGCGCCCAACGTCGACTTGCCGGCCCCGCGCAAACCGATCAGCGCGATGCGGCCGCGGCGCGCTTCCTGATCGACTCCGCCGTAATGCTGCACCAGCAGGCGACGAGCTTCGGCTAGTTCCGCAGCGGGCAGACGGCGCAGGAATTCCGTCGTGTGCACCAGATCGACGGGCGGTTCGGGGCCCGCGAGTACGAGAGCTTCGAGCGGGATGTCGAGCGCGTTGGCGATCTGCCGTAGCAGCAGAATGGAGATGTTGCCATGGCCAGTTTCCAGCTGCGCGAGGTAGCGCTCGGAGACGCCGGAATCGCGCGCCAGCAGCTTGCGCGTCATACCGCGACGGGCGCGCGTCTCGCGCACGCGCTCGCCCAGGCGCTTAAGATAGTCGGATTCGGCAGCGCTGTCCTGACCGCTGCGTGAAGAAGTAGACTCGGCGAGGGCCTCGGAAGGCTCGTTCTCTTCCACCGGAATTGTGTCACGTTTTCGGCCCACGGTGGATGCATTATACTTCCGTATCGGACCGTATAATAGTCCGACAGTGAGGAGAGCGTTGTTACGGCAAGCGAACATCGCTGCGGGCGAAAGCATGGGCGTAGACATCACGATCCTGGTGGGCACCATGACCGGCACCGCCGAAATGGTGGCGCAGGAGGTCCACCAGGCACTGGAGACAGCGGGACACCAAGGCAACATCCAGGTGATGGACAACCTCGATGCCGGTGTTTTCCAGCGTGGCGGCAATTTCCTCATTTGTACTTCGACCTACGGCAACGGCGACGTCCCCGACAACGCTCAGGCATTGTTTAATAGTCTCGAAACCGGGAGACCCAACCTGAGCAACGTGATCTATGGAGTGATTGCGCTCGGGGACACGACTTACAAAGATACGTTTTGTCAGGGAGGCATACGCTTCGACAAGATGCTCGCGGAGCTAGGCGCCAAACGCGCGGGCGAGATGCTGATGCACGACGCCAGTTCCGGCACTTTGCCCGAGGAGTTGGCGGCACAGTGGGTCGTACCCTGGGTGGAGCAGTATCTGGCGCCCCTTCAGCAAGCTCAGAACAAGCTCACATCGGAGATGGCATAAAGTATGGTTACTACAGTGGAAGATCGCATTGGATCGGGCGCCAAAGTGCTCGAAAGCTACCTCGGCGGCAAGTGGCAGGCAGGTACGGAACAGGGCTCGACGCTGGTGAATCCCACAACGGGGGACATCATCGCACGGGCCAGTTCCAAGGGCCTCGATCTGGGTGCCGCATTGGGGTACTCTCGCAATGTGGGAGATCCCGAGCTACGCAAACTGAGCTACGCGCAGCGGGCGGAGTTACTCGGCAAGATCGCCGACACCCTCGCGGCTCGTCGCGACGAATGGTTCGAGATCGCGCGCAAGAATTCCGGCAACACCAAAGCTGATGCGGCGATTGATGTCGATGGTTCGATCGGCACGCTGAAATATTTTGCGAAAATCGGCTCCAAGCTCGGTGACGCGCATATGCTGCGCGACGGATCGCCCATGCGTCTGGCGCGCGACCAGAATTTCCAGGGCCTGCACGTCGGCCTCCCGCTGGACGGAGTAGCAATCCACATCAATGCATTCAACTTTCCCGCGTGGGGATTGTGGGAGAAGGCCGCGGTCAGCCTGCTGGCCGGCGTTCCCGTACTCGCGAAGCCAGCGACGTCTACCGCATGGCTGGCGCAAGAGATGGTCAGCGCGGTGATCGCAGCCAATGTCCTTCCGCCGGGAGCGCTCTCGATCCTATGCGGCTCGCCCGACGATTTGCTCGATCATCTGCGCTTGGGAGACGTGGTTGCCTTCACCGGATCGGCCGATACCGCCGAAGCAATCCGCCAGCATCCGCGCATTCGTCAGCAGAACATACGGGTGAACGTCGAAGCTGACAGTCTGAACTCCGCGCTGCTTGGTCCGGACGCTGCTCCCGATTCCGCCGTGTTCGGCTTCTTCGCGCGCGAGGTCGTCCGCGAGATGACGTTGAAGGCGGGACAGAAGTGCACCGCCATCCGGCGCGTGCTAGTTCCTGCGGACCAGGCGGCCGCAGCCACGGAAGCGATTGCCGCAGCCCTGCGCACGATTGTCGTTGGCGATCCAGCGAATGCAATGGTGAACATGGGGCCGGTGGTCAATATGCCACAACGTAAGACAGTGGAGGATGGCATTCGCAAGCTGAAGACGCAGGCCGATGTCGCCTACGCACCGGAGAACTTTGCTCCGCTCGACGCCAGCCTTGAGAGTGGGTCGTTCGTTCCTCCCACGCTTCTGCGCGTACGCCAAGGCGCCGACGCGGAAGTCATCCACGAAGTCGAGGTGTTCGGTCCGGTCGCAACCGTCATCCCATATCGCGACAACGCCGAGGCGTTCGCTTTGGCACGGCGCGGCGGCGGCTCGCTGGCGGCATCGGTTTTCAGCGGCGATACCCCGTTTCTCGCGGAAGCCGCACTCGCGCTGGGAACAACTCATGGGCGCCTGCTGCTGGTTGATCCCGCAATCGGCGACAGTCACACCGGACATGGAATCGTATTGCCATCGTTAACGCATGGTGGTCCAGGACGCGCGGGCGGCGGCGAAGAGCTCGGCGGTCTGCACGGCCTGTGGTTCTATCATCAACGCGTCGCCATGCAGGGATCGGCGGCGACTTTGTCCGCGATTGCCGCGCAGGCAGCGGACCCGGCGGCGGAATAAAACTTGAGCCCATCGCAAACATCCAAGGAACGCGGCGAAGTAGTCGTCGATGGAAAGCGCCTGGAGACGCTGTGGATCAGCCCGCAGCAATCTGGTCGCGCCACCATCGTCATGCTGCACGAAGGGCTGGGATCTATCGCGCTGTGGAAGGATTTTCCGGAACTGCTCGCGGCGCGCACCGGCTGCGGCGTGCTGCTCTATTCGCGTTACGGGCACGGCAGCTCCGACAAGCTGATGGAGAAACGGCCCGTGACTTTCATGCATCACGAAGGTGAAGTGGTGTTACCGGAGTTGCTGGAGAAGCTACAGATCGAACGGCCGATTCTGCTTGGACACAGCGACGGCGGGTCAATCGCGATCATCTTCGCGGGAAAGCATCCCGATGCGGTTCGCGCCCTCATCCTGGAGGCGCCGCATGTGTTTGTCGAAGACCTGAGCGTCGCCAGCATCACCCAAGCCAAGGTGAACTATCAGACGACGGAGCTGCCGCAGAAGCTGTCGCGTCACCACGCGCACGTCGACGCAACATTTTGGGGATGGAACGACATCTGGCTCGATCCTAATTTTCGTTCCTGGAACATCGAAGAATATCTCGCGGCGATTCGTTGTCCCGTTCTCTGCATTCAGGGCGAGGAGGATGAATACGGGACGAGGGCGCAGGTGGAAGCAATCAAAGCGCAGGTGCCGCAGACGGAAATTGTGATGCTCCCGGAGTGCAAGCACTCGCCGCATCGCGACCAAGCGGAGCAGACGCTGGAACGAATGGTAGATTTCGTGGCGCAGTTGGAGCCGGAGGAAGCGGTGAGCTTACCCTTGGAGGGCCCTGGAGCAATGCTGTCGAGAGAGGGTGTGTAGTGTTGTAGAGTCGAGAACCAACTCTCTTGCCTTCGGCAGTGGACTGGGACGCGCAAAATTCCGAGCGCCGCAGGCGCGGCGTCATGATAGCCCAGCACGGAGCGAAGCCGGGGCCCCCGATTCGGCCCCGCCGCAGGCGGGCGAATTGGGGTGGGGAAGCGGAGTGCTGGGTAAAGTGGGAAAAAGCGCCGGAGTCCCTCGGGGACGGCACAGTTCCCACGCAGACTCTATAGGGGTCCTTCGACCCCGCTCGGGATGACAAAGCGAAGAGCGAACGGCGAATAGCGAAAGGCGGCATTTATGGCTGAGTGGGTGCACACCTTTAAGGGCGCGGTACTGGCTTCGGAGTATGACGTTGCCAGCCACATGAACTCGCGCATGTACGTCTCGCGCTTCGATCAGGCGACGTGGTTCTTGCTGCACGCCATCGGCGTCACTCCGGCATCGATCAAGCAGCAGAACCTGCGGGTGGCCATCGTGCGCCAGAACTATCAGTTCCTGGAAGAGCTGCGCGGCGGCGAACTGGTCGAGATCAAGAGCGGCTTTCTCGCGGTCGGCGAAAAGTATTTTCGCTTCCTTCATCAGATGTACGACGACGAATCCGGCAGGATGGTCGCAACCTGCGACAGCGTTGCCGTTCAGGCCAGCCTGGAATCGGGAAAGAGCGTGCCGTTGACCCCCTCGCTGCAGGAAAAAGCGAAGCGCTACCTGGTGACCTCCAACGTGACGGCAGAGGAGGCGATCGGGTAAGCGAATTCTTCCCGGCGACCTTGACCTTCACGTAATGGCATATAATGAAGGTATGGCGATGACTTCCCTTAACATTTCTCTACCCGATGCGCTGAAAGCGTATGTGGAGGGCCAGGTAGCATCCGGGGATTGGAGTACTCCAAGCGAATATGTCCGCGAGCTGATACGGCGTGACAAAAAGCGTCGGTTCGCAGAACTCGAGCAGGGGTTGTTGCAAGCCGCCAGGGGAAAAAGGCTCGAAGTGCCCGTGTCAGAAATCAGAAAAAAGGGATTAGTCGCCGCTCTTCGCGAAGGCATCCGCCGCCGGTGAGAGCGCTTCGAGTTGTTTTTAGTGACTTGGCGGTTGAGTAGCTGCCATATCATTCCGGCTTGTCATTCCGGCTTGAACCCGACGCTCTCCCACAACGGAGCGGGGTCATACAGCACGCCATTCGCAAGCACCGACCTTACGCTGCGGATATTGCGAATGTTCTGCAGCGGATTGGCGTCGAGAACATCGAGGTCGGCGCGCTTGCCCACTTCCAGGCTGCCACTGTCGCGCTCCACCTTCATGGCGCGCGCGGGGACGATGGTCGCCGCCTGCAGCGCTTCCATGGGCGTGAAGCCCGCCTGCACGTACAGCTCAATCTCGCGATAGAGAGAGAATCCCGGCACGGTCTGATCCGTACCGGCGACGATCGGCACGCCCGCGCGATGCAGCGCTCCGATGATCGCCAGGTCGTTCGCTTTGATCTTTTCGCCGTAAGCAGCAGCCTCGGGAGGCAGTCCACTATTGACCAGTTGCTCGCGCAGCTCAGGCGCGACGCGCGCAATGCCGGGCTCGGTGTTCGTCGCAGGCTCGCTGGCCGAGCGCAAGCTGATCTCCATCAGCGCCATGGTGGGATCGATCACGGTGTGGTGCTGCTTGAAGAACGCGACCGCCTGCTTGCCCGCGTCCGAATTGATATCGATGGAAGACAGCACTTTTAGCCGTTCCAGGCCGTTGACCTTCTTCGGGTCGAAATCTTTCGGAAGCAGCAAGTCGGCGATGTAATGGATGTGGTTGATCATGTCCATGCCGTCTTCGACGCCCTGGTAGGCGTCCGTGCCGTTGGGGATGTGGCCGGTGACGGTCATGCCGACCTTGTGCGCGTCGGCGCAGATGGCCTTCACGTTGTCCGGCTTCACTGAGCTGTAGATCTTCATCTGCTGGAAGCCGGAGTCGTGATAACGGGTGACCCACTTCTGGGCATCGGCGGGCGAGTTCACGCGAGTGATGCCGATCGCATACGGCCCATCGCCGTCGACGATGCCGGCCAGCAGCATGTGCGGGCCCAGCGCCTTGCCGCTGTTGACCGCATCACGCACCTGGGTGATGAAGTCGTACTCATTGCCCACATCGCGCACTGTGGTGACGCCGGCGGCGAGATAGATCGGCCCCCATTCCACCTGCTCGTAGTGCGCGTGCATGTCCCACAGGCCGGGGATAATGTATTTGCCGGTGACGTCGATGCGCTGCGCGCCGTCGGGAATCTTGACGTTCTGGCTTGGGCCGACGGCGACGATCTTGCCGTCGCTGGTAACGACGGTGGCATCGGCAATCGGCGCCTTGCCAGTACCGTCAATCACGGTTGCGCCGGTGAAAGCGAATGTCCCGGTACGGCGGCCAGGAAGCTTCTGGCTCATCTCGGTTAGCGCGGCCATCTCGTCGTGTGCGGCGCTGGCGACAAAGGCGGCGAGGGCCGGCTCGTAGTCATCGCGTACCGCCTCGAAGTGGTCGAACTCGGCGTCGGTGGAGACCAGCGCCGCAAGATTGTTGGCGCTATCCATCCACAGCGTCTCCATGCCCCAGATCAAGCCTTGCACGGTGTAGCGCTCCACCTGAACGTCACGACCCTTGATCTGCATCGTCTCCGAGCCGCGGTCCTGGATCCTCACGGCACCGATGGGGAGCGTAGCCATCTGCGCGGGCGAGCCGTGCGTCCGCCAGTAGCGCATCATCTCCATCTGCACCGCAACGGGAGCGTAACCGGAGATGGTGAAGAAGGTCTGCGGCGCCGCGACCGTGTGCGTGTCCTTGCCTTGGCGGATTGTCGCCTGTCCATTACTAACTGTCACGTCGGTGTCGATACTCGACATGCGCGAGGTCTGGCCCTTGATCACGAAGCTCTGCGGCACGTAGCTGTCGGAAGTTCGCAGCGTCGCCGTCAGCGGGACTGCCGTGCCGCGATCAGTGAACTTGAAGTCGGTCGTCAGCGTCAGCGTACCGCCGTCAGCCGTGATGCTGTAGTTCTCCTCGCCGATGGGCTGCTCGAACTTGTGCAGCCGAAACTTGCCGGACTCGTTTTGCGGCGTGGTTTGGGAAAATGCGATGGCAGGCAAGAGGGCAAGCAGAAAAATGCACAGACGAAGACGGTTCACGCGGACGGCTCCTTTTCAACCTGGAAAGCAACGAAGATTACAACACAGTTAAACGCAAAGGAGCGAGCAGGAGTTCCCTGAGATTCCGCTTTTCCCGTCGGCGCGTGGGGCAAAACGGCGCCATCAGGCATCAGGCTTTCTTCGTCGGCTTCGGCTTCAGCGTCTTGACATATTCATAGCTGAGATCAAGATACTTGGCGAGTTCCTTCGTCTTAGGCAGCAGGCCGTCGGGTACGGCCACGAACTCCTGCATGACGGCTCCATAAGCCTCGAAGAGCGTGGTCTTGTACTTCTTCAGGAACTTTTCACGCTCAACTTCGGACAATCGGATCGCTAGTCTCCCGGGCGGATTCAACAGGGTGAACATGTGACCGTTGAGAGATGTGTAGGGGTGCGTCGCGCCCTTACGTTCGATCTTGGGATTGGTGGCAATGAGCTTGTTGTAGAGCTCAAGCCTTTCGCTGGGGATGGTGCCCTTCTTCGCGGTGGCCATGATGGCTTCCTCTGCTGACGGACAGTCATAGAGGATACACCCGAATCACCGCTCATCCCACCCTGTTCGCCTTTCGTCGCGAGCAGGGTGGAATGATGCTGATGAGATATAGCGTGCTATGGCGCGAAGTAGCCGCAGATGTCGAGGATCAGTTGCGTCAGAGCAGCGGCGTAAGCATCGATGGAGCCGTTGGTTGTCGGGACGATCGCCATATTAAAGGTGATGAAGCCATCGTAGGCATTCAACGTCGAGACTGTGGGCTGACCCGAGCCATCCGGCCACAAGGTGAGATAAGGCATCGAGCCCGGTGGAACGACCGTCGCGTTGAAGATGTAGGCCGCTGCGTTGCTCGGTGGAGCACAGGCGCTGCCGACCACATTCACAGTTTTCTCGCCCATGAAGGGCTGGCCGTTGTTTTGGCGCGTGTCCAGCACGCGGCAAGGCGCGACCGGATACATTGACAGCCCACCTGTTCCGGGTGCGGCGAAGTACCCATCAATGTCGATTAACAGATCGGTGGTGTCGTAGGCGTAGACATCAACCGCGCCGCCGGTCCCCGCCGGCACAATCGCAGCCGACCACCGTTGCCGTGGGATTGTTCAGGGTCGAGACTACTGGCTGCGATTCGCCCGTGGGCCACACCGACAGATATCCGAGTTGCTGACCCGAAGGATTAGGCACGACCGTAAAGTTGAGCGAGTACGCCAGCGGATTGAGGCCTGACGGAATGCAAGTGCTCTCCAGCAGCGGGAAGCTGCGCGGCGTTTGCGCGGCCAAGCGCGAACTTCCGAGGTTGCCGTCGGTGCCGCGGGTGTCGACCAGGCGGCACGGTGTCAGCGGATAGAACTGATAGGTTTCGGAGCCAGGAGTAGTGAAGTAGCCGTCGATGTCGAGGATGACATTGGTGGTGTCGGTGACAAACACGCTGACGGCACCGTTGGTCCCAGCCGGGACAATCGCAGCGTTCGCCTTGACGCGACCGTCGGGTGAATTCATGGTGGAGACGGAAGGCTGAGCTTCACCGGTGGGCCAGATGGTCACATAGCCCAAGGTAGTAATCGGGACTACGGTGACATTCAGGGAGTAGGCGGCAGCGCTGGTGGGTATGTTGCAGCCGCCAAGCTGGGGCAGAGTGTAGCTCTGCGACGTGCCGCCTTGAATGGGATCGTTGGTTTGTCGCGTGTCTACCAGGCGGCAGGGCGCGACTGGAGTGAACTGAATCCCATGGCCAGACTCAACGAAGACACCCGTGACTGAGAGGTTTTGCGTTATGTTGATGTTGCATGAACCGACGCCGCTACAAGCGCCGGTCCAACCGCTGAAGCTCCAGCATTGCGCAGGTAAGGCATCGGGGTTACCGGGCTATCAAAAAGGTACAAGTGGCTGCACGTCCCTGGACAATTGATGAAGCCGTCCGTACTGGTTACGCTACCGTTGCCGCTGGTTTATACGGTCAGCGTGAAATACACCGGATTTTGGGTAAAGGCAGCAGTGACTGCCAGATTCTGGTTCATGGTCAGGTTGCACGAGCCGGTGCCGCTGCAGGCGCCGCTCCACCCGGTGAAGTACCAGCCTTGTGCAGGTGATTCATTCAGCGTGACGGGGGCGTTATTGGAGTAATTGTGGCTGCAAGTACCCGGGCAGTTGATGAAGCCGTCAGTGCTGGTAATGGTTCCGCTACCGCTGGTCGAGACCGCTAGCGTGGTGGCGTTTAGTGCAAGCAGGAAGACCGTGCCGCCCTCGTACTGTCCAAAGGAATCCGTGGTCCCGTAGAGATTCCCATCGTTGGCTTCGGACAATCCGCCCATAGATTGACCGCCGTCGGGACATCCGCTTTGAGAGCAAAAGTCATAAAGAGTTGTGAACTCTCCGCCGGGTGTGACCCGGAAAATCGTACCGTAATTACTGGGGCCCCAGCAACGGTTGCGCCATAGAGGTTCCCATCGGTGGCCTGCACCAAGGGTGCATCGATCACAATACCGTCACTGGGCGGTTTGAAGGCATGAAGCACAGCGAACGCGCCGCTTGGACTGATCTTGAAGACGGTTTCACATCCGTAGCCACTACAACCGTTGTTTCCCCCGCCAAGGAAGGTTGTCCCATAGAAGTTGCCGTCGGCGGCTTGCACCAGCCCGGCGAACGGGGACCAGCCATCGGCGCAGTCGGGCTGCGAGCAGAAGTTGTAGACCGTCGTCAGCGAGCCGGCGAAAGTCAGCCTGAAGATCGTCCCATAAAGGTTGGGACCGCTCTCCTCAGTCGTGCCGTAAAGGTCTCCATCAGCACCTTGCACGAGCGTTTGGTTGGGAGACGCTCCGTCCGTGCACTCCTGCTGGGAACAAAATGTGTAGATGGTAGTGAAGCTACCGTTGGGAGTGATTTTGAAGCTCGTGCTGCATCCATCCGGGCACATGTTGCTGATGACGCCGCCGACCTGCGTGGTGCCGTAGAGATTTCCATCGGAAGCGTGGAGCAGCGTACCGAAAGGGATCTTGCCGTCCGCGCAATTTTTCAAAGAGCAAAAGCTATAAAGCGTCGTAAGTGTGCCGGCGGGGGTAAGTTTAAAGATTGTCCCGCAACCGTATTGCAAGGAGCAGTTCGCACCCGTTCCACCTTGGCTGGTTGTCCCATAGAAGCTGCCGTCGGCCGCTTGCACGAGACCTCCAGTGGGAGCCGCGCCGTCGGAGCAGTTGGGCTGTAAACAGAACTCATAGAGTGTCGTCAGGGTTCCAATCGGTGTCAGGGCACGGCTGGCCAGATCAGCCTGATGACCAACATGATGAACAGCGGAGGCGGTCCGCTGATGAATCCGCAAGGGTATCGGAGGAGCTGGTGGAGGGTTCCAGGACACCGACATCCCTCCAACTGGCCCGAGCGGTGTGCCTGGCACCGTGCCGAACGGCGAGCCTGGCGTGGGCGCAGATCCATCAGCCGGGACTGGTATGAGCGCGATGGGTGCGCTCGGCATCGCGAGCGCTGCGGTCGGCACTGGCATGGCGCTCTCGCAGGAGTGGGCTGCTGGTAACACCGGCGCAGCTGTCCTCACGGGCGCGATGGGCGGAGCTGCGATCGGGACCTCGATCATGCCTGGCATCGGCACGGCGATCGGCGCCGGCGTGGGCGCACTCGTCGGCTTCATTGGATCGCTATTCAGCGACCATGGGCTGGAGAAGGCGCAGCAATACAACCTGCACACCGTGATCCCATCGCTGCAGCAGGAGCTGCAGAACTTCAATGGAGGGAACACTGGCTACGACCAGGCCACGCTCGACCTGAACAACCTGATGGTGCAGGCGCAGAACCAGTGCAAGAGCTTTGGCACTGCGGCCGTCACCTACTACAACAGCACCATCGTCCCGGAGATCCAGCAGGCCGAGCAGCAGGTGGCCAGCGAGAACGAAGGCGGCCGGCAGAACGTGAAGATGAGCGCTGCGCAGTTCGACAGCGGCGGCCCTATCACCAGCTTTGGCAGCATGAGCACTGGGCCTTTCAGTGGCTTCATCCACGCCAGCCTGGGCGAGCGCGTGATGACGCCGATGGCCAGCATGATGTATGGCTCAACACTGGATGCGATGAACGCGGGCGAGAATGCGCTTGCCATGATGCGGCGCTCCGCTCCGCTGGGCAGCGGAAGCAGCCCCGGCGATGGGCGTGCACTCCATGTTCACATCCACACGCTGGACTCGAAGACCATGGACCATTGGGCGCGCAACGGCGGAGCGCAGTGGCTGCAGAGCGTGGTGAATGGCAACGTGTCGCGCTACTCGGGAAAGGCGCTGAGCTGATGGAAAACAAAAGCGGAGCAGCGGGTTTGCGAGTACGCCGGGGCTCCCCAGCTCCGACGAGGGGTTAACGCTGCTCCGCCCCGCATTCCGAAATATAGGGCTGTGAGCCACGGAGAGCAATGGCGGAGTTGAAGCAAATTTTTCCCATGGTGAAGGCTCAAAAAAACAGGAGGCGCAAGTGAGCAGAAGAGAGAAGGCGCGCGGCATCGCGACATGCGAGAGCGATGGCGCTTGCGAGGTCTACAGCAACCATCCAGCGGTTTTTTTTCCGGAGCGATGACCTTCGCATAGCGTTTGGGCAGTACATCGCTTCTGCCGGCGATCCCTTTGCGAAGGAGCGGGGTGTTCAAGTTCAGAACGTAAAGAATTCCCTTGAGCCTCGCGCGGGGGTCACCATGTCGTGGGCTGCTGCAAAGCTCTTATACGAGATGCTCGGATGGGGCATTAAGAAGTTCGAGGAGTTAAACGGGGAGATCAAGCAGAACACTGTTCCGTTTGCTCCGTCCTCCTAGCGAGGCTCCATGTAGGACCGGTTTTGCGGCTGTGCGTTCAACCGCGCGGTCGCATTCGTGTGTCTGCCCGTTTGGTGGTTTAGTTGCATCGAACGTGCAAGATTAGTTGCATCGAGCGCGCAAAGCCACACGATGCTGCCGTCTTAATGAGGTTGTTGGCGCGACTTGCAGCCCCAGACTCAGCCACGTTATCGAAGGACTTGGGGAATTAAAGGATTTGCGGACTCGGCAAAAAAAACGGCCTGACATTAAGGATCGTCAGGCCGCGACCGTCTTACCAGACGGCATATTCGAAACTGCGTGGCTACGCGAAAATACCTTCGCTACTGCAACGATGCGAGGGTCTTATGGGCGTCCTCCGCGTCCTGACCTCTCAGGTTCAACTGCAAGGCCTTCTGCAACTCGGCCTTCGCCCGGTCTTTTTCTCCTGCGCCACTCAATGCCATTCCCAGGTGATAGCGGAAATTTGCATTTTGCGGTGAGCTCTTCACGGCATCTTCAGCCAGCGAAACGGAAACCCGGTAGTTCCCTTTCTTGTACTGAATCCACGCCAGGGTATCGTTCACCGCCTGCATTTCCGGCGCTACCTGCTTCGCCTGGGTAGCCAGACTGAGAGCCATATCGAGGTTCTCGCCTTGTTCAGCGTATACCCAAGCCAGGTTGTTGGCTGCCACCGGGTCGTGGGCATTCTCCGAGAGGGTGGTCTGAAAGTATTTACCCGCCGATTTCAGATCGCCCTTCTGCAGATAAACGTCGCCGATGGCGTTGTTGATCGTCGTGGAAACCGGTTGAATTGCGAGCGCCTTCTGAAAGGCATCCAACGCCGCATCCGACTTTCCGGTAGCCAGGTAGATTTGGCCGATGTGCATGTAGGCGGCCGCAGACTTGGGATCGATCTGCAGCGCTTTTTGGTACTGGGCCAGGGCCAGGTCGTACTTTCTGGTTGTCGCCAAAGCGGAGGCGTAGATAAAGATGGAGGACGGCCGCTTGGGGTTAGCAGCGGCATATTGCTCGGCCAAAGCAACCGCTTTCGCAGGTTCATTGGTGGCGAACATCATGGCGATGTAGTTCGCCATTGCGCTGTCGTACCTGGGATTCAAATGCAGAGCGGCCTGGAACATTTTCTCCGCGTCGGCATACTTCTTTTGTCCGGTGTAAGCAAAAGCCATGTTCACGAACAGAATAGGATCGTTGGGTACGCTCTTTTGCGCTTCCTTCAACTCATCCAGGGTCTTGTCATAGTTCTTCTCTCCCAGGTAGATGGTGGCGTTGAGGTAATGCGCCATGGGATTGTTCTCATTGAGTTTCTGCAGCCGTGCCGCATACTCCGTCGCGGTATCGTAGTCGTGGCTGTCGCGATAAACTTCGGCAAGGGCTTGCAGGATCATGGGGCTGTTGGGCGAAATGCGGTTGGCCTCCTGCAACTCGCTCTTCGCACCCGCCATGTCTCCCGTCTGCCGAAGCACCTGACCTAAAGCGAAATGGGCCTGCGGGCTCTCGGGAGCATCCTTTACCACTTGTCGAAGGACGGT
>Ga0181532_10001120_pt1 | contig 26381 bp, 18 predicted proteins | sample PEATcosm2014_Bin_33_FD_119768 | JGI IMG/M metagenome (GOLD analysis project Ga0181532, IMG submission 119768) | Peatland microbial communities from MTU Mesocosm Facility, Houghton, MI, USA - PEATcosm2014_Bin11_30_metaG | ecosystem: Environmental > Terrestrial > Soil > Wetlands > Peat | place... | reverse complement strand
TTGTATTCGAATCCATGTGTCCTCCTGGACAAGCCCGGAGGGTCTCTCGACTGCGATGTTCGCGGAGACCCCCGTGGGCTCGAAACGATTTGGATGGGGCCCCCCATCCGTATCGTGACCAGGCGCATATCCACATGGCCCATTTCCGGCCTCGCGCCCGAGATCCTCCCCTGTGCCAGGGAGAATCAGGTTTCCAGGCAGCGGTGATGAATTCGGTAGGTTTTGGATTTGGGAGGGGCCTCGCGCGGGAGACTTACTCGGAAGCTGGAAGGTGAACAAAAGGAGAAGGGAAAATTGGTGCACATTTTGGTGCACACCTAGATAAAGAACCGTCGTCAACCGTAGCTGACGACGCATGGCCCACGGCCCTGTGGAAAACTCAACGGAAGGTGCATAAAAACTGGCTAATCTCCAACCATTATAAACCACAGCAAACCATGGTAATCGTCTCAGGAGGGGGTGTGTTTTCGCCTACGAAGCAAGGGGTCGGGTGTTCGAATCAACCCGGGCGTACCACCTAACTCATTCATTCTTAAAAACCGCCCCATCGTCTCCAACCTGCTTTTTGGCTTCGGTGTTCCAGAATTCTCCCGGTGTTCATTAGCCTGTCTGTCGAACTTTTCGAGATTTTCCCGCATCATGTTCAGTTTGGCTTGGCTGTACCGTTTGAAAACCTGCGCATCGCCTTGCCACAGCATTTGGGTCACGAAATTGTCCGCGACTCCCCCTGCACCGAGGCGAGTGGCAAACGTGTGTCGAAGGTGGTACAAAGGTAAATACGGCACGCCTGCCCGTCGAAGTGTGGTTCGCCAGGGTCTGGCCACTTTCGAGACGTGCGCCTTCGTAGCTCGCGGACTTGGGGAGGGAAGCAGGTACTTACTGGACGGCGTCGCTTGGACTTGCTCTTGAAACGCCTGTTTGGCGAGAGACGTCATGGGCATACGATCTTGTTCTTTGACTTGCAGAGGATGATCCGGGAATACATTAAGAAGCAGGAAGAAGAAGACAAGCGCCTGGATCAGATGAATCTGTGGCGATGAGGAGCCACCGGCAGCTGGCTCAAAACCCGCGGGACCGCGTCAGCGACAGCGCCTAGCCGTTTTGAGTGGCTCACAAACTAAAGCCCCCTGCTTTGCCGGGGGATAGTTACTGTCTTCGGTGAAGTATTGGGCATAGGCAGCCGAAGAGTTCCATGTGGTCGTAGAGGGCGACATTCTGTGAAAGAGCATTGATGAAAGAACGAATCGTGAGTCGCCTAGGCGTAGGCGACTATCGCTTACCCGGAGCTGACTGGAGTTACTCTCCACTCATTATCAAATAGTTCTTCCCGTATCTGCGGCATAACCCGCGTGCGCCGCCGAAAGGAACAAACATGGAGACGGGGCACGAAGATATGATCCCCGAAATGACTGAGGCGATCCGATCGCGACTTGTTACTCAGTGGGAGGCATGGAAGAACCAGGATCCGGCATCCAACAATGCGGTCATCGCTGACGAATTCGACTCGTTCTCTCCCGATGGCGCCCGCCGCGTCGGAAAGCCCACGGCCGAGCAGATGGCCCGAGAGCCCATCGCGGGGTACAAGCTAGCAGAGTTTCGTGCCGTGCCCCTCGGAGCGGATGCGGCCCTCGTCACCTATTTCGCCCACGTCTCACTCCCCAACGACGACGCTGAGTATCCAATGGCCGTGGGGGAGTTCTGGGTAAAGCGCGCCGGCGAATGGTTCATCCGGGGCTTCTCAGGCACACTGATAAAGTAGATTGTTTCGCTTCAGTTAAGATTGTCGTTCGGGGAGGCCGACCGGAATGGCATTGTTCCGTCTGAAGAGTATCGCGATCTCGCTTGGACTATTGGCTGGCGCATCTCTGGCGCTCACCCAGGCGCCGCCAACGACCCGCCCCACACCTCCCACCCGCGATCCTCACTCGCCTGGGTACGTCGCTGCAACAGAGATGCCCGATGGCAGCAATCCGCCGGCGAACGCGGACGGGAACTTCATCATCGGCCCCACTCACCAGCCTGCCGCTGAGATGTCCGTGCATGAAGGAGTGCCGCAAGGAACGGTGTATGAGTTCACCATGAACTCCGCCGACAGCAAAATCTATCCCGGCATCGCACGAGATGCTCAGACCTTTGGCACCCCTGATCCCGCTGACCCCGCCAAGCTGGTGGTGACCACTAGCCATCCCGCTCCCTACAGCCGCCAAGTGGCGGTGTACGTTCCCAAACAATATGCCCCCGGCAGCGCCGCGCCCTTTATGGTCGGTGCGGACGGCCCCGACCGCGCACTGTTCACCGCCCTGGATAACCTGATTGCCGAGCGCCGCGTGCCGGTGATGATTGCCATCTCCATAGGCAATGGTGGGGGCGACGCCCAAGGCAGCGAGCGCGGCCTGGAATACGATACGATGTCCGGCCGGTATGCGGAGTTCGTGGAGAAAGAAGTTCTTCCTCTTGTCGAGGCAAGATGCCACGTTAAACTCACCAAGGACCCCGACGGCCGGGCGACGATGGGCGGCAGTTCCGGCGGCTCCTGCGCATTGATTATGGCCTGGTATCACCCGGAGCTCTACCACCGCGTCCTCACGTACTCGGGCACCTACGTCAATCAACAATGGCCGTATGATCCCGAGACCCCGCACGGCGCATGGGAATTTCATGGACACCTGATCCAGGCGAGTCCTCGCAAGCCGATTCGAATCTGGATGGAAGTGGGTGACAGAGACCTGCTCAATCCGAATGTCATGCGTGACGGTATGCATGATTGGGTCGTAGCGAATGAAAACATGGCCACAGTGCTCGCCGCCAAAGGCTACCACTACCAATTTGTTTTTGCCCGTAACGCCGGCCACACTGACCGCACCGTGAAACAACAGACCCTGGCCGAGGCTCTGGAATATATTTGGCAGGGCTACCCGATCGAAAGAGTGAAGAAGTGATTGGATCGCGCCCAGGTCATGGGCTAGCGCGCTGTGGTCTTCGGGGAATGGGAGTCCCACCATCGCAGAACCGCGGTCTGCGCCAGCCCCGTAGTCAGGCTCTGAGGCCAATGCTGCCGCTCATCATACTCGGCCGGCCTGCCGCAACCTATCACGAACACGGCCAGAGTATAATGCCGGCAGGAGGATGCATCCGAACGCTGGAGGGAGATCTGTGGATGTCATCGACTGGCTGCTTGATTCGGACCCGTCGATCCGCTGGCAAGCGATGCGGGACCTGACCGGTGCGCCCGCGGGGGAGGTCGCGGCGGAGCGCGCGAGGGTCGCGACAGAGGGCGTGGGCGCGCGGCTGCTCGCCCTGCAGGCGGAAGATGGTCGATGGGGTGGCGCAGCATGGAACCGCGGGTGGGACTCCACGATGCACGTCCTCATGCTGCTGCGGGACCTGGGTCTGGATCCTGCGAGCGACCAAGCGCGCCGGGCGGTGGGCCTCGTCCGCGACGGGGTGACGTGGCAGGGATGTGGCCCACCGGAATGCCACGGCAACGGCTTCTTTGATGGCGAGGTCGAGCCGTGCATCAACGGCCAGGTCGGGGCGGTCGGCGCCTATTTCGGCCAGGACGTCCGGGGCATCGTCGACCGGCTGCTCGCCGAGCAGCTGTCCGATGGCGGCTGGAACTGTGAGGCGCCGAACGGCTCGACGCGGTCGTCGTTCAACACCACGATCTGCGTGCTGGAGGCTCTGCTGGAGCACGAACGGGCGGGCGGAGGGACCCAGGATGTGATCGAGGCCCGTCTCCGCGGGCAGGAGTACCTCCTCGAGCGCCGACTTTTCCGAAGGCGGTCGACTGGCGAGGTGATCGAGCGAGATCGCAAGGGCGGCGCTTCCTGGTCGCGATTCGCCTTCCCGACGTGGTGGCATTACGACGTGCTGCGGGGGCTCGAGTACCTGCGCGGCGCCGGCGTCACGCCCGACGAACGAGTGGCCGAGGCGATCGAGCTAGTCGCATCGAAGCGCGACGGCGACGGGCGATGGCCGCTCGAGACCCGGTATCCCGGCGTGATGCCGGTCGAGACGGACGAGGGCGAGGGCCGACCGAGCCGGTGGAACACCTTACACGCCCTGCGAGTGCTCCGCTGGTGCGAGCGCTCTGAGTCGTAAACGCAGGGAGGTTCCGACCATCCGGCCGGAGTTGGTGGGCGCCAGACCCTCGCTGGAATTGCCGACAGCACCGGTCCCTTGAGCCAACCACACCGTGAACTGGTTAACCGAAGTTGATTTAAATCCAATTAAGTTGGAATCCAATTGAGTCGACTTGTGTAACTTCCGGGCAAATGGAATCGTTACAATCTGAGTCGTTTCAACTTGGTGAAATTGACTCCCGGTCAACGTGCGCTGACGCTGCCAACGCCACTAGGCGCGCAGGCTGAAATCGGCGGACAGAATCGGATGAAGCGCAGTGGCAAGATGCCGGGAGGCTCGGGTGCTAGCAAGGTAGGCGCGTGCAGTCAGCAAAGGGGAGCCCAACAACACGCGAAATGCCATGCTGTTGTTGATGCTACCGTCCGGGTTAAGCACGCGGTTGAAATCGGGGAGTTTCCGGTCAAGTGAATCCGAAACGACGCGGACGACGATTGCCGGCACGCCAAGTTTGTGCGCTGCTGAGAGAATGCCGTAGCTTTCCATGTCCACGACTTGGGCGCCGGTCCCGGCGAGCCGGAGTTTGTCGTCCTTGTTGATGGCGACGCGTGGAGAGGTAACGCCCATAACCGCTTTGCACGCCACTTTCTGGGCGTTCAAGAGTGCAGTTACCTGTTCGGAAAGCTCTGGAGTGCAAGAACAGGCAGATCCTCCATTCATCGCCGAGAGGCAGCTTGAGTACATAACAATCGCTGATTCCGCAAGCGAGTCGGTGAGGCTCCCGCACAGGCCAATTACAATCGCGACATCTGCGGCCTCGCCCTGTCGTTCGCCCGCCGAATGCGCATCGCGGCCACGAGAGAGCACCTGGACTGCGCGTTCCGTCGCCTGCTTGGGTCCCATCCCGGTGATGAAAAACTCGACCTGATTCGGTCCCGCAGTAATCGGGCCCGCATGGTTCGGTGTATCCCAGCGCGACACACCGACGAGCCGCGCCAATGGGTCTGCTTCTGATTTCGAAGCGGCGAAGACGAAGATCCTGCTTATAAATTCAGGATACGCGCCGTGAACGATTTAAAAGACCAATATAGGGAGAGATTTCCTTCGATGTCAATGGCTGGAAAGGGGGGCATATGAGGCCGCCGCGGTGCAGGCTCATCGCGGAAAAAAAGATCGGAGAACTCAGGTTTTCTGGCGGCGCTCGGCGTCGTCAAGCCAGCCTCGACATTGAAGTGGTCGCGTGAGTTGAGGATAGCCAAGGGACGATCGCGTTCAAACAGGTGGACTCATTCAGCTGCCGCATCCAAATCAAGTATAATATTCTGAATGGAACTCACGGTACTTTTTAGCGAAGATCCCGCATTCGTCTTGAGGCGGGCTGACGAGTTTCTTTCGTCGAACGCAGTTGTGCACAATCTAGTCCTGTCAATTCTGCACGCCCGCGTCGCACACGCCGATCCCGGTCGATATTGGATCGCGCTTTACGGGGAGAAAACCGTCGTGGGTGTGGTCGTTCAGTCACCGCTGGAATACCCAGCTACGCTGACGCCTATGGAACCGCGAGTAGTGTCGGCCATGGTGGACGCGATTGCGGAAGCGGGCGTGACCCTGCCCGGCGTCAATGGGGACGCGGCAACAGCGGCCGGCTTCGCCGGGCAATGGAGTGAGCGATCTAAGTCGGCAGTTACACCCTTCCAGGGGATACGTCTCTACGAGCTCCTGGACGTGGGAGAAGCTCCCCGTATGGAAGGTCACCTGCGGCAGGCAGGCCCGGAAGACCGCAGTCTGATGATTCGCTGGACCCGTGCGTTTCAGGATGAAATTGGCGAATCTGCTGATGATACCGAAACTCGTGTAGACAGAGGGCTGGCCGCGGGACAGCTCTGGGTTTGGGATAAAAAACGAGAGACGATGTCTATGGCCGTTAGCCGGGAGCCGACACCAGGCGTGGTTCGTATCTCAGGGGTCTACACGCCACCTGAGAAGCGAAACCACGGCTACGCGGCAGCCTGCGTTCATGCTTTGTCTGTACACCTCCGGCGCTCTGGTTATCGATGTATTCTCTATACTGACCTGGGTAATCCCACATCGAATTCCATTTACCGACGGATTGGGTATAGGGCGATAGTAGAAGCTCTTCGTTATCGGTTTGACTGACCCAGCAAACCGGCGGCGCTTGATACTCACACGTCATATTGCCGTGTTGTCGGAAACTGGCCGCTGCCGGGTACCCGGAGCCTCCGAATACGTTCGTGTTGGCCGCGTTATTTATGACCGTCCAGTTTGCGATTCAGCTCGGAGTGAGCCTTTTTCCGGGACGGAAAGTTGCCATAGACCAATCGTTCCGAGCACCATCAAGTTGGGAAACAACAAGGGAGCGATAGGCGCGGCGCCGTAGATGAAGTTATCGAACATGTGAATCGACGGCCCGCGTAGATTGCTGCTGGCGTGCAGCAAGAAGCCCCGGGAAGACCCTCCGGAAGCTTGATATGAGGCATAACCAAGGCTCCTGTCCAAGCCGAAGTATCGGGGCGGTCGAGTCGAGCACGCTATTCCGCGTGAATCGTCGCGATCACAATTGCCCGGGAGCCCGCTCGTTGATAAACCTTGCCGGCAACGATCACCCGCTTTCCAGCGAACTCCATCAGCCGCTCGTTCTGGCTCTGTGCGGGCATGGCGTCGGAGATCGGCCAATAGATCGTGCCGCCGTCTGTCAGGATTACCAGAGGCGAGCCTGCTTTGGCGCAGGCCACCGCGCACTCCGGACTGATCGGCTTCTTCAAGTTCTTCGTACACGCACATGCAGAGTCCAGGACGTACCCTTTTATGTTCGCAGGTTGACCTCCGGTCTGGGCTAAGCCGCAAACCGGCCCCAAGAGAAGCGCCAACACAAATCCTGCCTGCAATTGCTTCATCAGATTGTCTCCTCTCAAAACAGCAGTTTCAATGCAAATTGGATTTGGCGCGGTGGAGCGGCCGTCTCGACCTGGCCAAATGTGGGCGAGCTGATATCGTCATTCGGCACGCCAAAGTTAACCCGGTTCAGCAAATTGAAGAACTCTCCGCGGAACTGTAGCGTGGCGGATTCGGCCAGCCGAAAGTTCTTTGAAACTCCAAAGTCCCATTCGGAGACACCGGCCGCCTGGACGATATTTCGCCCGGCATTGCCGAAGGTTCCCAGCTGGGTGTTTTGCTGGAACGCCTTGGTGTTAAACCACTCGCTTGCGGTCCTGGGCCCGTCGTTCGGATTACCCACCAGATTCGGGCGGTCGCCCACAAAGCCCGAGATCTCAGGAGACTGTCCCTGGAGTGACGGGTCGCTCGAGTCATAGACTGTGAAGGGAGTTCCGGTGGAGGCCGAAACGATTCCGTTCAACTCCCAGTTGCCGAGGGCGCTCTGATACCAGGCGTGCGAGTGTTTCCAGATAGGCAGTTGCCACTGATAGCTGAACACCAGGCGCTGCCGGGCATCGAAGAGCGAGCGTCCATATTCGGCCTCGAGGTCCGAAGGGTTCTGCGCGAGGTCATTTTCGCCGGCCACGAGTGTGGGTGCGGATCCCGTGATATTGAAGCTCGAGACGTCGTCGAGCGTTTTGGAATAGGTATAGGACAGGAGGAACGCCAGTCCATAGCCAAGGCGCTTACGCAGGGTGGTCTGAAGCGCGTTGTAATTCGAGTTGGTGATGCCGGAAATCAGGCCGATTGAGCCGTAATTGCACGTATCGGGGCTATCCGGCGTGCAGCCGGAATAGGGACGGTAAACGTTCACATCCTGCTGTTCCCCGCTGATGCAGGAAGCCCGGTCGCCGGCGGGGAGAGTCGAGCACAGAACCGCCGGATTGCTTTCGATGAAGCGCGGCAGCTTGGTGCCTTTGGTGCCAACATACCCGACATCCAACAGCCATCCCTGGCCGAAAGAATGCTCGACCGTGAAGTTCCAGTCTTGCGCATACGGCAGCCGCAGGTGGGGATCGAGAGTGAGCAGAGTCAGCCCTTGCGGCCCCCCCGCAAAACTGGGAGCGAAGGGATCGGACCCGGCCGGAAGTGGAGCGGCGAAGCTGGAAGGAAAAGACTCCTGGATTGTCTTGAACCAAGGCGGCGCGCTTTCCGGCGCCTGCAACGGTCCACCTTCGCCGTTGTAATACGGATCGTAGAAGATGCCGTAGGCGGCCCGCACCGCCCATTGCCCGTTTCCGGTAGGATCCCACGCGAAGCCGACGCGCGGAGCAAAGGCGCGGTATTCCCGCGCGATCAGGCCGGCGCCCACTCCGGGATCACCCGGATACAGCAGGCCCGGAGGCGCGCTCGGTATGATGCGTGACTGCGCGTTGGGCACAAACAGCGCGTCCTGGTTGCGGATTTCGCTGTAAGGCTGCGGCAGTTCGTACCGCAGCCCAAAGTTAAGCGTCAGGCGCGAAGAGGCCTTGTAACTGTCCTGTGCGTAGAGATTGAAGTTGCTGGCGCGCATGCCCCGCGGGAGCTCACCGCCGCCTTGGAGGAAAACCACCGGCTGCCCGATCAGGAAGTCCGCAAAGGCGTCACCCGTTATAGGGACTGGGGCAAAAACGAAGAAGCCGTTCGAGGCAATCCCCAATAGGGTATTGAGCTGGTCGCGTTGAAACTCTCCGCCAAACTTGAGTTCGTGCCTGCCCCGAATCCAGGCAAGCGATTCCGAGAGCGAGTAGGTATTCTGATAATCGTTCGCCGGCCCGGTAATGGGATTGCCGACGGAAGCGTAGCCGCCGACTTCGATGAACGGCGGGCCTAGCTGGCTCGGCAACGTGGGTGCGTACTGGAATCCAAGTGACGAAATCGGTGTGTGGTTCGTCGCTTCGCCAAACAGGAATTTGTTGCGGAGAAAGGAGAACCTGAACACATTGACGGCGTTCGGTGAGAACGAGTGAGTCTCCTCGAGGGCGGCGTTCTGGGCCCGAAAATCCTCCCCGACGGGGAACCCCGGCACATTCGCACCTGCGATGGAGAGCGGGTCCAGTTGCGAGCCGTTGTTGAAAAGGTAGTGAAAGGAGATGCTGTCGCGCGAGGAGAGATAGTGGTCGAGGCGGAGGCCGAATTGATCGGAGGTGTTCTGGAGTTCCTGCGTGGCGCCGAACGCATTAGGACCGTAGTTGGGCTCATTCGGCAGCGGATAGAATGAGAGTAAATTCTGTGAAATGGAACTGATCATGCCTGGCGGAAGTTGGTTGAAGGGAAGCGGCTGCGGCGGCGACGCGAACACGTTGACCAACTGCGTTCCGGTGGGATCGGTGCAGAATCCCTGAGGTGAATAGCTGCCGCACTCGGCGGAGAAGTCACCCTGCCGCTCGGCGGCTGTGGGCACCGTCGTTAGCTGCGTTTCGCCCTGTCGGTTGCGATATCCCTCATAGAAAAGGAACAGGAAGGTCTTATCGCGGCGAATCGGGGCGCCCAGCGTGCCGCCGAACTGGTTTTGCTTCAGGGGATCGACACTGGTTGAGAAGAAGTTGCGCGCATCCACAGCGTCGTTTCGAAGGAAGTCGTAGAGGTCACCGTGAATGTGATTCGATCCCGAACGCATCACGATGTTGGTGCTGGAGCCCGCGTTGTGCCCGAATTCGGCGGAAGCCGTGTTCGTCAAGATGCGGAACTCCGCGATGGCATCGGGGGGAGGCCGAAGAATGAATCCGGCATTGATGGTGTTGTAATTCTCGTCGCCGTCCACCAGGAACTCGTTGGACTCCGGCCGCATGCCGTTTACGGCATAGGACTGGCCGTTGCGCATGGATCCTCCGGCTAACTGTAATCCTTGAGTGAGGGGCGCAGTACCGGGCAATAACAGGCCGAGTTGCGAGAAGTTGCGGCCGTTGAGGGGCAAGTCCACGATTTCCTGGTCGTGCACCGTTTCTCCCAGGTCGTTGGTCGTGGCCAATAGCGACGCGTCCGCCGTCACCTCCACGGTCTGCTGCGGCAAGCCCACGTGGAGGTGTACCGCCAGCACCGCAACCTGATTGACGCTTAAACTAATCCCACCCTGCAGATATGTGCTAAAGCCTGCGGCGGCAACCTCGAGCGAATAATGCCCAACGGGCAGCAACACAAGCTGGAAATCGCCCGATTCATCACTCTTCACGCCGCGTGTAAACCCGGTCTCTGCTTGAGTCGCGGTGACCTTGGCAGCCGGCACCCTCGCCCCGCTCGGGTCTAAGACGGCGCCTCGAATGCTGGCCGTCGTCTCCTGAGCGTTCAAGGCTGCGGCAAACAACAGAATGCCCAGCGCGGACACACCAATCCCTCTGCCTCGTATACCCATATACGGCTGTTCCTCCTGTTTAGCGGCAGCCCTGAGACCAGACCCGACCCAAAACCCAACCCAAGACGCAAAAGAAGCAGTAAGAACCGGCCAGCCCTTCTAGTGGTACTGCTGGCAATTATCTGTGCGCCCAGATTCAGCGTCAATAACCGAACCTGAGAGATGGGCCGCCTATTTTCGAGGTGAATCACGCCAGAAACTACTTATGAGCCGCTCATAAGGAAGCGGCCTGACGCGAGCGCAGCGGCTCATGAAATAGAAACGCGGCGCGGATCTGCCGGCTTTCCGGCAGTCCTCAACTTGGCATTTCTCCCGTGGCCAGGCTGATGCTTTTCTGCGGAAGACTTTAACCTACATATTGCGTGGAATTTCGCAGACTCTGTGGTACGTTAGCATTCGGACTACAAGAACCCAAAAAGTGAAGCCGGAGATTGCCCTCCACCCTGGAGCTAATCAGGCAACTATGAAAACCACAAGATTCATTGGTGCGCTTGCATGGTTAACGTCAGTTGTGCTCTGTGTCCGCGGCGGGTGCGCGGACTGGCCGACTTTTGGCCACGACCCGCAGCGCTCCGGCTGGGCCGACCAAGAGGATTCCCTCAGCCTCAAAAACGTTTCCGGCCTGAAGCTGCTCTGGAAAACCCAGGTGAAGAACGAGGCGCGGTCTTTAGCGGCGCTCACGGCGCCGGTAGTCGCTGAAGGAATCACTACGCCGACCGGCATTCGCAACCTGGTTTACGTGGCGGGAAGCTCCGACAATATTAACGCCATCGATGCCAAGACGGGTGAGTTGGTCTGGAGCCAGACCTTTGAAACTCACGTACTGCCCAAGGACCAGGGTATGTGGCTGTGCCCGAACAATCTGAATGCCACGCCCACCATTGATAAGGCCCGTGGCTGGGTCTATGTCGTCGCCGCGGACGGCAAGTTCTATGGGCTGGACCTGGGCACCGGCCAGACGCGCTTCGGTCCCGTCCAGTTCGTGCCGCCTTACGCCAAGGATTGGAGCTTGAACCTTTCGAATGACATCGTCTACACGTCAATCTCCCAGGGTTGCGGCGGCGCACTTTCAGGGGTTTATTCCATCGACATTCGCCATCCCACAGAGCCGGCGATTCATGATTTACTGGTGGCTCAGCGCGGGGCCGGGATCTGGGGCCGAGGCGGAGTTGCTGTCGGCGGCGACGGACGAATCTACGCCTCCACGGGAGACGGCAATTTCGATCCTTCCGCGGGTGAATACGGCAGCACCATTTTCGCGGCCAGTGCCGGAGACCTTAAACTGACCGACTACTATTCACCCATCAACCATGAGCAAGTCACGCAGTACGATCTGGACATTGCCGCCTCCAGTCTCCTATGGCTGCCGTATCGCAGCCACCGGTTGGTGGCGGGGGGCGGCAAAGAAGGCGCCCTCTACTTGCTGGATGCTGATGCCTTGGGCTCGCAGGATCATCAAACGCCCCTTTACCGCCAGAAGTTCGCCAATGACCAGCTGGAATTTCAAATGATGGGCATCTGGGGCGAACTCTCAACCTGGCGGGATGAAGAGGGCCACACCTGGATTTATGTACCGATCTGGGGGCCGATCTCAAAGGAGGCTCCGCGGTTCCCTGTGACGCAGGGTCCGAATCCCCACGGCAGTATCTTGGCCTTTAAACTGGAAACAAGCCCCACGACCAACCTGCCGACACTCGCCCCGGCCTGGGTTTCCGCGGATTTTGACGTTCCCGAGCCGGTCGCCATCGCGAGCGGCGTGGTCTTCGCCCTTTCCACCGGCGAGAACACGGCGCAGGTCTCGGGGCCCGGCGTTTGGAATCAACCCGGGCACACTATTCTCACGGACCAACAGCGCGCCCTGAATACTCACCGCGCGGTGCTGTATGCGCTCGACGCCAAAACCGGCCGCGTCCTGTACCAAAGCGGCGACGCCATCGCCACTTGGGTTCACTTCAGCGGGTTGGCCATTGCCGGAGGCCGGGTCTATGCCGTTGACCACGATTCAAACTTATATTGCTTCGGCCTGACGGAACATTAGAGCGCGCAGGCGTTCTTTCGCCAAGACTTCGTCAAACTCCTGAGGCATCTTGCGCGAGCCTGTAGCGCAGAGGTGGGCGTACTTATCATGGGAGGCACCGTCGGATGGCGTCGGGCGTGTGTAGGGCCGAACAGCGTTCGGCCGGTGGTAGGGCCGAGGTGCCTTCGGCCCGGGCCGGACGCTGTTCGGCCCTACGGTTACGATTCATCCTCGCGGTTCCACGGTGCGTCGTCTTTGGCATTGAGACCGGCCTCGGGATTTTCGCGATCCAACTTCCAGCGCAGCGGGTTCGAGAGAATGTAATCGCGGATGTTCAACAATTCCTTCTCATCGCGGATGATGCGCTCGAAGTAATCCTCCTGCCACACAACAGCGTATGGATCGTTCCAAAGTTTTCGAAGTCGGCTGGTGACGGCGGACTTGAAACCTGATGCCCAGGACGCCAGTGAGCGCGGACGCATTGGTGGGATGGGATTGGCGGGGCCGATGGGTGATTCGGCCGCGCCATTATTGCAGGGCCGAACAGCGTTCGGCCCCGGCCCAACGCCGTTGGGCCCTACATTGGGCCGAAGGCTCTTCGGCCCTACGTTAGTCGCGGTCGCGATTATAGGCCTAATCTCAGGCTGAAATGCAACACGGCTGGCTGGCGCAGGCTCCAAGCTACGGAATCTGCGCCGGACGGGGTGCCATCGGGGTGGTTACTCAAGCGCAGTCTCTGGTATTGACCCACCAGGGAAACCGAAGCAATGCACGAAATACAAAAATCGGGGGAACGAAGCCAAGAAGTGGTTGAAAACAAAGGATGTCACATGTTACGGTGTGCAGAAACGAAACGGCCCCGTGCTCTTTCGGTCACTGTGGCCAAAGCTCTTAGGGGCAGCTCGTGTGGGTGCCCTGTTATGCACCATGGATGAAGCGAGGGCTAGGGCACCCACAAGGGGTGCCGATACAATCGACGACGAGTCTAAGCGAAAGGATACATTCGGTCATGAAAATATGGTCCGGTAGTCAGAGCCCGCGTGTGACGGCGTGCGTAATATGCACCCTGTTGATGACGACCATGGCAAGCGGGCAATCGGGCGGCGCGACCCAACTCACACTGGGTGAAAACCACCGGTACCTTGTCGACCAGAACCATGTCCCCTACCTGTTGCAGGGCGATGCGGGGTGGTCTTTGATCGTTGTGCCGAGCGACCAGGAAGTGGAGCAGTACCTCAAGAACCGCAGAGACAAGGGATTCAACGCCGTGCTGGTGGAGCTTATTGAGCACCGCTTCAGCAAGAAGCCTCCGTTGAATGCTGCGGGTGACCCGCCGTTCACGACGCCGGGAGATTTCTCTACGCCAAACGAGAAGTACTTCGCCCACGCCGACTGGGTTATCCGCAAGGCTGGCGAGTTTGGTATCCAGGTGCTCCTGACTCCAATCTACCTGGGCTATGTCGGCACGGCCGAGGGTTGGATTGAGGAGTTAAAGAAGCTCGAGCCTGAGAAGTGCCTCGAGTATGGCCAGTATCTAGGAAAGCGGTATAAGGACTTTAATAATATCATTTGGGTGATGGGCGGCGACCGCAATCCTAAGGACGTGATCGAGAAGGTCGATTTGATCGCTCTGGGAATCCGGGAGTTCGACAAGCGCCATTTATTCACTGCCCATGGCAATTCGGAGCCTTCCACACCCGAGCAGTTCGGAGGCGGCGGGTGGCTGGACATCAATTCCTCCTATTCGTGTGAGACCGTTCACGAGAGGCTTTTCAGGGATTACAACCACCAGCCCGTCTTGCCAACTTTCCTCATCGAATCGTGTTATGAAGGGGAGCACAACTCCTCCGAGGTGCAGATCCGCCGCCAGGCATATTGGGCGGTTCTCTGTGGCGGTTTCGGTCACGTGTTTGGCAACAATCCCATCTGGCACTTCGAGGGCCCGAGTCTTTATCCGTTCGAGGGAACCTGGCAGACGGCGATGGATCTTCCCGGCTCGCAGAGCATGATGCGCTGGGGGAAACTCTTCCGCTCGCGGCACTGGTTTGACTTGATTCCGGATCAAAAGCACGAGGTCGTCGTGGCAGGCGTAGGCGAGTTTCTAGGTGACGACTATCTGGCGGCAGGCCGCACGCCGGACGGCAGCACGGTAATTGCTTACCTGCCGACCAAACGGACGATCAAGGTAGACATGAGCAAGGTCTCAGGCGCCCAGGCTGTCGCTTGGTGGTTTGACCCCTCAAGCGGCCGGGTGACCGAGGTGGGCGCCTTTCCAACCACTGGTATAATTGAGTTTGCTCCACCGGCGGAAGGCGATTGGGTTCTGGTACTCGACAATGCGTCACAAAAACTCCCACCTCCCGGGCAGGGAAGCTGAGGCCGGAGGCGCGACGGGAAGAAGCCCCTCACCCGGCTTGCAACTCGGGCCACCCTCCCCGATTTCTGGGGTCCGATGGTCCGATTCGAATCGGACCAGAAATCGGACTCCCCAGGGAAGAGGGCTACTGACGAGGTTTATTCGGAGAGCCGATGACGAGCATGGGCCGGACGTTGAGCGCATGATAGGCAGGGATTGTGCCGGAATGACAATCCGACAACTTACAGAGGCTAGTAATATGAGCTTAATGCTTCCGCGCCGTTTACCCTCGCCGGCCGCTTTGAAACGGACCAGGGTTTTAGGCATCTAATGCGTTATCCGTGTATTGACGGGGCTTTTGTAACAATGAATGCCGGTATACAAGCAGCGCCTTTCGGGACTATGGCCGAACGCTACGAAACGCTACTGCGGGTTTCGCAGACCCTGATTTCGCGCCACTGCTCTGAGGGGCTGTTTGATATTCTCGCCCGCGAATTGCGCGCGGTCGTGAGCTTCGATTTCTTGGGTGGCGGTATATACGATGAAAAGCTCCACGAAGTACACCTGAAGTGTTTCGACCCGTCGGGGAAACGTCTGACAGTTCCCAAGCTCGTGCCCGAAGAGACCTTCACCTGGTGGGTTTATCAACATCAGCAGCCCTTGATTATTCCCAACCTGAATGAAGATAACCGCTTTCCGCGGGCGGCGGACGTGCTGAAGTCTCACGGCATTCGTTCGCTATGCTCACTTCCATTGACGACCAGACACCGGCATCTTGGGAGTCTGGGGATCGGTAGCAAAGACGTGGACGCCTACGGGAGCGAGGAGGTCAGCTTCCTTTCGCTCGTTGCCAACCAGGTGGGGCTGGCCCTGGACGCCGCGCTCAGCTTCGAGGCGTCGGAGCGAGCGCAACAAGAATTGCAGCGGAAGCACGCCGAACTTCAGGCCGAGCGGGACCGCCTTCAGTTGCTCCTCGAGGTCACCAATCAGGTAGTCTCCAATCTGGATCTCCGCGACCTTCTGCGCGCCGTGTCGGCAAGTGTTCGACGAATGATGCAGTGTGATGGCGTCGGAGTGGCGCTCGCGAATTGCGATGGTCACCACCTGAGGATCCACGCCCTGGACTTTCCTGAAAATAAGGGAATGCTCCAGGAAGAACGCGAGATTCCAATCGGAGAATCGCATCTGGGTACTGCGTTCCAGACGGGGCAACCTGTGGTGTTGAACCGGATTGACTTGTCCGAAGCCCCTCCCGAAAAATTAGCCTTTGCCGCAGCCGAGGGTATCAGATCCTCCTGCGCCATACCGCTAGTCAGCCGCAATCGCACGGTTGGCGTTCTGGCGCTCGCGCGACGGGGGGAGATGCCTTTCAGTCAGGAAGAAGTTCACTTCTTGACACAGATGGCCGGCCAAATCGCTATTGCGGTGGAGAATGCATGTGCCTATCGCCAGATCGCCGATCTGAGAGACAAGCTGGCACAAGAGAAACTCTACCTGGAAGATGAAATTCGAACCGAATTGAATTTTGAGCAGATCGTGGGCAATAGCCCGTCCCTCCGTCGGACGCTCCATCAGGTAGGTACCGTCGCACCGACGGAGTCCACAGTGCTCGTATACGGCGAGACCGGCACCGGCAAAGAGTTGGTGGCGCGCGCAATTCATGAGGGGAGCCCGCGCCGCGCCGGGGCGTTTGTCAAACTAAATTGCGCCGCCATTCCGACAGGCCTCTTGGAGAGCGAACTCTTTGGGCATGAGAAGGGCGCCTTTACGGGCGCAGTCGCGCAGCGTATCGGCCGTTTCGAACTAGCCAACGGGGGAACCATTTTCCTGGACGAGGTCGGGGAAATCCCTCTGGAATTGCAGCCCAAGCTTTTGCGGGTGCTACAAGAGCGGGAGTTTGAGCGGCTGGGAAATAGTCGCACCTTCCGGACCAACGCGCGGCTGATTGCGGCCACCAACCGGGACCTGGCCGCCATGGTCGAGGAGGGGAAATTCCGCACTGACCTTTTCTACCGCCTGAATGTTTTTCCCCTACACGTGCCTCCGCTGAGGGAACGCTCGGAAGATATCCCGGTGCTGGTTCGGCATTTCGCGCAGGAATTTTCTCGGCGCATGAACAGACAGATCGATACGATTCCCTCCGCGACCCTGCAGTCGCTTACCCGGTATCACTGGCCCGGTAACATCCGGGAACTTCAGAATGTAATCGAGCGGGCGGTGATCCTGTCGCCCGGGCCGGTGCTGAGGGTTTCTCTCTCCGAATTGAAGCAGTCTACGGCGAACGCTAAAGTTAGTCCCAGCAGGTCCGATACGCTTGAGGAAGCCGAGCGCAAGCACGTTCTCGGTGTGCTGGAAGAAACCAATTGGGTACTGGCCGGACCCAACGGCGCCGCCGCCCGTCTCGGGATGAAGCGATCCACGCTTCAATACCGAATGGGCAAGCTCGGGATCTTCCGAAATCCCCGGCCAGTAACTAGAGCTTTTGCTCCTTAGCCTCCTCCCGCAGTGATTCGCGCCTTAAGTCGAGGCGATTCGATGGCGTGCTGCGAACCCCGGTAACGCGCTGGCGACCTTCTTAAGCCCCAAAGGGGCGGTCTAACAAAGCCCAGGGCAACGGCCTGGGTGGGAGAAATCTAGGCTTAGATTGCTAGCCCTTAAGGGGCGTGACAAGCCGCTCGAGGCGAAGGCGCCGTTCCGCAGGGGTCGACGGCTGACGCCTGGTTATTGCGCCCTTGCAGGGCTTGCTCCAGAGTAGGATAGGGTCTCGTCCGAAACCCAGGCCGTTGGCCCGGGCTTTGTTAGCTCGCCCCTTTGGGGCTGGGGTTTTGATAATCCCGGGCCGACGCCTTCTGAGTGCCAATCTTTCAGCAGACTGCCAAGTTTCCGGCATGCCCTCGTTCGGCACTGACAAGCCTCCTCCTTTTCTCCTGTTCCTATGTCTAGTCGAGTCCACAAGTTGCGGATATCCAAGGGCTGAGCGGCTTTGGTTGCGGAGGTGCACTTTGTATCGCCGTTCGCGAGGGCTCGATGCTGAAAATCACGGTTACAGAGATCGGTAAAGAGCAACGGCTCATCGTTGAGGGTAGATTGGCGGAGCCTTGCGTGTCAGAACTCGAATCGGCCTGGAATCGAGCCCGGCGAGCAGGCGGGAGCCGCCCGGTTGTGGTCGATCTCAGAGGAGTCACCTCCATCGACCTGAAGGGGGAGGCGGCCCTCGAGACAATGATCGCCGAGGGGGCGCACTTGGCAGCTAAGGGCCTCTACTGCGAATACGTGGTGGAGCAACTGATCAATCGAGCGCGGAAAAACAGTGCCCACCGGCACCGCCACGGTGGAGCCGGTGCGGAGGATTCGAGTTAATCCAAGAAGCTGGGTTAGCGGGCGGGACGCCCGCGCTCTGAGGATCGAGGCGGGCCCAGACTTACAGACCCGAGAGAGGCAGAGAGATGAAACCTAATCCCGTTTTGAAATTGAAACACGTGGGCTGGGCAGTAGCGGGCGTACTGGTGGCGACCGTGTTCGGAGCCATCATTCACGTGGGGGCAAAGTCCACACCGCAGGCGCCTTCCCGCCCGACGGTTGAAGTCGCCCCGGTGGAGCAGAAGGATGTTCCCATTTACGGAGAATGGATCGGGACACTCGCCGGGCAGGTCAACGCCGACATCAAGGCGCAGGTCGCAGGATATCTGCTCCGGCGAGACTATCAGGAAGGATCTTACGTGCAGAAAGGCCAGTTGCTCTTTGAGATCGATCCCCGTCCTTTCCAGGCGGCGCTCGATCAGGCCAAGGGCCAGTTGGCGCAGGCAGAGGCGCAACTCGTTCAAGCAGAAGCGCAGCTCGCTACGGCGGAGGCCAACCAGCACAAGAGCGAACTGGACGTAGACAAATACACTCCGCTGGCCAAGGCCGAAGCCGTCAGCCAGCAAGACCTGGATAACGCCGTACAGACGAACCTCGCCAACAAGGCTCAGGTGCAGGCCGCGAAGGCGGCCATTACCGCTGCAAAGGCTCAGATTCAGGCCGGCCAGGCCGCCCTCGAGACCGCCAACATCAATCTGGGCTTCACCCGGGTGGCCTCACCGATTAACGGCATCGCGGGCATTTCTCAGGCCCAAGTGGGTGACCTTGTCAGCGCCAGCAGCGGTGCGCTGACCACGGTGTCGACGCTCGACCCCATTCGCGACTACTTCACTGTCAGCGAGCAGACCTATCTCGAGTTGCACGCGACAGCCATGAGCAAGATCAGGCGCCCCACGACTGATTTCACCATCAGCCCCCAGGAATTTCTCAAGCTACAGCAGCAGCTTTCAAGTTCCGATCCGAGGCGCTGGAAACTACAGCTTATTCTCGCTGACGGAACCACGTATCCCTACGAAGGTGACTTCTACTTCGCCGACCGCTCAATAGATCAGAACACCGGGTCCATCCAACTGGCGGCGCTCTTTCCGAACCCAGGAAACGTCCTTCGTCCCGGACAGTATGGAAAAGTCCGCGCCGTGGTCAGCGAGCGCAAAGGCGCCCTGATGGTCCCTCAACCCGCAGTGACCGAGATGCAAGGAAGCTACGAGGTTGCCGTGGTGGGACCCGACGACCGCGTGGCCATCCGCCCTGTCAAAGTCGGAGAGCGTGTGGGCACGAGGTGGGTGATCGAGGAGGGGTTGAAGCCCGGTGAGCATGTCGTTGTCGAAGGCCAGCAGATGCTCCGGCCAGGCCTGACGGTGCAAACCAAGCCGTTTAAAAACAGTGACAAGTGACGAGTGGTCAGTTGTCCGTCGTCCTTGGTCCGTAGTCTGTGGTTAGTGGTCAGTTGCAAGGGACCACGGGTTACGGACGGCTGACTACGGACAACGGACTACGGACTACGGACTACGGACGAAGTATCAGGAGGTTCCCATGTCTAAGTTTTTCATTCGACGCCCTATTGTGGCGGTGGTCATCGCGATCCTTACGGTCATCGTGGGCGCGGTCACCATTGCCACCTTGCCGGTGGCGCAGTTTCCTAACATCGCTCCACCTGAGGTCAGGTTACAGGCCAACTATGTGGGGGCCGACGCGGAGACCCTGGAGCAGGCGGTGGCCACGCCCATCGAGGAACAACTGAACGGCGTGGACAACATGGAGTACATGTACTCCATAAACGCCACGGGCAACTCGCAAACCACCCTGTTCGCGGATTTTGATAACAAAACTGATCCGAACATGGACCTGATCTTAATGCAATCGCGCGAGCAGCTAGCCTCCGCGCAACTACCGCCGGAGGTGAACAACTACGGGGTCCTCATCAAAAAGTCGACGACCGCTCCGCTGATGTTGGTCGCTCTATACTCGCCCCACGGCACTCGCGATGCCACGTTTCTGGCCAACTATGCCTATATCAATCTCAATGACCCCGTCGCCCGCTCGTACGGGGTGGGGCAGACGCAGGTCTTTGGCGCCGGGCAGTATGCCATGCGGCTCTGGGTAAAGCCCGATCAATTGGCGAAGCTGGGTATCACCGTTTCTGACATTGCGAACGCCATTCAGGCGCAGAACACCGTGAACCCGGCGGGTCAGGTGGGAGGCGAGCCCGCTCCGGGGAGCCAGCAATTCACCTATGCCGTCCGGGCGCAAGGCCGCCTAACCTCGCCGGAACAGTTTGGAAACATCGTCGTCCGCGAGGCTCCGAATGGCGGGACAGTTCGAGTGAGGGACGTGGCGAACGTTGAACTCGGTGCCCAATATTACAACCTCGTCAGCCGCTTGAATGGCAATCCCACGGCCGTTATCGCTGTTTACCAGTTGCCCGGCTCAAATGCAGTACAAACGGCGGAAGGTGTCCGGAAGCTCATGTCCCAGATGAAGCAGCGCTTTCCTGTCGACATCGACTACGCTATATCGCTCGACCAGACGCAGCCGGTGACGGAAGGCATCAAAGAAATCCTTGAGACCCTGGTGATCGCGCTCGTGTTGGTGATCCTGGTAGTCTACCTCTTCCTGCAAGACTGGCGCGCTACCTTGATCCCCATGCTGGCTGTACCCGTCTCGCTGGTGGGCACCTTTGTACTCTTCCCGGTCTTCGGATTTTCGATCAACACCCTTTCCATGTTCGGGCTTGTGCTGGCCATCGGACTGGTGGTGGACGACGCCATCGTTGTGGTGGAAGGCGTGCAACGCTACATTGAGGAGGGTCTAGCTCCTCAGGATGCGGCTCGAAAAGCCATGGAGGAGCTCTCTGGTCCCGTGGTTGGCATCGCGCTGGTGCTTTCCGCGGTCTTTGTGCCAACCATCTTCATCCCGGGCATCACGGGCAGGCTGTATCAGCAATTCGCGATGACCATAGCCATCTCCGTGGTGCTGTCGGCCTTCAATGCGCTCACGCTCAGTCCCGCCTTGGCGGGTTTATTGTTGCGTCCTAAGCTTGCCCCGAACGCACGGGAGCGGCGTGGGCCCCTCGCGAGGTTCTTTGGCGCATTCAATGACTACTTGGAACGTTCCACCAATAGCTTTGTGCGCCTGTCCGGCGACATGATTCGGAAGGGCGCGCTGGTGCTGCTGCTGCTTGCTGCGTGCGGCGCGGCCGGATTGTTGTTTAGCAGCCGGCTGCCCTCCAGCTTCCTTCCCGACGAAGACCAAGGCTACGTTTTCGTCAACATGCAACTTCCCAGTGCAGCCTCGCTCGAGCGCACGAATGCAGCCGCCGGAGACGTGGAGAAGATTCTCGCGAGCACGCCGGGCGTCAAGTACACGACCAGCGTGGTTGGCTTCAGCCTGCTCAGTTTCGTCCAGACCAGTTACAACGCCTTCTTCTTTGTGACGCTGAAACCCTGGGGGGAACGCCACAGCCGGGCGGAACAATATCAGGAAATCCGGGCGCGTTTGAATCAGCAACTTGCGCGGCTCCCGCAAGGGACAGCCTTCAGTTTCTCGCCACCGGCGATACCGGGTGTCGGGACTTCCGGTGGCTTCACATTTGTGCTCGAGGACCGTGCCGGCAGGGACGTCCAGTTTCTGGCGGACAATCTGGCCAAATTCCTGGCCGCGGCTCGCAAGCGCCCGGAAATCGGGTTCGTCGCGACCACGTTTCTGCCCAGCGTGCCGCAACAGTTCATGAACGTGGACAGGGATAAGGTCCTGAAGCAGGGCGTGGCCATCAACGACGTTTACCAAACCATTCAGGCGTACATGGGCGGGTTGTTTATCAATTACTTCAACAATTTCGGCCGCACCTGGCAAGTGTATGTGGAGGCCGAAGCGCCCTACCGCGCGAACACGGGAAACCTCGCGCAATTCTATGTGCGCAACAACCAGGGTGAGATGGTGCCTCTTTCGGCGCTCGCCCACTTCGAGACCCGCTCCGGCCCTGAGTTCACCATGCGTTACAACGAGTATCAGTGCGCGGAGATTATCGGCAGCGCCGCGCCGGGTTACAGCGCCGACCAGGCAACGGCGGCGCTGGAGGACGCTTTCAAGCAGACCATGCCGCGTGAAATGGGCTTCGACTACATGGGTATGTCCTATCAGGAGCAGCAGGCGAGGAAAGGGCTCCCCTCCTCGGCCATCTTCGGCTTCTCCCTGCTTTTCGTTTTTCTGATTCTGGCGGCGCTGTACGAGAGCTGGACGCTGCCCTTCAGCGTGCTCCTGAGCACGCCCGTGGCGGTGTTCGGAGCGCTCGCCGCGCTCTGGCTGCGCCGCGCTGTGCTGGGCCTGTTCCTGCCTCCCTACATGGTTCAGATCGAGAGCGACGTCTACACGCAAATCGGCCTGGTGATGCTGACCGGCCTTGCTGCCAAGAACTCGATCTTGATCGTCGCGTTTGCCAAGGAATACTACGAGCAAGGTAAGCCCCTGGTGGATGCGGCGCTGGAGGGAGCGAGGATCCGCCTCCGGCCCCTGCTGATGACCTCGTTCGCGTTCATTCTGGGTTGTGTGCCGCTTTGGACGGCCTCCGGTGCCGGCTCCGTGGCTCGCCAGATCATGGGGACGACGGTGATTGGAGGCATGGTGGCGGAGACCTTCATCGGCAGATTCTTTGTTCCAGGGATCTTTGTTCTGGTGGAGAAATGGTCGGCCTCAGCCAGGCAGCGGCTGGTGACGGCGGCTCCCAATCAATCCTTGCCGGCGGAGGGAGAGTCAAATGCGTAACTTCTCTTTGATCCTCGTTTTAGGCGCGGCGACCCTGATGTCTGCCTGCGCAGTCGGGCCGAACTACCATCGGCCCGACGTGCAAGTCCCTGACTCGTTCCGCGCGCCCGGCGAATCCCCACAGGCGGAATCGCAAGCCGCATCATTCGCCGATCTGCCCTGGTGGCAAGTGTTCCACGACCCGCAACTGCAAGGGCTGATCCGCACCGCGCTGAAACAGAACTACGACCTGCAACTGGCCACGGAGCGCATTAGCGCGGCCCGTGCGCAGGTCGGCATTACCCGATCCAACCAGTTTCCACAGGTTTCGGCAGACCCGAATTTCAGCGGTGGAAAAACCGATCAAGGTATCAAATCCAACATCTTTGCACTGGCTGCGGACGTGACCTTCCAGTTGGATTTCTTCGGCCGTTATCGACGCGCCACCGAGGCCGCCAGGGCCCAGTTCTTTGCTACAGAAGACGCGCAGCAAACCACCATCTTGACTCTGGTGAGCGATGTCGCTAGCGACTATTTCCTGCTTCTCGACCTCGACCTGCAACTCCAGATCACGGAACAAACCGTCCAGAGCCAGCAAAACTCTGTCAAGCTGACTGAAATGCGCCTTCAACACGGTGTAGGGACCAGGCTGGACGTGCTTCAGGCCCGGCAAGTGCTCGATACCGCCAATGCGCAGATCCCGGATCTGGAGCGGCAAATCGGCCAGACCGAGGATGCCATCAGCATCCTTTTGGGAAACTATCCACAAGCCGTGCCTCGAGGGAAGACGCTGGGAACCGAGACCCCGGAGGGCTGGGTGTGGAGTGAAGTTCTCCCGCCGCAGTTGCCTTCGGGGCTGCCGTCGGAACTGCTGGAGCGCAGGCCGGACGTCCGCGAGTCCGAGCATAGCCTCATGGCGGCCAACGCGGATATTGGCGTGGCCAAGGCGATGTTCTTTCCCCAGGTTTCTCTGACCGGCTCGCCCGGCGGAGCGTGGGGACACAGCGTGTTCTTTGGCAGCAATATTCCGGCGCCCGAGGGCATCTACAGCTACGGGGCCAGCTTGGCACAGCCGATTTTCGAGGGTGGCTACCTGCGGAACAATCTGCGATACGCCAAATCCCAGGAAAGGCAGGCCCTGATCAGCTATAGGCAGACCATCCAACACGCGTTCGGCGATGTTTCCGACGCCTTGATTGGGTATCAAAAATACCACGGAGTCCGCGACCGCCAGGAGCAGACCGTGAAGGACCTGCAAGAAACCGTCAGTGTCTCCCTCATGCGTTACCGGGGCGGCACGGCGACTTATCTCGAGGTCCTGGACAGCCAGCGCTCATTGTTCAATGCGGAACTCACGCTGGCGCAGGCGCGCAACAGCGAGTACCAGAGCCTGGTGCAGCTCTATAAGGCGCTGGGCGGCGGGTGGAAGTAACCTTCTGATCGCGCAAAGCAACAATCCGTACTGTGGGAAACCGCTCAGGTCTGCGTGGCGTTCTGAGGCAAGTAGCGCGGACCAGATCGCCGGGTCCGCGGCCTTTCCCGCTTGACGATCTGTCGCGCATGACGCCGGCGGACCTTGTAGATTCCAAATTAATAATATACATTCAAATGATTTAGGAGCCTACTTTGCGACCTGCTGTGGGCACACGGCGGAGACATCTCGTAGCCGCAATGGCTCTTTCGGCGGCCATTCTTCTGGGTTTGGGATTGCCTGCCAAGCCGCAACAGGCTGGGGAGGCGGCGGCCCACGCACCCGTCACCGTAAATCCGGCTCAGATCAAAGAAGGCGCTTCCCTGTTCCGGGCCAACTGCTCGCCTTGCCACGGGCTGAGCGCCCAGGGAGGCGGAAGAGGCCCGGACCTGACCTCCGGGCGATGGGCACACGGATCGACGGACGCCGAGATTTTCCGGACGATCACGCAAGGAGTGCCCGGCACCGAGATGCCCGCCAACGCCTTCGAGGATTCTGAGACGCGGGCCATTATCACCTACCTGCGGTCGCTGCGTCCCGCAAGACAGGCGGGCGCCAGCGGAGACCGCGCCAGGGGCCAGCAGATCTTCTTCGGCAAGGGCGCTTGCTCCGCTTGTCATATGGTGAGCGGAAAGGGCGGCGGATTGGGGCCGGACCTGACGCGAGTGGGCGCAGCGCGCTCTGCGTCTTACCTGATTGATTCCATCCGTGAGCCGAGCAAGGAGTTGAGCGACGGGATGGTCGATCCTAACAATCATTATGTAAACGCGCTCGTCTACGACACGGTTACGGTGGTCACCCGCGAAGGCCAGCAAATTACGGGCGTCGCCAAGAACGAAGATACTTTCTCGATTCAATTGCTCGACACCAGCCAGCAGCTTCATCGGCTGCGCAAGAAAGACCTCAAATCGGTGACCCACGAGCACAAGTCGCTGATGCCTGCGTACACCAAGGATCTGCTGAGCGATACGGAATTGCGCGATCTGGTGACCTACCTCGAACGTCTGCGAGGGAATCAATGAAGGACAAGTGCCGCCATCAACCGCAGCATCTGTGCGACGGCCACTCTGCCGCTTGGCCCAGAGCATTCCGCCAATGGGGCTGGGTATCGCTCGCGTGTATGTCTCTCTTTTGCGTTCCCTTGACTGGACGAGGCCAGGGGAATTCTCCGGCAGGAGTGACGTACGAACGCATCCTAAATGCCGCGCATGAGGCGGAGAGTTGGCTCACCTATTCGGGCCGCTACTCGGGCTGGCGCTACAGCACCCTCGATCGAATCAACACCGGCAACGTCGCCCACCTGCGTCTGGAGTGGGCGTTTCAAACGGCCGATCTCGGGCAGTTTGAGGCCACTCCTCTGGTGGTCGACGGTGTCCTTTACGGCACGGGGCAAAACAATCGCGCCTTTGCGTTGGACGCCCGCACGGGGCGCGCGATCTGGCGCTATCAGCGGAACCTGCCGGAAAAGCTCCAGGCGTGTTGTGGAATGGTGAATCGCGGCTTCGCCATGCTGGGCAACCGGCTATTCATGGCCACGCTCGACGCTCACGTGGTAGCACTCGACGCGAAGACGGGAAACGTGCTCTGGGACACGGTCGCGGCCGACTATCACAAAGCCTACACCTTCACCGTCGCGCCGCTGGTGGTGAAGGATAAGGTGATTGTGGGCATCTCGGGAGGTGAATACGGGGTTCGCGGTTTCATTGATGCGTATGACGCCGAGAGCGGCCATCGCGTGTGGCGGTTTGACACGGTACCAGGTCCGGGCGAGCCGGGCCACGAAACCTGGGCGGTCGACTCCTGGAAGACCGGCGGCGCACCCGCATGGATTACCGGTTCCTACGATCCCGAACTAGGTCTCATTTACTGGCCTACTGGCAACCCTTCGCCCAGCGACTACGGAGGCGAGCGAGGTGGGGACAATCTTTATAGCAATTGCATGCTGGCGCTTGACCCTGACACTGGAAAGCTGAAGTGGTATTTCCAGTTCACGCCCCACGACCTGCACGATTACGACGCCACGCAGATTCCGCTGCTCATCGACGCCGACTGGGAAGGACGGCCGCGTAAG
>Ga0181532_10001119_pt1 | contig 26417 bp, 21 predicted proteins | sample PEATcosm2014_Bin_33_FD_119768 | JGI IMG/M metagenome (GOLD analysis project Ga0181532, IMG submission 119768) | Peatland microbial communities from MTU Mesocosm Facility, Houghton, MI, USA - PEATcosm2014_Bin11_30_metaG | ecosystem: Environmental > Terrestrial > Soil > Wetlands > Peat | place... | reverse complement strand
TGTGGCGGGCCTTCGCACGCTGGATCCGACATCGTCCATGGCGGCGGCAATCGAGCAGGCAGGCAGGCAGGTTGAAGGCTGCAATAAAGACGTGCAGGGATAAGGCTTAACTATCAATCCTCTTCCCGGGATTGGCGACTCATCTCCCTATGGTGATCCAAACCCGCCTTTCAGCTTTCGGCCCATAGCTGTCATTCGGACCGATCGTGAGCAAAGCCTCCGCGCCTCAATCCGTCCGCAATAGCCCCTAGCAAAACGTTAACCAAAACGCGACAAAGTCGCTCCTGTTCGACAACCCGGGGAAAATACATGGCGTCGCGCACGGAACGATCGGCTTTGGCCAATTGGTGGTGGACGATCGACCGCCTGATGCTCGCGGCCGTCGCGACGCTGATCGTTCTCGGTCTCGTCCTCACCATGGCGGGAAGCCCGCCGGTCGCGGAGCGGCTCGGGCTGCCGACCTTCCATTTCGTCGACCGGCAGGCCGCCGCCCTGATCCCGACCATCGCGGTGCTGCTTTTGACCTCCTTCCTGTCGCCGCGGCAGGTGCGCCGCTTCGCGCTCGTCCTCTTCATCGTCTCTATGGCGCTGATCATCGCGGCGCTTCTCTTCGGTCACGAGGTGAAAGGCTCGCGGCGCTGGATTTTCGGCATCCAGCCGTCGGAATTCCTGAAGCCCGCCTTCGTCATTCTCGCCGCCTGGGCCTTCTCGGAGGGCGGCAAAAGAAAGGACGTGCCGGGCAACCTCCTGGCTCTCCTGCTGCTGCCATTGACGGTCGTGCCGCTGATCCTGCAGCCGGATTTCGGTCAGACGCTGCTGATTTCGGTGGTCTGGGCGGCGCTTTTCTTCATGGCCGGCCTGCACTGGTTCTGGGTCGTCGGCATTGGCGGGGCCGGATTCGGCGGCGTTGTGCTCGCCTATAAATTCGTGCCGCATGTGCGCGCGCGCATGATCAAATTTCTGGATCCCGGCGCGGGCGGCGGCATCGTCGACACCTTCCAGGTCGACACCGCGCTCGGCAGCTTCCTCTCCGGCGGATGGTTCGGCAAGGGACCCGGCGAAGGCACGGTGAAACGCATCCTGCCCGACGCCCACACCGATTTCATCTTCGCGGTGACGGGCGAGGAATTCGGCATCGCCGCCTGTCTCTTCGTCGCCGCGCTGTTCTTCTTCGTCGTCATGCGCGGCCTCGTCATGGCCTCGCGCAACGACGATCCCTTCTGCCGCTTCGCCGCCGCCGGCCTCGTCATGATGTTCGGCATCCAGAGCGCCATCAACATGGCGGTCAATCTGCATCTGATGCCGGCGAAGGGCATGACCTTGCCTTTCATCTCCTATGGCGGCTCCTCGCTCGTCTCGCTGGCGATCGGCATCGGCTTTCTGATCGCGGTGACGCGCAAGCGTCCCGGATCGCGCATGTTCGCCGCCGCCGGGACGCCGCGCGAGCGCCACGCATGAGTTCGCAGCGTCCGATCTTGCTGGCGGCCGGCGGCACCGGCGGCCATCTTTTCCCGGCCGAGGCTTTAAGTAATGCTTTCGCCGCGCGGGGCTATGCGATCGAACTCTTCACCGACGCGCGGGCCGAACAATATGGCGGGGCCTTTCCGGCCCGCGCCATCCATATCGTGCCGTCCGCCTCGCCGCGCGGCGCAGGCCTCGTCTCGCGGGCCAGCGCCGCCCTTGCGCTGGCGCGGGGAACGCTCGCCGCGCGCCGCCTCATCAAGCAAATCCGCCCCCTCGCCCTCGTCGGCTTCGGCGGCTATCCGAGCGTGCCGCCCGTGCTGGCGGCGACGCATCTTGGCGTGCCGACCGTGATCCATGAAGGCAACGCGGTGATCGGCAAGGCCAATCTCTTTCTCAGCCGCCGCGTCGACGCCATCGCCAAGGGCTTCGAGGCGCTGGGCGGGGTCACGCCCGCCATCGCCGCCAAGGCGCATCTCACCGGCGATCCCGTGCGGCCCATGGTGATCGAGGCGGCCAAAATCCCCTTTCCCGATTTTTCCGGCGGCAAGCTGCGGCTCCTCGTCACCGGCGGCTCGCAAGGCGCGCGAATCATGTCGGACATCGTCCCCGCCGCGATCGAACTGCTGCCGGAAGCCGCGCGCAAGACTCTGATCGTCACGCAGCAGGCGCGCGGCGAGGACGAGGCGCGCGTGCGCGAGGCCTACGCCCGGCTCGGCGTCGAGGCCGAAGTGAAGTCCTTCTTCTCCGATCTGCCGCTGCGCATCGCGGGCGCCCATCTCGTCATCGGACGCGCCGGCGCCTCCACCGTCTCAGAGCTTGGCGTCATCGGCCGCCCGGCCATTCTCGTCCCGCTGCCGCACGCGCTCGACCAGGATCAGTCGGCCAATGCGCGGCAATTCGCCTTGAGCGGGGCAGGGACCGTGATCGCGCAGAGCGCATTTTCGCCGCAATGGCTGGCCAATGCCTTAAGCGAGGCGCAAAACGATTACGCCGGCCTCGCCCGGCGCGCCGCCGCGGCGAAAGGCTCAGGGATCGCCGATGCCGCCGACAGGCTCGCCGACCTCGTGCTCCGCGTGGTTGCGGAAAAAGACACGGCCGAAAGAGAGAAAAAAACTTAAGCGATGAAGCTTCCGCAGGAACTCGGCCCCATTCATTTCATCGGCATCGGCGGCATCGGCATGTCCGGCATCGCCGAGGTGCTGCTCAATCTCGGCTACGCCGTGCAGGGCTCCGACGCCGCGGAGAACGCCAATGTGCTGCGCCTGCGCAAGAAGGGCGCGATCGTCCATATCGGCCATCGGCCCGAAAATCTCGGCGACGCCGAAGTCGTCGTGGTCTCGACCGCGATCAAGCGCGACAATCCCGAACTCGCGCACGCCCGCGAACTGAGGCTCCCCGTCGTGCGCCGCGCCGAAAAGCTCGCCGAACTGATGCGCCTCAAGCAGAGCGTCGCAATCGCGGGTACGCATGGCAAGACGACGACGACCTCGCTCGTCGCGACGCTTCTGGAGGCGGGCGGCTTCGACCCGACCGTCATCAACGGCGGCATCATCAACGCCTATGGCACCAATTCGCGCCTCGGCGCCGGCGACTGGATGGTCGTCGAGGCCGACGAGAGCGACGGCACCTTTTTAAAGCTCCCCGCCGACATCGCGGTGATCACCAATATCGATCCCGAACATCTCGACCATTTCGGCACCTTCGACGCGATCAAGAAAGCCTTCCGCGCTTTTGTTGAAAATATCCCATTTTATGGCTTCGCCGTGATGTGCCTCGATCACCCGACGGTGCAGGAGCTGGTCGGCCAGATCGAGGACCGCCGCATCATCACTTATGGTGAAAATCCGCAGGCGGACGTGCGGCTCGTCGACATCGACCTTTCGGGCGGCATTTCGCGCTTTTCCGCCATCATCCGCGACCGCAAGACGGGCCGCCAGACGGCGATCGAAAAGGTTCTGGTGCCGATGCCCGGCCATCACAATGCGCTGAACGCCACCGCCGCGATCACTGTGGCCAATCAGCTCGGCATGAGCGCGGACCAGATCCGCGGCGCGCTGGCGAGCTTCGGCGGCGTCAAGCGGCGCTTCACGCGCACCGGCGAATGGAATGGCGCCATCATCTTCGACGATTACGGTCATCATCCTGTCGAGATCGGCGCCGTCCTGCGCGCCGCCCGGGCCTCGACGAAGGGCCATGTCATCGCCATCGTGCAGCCGCACCGCTACACGCGCCTGCATACGCTCTTCAATGAATTCGCCGGCTGCTTCAACGACGCCGATACGGTGATCGTCGCCGACGTCTATGGCGCCGGCGAAGCGCCGATCGAAGGCGCCGATCGCGATCACCTCATCGCCGCGATCAAGGCGCGCGGCCACCGCCAGGCGCTCGCCTTGCAGAGTCCCGGCGATCTCGCCGACCTGATCCGCGAGCTGGCGCAGCCCGGCGATTACGTCGTTTTCCTCGGCGCCGGCAACATCACGCAATGGGCCTATGCGCTGCCGGGCGAACTCGCGGCGGGCGCGGCTTAAGAATCCCTTCTCCCGCAAGCGGGAGAAGGTGGCTCTCGCGTCAGCGAGGGTCGGATGAGGGGGGCCCCTCGCATCAGCGAAAAGCGGGGCGCGTCAGGCGCTTCAAACGGACAGCATCATGGCCTTCCCAGACATCACCACGGCCCTGCGCCAAAAAATACCCGATCTGCGCGGAACGCTGGCCGCCAACGCGCCGCTCGCCACGCTGACATGGTTCAAGACCGGCGGCCCGGCGCAGGTCCTGTTCGAGCCGGCGGACGAGGCCGATCTCGCCTTGTTCCTCAAGCGCCTTGACCCGGCTCACCAAATCCTCGTCCTCGGCGCCGGCTCCAATCTTCTGGTGCGCGACGGCGGCTTTCCCGGCGTCGTCATCCGCCTCGGCGCGGGTTTCGAAAACATCGCCATCGACGGCCTCAACGTCGAGGCCGGCGCCGCCGCGCGGGACATGAAGGTCGCGCTTTTCGCCGCCAAGGCCGGCGTCGGCGGGCTGTCGTTCCTGCGCGGCATACCGGGCTCGATCGGCGGCGCGCTGCGCATGAACGCAGGGGCCTATGGGTCCGAGACGAAGGATCGCCTCTTCTCCTGCCGGGGCGTCAGCCGCGCGGGCAAAATTCTCAACTTCTCAAATGCCGACATGGGCTTTTCCTACCGCCATAGCGCGATCAGTGAGGACATCATCTTCACCCATGCGCGTTTTGCAGGCGTCCCCGGCGACCGGGAAGCGCTCGCCGCCGAGATGAACGAGATCACGCAGGCCCGAGGCAAGAGCCAGCCGGTCAGCGCCCGCACCGGCGGCTCGACCTTCAAGAATCCGCCGGGCCGCAAAGCCTGGGAGCTGATCGACGCCGCCGGCTGCCGCGGCCTCGTCGTCGGCGACGCGCAGGTCTCCGAACTCCACTGCAATTTCCTCATCAACCGCGGCAGCGCCACAGCCGCCGACATTGAGACGCTCGGCGAGACGGTGCGCGAGCGGGTGCTGGCGACCAGCGGCGTCACGCTGGAGTGGGAGATTCTAAAGGTGGGCGTCGCCTCGTAACGCGCCGCCGCGTCATACCCGTCCCCGGACTTGATCCGGGTCAAGCCCGGCCATGACGATCCGTGACGCAGACAGCCTGTTGTGCCAAAATCCGCGCCGATGGCCGGCTTCATCTACATCATGTCAAACAGGCGCGACGGCGCGCTTTATGTCGGCGTCACAAACAACCTGTCGCGCCGCGTCTTCGAGCATCGGGAGGGCGCCGTGGAAGGCTTCACCAGCCGCTACGGCCTGAAGCGCCTCGTCTACTATGAATCCTATCCCGACATCCGTGACGCCTTGCAGCGTGAAAAGAATATGAAGCACTGGCCGCGGCTCTTGAAGCTCGCGCTGATTCAGGAAATGAATCCGGATTGGAACGATCTCTACGAAAGCCTCAATCGCTAGCGCGCCCGATCCGGACGCTCAGTCGCCAAAGCCGGGAGCCTGGATGGCCGGGTCAGGCCCGGCCATGACGATCCTCTGCGGGGCGGTTCCCACGCCGTCATGCCCGGACTTGATCCGGGCATCCAGACGCTAAGGCCGGGCATCCGGCTGGATGTCACCCTTCACGGCGCGTAACGGGTGAAGACATAGTCCCGGGCCTCGACGGGGACGTGGCAGGAAAAGCAGCCGGCGAGCGCCGCGTCGTCAACAGCTTTGCCGTCGCTGAACTGGGCGAAGCCCCAGCCGCCGGTCGCAGCGTATTTCTTTGAGTCCTTGACCATGAACTGAACATTCGTTGGCGCCCCGGCCACGAAAGACTGGTCCCGGCCGAACACCTTGTTGTTTTCCTCCGAGGCGACGTAACGCCAGGCGAGCCGGGCGATGATCGCGCCGTCGGGGAACGGCAGCGTCCCGGCCAGGTAGGCCTTGATCGCGATGTCGTTGCCGAGAACCGCGCGGAGATCGTTGAGGTCGCCTGCCTCATGCGCGACGGAAATCAACGTCCAGTCGCGGTAGCCGGCCGGGATTTTGATGCCGAAAATCGGCGCGGCCGCGCCATCGGATTGTCCGGATGCGGGGGCCATGCGGGCGATGACGCCAGCCAGGGCGACGACTGCGACGAGCACGAAGAAAATCCGTCTCATACGCTGCCTCCATCAATTATCCCATCCCGGGAAGGCGGCTTTCCATGGCGTCCAGCGTTTTCGATTTGCGCTGCGAGCGGGGGCGCTGGCCGAAGATCGCTTTCGCCGCTCCCTTCCCTATGCGCGCAGCAGGCTGAAGCCCGCGCGAACCCCTTCTGAAAAGAGTTGCGGCTGCTCCCAGGCGGCGAAGTGGCCGCCTTTGTCGACCTTGTTGTAATGGATGAGCTTGGGATACGCGCGCTGCGCCCAACTCAGCGGGCACTGATAGAGTTCGTCCGGGAAGGCGCTGACCGCGACGGGGACCGTGACGTTCTTGGGGGCGAAAAAGGCGAGTTTGTTTTCCCAGTAGAGACGCGCCGAAGAGATCGCCGTGTTGGTCAGCCAGTAGAGCGTGATGTTGTCGAGGACGTCGTCTCGCGTGAGGCCGACGGGTTGACCGGCGAAGACGCGCGCCATGAGCTCGTAGCTGCGCGCGTCGTGATCGAGGATCCAGGCCGCGAGGCCCGCAGGCGAATCCGCAATGCCGTAGAGCGTCTGCGGACGGTTGCCCATCTCCTGCGCGTAGGCGAGGCCGTGTTTGTAGAAAAAGGCCAACTGCGCGTAGGCATGTTCCTCGTCAGCCGAGAGGCCTGACGGCGCCGGCGCATCCGCGGCGGCCGCCCGGTCGATGTCGGGTGGAACCGCGCCGGGCATGCTGTTGTGGATGCCGAGCAATTCCGGCGGCGCCTGCGCGCCCATTTCATCGGTGACCAGCGCGCCCCAATCGCCGCCCTGCGCGACAAATTTCCTGTATCCGAGACGCTTCATCAGCGTGACCCAGGCGCCGGCGATGCGCGCCGGATCCCAGCCGGGCGTCGCCGGCCTGGCCGAAAACCCGTAGCCGGGCATCGACGGAATGACGAGATGGAAGGCGTCCGAGGCGCTCGCGCCATGCGCTGTCGGATCGGTCAGGGGACCGACGATCTTCAGCTGTTCGATGACCGAGCCCGGCCATCCGTGCGTGACGATGAGCGGCAAAGCATTTTCATGCTTCGAACGAACATGAATGAAATGAATGTCGAGACCGTCGATCTCGGTGATGAACTGAGGCAGGGCGTTGAGCCGCGCCTCCGCCTTGCGCCAGTCGTAGCCGGTCCGCCAATAGTCGACGAGCCGCTGCATGGTCGTCAGCTGCACGCCCTGGGACGCATCGGCGACGAGCTCCGGGTCGGGCCAGCGCGTCGCCGCCAACCGCCGGCGAAGATCGGCAAGCGCGTCGTCGGGAATGTCGACGCGGAAGGGACGGATTGCGTCGTTGTCTCCAGTTGGTGCGGACATGACCATTCTCCTTGCTGGAAATGCGAACATTTCACAGGCGCCCTCAGGCGGAGGCGATGGCGATTTCTGCGGACGTTTCGATCGGGAACATCGCTCGATATCCGCGAGGGGCCCCGTCTTTGGAGCCCAAGAGTAATCCATTTGGCGGGCATTTTCCATGTACCAGGGGCCGACCAAAAGGGCTGTAGAGCGCGCTCGCCAAGACCGGCCGCCGCACGACCTCGCTGGATTCCTCGTGGTCGGCGCCCCGATCAGGTCGGGCCCTTGATCATCAAGATGCCGATCTCTGGCAGGCCCAAGACCGGTGGCCATCCTCGACTTCAAAATTCATTCAGCCGAGCCTGCCGCTGCGTTTAAGGCAGGAATCCGCTCCAAATCGGCCAATCGCACCTCGCCGCGCTTCTATCCTGTCTTTTTCCAATTGCGCCGTGTGGCGCCCTGTTTTTGGGGGTGTTTCACGTGAAACACCCCTGCCAAAAGCGCGCCCCTGCGCGGCCCCGAGCGCGATTTTACCAATCGCCGCAGGCCCGCAGGGGATGTTTCACGTGAAACAGTTTTGACCGATTGCGGGCCTCTTCCTTACATGACCGTACAAACGAAGAATCGGCCCATGTAGGATTGGGCGCCCTGACCCCGCGCGCTTGACACCGGCCGCCCGCCCCCGATAGCCATGGCCATGAAAGAACATCCTCGCCAGTCGCTCGCCCGCCGCTTGCGCGCGGCTCTCCAAACCTCCGACCGGGACTGATCCATGGGTTTCAAATGCGGCATCGTGGGCCTGCCGAATGTTGGCAAGTCCACTCTTTTCAACGCCTTGACGCAGACCGCGGCGGCGCAGGCGGCGAATTACCCGTTCTGCACCATCGAGCCGAACGTCGGCGACGTGGCCGTGCCCGATCCCCGCATCGAGAAGCTCGCGAAGATCGCCGGCTCGAAGGAGACCATACCGACCCGCCTCACATTCGTGGATATTGCGGGCCTCGTGCGCGGCGCCTCCAAGGGCGAGGGGCTCGGCAACCAGTTCCTCGCCAATATCCGCGAATGCGACGCCATCGCCCATGTCGTGCGCTGCTTCGAGGATAGCGACATCACCCATGTCGAGGGCAAAATCGCGCCCGTCGACGACATTGAGACGGTCGAGACCGAATTGATGCTTTCAGACCTCGAAAGCCTTGAGCGGCGTGTGATCGCGCTCGAAAAGAAAGCCAAGGGCGCCGACAAGGAGGCGAAGGAGACGCTGGATCTCGTGCAGCGCTGCCTCGCCCTGCTGCGCGAGGGCAGACCTGCGCGCCTCGTCGCGGTCAAGCCGGAAGAGTCTAAACTTTTCAATGGCTTGGGCCTCTTATCGTCGAAGCCTGTGCTCTATGTCTGCAATGTCGAGGAGGCGAGCGCCGACGCCGGCAACGGTTTTTCCCGCGCGGTCGAGGCCCGCGCCGAAGAGGAGGGCGCCGTCGCGGTCATCGTCTCGGCCAAGATCGAAAGCGAGATCGCGGTGCTGCCCGAGGACGAGCAAAAAGACTATCTCGAAGCGGTCGGCCTGCATGAGCCGGGACTTAATCGCGTCATCCGTGCGGGATACAAGCTACTGAATCTAATTACTTATTTCACCGTTGGTCCCAAGGAGGCGCGCGCCTGGACCATTCCTCAAGGCACGCGCGCGCCGCAGGCGGCGGCGGTCATCCACACGGATTTCGAAAAAGGCTTCATTCGCGCCGAGACCATCGGCTATGGTGATTTTGTCGGCAACAACGGCGAAGCCGGGGCGCGCGAGGCCGGAAAATTCCGGCTGGAGGGGAAGGAATATGTGGTCGAGGACGGCGATGTGCTGCATTTCCGCTTCGCGAACTGAGCGGCGCGCGCGCGTCGATCGCGTTGATAATGCTTGGAATTCGTCCATAGAATCCCTGCGGCGGCGGCCGTGACGGACTGCCTTGACGCCCCTCCGACATTCGATGCGGCGTTCCTGCGCCAGCTCGACGATTTATTCAGATGGAGGCGCGACGTCCGCCGATTCAGGCCCGATCCGGTCGGGATTTCGCAGATCGAAGAGCTGCTGCAGATGGCCGCGCATTCGCCGTCGGTCGGCAACAGCCAGCCCTGGCGCTTCATCAGCGTCGAAAGCGCCGCGCGGCGCGCGGCCGTGATCGAAAACTTCAATGTTTGCAACGCGGCCGCGCTGAAGGCCTATGAGGGCGAGCGCGCCGCGCTCTACGCGCGCCTGAAGCTCGCGGGGCTGCGCGAGGCCCCGGTTCATCTCGCTGTCTTCTGCGACCACGCGACGACGGCGGGAGCCGGCCTTGGCCGCAAAACCATGCCGGAGATGCTGGATTATTCCGTCGTCGCGGCGATCCACACCCTCTGGCTCGCGGCGCGCGCGCAGGGCCTTGGCGTCGGGTGGGTCTCGATCATCGATCCGCTCGACGTCGCGCGCTGCCTCGACGCGCCCGAAAGCTGGAAGCTGATCGCCTATCTCTGCGTGGGCTTTCCCGAGGCCGAGCATTTAGACCCTGAGCTGGAGCGTTGCGGCTGGCAGGCGCACGAGGCGCAGAGCGCCGCGCTACACCGGCGCTGATCCCAAGGTTCGAAACGCCCGCGCCTCCCGTGTGACGATAGCGCGACAGTGAAGTGGCGCTCAAGCATAGTCTTCAGCTCGGCATTTCTGGCCCGCGAGCGAAGCTGTAACAATTTCAGCTCGGCTGCGAAGAAGGATCGAGGCGTCAATCCCGGCGCTGATTGCCGATCAGGTTGAACAAGACGCGTCGCCTCGCAACAAACCTTGCGTATGGCGTGGATCTATTTGCGCTCTGAATTCGTTATTTAGGGTTGGCAAAGCGACCAACTATGCCGTCGGGATGCCGGCGAATAAGAAACCTGATCAAAATTTGAAGGAGGGTTTTCAATGTCAAAACGCCTAATTACCGCGGCCCTTGTCACCGCCGCCGTCCTCTTCGCCGCGACCGCCGAAGCAAAACATGGCAAGATGATGCAGGTGGAATTGGTGAAGTCCCAGGAAGTGACGATGGATGGGGGCAAAAAGGCCACTGTTTACGTCGTCAAAATGGACGGCCACGTCATGGTCGCCATTCCGGAAGACTCCATTCCCGACGCGCTGCATCAGCAGATCTTCACCGTGTCGCACTGATCCGGCTGCAAAGAGCAAGGGGGGCGCGGCGGCTTTCGCTGCGCCTTTTTTCGCGCGGGGCCCCAGCCCTAATTGTCGAGGAAACTACGCAGCTTGCGTGAGCGCGAGGGGTGCTTCAGCTTGCGCAGCGCTTTGGCCTCGATCTGGCGGATGCGCTCGCGCGTGACCGAGAACTGCTGGCCGACCTCTTCTAGCGTGTGATCGGTATTCATGCCGATGCCGAAGCGCATGCGCAGCACGCGCTCCTCGCGCGGCGTCAGCGAGGCGAGCACGCGCGTCGTCGTCTCGCGCAGATTGGACTGGATCGCGGCGTCGATCGGTAGGATCGCGTTCTTGTCCTCGATGAAATCGCCGAGATGCGAATCCTCTTCGTCGCCGATCGGCGTTTCGAGCGAGATCGGCTCCTTGGCGATTTTCAGCACCTTGCGCACTTTTTCGAGCGGCATGGCGAGCTTTTCGGCGAGCTCTTCAGGCGTCGGCTCGCGGCCGATCTCATGCAGCATCTGGCGCGAGGTCCGCACGATCTTGTTGATCGTTTCGATCATGTGGACCGGAATGCGGATCGTCCTCGCCTGATCGGCAATGCTGCGCGTGATCGCCTGCCGGATCCACCAGGTCGCATAGGTCGAGAATTTGTAGCCGCGCCGGTATTCGAATTTATCGACCGCTTTCATGAGGCCGATATTGCCTTCCTGGATGAGATCGAGGAATTGCAGGCCCCGGTTGGTGTATTTCTTGGCGATGGAGATGACGAGGCGAAGATTGGCCTCGACCATTTCCTTCTTGGCCTGGCGCGCTTCGCGCTCGCCCTTCTGCACCATATGGACGATCTTGCGGAATTCCTGGATTTCGAGCCCGGTTTCCGTCGCAAGGCCGTGGATTTCGTTCAGGAGTTCCTTGATCGCTTCTTTGGCGCTGGCGACAAAATCCTTCCAGCCGCGCCCGCCAAGCTTCGATACGCGCAGCAGCCACTTCGGATCGAGTTCGGAATTCTGGTAATTCTTGAGAAAGTCCTCGCGGGTGACGCCGCAGCCCTCGGCGAGGCGCAGGAGCCTGGTTTCGAGGCCGATCAGGCGCTTGTTGATGTCATAGAGCTGCTCGACCAGGGCTTCGATGCGGTTCGGATTGAGCGAGAGCGATTTGACGTCGGCGACGATTTCCTTCTTGAGGGTCTTGTACTTGCGCTCCTGCGAAGGGGTCAGGGTCTCGTTCTTGAGCTTGTTCTCGACGTTCTGGTCCTGCAGCCGGCGCAGTTTTTTGTAGGCGTCCGCCACCCTGTCGAAGGTATCGAGAACCTTGGGCTTGAGTTCGGACTCCATCGCCGACAGCGAAACGGAATTCTCCATATCGTCTTCTTCGTCGAAGGCGTCTTCGGGAGGAGGGGGGTCGAGGCCTTCTTCGCCGGCCGGGCGCAGGCGGCCCGGCGGATTGAGCGGCGCCGTCGCCGGCGCCGCCTGTTGCGCGGCGAGGGCTTCGGCCGCGCCGGGCGCGGTCATGTCGATCTTCGGCGTGTTGCGCCCGTCAGGACCGGCATAGGTCGCTTCGAGATCGATGATGTCGCGCAGCAGGACCTTGCTGTCGTTCAGCTCGTCGCGCCAGATGATGATCGCCTGAAAGGTCAGCGGGCTTTCGCAGAGCCCGGCGATCATCGCCTCGCGGCCGGCCTCGATGCGCTTGGCGATGGCGATTTCGCCTTCGCGGGACAACAGCTCGACGGAGCCCATCTCGCGCAGATACATGCGCACGGGGTCGTCGGTGCGATCGGCCGGCTCCGACGAGCGGATGGCGACGGCCTTCGGCTGCGCGACCTCGACGAGGTCCCCGCCTTCGGCTTCCTCCTCCTCGGCGGCTTCCTCGCCCTCGGCCTCGTCATGCTCCTCGGTCTCGACGACATTGATGCCCATCTCGTTCAGCATCGCCAGAATGTCTTCGATCTGCTCCGAATTGACCTCTTCCGACGGCAGAACGGCGTTCAATTCGGCATAAGTCACAAAGCCGCGCTTTTTTGCGGCCTTGATCATCCGCTTGACGGCGGCGTCCGACAGATCGAGTAGGGGGCTGTCCGCGGTTTCCACCACGCCGCCTTCCGCCTCGGTCTTCTCGCTGTCCTTTTTCGCCATCAACGGCCTCCGCCTTTAGAACAAATTCGACTGACATTCGGCCGGCTCACAGCCGTCTCGCGCTCGAAAGCGCGCCTCAAAGCCTGGACTCGCCTCTCGGAAGGCTTCCGACCGGACAAAATTTCACGATGCAAGATGAATAAGAACAAGAATGGGAACTAGCCTTATCCAAAAGCCGCGATCGGCCGCCACGGCCGGATCGCTCTTCGAGGAGTCTGCGCCCCGCCGGGCGGTAGATTGGCGATGACGTCGCGATTGTGTTGACTCAATTCGTGAAACCGCCAGCGTTCGTCAAGCCGCCAATGCGGAATTGACCTCAAGTTTTCCGAGCTGAGAGCCATCTCCCGAACCAAATCCGGCCCGGAAACGACATTAAACGCCGCCGCCGCTGGACGTCGCCCGCAGCCTCAGCTTCCGTCCTTGTACATGACCAAAATTGCGGGAGTCAAAACCCGCCGTCATAAAGTCCCACCCGCGCGGCCCGAGGATGCCCCAAAACCCTCAATTGTCGCCTCCGTCCCGCCCAGCGCCAGCAATTGCTCCTGTATATCCTTGAGGCGCCCCAGATTGGCGTCGCTTGGATCTTGAGCGAGAGCGGCTTCGGCCGAATTCATATCCTTATGTAACGTGCGGGCGCGCCGATGCAAGGTCAGCGCCTGTCTCAGAACTTCCTCGGCATCCGCCTCAGCTGAACTGGTTTTTAGGTAAAAATGCGTCGAATGTGCGGCTAGCGCGTCGAGCCTTTGCACAATCGTCGCAAAGCCCGCGCCCCCGGCGGCGAAGCGGATTTCTTCTCCATCGACAGGTCCGGAACTCGCGCGATCGAGCAGAATATCGCGCAGAGCCCCCGCCTCCGCGTTCGAGAATTCGATCTCCGCGATCGCTTCGAGATGACGCTCCACCAGCCCTGGATGATTGAGTAAAAGTAGCAAAATCAACGCTTCCCGCGGAAGCAAGCTCGATGTTCCGGCTTGAAACAAGGGCGATTTCGAAAGCGTGGCGCTGGCCACGGGCGGGGCGCGCGCGGCGTCCTCGCGGCCCCATTCAAAACCGCGTCGTTGGCCGAAAGCAGCCTGCGGACCCCGCCGTTCGCGCCGCTGCGGCTGACTCTCCCGCCGCTGGCCGAACAGTTTGTAAAGGCGCTCCTTGAAATCATCCCTGTAATAGCGCCGCAGCGTCTCGTCGCTGATTTCCTGTGCGATCTCGCGCAGGCGGCGCTCAAGGCCGGCGCGCCGTTCCGGCGTCGCGAGGTCCTGGGCCTCGGTTTCCCGAAGCCAGATCAGGTCGGCCATCGCGAGGCTCTGGGAGAGGCGCTCCGTCATCGCGCGCGCGCCTCCGGACCGGATGAGATCATCCGGATCCTGACTCTCCGGCAGCAGCGCGAAGCGCAGCGAGCGTCCGGGCCCAATCAAAGGCAAAGCCATATCAATCGCGCGATAGGCGGCCTTGCGCCCCGCCCTGTCGCCGTCGAAGCAGAGAATCGGCTCCTCGGCCATCTTCCACAAAAGCGCCGCCTGATCCGGCGTCAAGGCGGTGCCGAGCGGCGCCACCGTCTCGGGAAAGCCCGCGCTCGCCATCGCGATCACGTCGATATAGCCCTCGACGACGACGACCCTTCCCGACGCGTGCGCCGCCTTGCGGGCGAGATGATGGTTGTACAGCACCGCGCCCTTGTGAAAGAGGGGCGTCTCCGGCGAATTCAGATATTTTGCCGCGACGTCCTTTGCGAGCGCGCGGCCGCCGAAGGCGATCGGCCTGCCGGAACGGTCGGCGATGGGAAACATGATGCGGTCGCGAAACCTGTCATAGGGGACGGCGATATCCTCGCCGTGGATCAACAGTCCAGCCTCGATCATCGTCTCCTTGGCGACGCCCTTGGCGGCGAGATAGTCGCGCAGCGCGTATTTCTCGGGCGGGGCGAAGCCGAGGCGAAACTGCTTTTGCGCGTCCGGCGCGATGCCGCGCTGCGCCAGATATTCCCGCGCCGCTCGCCCCGAGACCCCGTTGAGCGTCGCGGCGAAGAAATCCGCCGCCATGTCCAGCGCTTCATGCAGGCCGGCGCGTCGCTGCTCCTGCACTTCGGCTTCGGGCGAGCTGCGGGGAAGCGCCAACCCCGCTTCACCCGCGAGGCGCTCCACCGCCTCGGGAAAGGTGAGCCCCTCGGTCTCCATCACAAAATCGAAAATATTGCCGTTCTTGCCCGCCGAGAGATCGAACCAGGCCATTTTCTGGTCGTTGACGAAAAAAGACGGCGTCTTTTCCGTGTTGAACGGCGACAGGCCTTTCCATTCGCGCCCCGCCTTAACCAGTTTGACGCGCCGGCGCACCACGTCCGACACGGGAAGCCGGGCCTTGACGTCGTCGAGAAATGAAGGCGGAAAGCGCATGTCGATGTTGTCGCGGATTCTTTGCATGCCGGTCGGCGAATCGGCGTTTTATCCCCGCCATCCACAGGGTCGAAGCTCGAACGGAGCGGTGGCTGCGCCGCAAGCATCTGTCCGCGCGGCAGGGCGCGACTGCAACCTATATATAGCGTGATTCTCAGATGGCGTCCGGTCCCGGAGGGGCCTTCGCTTCAGGCTTCCGGAAAGGCCCACCGATGAGCAAGGCCGCGCATTTTTTCGAGATGAAGCGGCGGGGAGCGAAAATCGCCGTCCTCACCGCCTATGACGCCCCGACGGCCCGGGCCGAGGATAAAGCCGGGGTCGACATCATTCTAGTCGGCGATAGCGTCGGCGTGAACTTGCTCGGCTATGCAAGCGAGCGCGAGGTGACGCTGGCCGACATGAGCCATCATATCGCGGCCGTCCGCCGCGGCGCGCCCGAGGCGACGATCATCGGCGACCTGCCGTTCCAGACCTATGATTCGCCGGCCGCCGCCGTCGCCAACGCGCAAAAACTCGTCGCGGCCGGCGCCGACATCGTGAAGTTCGAGGGCGCGCATCTCGCCATCCTGGAGGCGCTCGAGGCGGCCTCGATCGAAGTCTGCTGCCATCTGGGGCTGGAGCCGCAGACCCACCTCGAAAAACGCGTGAAGGGGCGCTCGGCGCAGGAGGCTCTAAGACTGCTCGCCGATGCGACCGCGCTCGATCGGGCCGGAATGAAGCTGCTGCTCCTCGAAATGATCCCGGAGGAAGTCGCCGCCGAAGTGACGCGATCCGTTAAGGCGCCGACCATCGGGATCGGCGCCGGGCGCAAGACCGACGGTCAGGTGCTGGTCATCACCGATGTTCTGGGGTTCGGCCCAAAAAACTTCCGCCACAACCGGCGCTACGGGGAGGTCGGCGCGCTGATGGCCGAGACCGCGCGGGCTTATGTGAAGGACGTCCAGACCGGCGCCTTTCCGGCCGAGGAGAACCTCGTGCATATGGCGCCGGAGGAGCTGGAGCTTCTTTTGCAGCAAAGGGCAGTGAGCGGATCAGCCTGAGGCGCCGAGCTTTGCTTTGACCAAAGCGCTGGCTTTCCCAAAATCCATTCGGCCTGCATATTTGGCCTTAAGCGCGGCGACGACCTTGCCCATGTCCTTGATTGAGGCCGCGCCGGACTCGGCGATGGCTTGCGCTATGGCCGCCTCGACTGCGGTCTCATTGAGCGGCTCGGGCAGAAAGCCGCGGATGATGGCGATTTCCTCAGCTTCCTGCGTGGCGAGGTCGGCGCGCCCGGCCTTTTCGTAAATCTCCAGCGATTCCTGGCGGCTTTTCACCATTTTCTGCAGCAGGGCCAGAATCTCGTCTTCGCCGACCGACTTGCCGGAGCCGCGCGCCTCGATGTCCTTGTCCTTCAGCGCCGCCGTGATCATGCGGATCGTATCGACGCGGCGCTTTTGCCCCGCCTTCATCGCAAGCTTCAGCTCGCTCGTGAATTGTTCGCGCATGAATTCATTGCCTTTTCTTCACGAGAATTGACGTCGGCTCGGGGCGCCTCTAGCTTCGCGCCGTCCAAAGCCCCAGATAGGCCTTAACCAAAGTCAGGCGGCCCGCGCAGGGCGGCGAGCGCATGGGTGTAGAGCGAGCATGACGCAGGATCAAGAAAAAGCGCCGGGTTTCTGGCGGGCGCCCCGCGTGAGCGCACTTCTCGTTCTCGCCGACGGCCTCGTACTGGAAGGGACCGGGCTTGGCGCCACGGGCGAGGCCGTGGGCGAGGTCTGTTTCAATACGGCCATGACCGGCTATCAGGAGATCCTCACCGATCCATCCTATGCCGGGCAGATCGTCACCTTCACCTTCCCCCATATCGGCAATGTCGGCGCCAATGACGACGATATCGAGACGGCGAACCCCGCGGCGAGCGCGGGCGTTCGCGGCGTCGTCATCCACGCGCCGATCACGAATCCCTCTAACTATCGTTCGACCCGCCACTTCGACGCCTGGCTCAAAAGCCGGGGAATCATCGGCCTTTGCGGCATCGACACGCGCGCGCTGACGACGCGCATTCGCGAGGGCGGCATGCCGAACGCCGTGATCGCGCATTCCGCCGACGGCGTTTTCGACATTGAGTCTCTGCGCGCGAAAGCGGCGGCATGGCCGGGTCTCGAAGGCATGGACCTTGTGCCGAGCGTCGCCTCGACGCAGCGCTATGAATGGACGCAATCGGCCTGGACGCAGGAAAAAGGCTACGGCCTCGCGGGCCCTGCCAAGTTCAAGGTCGTCGCGATCGATTATGGGATCAAAAGCAATATCTTGCGCCTGCTGACCGAGGCCGGCTGCAGCGTGACCGTTGCGCCTTCGACGGCGACGGCCGAGGAGATCTTCGCCCTCGCGCCCGACGGCGTCTTCCTGTCGAACGGCCCCGGCGATCCGGCGGAGACGGGAAAATACGCCGTTCCGGTGATCAAGGCCGTGCTCGACAGGAAGATCCCGACTTTCGGCATTTGCCTTGGCCATCAGATGCTGGCGCTGGCGCTCGGCGGCCAGACGGTCAAAATGAGCCAGGGTCACCACGGCGCCAATCATCCGGTGCAGGATTTCACCACCGGCAAGGTCGAGATCGTCTCCATGAACCATGGGTTCGCGGTCGACGCCTCGAGCCTGCCGGAGAATGCGCGGGAAACCCATCGCTCCCTGTTCGATGGATCGAACTGCGGGCTTGAACTGACCGATCGGCCGGCCTTTTCAGTGCAGCATCATCCGGAAGCTTCGCCCGGCCCGCGCGACAGCCATTATCTCTTTCACCGCTTCGTTGCGCTGATGGAAAGCGCCAAAGCGTCGGCTTGACAATCCGCCCTTTGGGCGCGCGCTCCACTCGAGGTCGGCCGAGACCGCGTTCTTCGAGGCTGACGGGACAGAGATGCCGCCATGCGTCATTCAAGATGCGGTACATTTTCCGGGCCGGCGGCTCATCACTTTTCCTAAAGCGATTTATTAAAGAATTGAAAAGTACTTTATATCCCACTGCGGCGCTTTACATTAGCTTTGGTGCTGATTGATTTTTTGCGGCGACTGAGGGAGCGCCGCATGGGCGAGCGCTCGACGCGCACGAATTCTGGCGCCGAACCTATTGGAATTTCATGTCTATTGAAACGAAGCCTTTGCTCGCCGGAGCGCCGGATGGCGGCGCGCCGATCGACCAGGACGCAATCGCCGATATTTTCGCCGAAATCGCGCTGGAGGCCGCCGTCGCGGTCATGGCGGTCTACGCATCGGACAGCCACGCGAGGCGCAAGCCGGACAAAAGCCCCGTCTGCGACGCCGACGAATATGCCGAGGCGATCATCCTCGGGCGCCTCGCCGAGCGGCTGCCGAGTTTCCCTGTTCTCGCGGAAGAGGCGGCGGCGAATGGCAAGAAGACAGTGGCCGGCACGACGTTCATTCTCGTCGATCCTGTCGATGGAACGCGCGAGTTCCTCAATCACAATGGCGAGTTCACGATCAACATCGGGCTGATCGTTGACGGCGCTCCGTTGGCCGGCGTCGTCTATGCTCCAGCGCTTGGACAACTCTGGATCGGCGGCGCAACCGCCACCTCCTGCACGGTGGCGCCCGGCGAGGCGCTGCCGCCCCGGGCGCAGCGCCGCAAGATCCATGTGCGGGCGGCGCCTTCCGAAGGGTTGACGGCGCTGGAGAGCCGTTCTCATTCCGATCCCGAGACGGAGGCTTTCCTCGCGCAGTTGCCGATCAGGGAGCGCCGCACCGCCGGATCCTCATTGAAATTCTGCGCCGTCGCCGAGGGCGACGCCGACGTCTACCCGCGCTTCGGCCAGACGATGGAATGGGACACGGCGGCGGGCGACGCGGTTTTGCGCGCGGCCGGCGGCATCGTCCTCGACGGCGAGCATCATCCGCTGCGATATGGCAAGGCGGGCGCGCAGTTCAGGAACGGCCCCTTCGTCGCCTGGGGCGATCGCGCCGCCATACAGCCCTGATGCTGCTTGGCTCGCGGCGCGCGTTCTCGCGCGTCGCCTTCTCAACAATTCCTTAACGCACTTCTGCCAAAACTCGCGATTAAACCACGAGGCTAACAGGCGGAGGATTGCACATGCTATCGCGAAGAGCGGCGACGCTGCAATTGGCGGCGCTCGCCTCCGGCGTTTCCTTCATCGGCCTTCGGCCGCTCGCGGCGCTGGCCGACCAGCAGCAGGAGCGGCCAGCCGACTACGCGCCGGACGAGATCGTGGCGAACGGCCACAAATTCTTTGGTTCGATTTCGCGCGGCCTCGCCGAGGCGGTCGAATCGGCGACGAACCGTTGGGGCAAGCCCAATGGCTACATTCTGGGCCAGGAAGCGACCGGCGCCTTCATTGGCGGCGTACGCTATGGCGAAGGCGTCATGCACACGCGCAACGCGGGCGATCTGCGGGTCTTCTGGCAGGGACCTTCGCTCGGGCTCGACGCCGGCGCCGACGGCGACCGGACCATGATGCTGGTCTATAATCTTCCGGCGACAAACGCCATCTTCCGCCGGTTCGGCGGCGTCGACGGTTCAGCGTATCTCGTCGGCGGCTTCGGCATGACGGCGCTGATCAACGATGACGTCTATGTCGTCCCGATTCGCTCCGGCGTCGGCGCGCGCCTCGGTTTCAACGTCAGCTATCTGAAGTTCACGCCGACATCGACCTGGAACCCCTTCTGAGGCGGAGTGGGCTTTCCACGCGGGCTTGAGGAACCCTCGGCCGCGCCGGTCAGACCTCGTTGCGCGGCGGGAACTCGACCGTCCCCGCGCGCGCAAGTCACTGCCTCGAGCTTCGCCATATCGAGCAGGTAGCTCAATAAATCGAGTCCCGCGCAACGGGCGAGTTTGGCCAATTCGTCCGTCATATGGGCAAGGTAAACCGCCGTGGAATCGATCGCCGAAAGGTCCGCCTCAACTCGGAGCCTGCGATCGGCGGCGAATCGGCTCGCGTGGGTTTTGCCGCCAACCCGGCTCGCCGCGATTTTTCTGGACGGCGCGCGTTCGCGCCCGTCGATTAAGCCTCTGTCCTGCATCGCTACTCCGTCCGGGAAATTGCGCGCGCCAAACTCCATCGGGGCTATATTAAATTCCCGTATAAGGTGTGATCAAGCAATATTCGTCAGTTTCCGCGAACGAGGTCAGTTTCCAGTAAGCCCGGCGGCAGGCGCCGGACAAGCTCTCGCTCAGGCCAGCTCTTTGGCGGCGGCCAGCACCGCTTCCGCATGGCCGGGAACCTTCACCTTGTTCCACACCTTGGCGATGACGCCGGCGCGATCGATGAGAAGCGTCGTTCGCTCGACGCCCATGTATTTGCGGCCGTACATGCTTTTTTCGACCCAGACGCCATACGCCTCAAGCATCGCCTTGGTCTCGTCCGAGGCCAGCGCAATGTCGAGGCCATGCTTGACCTTGAACTTTGCATGGCTCGCCACGGCATCCGGCGAAACCCCGAGAATCGCCACGCCCGCTTTGTCGAATTCTGCTTTGAGGCCGTTGAAGTCGATCGCTTCCTTGGTGCAGCCGGAGGTGTCGTCCTTGGGATAGAAATAAAGGACAAGTTTGCGGCCTTTGAAGCTTTGCAGCGAGACCGAGCCGCCGCCGTCGACCGGCAGCGCGAAAGCGGGCGCCGGGCCGCCAGGGCCAGGTTTCGTCTTCGCGTCGGGTTGCTTGCTCATGTCGCCTTCCTTTCGTCGCATTGAAAAGTCATCGATCTTTCTTTCGAGGGCGTCGTGGATTTGTTCTGGTCGGCCCGCGCCGACGCGCTGGTTCCAATCAAAGTCTTGCCCGCGATTGCGCGCGCCGTTCCCGCGGCGAGGGTCTGGCGAAAAAATGTTGCCCACAAGGCCGTGACATGCAGGGGTCTATGTTGGAAGCGGCGTCCGGGGTCGCCGCGTAGCGAGGCCTTCTTCCGGCAGGGCCTGTATATTCGCGTAATGGTGAAGTTTCCAGCTTCAGCTTGCATTGGAAAGGCCGCGAGCGGTTGGTGAAGCATCGTGAGGAATCGCCCGCAGCGCAGAGCGCGGCGCGGGCATTTTCCGTGGGGGCGGCGAAGGGCCTCGCTCCGCCTCAGCTGAGACGGCCGCGCCGATTCACAGGTTTCGCTTGGTCGGCCTGCTATCTTGCCATCGGCGCCCTCCTGCTCGCGCTCCTGTGCGGCGGCCTTCTCGCTCTACGTCTCGCGCAGGGGCCGATGGCGATCGACGCACTCGGCCCGCGCATTGCGAGCGCCCTCGATCAGCGCTTCGGCCGCGGCTATGACTTCAGCCTGGGGCGGACGTTTATGAGCAGGCACGGCTTGGCGCCGACGCTCGGCGTCGACGGCCTGACGCTCAAGGACAGCACCGGACGCACGATTTTCACCGCTCCCCGCGCGGAAGTGTCGGTCGCGCTCCTCCCGCTGATCGCCGGACGCGTCGTTCCGAAGAGGCTCGAAGTCTTCGATGTCGAAGTGCGCCTCGCCCTCTTGCCGGATGGCTCGATCGCACAACCGATCGCGCCCGGCTCGGACGAAACCGTCACCCTCACGCCGCCGCTCGCCGATCAACTCGTCAAGGAAGGCGCTCCGGGCGATCTGCTGCGGCCCGCGCCCGTACAAGGCGCGGGAGGTCAGAATGTGGGCGCGCCGGCCGAATCGAAGCCGCGCGCGCTGCTCGTCAAGCAAATGGCGTCGGCGCTCCGCTTGCTGCTCGACGCGCTGACCAATCCTGATAGCCAGATCGCAGCCATCGATCGCGTCGGCATCGCACGCGGGCGCGTTGTGATCGACGATCACTCCGCGCACCAGCAGATGAGATTCGACGGCGTCAATCTCAGCTTCGACCGGAGGTCCGGCGCGACGACCTTCAACCTGTCGGTCGACGGACCCAATGGACGCTGGTCGGCGAGCGGCCTCGCCAGCGGAGCGCCGCACGCGGCGCGCCGGTTGACGCTGTCGCTGCAGAATTTGTCGCTCGACGAAATTCTTCTGGCGACGGGGGCGCGCTCGATCGGCGCCGATTTCGACATGCCCCTGTCGGCGAAATTCAGCGTCGGCCTGCGTCCCGACGGCGTGCTTTCGGAAGCTGCCGGCAATTTCGATTTCGACGCCGGATATTTTCGTTGGGACGATCCCAAGGACGAACCCATGATGGTCGATTCCATTCATGGCGGCCTGCATTGGGACGGCGCTGCGCGGCGCATCGTCGTCGATCCGGTGAAACTCATCTCTGGCGATACGAAAGGCGCCGTAGCGGGCTTCATCGCCCTGCCGGAGCGCGAGGGAGACCCCTGGCTCGTCAACATTCAGAATGTCGACCCCTGGATCGCCGCGCCCGACCGGCCGGCCCAGAAGACGGTCGTCGTCGATTATGTCGCGCTGACCGCCCGGCTTTTCCTTGCGGAGAAGAAATTTGTCGTCGACCGGTTGATGGCCGGAGGTCCGCAGGCCGGTTTCGCGATGGCCGGCGACGTCGATTGGACAAACGGCCCGCGGATGCGCTTCGGCGCCTCGCTCGATCCGACGCCGATTGCGGTCGTCGCGCGGCTATGGCCGTCTTTCCTCGTCGCCCCGGTCCGATCCTATCTGCTCGACCATGTGAAGCAGGGGATCATCCAGAAAGGGACGATGCAGTTCGATTTCAACGCGGCCGATCTCGCGGCGATGCGTGACGAACATGCGCCGCCCGACGACAGCCTGCTGATCGATTTCAGCGTTGCGAACGGAAGCGTCGAATTCCTCGCCGGCGTGCCGCCATTGACCGGCGTCGATGGGGTCGGGCGCGTCACTGGCCGCACCACCACCTTCACGACGACGAGCGTCGGCATGGTCGACGCTGGCGTCGGCGTGCTCACCACCGCGGCGGGGGGGACGTTCCACATCCCCGATGCGTCGCAAAAGCCGACGCCCGCCGCCATCGTCACCAAAGTCACGGGCAGCGTCGAGGCGATTGGCGATATGCTTTCGCGCGATGCGCTGAAGCCCTACGCCAGCCTGCCGCTCGATCGATCGACGCTGAAAGGCGACGTCGATGGACAGCTCGAAATCGACCTCAATCTCCAGCCCAACATGGGTCCGGCCGACACCAGCCTCAAAATCAACGCGGCGGTCGCCAATTTCACGGCGGAGAATCTGCTCGGCAAAGAGGCGCTCGAAGCAGCGACCCTTAATGTCGTTGTCGACCCTGGCGGCCTTAAGGCGAGCGGGCAGGGGCGGATGTTCGGCGCGCCCGCCACGGTGGAGATGACGCAGCCCGCGGGCAAGGGCGCCTTCGCGACGGTTCATCTCACCATGGACGAGGCCGCGCGGGCCAAGCAGGGTCTTGACGGCGTGCCCGGGATCAGCGGGCCGATCAGCGCCGCCGTCAGCGCCCCGCTCGGCGCGACCGACAACGTCAAGGCGGATGTCGAACTCGACCTCACCCACACCGGCATCGAATGGCCCGGCGCGTCGAAACCGCCCGGGCGCCCCGGAAAGGCGAAATTCTCGCTCTCAATCGCCAATGGCCAGACCCTGCTCGACCAGATTGCTCTCGACGCCGGCACGATCCTGGCGCGCGGCGCGATCGTGCTCGGTCCCGACCAATCGCTGCAGAGCGCCAAATTCTCGCAGGTCAAGTTCTCCCCCGGCGACGACGCGAAAATCGATGCGCTCCGCGTCGGAGACACGCTCAAGGTGATGATCAGGAGCACGACCGTCGACGCCAGACCGTTCCTGAAAACTCTGTTCGCCTCATCGGCCGAGCCCGGCGCGCCGGCCCCGGGGGTGGCGGCCGGAACGCCGGCGGACGCCGTTTCGCCGACGCCAGCGGCTTCGCCGATCAAGCAGATTGATTACGACATCAAATCGGCCCTGCTCAGCGGCTACAACAAGCAGGTGCTGAGCGGATTCGAAATGAAGATGCTGAAGCAGGGCGATCAGTACAGGCAGCTTTCTTTCGCTGGGCGGTTTGGGCGCGACACGGTCTCGGGCAATCTGACCGGGCCGGCGAACGCATCGCGGTTGATGATCCTGTCCGACGACGCCGGATCGCTTCTCTTGTTTACCGATCTCTATAAACATATGGAAAACGGCCGCCTCGTGGCCAATATGCAGATCGGACCGCCCTCTCTCTCCGGCGTCCTGACCATCGACGGCTTCGTCCTGCGCGACGAGCCGGCGCTGCGAAGACTCGTGGCCGAAGGCGTGCCGACGAACGACGCCTCGGGCAAGCCGCGAAAAATCGACCCCGGGGCGATGGCTTTCAACCGGCTGCAGGTGCGTTTCGAGCGCGCCGGCACGCGGCTGCTCATGAACGATGGCGTCATGAACGGAGACACGCTCGGCCTCACCGTCGACGGCTGGCTCGATTTCGCGCATGACGGCGTCGACATGAAAGGGACGTTCGTGCCGGCCTATGCGGTCAATAATCTGTTCTCGAAAATTCCGCTGTTCGGCGCGATCCTCGGCGGCGGCGCCAACGAAGGTCTGATCGGGGTCAATTACCGCGTCGAAGGCAAGATCAGTTCGCCGACCCTCAGCATCAACCCGCTGTCGGCGATCGCGCCCGGCATCTTCCGCCAGATTTTCGGCGTCGGCGCGCACGAGACGCCGGGCGCGGGGCAATAGAACGCCGCCGCTGGCTTGACCGTCGTATTGCAAAGCCCTCATCCTGCGCCGCCGGCCGGAAGGGACGCCCAAAGGGCGCGTCCCGACTGATGGAATCGTTTGCCGCGCCGCCAGGCGCCGCCAGCCAGAACGAATGGACCTCTGACATGACCAAACACGTCGCCGTGCTGATGGGCGGCATTTCCGCCGAGCGCGAAGTCTCGTTGCGCTCCGGGGAGGCCAGCGCCAGGGCGCTCGAAGCCGAAGGATTTAAGGTCACGCGCCTCGACGTCGACCGCAGCATCGGCGAAACGCTCGCGGCCCTGCGGCCCGACGTCGCCTTCAACGCCCTGCACGGACGCTATGGCGAGGATGGAATCGTACAGGGCATTCTCGAAATGTTAGGGATTCCCTATACCCATTCCGGCGTTCTCGCCTCGGCGCTCGCCATGCGCAAGGACCGCGCCCGCGACGTGCTCCGCGCGGCGGGCGTTCCCGTGGCGAAAGGCGTCACAGTCGACCGGCGCGAGGCTGCGGGCCGGCATGTGCTGCCGCCGCCCTATGTGGTGAAACCGCTCGGCGAGGGCTCCTCCTTTGGCGTCATCATTGTGCGGGCCGATCACGCGCATCCGCCGCAGGAGCTGACGCGCGAGGACTGGCCCTACGGCGATGAAGTGCTGGTCGAGAGCTTCGTCGCCGGGCGCGAACTCACCTGCGCCGTCATCGGCGACAAGGCCTTTGACGTGATCGAGATTCTCGCCGCCGATGGCGGTTGGTACGATTATGACGCAAAATACGCTCCGGGTGGCTCGATCCACCTGCTTCCGGCGAATCTTAAAGAGTTTGTTTACCAAAATGTACAAGAGTTGGCCCTCGTGGCGCATAGGGCGCTCGGCTGTCGCGGGGTTAGCCGGACCGACTTTCGTTACGACGACACGCCCGGGGGAACGGGCGAGCTCGTCGTGCTCGAAGTCAACAGCCAGCCCGGAATGACCGAGACGTCCCTCGTGCCCGAGATTGCCGCCTATGCCGGCGTGTCTTTTGGTGAGCTTGTTCGATGGATGGTCGAAGACGCCTCCTGCGATCGTTGAGTTTGACGCAGGGCGGATCCGCGCCGATGGCCCTGGACTTTCCCGCCTTTGCGGGCGGCGTCCTGACCCGGCGCGCGCCGGAGGCCGCTCGCCTCCAGGCGCGTCCGCGCGCGAGGCGATCGAGGAATCGCCTCCATCAGCGCATTCTCGCACGGCTAAGCGGACCTGGCGCGACCTTCTGTTTCGTCGCCGGGCTGTTCCTGTCGACGGGCGTCTACGGCGCCGTGAAGGGCGGCCATTATGCGGCCCTCATCGCTGAGCAAGGCGAGCCGGCGGACATTCTCGCGCGCGCCCTTGGGCTCAGCATCAAAGCGGTGACGATCGCCGGCGAAAGCGAATTGAGCGAGGCCGAAATTCTCTCGACAGCCGGAATCGGACCGCGCAATTCGCTGCCCTTCCTCGATGTCGCGAGCGTGCGCGAGAGATTGCAAAAGCTTCCGCTCGTCAAGGAGGTCGCGGTCACCAAATTCTATCCCGACCGCCTGCTGATCGAAGTCGAGGAGCGCCAGCCTTCCGCCTTGTGGCAGACGGATGGCGCGGTGCATGTCGTCGCCGCCGACGGCACGGCGCTCGACGCCATGCGCGACCGGCGCTTCGCGAACCTGCCGCTCGTCGTTGGCGACGGCGCCAATATGAGACTGGGCGAATTTCTGACGCTGCTCGATGCGGCTGGAGACTTGCGCGAAAGAATCCGCGCCG
>Ga0181532_10001118_pt1 | contig 26440 bp, 34 predicted proteins | sample PEATcosm2014_Bin_33_FD_119768 | JGI IMG/M metagenome (GOLD analysis project Ga0181532, IMG submission 119768) | Peatland microbial communities from MTU Mesocosm Facility, Houghton, MI, USA - PEATcosm2014_Bin11_30_metaG | ecosystem: Environmental > Terrestrial > Soil > Wetlands > Peat | place... | reverse complement strand
GCGAAAAGATATCCGATGAGAAAATGCAACAACTTGTGCTTACCCACCACAAAACGCTACCAGGCTGGAACTACACCCTGGCTCCGACAACTATGTAAAACTATTTTTGCGCGCTTCCTTAGCTTCGAGAGTTTTCATGAAGTACCTTCCGGCCACTGCATTGCCTTCTCTTCCACTTCCAGGCCTCGCGCGACGGTGAGCCCGGCGAGAGCACACTGGTACTCGAAGCTTCCACCGCCTCGGAGGTTCAATTCATCTCTCACCTTGCAGAGTTTTCGGAAATCGATCTGCAGGCCGATTGACGGGTCGTACTTTTCCACAGACAACACAGGTCTAAAAGCTTTTGCCTTTTCTCTTGAAGAGAAATTGTCCAAGGGGGGAGAACTTTTAGAATCGGGTGACATGGTGCCACCAGACTGGTGGCGTGGTGTCACCAGTGGCGTCCAGTATCGCCTCTCCCGGAATGGCTGCGAGCGTAATCCCCGGAAGCGATTCTTGGCCGGTGCTTCGATATGGCGCCATTCTCGGATCGTCCTCGAGCGCCGCCTCATTGATTCGATAGGTGGCAGGCATGCGCTTGGCTACGTTTCCCGGAGCGAGTTGACTGAGGATGCCGCGGGCGCATAACCCCCGGATTAGACGCTGTACCGTGCGTTCGTCCATCTTGGAATAGGCCGCCAGTCGCGCAACACTCGCCCAGACCGTAGAGCCATCGCTGCGGTGCTCGCACATTGCCGTGAGTAGCGCAAACTCAGCAGCCGTGAGTTTGTACCAGTGCAGCCGCGCACGAAGGGGCGGGGTCATTCGAGGTATGACCGATCTGGCGAGATGTCGCCGAAGAGAGAATCTGCCTTCGTGAAACTTGGCGCCGGCGCGAATGCGGGCGCGGGCGTCGACGGGCCAGAGACCAACCGATAGAAACTATGCGTCTGCCCGCCATGGTGCTCCTGGCGGTTCTGGATGTCGAAGCCCAGCGCCCGCAATTCCTTCAACCTGGCGCCGAACTGAGAAATCTGTAAGCTGAGGATCTGAGGCAAGCCGACCTCGGCACCGTGGGCGGACAGGAAAAGATCGAGAAGTCGTTGTCTCTGTGTGCGCTTGCTCATGGAAGTGTTTATGGCAGATGTTCAGGGGACGAAAACAGGGGGCTGGAGTTTTTGTCGTAGTACAAAAAGGGTTTTTGTACTACGACAAAAACTTAGGAGGAGGGTTTTCGTCCCACAATGAACCTGCGATAGTCTTTCAGGGTCTTATTGGCGCGATCCTTGGCCGTGCGCTGCGCAACGTTGGGATAAGCCTTCTTAGCGGCGTATGCGATAGAGCCGTCATCGTGGTGATTCTTGTCTATGAACTCCTGAATATAGTGAAGCAGTTCGCGTGCCTTCTGTTGCCGCTCTTCGGTCATCCCAGCCGGCCGCCCGCCAGTGTCTGGCTTAGTAGGGCTTGGTGCAAGGATTCCAGCTTCGCGAAGCTGGCGAAGTTCTTCACTGTCCGCGCGAAGCTTCTTAAGTTCAGCGCGTTTTTTCTCGCGATGTCTCTTGGTTATTTCTCGCTCTTTGTCGGAATTGTTCTCCCTCCATGTCCGCATCGACATGACGGCCGTGCAGGAGCGACAGCAACACTGCTGCCGATGAGGATTGTCGCCCCTGGGTATAAACTCTCGGCCTTCTATTCCATTTCCAAGGGGGCATTCGGCCCCTCGTGCGCATTTTCTTGGACGCAGCGGCCTCGCGTGAGCCCAATAGAAGCGATCCCGACCGTGATCTAGGGACTGATGTAGTTCAAGTTTCCCCCCGCAGGTCGGGCAACAATTGTTTTCGCACAAGGGAACTTGCCCAGTTTTGGCGCGTCCGATCCGATACATTACACGCATGCGAACCTCGCCGCACCATTTGCAAAGGGGTTGCTCGGGGTTCGTGCTAGGTGCTTGCTCTGCGGGAATCGTGCTACTCTGTGGCTGCATCGAAGATTCTCCAACGTTCAAGATGGATTCTGGAATCAAAACAGAGAGAACACCTCTCTCACGTTCACAAGTTCAAAACTCGGCTCAAAGTCATGCCCTGCGGCGCAAATCGTACTTGGTGTGGCCTGAATGGATCTCTGTTCTAGGCTTCTTTCTGTCAGATATCCTTGTGCGGCTACGAATAATATGTGCGGAAGTCCGCAGTTGCCGCGGCCGCATCGGTGCTCTACTCGAAAGAAAGAAAAAATCCAAGGATTGGTACTTGATCCTCGACTTGGGTTCCATGTATGAGGCTGCGCCAAGCGGACATCTTGAGCTTTGTAGCGAGCCACTTGCCCGCAATGCGGGCATAGCAAAAATATCTCTGAAGTACCCATGGGTAAGCGCTGGGGATGCTTTGCTGTTTCTCGAAGGCTGGGAAATGGCAGGGCAGTATGCGCGAAACACATCGGACACTTTACGTAAGGAAACGGCTCAATCATCGACCGATGACCCCGCGATCGCGACGGAGTAGCGGTTGCCCTGCGGGAATTGCCGATGTAGTATTTCCTTGCATCGATTCGAGTCTCCAAAGCCCCCGTTAGCGCGGGGGTGATTTTTTTACTTCCCTTTTTTCTCGCGCGCCGGGTGCAAGATCTCCTGCGCTGCCCTCTTCGCTAGCTGCAGAACGGCGGTTGACGTCGTTAACTCCAGCCCTGGCCACAAGGTTGCGGCTGCTTTCTTGAGTTCGGCCAAGTCCTCAGGACTCATTCGAACGTTGATTTGAAGCGTTCTCTTCGCCATAGGAATTATCTTCGCCGTTGACACAACCTTGCCGGAAGCGTAATGTGAGTGCCTGTTAGGATGTCTTAGTGCCTGTGAGTGTTTCATAGTCACGATACTAGACGAAACGAAGCGATTGTCAACGATGGAAAAGAGGCCGCCAGTGGAAATCCTAAGCCCTTACCCGCACGAACTGAATGGACAGGGAACCGATTGCGCGAGCGACTGCCCCGCGTGTCACTGGGTCGCCGAGCAAACATCGCAAAGCGCTTTGGCAGTTCTCTCCGCTCCCGATTTCTCGCAACAACTCAAACTCGCCATTGACCGAGCGGTTAGCCGCGTCATCGCCCAGCCATATGACCCGTTCTAAGGCTGTTCCCCGTTCCTCGTTTCCCGGTTCGGGATTTCTGCCAGCTACCGAAAAGGGTTGTCTCATGCCTGAAGACTCAAACGAGCACATTTTGGTTGAGTTCCTGAAGTTCAAAACGCTCGAACGCGGCATCTCCGAATTGACAGAGCAGAGCTATCGACAGGCGCTATGCGACTTTTTCGTATTCTTCGGGAAGACTGCGACAGGGGCCTGCGAGCGGGACATCGGCGACTATATCACCTCCTGCTATGCGCGGAATCTGCAGCCGTCCACAGTCGCCCACCGCATTTCTGTCCTGAAGCAGCTTTTCAAGTTCCTGCAGTGCGAAGGACTCGCCAGACACGATCCGTTGCAGCACATTGAGTCGCCGAAACGCTGGCGCAAGGTCGCTAGATTCATGTCGGAGGCCGAAGTCACCGCTTTGCTCGACGCCACTGGGTCACCTGGAAAGGTTCTTCATGAGCCGCTTGCCCTGCGAGACCGCGCCATCTGCGAGGCGTTCTACGCTGGAGCCCTGCGAGTGTCGGAGCTGACTTCGGCCAGGCTGCAGGATCTGTCTCTGGAGAGCGGCACCCTCAACATAATCGGGAAGGGCTCGAAGGCACGCATAGCGCCTCTTGGCAGATTTGCGACCGACGCGCTGCGAGCGTACTTGCATGCTGGCAGGCCGTGCCTTGAACAAGGGATCGGATCGCCGTATCTGTTTATCGGCCGGCGCGGGACTCAACTGACCCGCCAGGCCATCAATTCCTTATTGAGAAAGCGGGCAGAGCGGGCTGGCATCTCCCACGTTCATCCGCATATGTTGCGCCACAGTGCCGCGACTCACATGCTGAATCACCGTGCCGACCTGAGAACAATTCAAACCATCCTTGGGCACTCCGACATCTCCACGACCGAGATTTATACGCACGTTTCGCAGGAAGACGCGAAGGCCGCTCTGCTCCGCTGCCACCCTCGCAATAATCCGAAACGGGCACAGCTGGGCCTGTTTCAACTTCCTGCTCTTTCAGTGCAGAAGCGCACTGTCTGTACGGATTGCAATGAGCCGACAGCGCCGGGTAAAAGGCGCTGTGAACGGCATCTGAGACTAGGGAACGCCGCGGCCTTGCGAAGCTACTATCGGAAGCGCATTTCAGAAAAGTGCTCGCAAGGTAAGGAATCAGGAGACGCAACGTGCAAATGCTGTCGAGGCAAGCAAAGGAACCGGCGCTCGATCTGAGCTTCTCGTTATGGCTGCTCCGGTCCAGTCGGGCATTGACCCAGGACGAATTAGCCCGGCGACTGAGCACAACGCGCCAGACCATCTCGAACTGGGAAACAGGGGAAAAGATTCCAACCCTCGACAGCCTGCGAAAGCTGTGTCATGGGTTAAGTGTGCCCGTGCGCGTCTGCCTGCAGTTGGCGGAGGCGCGCGCTAATTCCTGATAGCCTGCAGCGAACTCATTGCCGCCTCGATGTCCTTCCGCCTGCGAGACAATGTCACTCGAAAATGGCCAGGGGTTAAGCCGACGGACCTGGCGATCTGTTCCTGCGGGACCCGGCGAAGCATCAGCTCCGCGATTGCCACAATTCTCCGTTTCACCACTGCCTGGGTTGGCCGCAGTCCAGGTCCTTTTGGTGGCGGATCTTGCCATAGACCGCCCTCGGCTAATTCCCGCTCCGCCCGGTCCCAGAAATTCCTTTTGCGCTGCCACAGTGGTTGTTTGGGTTTTTTCGCAGCGACAAGCCCTCGCATCGCCTGCGGTTTGTACCACAGCGGCCCTGAGATCAGAGTCGCTTGCATTTCGTCCCGGGAAAAGCCTCGCGCCAAAATTGCGTAATCGGACACGCTGCCACATTTCGGGCATTTGGGCGTGAAACTCGAATTTATACGGAAGCTTAGCCTAAAGTCCCCATCCGACTTGCAGGTCAATTCAGCGAAGTAAAATTCATAGAAACCCTGGGCGATGAGCTCCGCCCGGAGTTCTGGCCAGGTCTGCATGGCCCCGGATGATAATGATCGGGGTGGATTTTCGAGGGTTACTGAGGTGCTATACGCGGGGACGACAGCGCGTCAAAAATCACGGGATAGAGCCGGACTTTGGCCCGGGCGCGCCGAATTGTCTCGCGCCGATTTCTCACGCGGTGATCGACAATACCGACGTTGGCGCACATCTCGCCCGCGCTAATTGCCCTCGGGCTTTCCGCCCAAGTAGGTAAAATGGCGCTTTCCGGGTCTGCGGCGACCGGCGCCCGCGCGGCCAGGCGCATTGCCCGGCCGTGATTAATGAACCATCCTAGGCCGGTGCGCTTTAACTCGCGGGCCTCGGCGCGGCTGATAAGGTACAACGGAGCATCTCCGAGGTCAACGGCTGCGTTGAGGTAATAGACGGCGACTCGTTCATCTCGCATCATCTCAAAAGAATAGCCGATGATGCACCAAAACGGGCATTGAAGCAATGCTTTGGCGTGGCGTAGAGTTGGCACCGGCAAGGCTAGGTAGGGCGGGGCGGGGCTCGGCATGGCTCGGCGCGGCGCGGCCTACCTCGGTAGGGCTGGGCTAGGCAAGGCGTGGTAATTCATGAGGGTCACTTTCGAGGTGGCCCCTTTTTATTCTTGTGGGCTCGCTTGCTCGGCGGGGAGATCGTCGCTGTGGCGGTCTGCACAGGGCCTTCTTTTGGGCTCCTGCGCCGCGCCCGCTGATTCCGCCGACGTGCTAACATTTTCCACATCATGGCAGCCGCCGCAGCTCTCCCCAACCTGATTTGGGACCATTGTCCTAGTCCCGCCGAAGTGGATGAGCTCGCCCTAGAGTTTTCCCTGCTGCAGTTGAAGGCACGAGAAGCCTACCGCATAGCGGAGGAGCTCGAAAGGCCGCGCGAAGCCTTCGAGGAGCGATTGATTTTAGTTGTCGAGGAATGGGGAAGCCCGCACGCAACCAAGAGCAAGCTGCTCGCCGGAAGCAGTTCAGAACTGCTCGCCACTTTCGGCTCGACCCGCAGCATCGACGCGGCCGCGGTCGAGGGCTTCAGGCTCGCCCTGCAAAAGGCCGGTCGGGCCCGAGTATTAAAAAAGTTGTTTGAGGAATGTGTGAGCTGGCGGCTGGTCGACGGCGCCGACGCACTCATCCGGCGCGAGCAGATTTCGGACGCCCTGGCGGCTCAGTTTGCCAGGTGCTTCGTCGAAAAGCCGCGGGCGCCCAGCCTGAAGGTTCGGGTAAAGTGACTTATCTCGCCGCCCCGGAGATCAACCGATGCCGTTGCGTGCGTACATCGACGGGCATCAATATTGACAGTCAATTGACCTTATAATGGCGCATGCGTACAGACGCCGTGCCGGTCTTCTACCTCAACCAGGATCACTCCTGCGAAAAGCCCATCCAGATCGTCAGCCGCGTAGAAGCCCGCCAGATGAAGAAGTCAGGCGCTGGCTGGTTCTGCTCTAACGGCAAGATCTTTCAGCTCGCAGAGCGGATCCCGGTGGTGGCGTCGCCGGAGAGAATCACGTCGACCTGGACGGAAGCATCCGGGGCGATCTGCAAAAGCGAGATGCTGGCGAATGCGGGAATCGCTGACCCTCGAGTGCGCAATCCGCGGGAAGTGATCCGGCGAGCCCAGGCCAAAGTCAGACTATATCCGTTCATCTTCGACGAGTTGGCATCACCAAGGCTCGGCACCGTACTGCCTCGCAAGCATGATTGAATCGCATGGCTTTTCTACCAGGACTGCCGGGAAATTTTTTAGGAATCCAGCCATCAAGTGGCTCGGATGCGTCGCTTGATCTCTCCGCTGATTACGCCCCACACCTCTCGCTGCGACAGTACTGCATCGGGAGCGTAGCGACGGGGAGCTTCACTTCATCGCCTGGCATCCATGCTGTCGGCGAAGGTAATTCGAGTGGGCCAGACACGGATACGTATGGATGGGCACCATGCACGGCCTCATTCACCGAGGACACTCTCCCCGGCAGTTTGTTGGTCTGCGTCGGCGTCCTGAATGCCGACTTTTTCGGCGGCCTTACCGATAACGCGGCCCTGGCCATGGATGCTGGACTGGATGGGTGGGCACCTGGATACTCATTTGCCACAGCTTCGATCTTTAACAAATCAGGACTCTGCGCTGCGATCGCCGGAGGAATAACGCAAGTTCCGCAGGCTAATTGTGTCCTCACCTACCACAGGAATGCGCCCGTCGTGGCTGCGGGCACGCTGTTTTATGGCGGCGTCAACGCCGCTGACTGGTGCAACAGCTTCGCCTACCAGATGATCCTTGCCGAGTTCGAAGTCGATGGCGCAACGCTGGATTCATTCAGCTACAACACCGCAACCGTCAATAATCCTGGCGATCCGCTCAGCGTCACTGGTCGGCTTCCGAGCGACAACCCGTCATTCGTCATAGCCGTCACGTGGAACAACCCTGGTAACAGCGCGTCGGCCGGGTCAGGTTTCGCGCTTGGACCAGCGTCCTCGCTCGGCACTCAGTGGCAGTGGCTGGAGTTTGCCCCGCAAGACGGCGGATACTCGGGCAGTAATTTTCCCAGTGGCTGTCCCGGTCTGAGCGGTTCCTTCGAGCTCGGCTTCGCTGGAGTCGTCGCTGCGGGCGTCACACCAGTCGGGGTCTTCATCTGGAATGTGCTTCCCACTGGCGGAGGAGGAGGCGGCGGAGGCGGGGCAGACGTTGACCAGAATCTGCCCAACGTTTTTGTTATCTCTTAGTTCTGCATTCACACACTCACAAAAACTGCCTCCAGTCCGCCCGATCGATTACTCGTTTCGGATTCGCGAGGTAAACATCGATGCGGACGGTCGTGATGTTCGGGTCGAACGGCGCGTTCGAGCAATGAACGGCGCTCGGCACTTTCGGATCGTCGCTCATAAAAATCCAATGGAAGTGAAGTGGTAGCGGGTGGCCACGCCGTTCGAGCTCGGGATCGTAACCGTGTTGATGGATCTGAAACTCGGTTGGCTGGACGCCGCGGTGCTCGGGGAAGCCCTCATAAATTTCCTTACCGACGACAAAGGTCGGCTGCTTCCCGCCACGCAACCCGAGAGGATAGATTTCGACCTCCCCATCGTGGAAGAACTGATACGCGGCGCCAGTTGGCATGTACCACTTCCGATGCTCGCCGCCCGCGTAAATCGCAACCCTGGCGCGCCCGGCTGCATCTGCGCAGCGCATCGACAGTTCGGCAATGTGGGTTTTGCTGCGCGCGATCCAGACGGGCTCCGGTTCGCCCAGCCGGACCGTGCCTGCGATGCTAATCCCGGGATCAGCCATTGACTGTGCCTTTCACCGTAACCGTACCCAGCTGGGCCCGGGCATGCAGGCCAGATGGTCTTGCTGTTGCCGCGATAGAACTGAATCGTACTGCGACGCCCATGTCTTCCTCCTGCCTTAAAGCTGGGGCGGCCACGCAGATTAACAGCCGCCCCTCGTGACCCATTTACGGCAATTGCGTCGGAGTCGTCGACTCAATTCGGGCTCACGGAAAACTCGTCAGTGCCCTTGCAAACTCGTGAAGTAGGGCATGCTCGCTTCAGCAGACTCGCACTCGCGATACACCTTAGGCTTCTTGGTCGGCAGGAAGATTTTATTCAACTGCAGGATCGCTTCTGGAGCTGCCACTCGGAGGATCACTTCTTCCTCCCATACGGCGCCGGTTTTATCCAACAACTTGAATTTGTAGCCGTCCATTTTCGCTCCCATTTGACTACGCGTGCATCACAAGCGTCGCCATCGGTGCATCGGTGTTGCTCCCCTGAAGCAGCAAGCTGTCACAACGCCAATAGGCTTGCACTGCACGCTGATGGGTTGGAAGGTACCGTTCATCGTATCTAAAAGTGCTGAACGAGTCAGAAACGGCCCTAATCGCATGGCGTTGCAGGTCGCCAAAAACAGCTACTGTGTTGCCAGCTCCAACCTGATCCATGTTCGCGCAGAGGTAAACCGGTTTCCCGAGAATTGTCGGGCGTCCATCAGCATCAGTTGCGTGGGGGAAGGCCAGCTGTCCGCTGGTGCCAGTGAGGATCTGCCGAATTGTAAGTAGCGTCGACCAGTTCATCAAGAAGCCGGCGCCAGGCGCGGCCGCATACGCGGTATCGATCGAATCAAGTAATCCGTAAATCTCCGACATGAGGATGACGCTTGCCGACGCCGTGGTTTCGCCGGCAGAAAGATTTGACAGCAGCGTCGCCAGGAAGGTTTTGCCCATGCCACGCGCGAAAGACTTCGCGAACACTTCCGCGAAGTACGCCGCCAAGAGCGGGCCGCCGTCTTGCTCTAACTGAATTGAGTAAAGAAATTGCGGACTCACCCAGGTACTGGCATTTGGAAATTGCCCATTTCCAAAATGCATATTGGGGCCTTGCGTGATCAGTCCCAACTCTGCCAGCACTTTCGCATCGATGTTCGTGTCTGTGTCATCCACGGCCGGGAAATTCCAAACGTTTCCCGTAGGAGTGAAGATCCATCGGCTCGCGTCCAACAGTTGATCGTATTGCCTCATTTGCTGGAGCACTTCTCCCTGAAATCCAATGGGAATCGAAAAACCGCCGCCCTCACCCGTCGTGCTGGTATTCAAGGCCACATAACTACGGAGTTCCGTGATCGCGCCAACGCGTTGGTCCCTGCGAGTCTCGATTCGCCCGCCTTCGGAAGCCAATGCGTCGCGGTACGTTTTTTGACCAGAGAAAAACGCCAGAGTCGCGGGATCAAAACGCAGACTGGCATCACGGCGCTGCCGGGCGGTGTTAAACACTTCGCGGTCGAAGTGATCCTGGCGCGTGGCCTGATGCAGGGCGAGGTAGCTCTCGAATCGGGACGAGTCTTCTTTGCTAAAAGTTGCAGACCGCGTCAACTCTGCGGCCTTGGCGAGCCACTGCTCGGAAGTTAGGGCTGCTGGGGGATTGGCGAGATAGGTGGGTTGCTGCTCTCTGGCACTCATTTGATTTCCTCTTCTCTCTCGTGAAGAAAATCGTGCTGTTTGCGAATTGTGGTGTTACATCAGGCGATTCATTTCCGCCTGCAGGGCTGCCGTCTTTGCGCGTGCTTGTTCGAGGCTGACCGGCTCCGATGGACTCGTGTACTGGTCGTGGTCGACATCAACATGTGCACGGGTGCGGCGCTCCGTCGAGCCGCAGCGCTTGCACCGGAGAACCGTCGGAGCACCATTCAGCGGGACCGCGACTTCAGTAGCATTCTGGATCGCATGATCACTTCCGCAGTTCGTGCAGCGCATAAAGGTCTCCCGTCCCGGCCATTACATCGACGCGCGTCGATATTGAAGCTTACATCGACGGGCATCGATCTGCAATCAGCGCAATAGGACTGCCAGGTTACCTTCGTGGAGCCTGCCGCTGCTCCTCTGGCAAAACAACTCCATAGAACGCGCGCTCCTCCGCCGTGTAGCACCGTCGAAAATAATCATCCCATCGCCGAACCTCTTCTGCCTTGGCCATCAACTCCGCCGGGCTTTTCGCGCGCTCAGTGATGCCCAAACGCTTGAGCAGTCGGCCCGGATTGCGATCGTAGCCGCCAGTCGCCTCAAGTTGGGCGAGTGTCTTGCGCGGCCGCCCGCGTTTTCGGGAGGCTTTCCGCGGTTTCCGGCGGCCTTTCTTCGGGCTTTTGCTGGCTTTCACGGTGGCTTTCTGCTTCGTTTTTTTTGGCTTTTTCATGGTGATTTTTTCAGCAAAGGCATTTAATCAGGCGCGTGTCTCGGCCCGGCAGGCGGTCCGCGTCGGCATGATCCTGGAAATCAGACCCCCATATCCCCGCCCCCCTGAAAAACTGAGTGCCTTTTAAACAGAGCCGCACTTCTTGACCGTATTGCCATCGTGGCACGGCTGGCAGGCTAGTTGCAAGTTGCTCTAGTATCAATCATTTACAGAAGTAACTGAAACACTTGCACTAATATGAGTGCAGCTCCAACATGAACCGGCGACTCTCCGCGAAGCGCGCGTGGGCTCGACTCAGTGAGCGAGCTGAGTGCGGGGAGAAGTTCGGCTTCATTGCGTGTATTGCACTGCTCTACAAGGCTGGGCATCTGACGCGCGCGCAGGTTGTTGATTGGTTGAACGAGTCGCACATCAGTCGCGCCGATCTGGCCAGGTTTCGAAAGCACTCGACTTCCTCTGCGCGCTGATGACTGTTCGCCTCGCACGTCCCCGCCTGACTTTTCCTTGATGCTCAGGGTCGTCTGCATCTCGGATCCTGCGCGTGCGGGCTTCCTATTGCGAAGATCGGGCACTCTTGGTTACCTTTCGTCGTGTCCTTTGGTTATTTACTCTTCTGCCAACTCGGCCGCTAAAGCCTACGAATCCCAATTCAGATCAATTGCAACAAACATGCTTCGAGCCCTCAATCGCAGGCATGGTCCGCGCGCGTGTTTGCATCCCTCCGCGACGCGAATCCAACGCCGCGGAGGGATGCGCGCCAGGAGAACTGTGGAGGCAGTCACCGGCGAGCTTGTGTTCAGAATCGTGTTCAATTGGCGCCAATAGTGCCGCACAAGACCCACTGTGCCGCGCTCCACCGCTTGATTTATCAATGGCATAGGGGTTGAGACATCCATTCCTAAACCGAAGGTCGCGTGTTCGACTCACGCCGGGGCCACCATCTATCTGTCGCGAAGGCCGCTTCGGGTGCATTTCCGTTTTTTGAGCAGCGCCTATTTCGTTTCGATTCGGAAGACACTGAAAGGGAGGTCCGCGCTCGTTCTGAGGTGTAGATCACTGACGGTTAGCGAATAGCTCGGATCGAAATCGTCATCGACTGTTTTGCCATTCCGGAGTTTTTGGATTGCCCCATCCTCCGTGAAGACCCAATCGGTGACTGCAGGATACCACCGACCACCAAGGAAGAACTCATGGCCGCTGATGAGCCGACACGGGAAGAGAAATTCGCACTCTGTTGGAGCAGACCACAGGGCGCGAATCCGAATCAGTTTCGTATCGCTGCCGTAGCAGTAGTCAACCCGGTCACGGGCGACGACTGGACTCCCAACCCGAGGTGGTCTCGCGACAATCGTGACTCGAACAATCGCGCCGTCTCGATTCCACACAAACGCAAGAGGCGCCGGTTTGCCGGCTGCGTCCCACTCGTCTTTGCTGGCAAATTCCTTCCAGCGATCGCCCTTCGACTTTGTTGTCGAGTCTACGTTTAATTCTGCGAATATACGCGGCTGCTGGTCCTGCACGGAGTCGTCGACGGCGTCACAGTAGTTCATCACCGAACGCACTGCGTCCTCGTTGCCTTTGTAGGCACCGAGTTGATGTTCATTAAGCCGATGTTCCTGGGCTAACAGCGGAAGGGAGAAAACGAGTAGGACCAAAGTGACTTGAGGGCGGGCATGTCCATAACTCCCAGACGAAACAGGTCACTCGACTGCAACTTGGCCAAGTTCTAGCACCATGTCTGACGAACCTGACTTGAGAAGTGGTGTATTATCTTGCAACGTTTCCGCTTTCTCGGAGACCGGCGGCCCATTTCCATGAACCTCGACAAGGGATTATTGCAGAGCCTTCCCAAGGTCCTCTTGCACGAACATCTGGATGGTGTGCTGCGGCCGCAAACAGTGATCGATTTGGCCCGAGAAGCAAAATACACCGACCTTCCGGCAGATGATCCCCAGGCACTTTCCGAATGGTTTTTTCGCGGAGCCAATCAAGGGAGCCTTGCAAAATATCTGGAGGGCTTTGCTCACACTATCGCCGTCATGCAGACCGAGGAGGCACTGCAGCGCGTCGCCTATGAACAGGCCGAAGATCTGAGCCGCGATGGAATTGTGTATTTTGAGACGCGCTTTGCGCCCGTCTTTCATACCCAGAAGGGATTGACTCACCAGCAGATTGTCTCAGCCGTACTGAAAGGGTTGGAACGAGGACGAAAGGATTTCGGGGTCTCCTCCGGCTTGATCATTTGCGCGATGCGCAACATGAACACCTCGCTGGAAATGGCGGAACTGGCCGTCGATTTTCGAGCACGCGGTGTGGTCGGCTTCGATCTGGCGGGCGAAGAAGGTGGGTATCCCCCCAAGAAACATGTGGACGCTTTTCATTACATTCAGCGCGAGAACTTCAACATCACGATCCACGCCGGCGAAGGCTACGGCAAAGAATCGATCTGGCAGGCGATTCAGTATTGCGGAGCGCACCGCATTGGGCACGGAACGCGCCTGATCGACGATATTGCGGTTGTGGATGGCAAGGCGGTAAAGTTGGGCGACCTGGCGCAATATGTTCTCGACAAACGCATCCCGCTGGAGATCTGCCTGCTCAGCAACGTTCATACCGGCGCTACGCCCAGCTTGGCCGAGCATCCCTTCAAAATTCTTTATCGAGAAAAATTCCGTGTCACCCTGAACACGGACAACCGCTTGATGAGCCGCACATCGATGACTCAGGAATTTGAAGCCGCCGCGGAGACGTTTGGCCTCTCGCTGGATGACCTCGAGAAGATCACCATCAATGCAATGAAGAGCGCCTTCTTGCCGTATGATCGGCGCATTGATTTCATCTATTCGATTATCAAGCCCGGTTACGCCAAAATCCGCGAGTCGACGGGGCCAAAGGCCTCCCGTTGACCTTGCGCGGCACCCGGAGACTTCATGGGCAGTCCTGCTAAGCGTTTCATCCTCGCGCTCGCGTTGTCCGCGCTCGCTTCTCGCAGTCTCTCTGCCCCGGCCGTTGCCCCGGCCGGGCCGATCCCAATCAAAGTCGTCGTGGTGACGATGTTTGAGCGCGGCGAAGACACCGGCGATGCTCCGGGCGAATTCCAGCTCTGGGTGGAACGTGAGCATCTCGAACAGATTGTTCCGCTGCCTTCCGGCTATCACCACGTTCGCCTGAACAAGGATGGAGTCCTCGGAATGGTCACGGGAGTCGGAACGGCCAAGGCCGCTGCGTCGGTCATGGCGCTCGGTCTGGACTCGCGCTTCGATTTGTCGAAGGCGTACTGGATTGTCGCGGGCATTGGCGGCGGAGATCCGGCGGACGTGTCCGTTGGATCGGCCGTTTGGGCCGATCACGTCGTCGATGGAGACCTGGCGTTTGAGATCGATGCGCGGCAAATCCCTGCGGGCTGGGCGACCGGCTACGTTCCGCTGCGGAAGGGCACACCGTACGAGCAGCCTGCCAGCGACGACTACGGGGAAATGTACACCTTGAACCCGGGACTGGTGGGCTGGGCATTCCACCTCACCCGGGACGTGCCGCTCGCGGACTCAGATGCCCTACGCAAATCGCGCGCGCGCTTCGCGGGATTCCCGAATGCGCTGAAGCCGCCGTTTGTGGTGAGAGGCGATACTCTTTCGGCAAGCACGTTCTGGCATGGTTCGAAGATGGACGAATGGGCCAATGCCTGGACTCGCTACTACACCGCCGGCAAAGGAAACTACATGGTCGCGGCCATGGAAGATTCGGGCACGCTGCAAGCCCTCACGTTCCTGAATCAGGCTGGACGCGTTGATCTGCAGCGGGTTCTGGTGCTGCGCACGGTCAGCAACTACGACCGGGAAGCTCCGGGCGTGCCGGTGGCGGAAAGCCTGCAAGAAATGGTTGCGGGCAACTACTCTGCGTATTTGCCGGCTCTGGAAGCGGCGCAGATCGTTGGAGATAAAGTCGTACGCGATCTCGTCGAGCATTGGACGGAACGGCAATCCGGCATTCCTCACGCACCGTAGTCAAGCCTGTTCCGCAGCGTCACCGGGATAATGCCGCGAGAGTCTCGGCCAGCACAAGCGTTCCGCGCGCGATATCTTCCGAGGCAGCGTATTCGTCAGGACGGTGGCTGTATCCGTTGCGGCAGGGGATGAATAACATCGCCACGGGAGCGATGCGCGCCATGAAAAGTGAGTCGTGATACGCGCGACTGACCATCGGAAGGAAGTTCAGTTCGTGCTTACGACAGGATTCAGAGAGAGCGTCGATGATTGCGGGAGCGCAGTGCGCGGGAGCGTCCGCGTTCAGTAACTCGCTTTGGATCGACACCTGCCGCTTGGCCGAAATCGATTGACTCGTAGCTTCGATCGTGCGCATCACCGCATCGCGCCGTTGCAACTCGGTGTCGCGAACGTCTAGGCTAAGGCGGACTCGGCTGGGAATGCTGTTGACTGCGCCGGGAAAGACGTCACAGATCCCAACCGTTGCAACAGTGTCAATCGCCCCACTGGTGCGTGCGGCATTTTCGATTGCCAGAATCAGTTCGGCGGCAGCGCAGAGAGCGTCGCGGCGGTCAGGCATCAAGACACCACCGGCGTGTCCGCCGCAGCCTTCAAGCAGCACGCGGAGACTGGCCGGCGCGGCGATTTTCGTAACTAGACCAAGAGGAATTCGCTGTCGCTCCAAGAGCGGCCCTTGTTCAATGTGCAGCTCGACGAATGCTTCGTAGTATCCGGCTGGCAGCTTCACCTGCTCGAGTTCACCTGCAAAACCAGCCCTAAGGCGAACTTCGTCGACCGTGGCACCGCCGTTGTCTGCCAGTTTTCGCGCTGCATCTGGAGACAAGGTGGCAGACAAGAGCCTGCTTCCGAGACACCCGATCCCAAAACGTGTTGGTTCCTCGGAAGTAAAAACAAGCAACTCGATGGAACGCCTGGGGCGAAATCCACTCCGCTGCAACGCCCGAATTGCTTCCAGTCCTCCGAGCACGCCCACAACGCCATCGTATTTCCCAGCGTTCGGAATCGCGTCGATATGCGAGCCCGTGCCGACCACCGGAACGGACGGATCCGAACCATTCCAGCGGGCAAAGGTATTTCCGACGGCGTCCTCGCGCACCGTTAGGTCGGCCTCCGCGCAGCGCGCTTTCATCCATGCCCGCGCTTGCAGATCGGAGGGAGTAAAAACAATACGAGTTACGGCCGGCGGCTCGGCTTCGGAAATCAAGGCCAGCGACTCAATTTCGGACAGCAGCCGATCTCGGTCAATCGTCAGACTCATGGTTGCAAACCCGCCAGGGGATGGCGGTTCCAATCTTTGTAGATGAGATATTTTGCGGGCACCTTGCCGATCGCTCCGAACCACTGCGGACACCACGGTCCCATCCAGATGAAATCTCCCGCTGTTACGGGATACCACGAATCACCGAGCCGGTAAATTCCCCCGCCTTCGAGCATGATGAGCCCGTGCTCCATCACGTGCATTTCGACCATGCTCAGCGCAGCGCCCGGCTGGTAGACCATCGTGTTCACTGCGAAGTTGAAACTCATCTCGTCGGGAAGCAGACACTTAACCTGCAAGTTTGGGTCGTCACCGAGCGGATGGGATGTGACTGCATCTTCGCTGGAAACAATTAGGTGAACTGGCTCCGCTGGGTCGAAAGGCTGATGGCGTTTCTCGATGACCGCGACACGGCTCGCTTTTGTAGCCGCCAGTCGATGGCGGAATCCCTCGGGAAAATATGCATAACCGTTCTTACCTAACCTCCTCGATCTGCCCTCGGCCTCCACCTTTACACTGCCCTCGATCACGAAGATGAAGCGCTGCGCAAGCGTAATTCCCAGTTCTCCGCCAGCTTCGAACTCAGCGGTGTACTGCGTGAACCTGGCTCCCAGAGCCGGGCTGACGTGAACTATCGCGGAGCATTTCTGCATTCCCGGTAGAGCGGTGCGCACAAACGTATCGGGAGTCAACAGCAAATGGTTCGGTTGTTGGGAGCTGCGTGTCCGGCCAAGATTATGCACGGTTTGTCCTTTTGTTAAATTCGGGCGAAGAAGCGAGCTGGTCGAGAAGATACAACCCGCACTCGATCGCTTTCCCGACGTCATTCTGTGTGACCGATTCTGCCGGATCGTGACTGATCCCGCCCGGAGTTCGCAGAAAAATCATCGCGCTGGGAACTTTCTCAGCGAGGATCATGGCATCGTGACCGGCGCCGCTCACCATCCGATGCGGTTTGCATCCCGTCTTGGAGATTGCCTTTTCGATCTCGCCTAGGAGAAACGAGTCCATCGCAACCGCGGGCTGGCTGAGTAAGGTACTCTCCCGCACTGATGATCCGCGGCGTGCGGCAAGGGCTTGGGCTTGGCGGCTGAGATCTTCCACGGCGCGACCCCGAATCTCGTCGGAAATGTGACGAACGTCGAGTGTCAGCCGAGCTTCACCCGCGATCACATTGGTCGCTCCAGGTTTCGCTTCGATTTTTCCCACAGTCGCCACTAGGCCGGAGACTTCCCGGGCAACGCGCTCTACCGTGCCGATCCACTCCGCTGCGCCCGCGATCGCGTCGCATCGAAGATGCATGGGCGTTGTGCCGGCATGGTTGGCGCGGCCCAGGAATGTGAACTCCAATCGGCTCTGTCCGGCGATGCCTTCGACCGCGGCGAGAGAAAGATTCAGGTTCTCTAAAACCGGTCCCTGTTCGATGTGAAACTCAAGATAACCCAGCACATCGCTTTGCAAGGTGGCTTGGGGAATCTCCGTTGGATTCAGTCCGAACTGTTCGATTGCATTTCGCACCGAGATGCCTCGGGTGTCGAGAACGCCGAGGAGTTCTTCGTCCAGCCTGCCAACCAACGCGCGGCTGCCGATGAACGGAGTGCCGAAGCGTACGCCTTCCTCCTCTGAAAAGCCAACCACTTCAATAACGAAGGGAAGTCTTCGTCCACGCAGTTCTTCCAGCAGAGCGACGGCAAGCACCACCCCGAGAATGCCGTCATAAGCGCCGGCGTTCGGAACTGTATCGAGGTGCGAACCGATCACGAGGCGCCGAGCTTTCGGCTGCGCGGCAGGATAGGCTCCACGGAAATTGCCGGCTGCGTCGATTCGTACTTGGGCCCCAAACGGTTCCATCCACCGCGCAATTTCCTGATGGCACTCTCGCATCGGCGGTGACAAGAACGTTCGGCGCGTGCTGCCTGGATCTTCCGAAAAAGACGCGAGTCTCAGGCACCGATGGATGACCTCTGCCGCGCGCGTTGTGATCTCAGTAGTCTGCACGGATTCCAGTTCGGATGTCGAGAGTCCGTCTCCAGGAAATCTCAAGACTCCCGTATCACCTTCGCCGCCGCCCAGCCCAGCAGAACCAGCGCAACCAGAATTTCCCGGCTGTACGTGTTCCCATAGGTCGCGACCGGAAAGTGATTGCTGATCATGATAAAGACAACGGGAACCGCCATGAAAGTATTGTGTTTGGATCGCAGTTTGGCTTGGGCGCTCAGGGATGCATCGAATGTTTCTCCAGCCGCTGCCGCCGCAATCATCTTGCGCTGGGACGGAAGAATCCGGAACCAGACGTTGGCGGTCATGATGGTTCCGAAAACCGCACCGACGTGGATGTAGGCGGCCCGACCGCTGAATACGTGAGTCAGTCCCCAGCCGAGCAAGGCGATGATCAGCAGGGAAAACAAAGCAAACGAAGTTTCCGACCGGCCCAGGGGCGACCGCAACGCCCGGTCGTAGACGATCCATCCACCCGCCAGCACTGCGAGTCCGATGGCAATCGCACGGGCTTGCGAAATGTCAGCGATATCAGGGTCAACGAGTCCGCTGCTGGAGTAGTAGACCAGACCCAGCAGAACCATTCCGCTCACCCAGGTCATGAGCGCTTCCCAGCGGAACCAATGCACCTGCTCGGGCCCGACCTTGAGCGACTTCTGCCGGTTGACAGTATAGAAGCCGCCGCTGTGCACCATCCATATAGACGGACTGGTGCCATCCGCGGCAGCCTTCTTGGCGAGCCTGTTAAATTGCCCGTCCAGCCAGGTGAAATAGTACGTTTGGCCGACCCACATGATCGCCGCAAAAACATGCGTCCAGCGCACCAGCAGGTTCAGCCATTCGCGGATTGACGAGTTCACTTTATCCACTCCATCGGAGTAACGAATTTGCCCCTCAGCTTCCGCGGTAAGTTGTGTATCCGTTCGGGCTCAGGAGCAGCGGAAGATGAAAATGCGATTCACCATCTCGCGCCTGGAACGTAACTTCCACCACCGGATACAGACCATCGATGTTCTGCCGCGCAAAGTAACTGCCGGTGTCAAAGATCAGACGATAGATTCCAGCAGAGAGATCCGAGCCTGCTGGTAGCAACTGAGGGCAACGTCCATCCTCGTCGGTGCGGGCTGAGGTCAACAGCCGCCAATCTCCAGTGCTGTTCTGTTTCTCAAGTCGCACGGGCACGGCCGTGGCAGGCCTGCCCTGAATGAGGTCCAGAATGTGTGTCGAAATGCGTTTCATTGTTGGAGCCATTTCCTCAGCCGGATTTCCGTAATCTGCCGTTGCTGCTCGACTGCTTCGTGAAGTTCGGTCGCGGCGTCGTTGTTGAGGCGTCTTTGAAGAATCTCCAGAATCTCCGGCGCTGACTTGCCCGTAGCGCACACAATAAAGATACGGTTGAAACGCCGCTCGTATTCACGATTCGCCTTCGCCAAAGCGGCCTTTACCGCGGCGTCAGCGGCCGCCACTTGTCGCTGCTCCTGCGTCGACCAGTCTACCGATTGCGCCGGGGGAGACTGCGGCGCGTGAGACTCGCCGATTCGCGGATGACTCCGGAACGCTTCCATCCAGTCCAATGGCGCGAGGCTGCCCCAGGTTTCGTTCGACGCAGCCAGAAGCGCAGTTTCGTCCGCGAGCGGTCTTTGGGCAACCACCCTTTGTGCCCAAGCCCGGGAGCCACAGCAGGGAAGAATCGCGCCGATGGCATCGTCGACCGGGAGTAGATTCCATCGCGCCAGAATGTTTGTTGCTCCGTCTCGATTAACTCCCGTTGGTTCAGAACTCAGCCGATTAAGGAACTCAATAACGAGATTGCCGGCCACGGCCGCACGATACCTGGCCGTTGATCGAATGTCGTCAATGGGATGGATGTCAGCAATTACCGTCTTTCTCGCCAGAGCCAACGCCGAGGAATCAAGGCCCTTCCCGATCAGCACTTGCTCAGTTTCTCGCAGGCGAAGCGGGACGGGCGCAACACTCCCAAGCGCGATTCGAATATCTTCGACCACGGCATGCGCTGTTCGGCCGAGACCTGCGATGCACACCTTGGAGATTGCTTGTGCATTGCGGGCTCCCACTTTGCGGGCATAGCTGAAATATTGCGAGAATCTCCGCGACACGCACACAGCGCGGATCAACTCATCCGTCGCCAGCAGAGTCTTTTTGTATCCCGTGTGAAACGAAACGTAAGGCACGCGGCGCTCGCCTCGGACCGATACCAAAATTACTTCAGCTTCGTACGCCAGCAGCGCAGGCAAGGAATCCGCCGCCGGCGATGCGTTAGCGATGTTGCCGCCAATTGTTCCTCGATTCTGATTGGCGATTCCTCCGGTCCATCGAGCGGCAGAAGCCAAAAGCGGAAACTCGCGTTCAATAACCTCGTGACGACGCAGGTCGGTGTAGGTACATCCTGCCCCGAGGCGAATCTCGTCCGTCGCGACTTCAATGAGCCGCAGTTCCGGAAGGTTCCAGATGCTGACCAGTTTTCGCGCCGCTAACTTCCCGGCCGCGTATTGCACCATCACGTCGGTGCCTCCAGCAATCGGGAGCCATGCGCCGGGTTCCTTTGCCAGCAGCGACACAACCGCCTGCAAGTTGCCGGGCGCGACCATTTCGTAGTCTGAGGGATTTGATCTCATGCAGTCGACCGGCGCCGCGCCGCCTGCGCCACGGCGTCAACAATCTGGCTGTAGCCCGTACAACGGCAAAGATTGCCAGAGAGGCCTTCCCGGATTTGCTCCACAGTGGGATCAGGCGTGCGGTTCAGCAAGTGGCAGGCTGCCAGAATCATCCCCGGCGTGCAGATGCCGCACTGCGCCCCGCCGCACTCCAGAAAAGCTTCCTGCAAAACGTGCAGCTTTTCTCCAGCCGCCAAGCCTTCAATTGTTACCATGCTAGTGCCTGCCGCTTGTAGAGCGGGCACCAGACAGCTGTTGACGAGTGCGCCGTCCATCAACACCGAGCACGAACCGCACTCGCCTTCTCCGCAGCCTTCTTTTGCCCCGGTCAATCCAAGTTCCAATCGCAACACGTCGAGCAGGCGCTCCATCGGATAAACGCGCACCTTCTTCAGCTCACCGTTTACCGTGAATGAAAGTTCGGCCTTGGCGCGGCTCTCGCGAGAATCAGTCATCGGTCCTCGCCAATAGAACTAGCGCCCTGCTGCGACTGGGCCAGGAGCGCGTCCATGATGTCCTCCGGAAGCAGAGGAATGGAGTCAAAATGAGTGCCGAGTGCATCTTCGACAGCATTCATGATTGCCGGGGCCGGGCCGTCCATCGGGAGTTCTCCAATGCCCTTCGCTCCATACGCTCCGTGGACATTTCCCAACTCTTCAAAGAAGACGCGAATGGGCGGCAGATCGCTGGAAGTCGGCATAATATAGTTGGTCATTTGGCCGTTCTGCATGCGTCCATTCTGCCAAACCACTTTTTCATAAAGACTGAATCCAATCCCCTGGGCGACGCCACCGACGATTTGCCCCCTTGCAAGCAGCGGGTGCAGAACTTTCCCGACTTCCTGAAGCGCGACGAAGTCGTCGACCGTGACGCTATACGTGGTCAGATCGACGGTGACTTCGGCGATGTAAACCGCCCAGGCAAATGCGGCGTACGCCTCTCCTCGATATTTCTCGTCGTCCCAGAAAATGCCGCTTGGCGCCTCATAACGTGACCAGCAGCGGAACTGGCCATGCCTGGCAACATGCTGCTGGCAGGCTGCACGAAACTCATCGGCCGAATAGCCTTCGCCCAGCAGGTTGGAGGAAATCAGAGTCTGGGCAATTCCAAGGGCGGCAGACTTCACCAGGTTTCCCACCACCATCACCGTGCGCGATGCAACGGTTGGGCCGCTATTAGGCACTTCGAGCGTATCTGGCTGGGCCACGCTCACGTTCTCGTAGGGTAGACCGAGCGCCTCGGCCGCAATCTGGCTCAGGACAGTTTTAGTTCCCTGACCAAATTCCGTGCTGGAAACCAGCACGCGAACATTGCCGTCGGCACAACCTTCCACCCCCACCACTGAGCTCAGATAACGCTCACCCGACCCCGTGAATCCGGCACCGTGCAGAAACGCGGCAATGCCCACGCCCTTTCTGGATGTGCCGGCCTGATTCTGTTCCGCGAAATTCTGCTTCTTTGAGTGATAATTCGAAACCTCGAGCGCACGGCCCAGCAAATGCCCAAGATCGATCGTCTCGCGTACGACCTGTTCGGTCGTAGTGGCTTGCCCGGGTTGCAGAAAATTCCGCCGGCGAATCTCGCTTGGAGAAAGGCCTACTGTCTGGGCGATCCGGTCCATGTGGCGCTCCATGGCAAACAGGCTCTGCGGCGCTCCAAAGCCGCGGAACGCCCCATGGGGCGGGGCATTGGTGGCGACCGCCTTCGCCCGGATACGAACACTCGGCCAGAAATAAGGTCCCCCAGCGTGAATGGCTCCGCGCGAGAGGACTACGGAAGACAAAGTCGCATACGCTCCACCGTCAATCGTGAAGTCGATCTCCCCACCGAGAATCTTCCCATCGTGGCCAACAGCCGTCCGGTGGCGGGTGCGCGAGGGATGCCGCTTCGTAGTCGCCGCCATATCTTCCATGCGGTCATAAATAATCTTCACCGGCCTCCCAGCCTTGATGGCGAGCAGCGCAGCATGGGCGGCGATCATCGACGGATACTCCTCCTTGCCACCGAAAGCCCCTCCCGTCTCCATCTGCACCACGCGAACTTTTTCCGCCGGCAAGTTTAGAAGCGCCATTAGGGCCTTGTGAACGTAGTATGGGCACTGCAGCGAGCCCCACACGGTGATTCCCTGGGCGGCGTTGAACGCCGCGATCATCCCGTTATTTTCAATGTAAAGCTGCTCCTGCGCCCCTGTCGTGTACTCGCCTTCCACGATGTAGTCGGCCTTCTCCCAAACGCTTTCGAGATCGCCTTTTTCGATCAAGTACGTCTTGAAAACGTTGTCCTCTCCCCAAACGATTTCCGATCTGCGCTCACTCTCGTCAATGGTGAAAATACTCGGCAAAGGATCGTATTCAATGGAGACTGCCTCCACCGCTGTTGGGAGCAGGTGACGGTCGCGATGGGCCAATAACAGAATCGGTTCTTGGGGATGGTTCACGGACTCACTTGCCAGACAGGGCTGGTCGTCGCCGATCAACGAGATGCAGTTCTTGCCGGGAATATCCTTTGCAGACACGACGACAAATTCATCCCAGGCAATGCCCGGACCGAAGGTGATCTTCCGGGTCCGGCCGCGGGGAAACTGGCTGCGAACGGTTGCTCCGAAAAGCATGTTAGGCAGAACCATATCGTCGACGTACTGCGACCTTCCGGTCACCTTGTCGCGCCCCTCCTTGCGCGGAACCGACTTGCCGACGATGCGATCAGTTTTCATGATTCCAATGCTCGAAAATCTCCCCAACTCCCATTGGCCTAAGTGAGCCGCCGAGGTTCGGGGATGGGATAGTGTATGACAGACTGGCGAGCAATTGGCAGGGAAGTGTGGTGAAGGAAGATAGAAAAAGGTTATGGCGCCGATCCACGACTTTGATTTGCGGTGTATTCCCGCCCAGCGGGTTCGCCGGGAAACGCTCCGTCAGAAAATGCAGGATTCCCGCGCAAATAGGTGGCCTGCACCACTCCGCGCAGCGCTTCTCCGAGATAGGGAGAAACCGTATGCCGGTAGTGCAATCGATCCTCCGACACGGTGAATTCGCGGTCGGGATCAAACACCACGAAATCGGCATCATAGCCCGCGGCAATGCGACCCTTGCGCGTGTCACAACCGGCTAGCCGCGCCGGGGCCGCTGCCATCCACTGTGCCAGATCGAGCAACGTGAATCCCCGTTGGCTGGCTTCGGTCCACATCAGCGGCAGCGCCACAGAAAGGCTTGCAATGCCGCCCCAGGCCGTCCGGAAATTGCCCTCGGAGAGCTTCTTCAGGGCTGGCGGACAAGGCGAGTGGTCGGTCACCACAAGGTCGATGGTTCCATCCCTGAGGCCCTCCCATAACTTCTCGCGATTCTCGCGGCTGCGGATGGGCGGGGCGCATTTGCTGAGCGTGGCACCGTTCGGGATCGTTTCAGCGAAGAGATGTAAGTAGTGAGGACAGGTCTCCACGCTGACTGGAAGCCCTTCGGCGCGTGCGGCGTGCAGTTCCGGCAGAGCCTCGCTCGCAGAGAGATGGACCACGTGCAGGCGAAAGCCGTATTCGCGGCACAACGACAGCATCAGCCGGATGGCAGTCAGTTCCGCCTCTGCGGGCCGCGACTGGAGGTAAGTGGAGTAGTGCCTCCAATCTGCCTTTGCCTGCGCTTCCGTTGCCTGATCGATCGGTCCCAAGAGTTCTGCGTGCACCAGCAGGGGCAGTCCGGTCTGCGCAACATGCGGCAGAGCCAATCGCAACCGTTGCTCCGTAACCATAGTGAAACCGTCGATTCCTGGGTTGATCAGAAAACACTTAAACCCCGGAACTCCTTCGGCCGCGAGCCCTTCAATATCGCTCTGATTGTCGTGGACCACCCCGCCCCATGCCGCCCAATCGACGCGGCATTTGCCGCGGGCTGCCGCGCGCTTGGCCTGCAGCGCGGCGACGGTCGTTGTCGCCGGCAGACAGTTCAAAGGCATATCGACGAGCAACGTGTAGCCCCCCGCCGCCGCTGCTCGTGTTGCCGTTTCGAACCCCTCCCACTCCAAGCGGCCAGGATCGTTGATGTGCACGTGGGAATCGACGAGTCCCGGAAGGATGGCCGCCTCGCCGAAGTCATGGACTTGGTAACGATCAGGAACTCGGTCGGGAGAAGTGACGGCTTGGATCCGCTCGCCCTCTACAAGGATGGCCGCTGGGCGCATTCCTTCCGGAGTGATCACGCGGCGAGCAACGAAGGCTTGCAACCCCAAAATGTCAGCTCCTTGAAGGGCTCGCGTTCACAGCCAGAGCCTGATCCGCGCCGTGCCTTGTACGCTGCATCGCTGAGCACGGGTTCAAAACAGCATTTTACGAAATTCCGAGTCCAGCTTATACTCGCTTCTCAGCGAAGCGGCTGCGAAAGAGTCCATGTCGACTGATTTGCGGGTTCGCGGGTTGCTGACGCCAGCACGCCCTTGAGGATTACGCACAGATAGAGCCGACACATGGACAATCCTTTCATGGCCCGCGCCATTCAGCTCTCGATCGATAACGTCCACTCCGGACGCGGAGGACCCTTCGGCGCAGTGGTGGTAAAAGACGGCGTCATTATTGCCGAAGCCGCGAATCAGGTTACCTCGACCAACGATCCCACCGCGCACGCGGAAGTTCTCGCGATTCGGGCAGCCTGTAAGAAACTTGGCGCGTTCGATCTGGAGGGCTGCGAGATCTATACCTCCTGTGAACCGTGCCCCATGTGTCTGGGGGCAATCTACTGGGCCCGCCTTTCTCGCGTTTACTTTGCCAATGCCGACGCGGATGCCTCCAAGATCGGGTTCGACGATTCGCTGATCTATAGCGAGATCGCACAGCCCCATTCGCGCCGCAAGATTCCGATGGTTCAAATGATGCGGGAAGAGGCGCTGGCGGCGTTTCGTGCCTGGGAAAACAAACCCAACAAAATCGAGTATTAATCGTTTCGGTACGCACCAATCGCAGACCCATGGAGGACGATTGATCGATCGCTATTTCAAACTCACCGAGAACCAGACTTCCGTGAAGCAGGAGATGCTGGGTGGCCTCACCACTTTCGTCACGATGGCCTACATCATCGTGGTGAATCCCCAGATTCTAGCGCAAGCGGGAATGCCGCCAGACGGCGTGGTTTTTGCGACCTGCGTCTCGGCCGCGGTGGCCACGCTGGTGATGGGGCTGTATGCCAACTATCCCATCGCTCTGGCGCCGGGAATGTCTCTGAACGCCTACTTCACGTATTCGGTTTGCATCGCCATGCACATCCCGTGGCGTACCGCGCTAGCGGTAGTTTTCTGTTCCGGCGTTCTTTTCCTGGTGCTCACGGTAACGCGCGTTCGCGAGCAGATCGTCAACGGTATCCCCGACTGCCTGAAGCATTCCACCGCCGCGGGAATTGGAATGTTCATCGCGTTTGTAGGATTGCGAAATGCAAAGCTCGTAGTGGCGAATCCGGCCACCTACGTGGGCCTCGGCAGCTTCGCCGACAAGGAAGTGCAGACGGCTTGCTTCGGACTCATCCTGATGCTGGTCCTGATGTCGCGAAAACTCCACGGCGCCATTCTGGTCGGCATCTTTGGCACCGCGCTGCTCGGAATTCTTCGCGGAATCACGCAGCGGCCAACCGCAATCTTCTCGATGCCGCACCCCTCGTCCACTTTTCTGCAACTCGACTTCCGCGGCGCCAGCCACTTAGGCTTGCTCGAAATCCTGTTCGCCTTCCTGTTTGTAGATCTCTTCGACAATGTTGGTACTCTCGTGGGAGTTTGTGAACAGG
>Ga0181532_10001117_pt1 | contig 26472 bp, 11 predicted proteins | sample PEATcosm2014_Bin_33_FD_119768 | JGI IMG/M metagenome (GOLD analysis project Ga0181532, IMG submission 119768) | Peatland microbial communities from MTU Mesocosm Facility, Houghton, MI, USA - PEATcosm2014_Bin11_30_metaG | ecosystem: Environmental > Terrestrial > Soil > Wetlands > Peat | place... | reverse complement strand
TCGCTGGTGGATACCACGGCGTCCACGCGGCCATCGTTATTGATGTCCCCAATCGCGAGGCCACGGCCAGCCCACGCTTGGCGGAAGACTTCCCCGGATGCCGCCGAAACATCCACAAAGCCCCGGGGAGTGTTCCGTACAAGGAGGATCGGCTCGCGGTAGTGGAGGTTGTGACTGACCTGCTCGACGGTGTCCATCACGTGGCCTTGCGAGACCAGCAGGTCTTTGCGGCCGTCGTTGTCATAATCGATAAAGTGCAAACCCATGCCTGAGTGCTGCATGGTGATGTTGCCGAGTCCGGTCGCATCCGTGGCATACTTGAAGAAACCGTTGCCTTCATTTTCGTAAAGCGCGTACTTGTCGAAGGCCAGGTCGGCCACTGCCAGGTCCGGCAATCCGTCGTTGTTGTAATCGGCAAAATCCACACCCATGCCCGCATAGGTGCGCCCGCTGTCCGTTACACCCACACCTGCCATTAGCGCAACTTCTTCAAAAGTGCCATTGCCTCTGTTGTGGTACAGGAACCCGGGCATGGAGTCATTGGCCACATAGAGGTCGACGTGCCCATCGCGGTCGTAATCCGCGATCGCAATCCCCAAACCCTTGCCCGGCTTGTCAAGTCCGATCTGGCGCGACACCTCGGTAAACGTGCCATCCCCGTTGTTGCGATAAACCAACGGTTCGATGGGCGGAAAAGTGTCGGGCCGGCAGTAGGTCCGCAGAGTCCCATTCACCAGGCACACGTGGTCTTCGAAATCCCACTGCACGTAACGAAGGACCACGAGATCAAGGAAGCCGTCGTTATCGAGGTCCACCCAGACGGCGCTGGTGGACCAACCGCTGCCGCCCACGCCCGCCTTTTCCGTAACATCGGTAAAGGTCCCGTTGCCATTGTTGTGGTAAAGCCGGTTGCCGCCATATTCGGTGACAAACAAGTCTTCGAAACCGTCGTTGTCGTAATCACCTACTGCCACTCCGTATCCGTAACCCTTCCCCTGCACACCCGCTCGCTCGGTAACGTCTTCGAACGTACCGTCGGGTTTCTGGTGGTACAGGCGATGCCAATATTTGGGGTCGGACTTGCGCGGGATGGCGCCCAGCGGGGTGGGGTCGCTGATGGGCGCGCCGTTCACCAGGAAAATGTCCAGCCGGCCGTCATTGTCGAAGTCGAACAGGGCCACACCGGAGCCCATGATCTCCAGCATGTATTTCTTGGCGGTCTGGGAGGCGTAATGGTGGAACTGCACGCCGCTCGAGGCCGTCACGTCCACGAAATTCGCCGGCACGATATCCTTTCCTTGGTCCGGCGAGCCGGGCTTCGCCCTCGCGGCCAGCAACCAGAGGCAAAGCGCAAAGACTGCGGCAGCGGTCGCGGCGTGCCGGAAGCTCATATCACCTCGGGTCCTGATCGGGAGTCGAATGCGCGCCCACGCTGGCCGCGTAGGAATCGAGTTCCGCCTTGGCCTTCTCCATTTGGCCAGTTCTGCGGTAGAGTTGCCCCAGCACGAAGTGCAGTCGCACCGCCTTGGGAGCAAGCTCCATTGCCTTCTCGATCTCCTGTTGAGCGGCGGCGAGGTCATTCACAAGGGAATAGGTTTTCCCCAGCTCTTCATGCGCCTCGGCCGAGGCCGGCTCCATCTGGACCGCCTGCCGAAGATAAGGCAAAGCCTCTGCCGGCCGATTCTGTTTCAGCAGCACGCGGCCGAGGCCGAGGTACGGCGTGGGATCGTCCGGCTTCGACACTTCCCAGCCTATGGCGGTCCTGTATGCCGTCGCGGCGTCCTCCAACCGGCTCAACAACTCCGCGCACCACCCCATGCTGGTTTCGGCGGTAACGACCCGCGGGACGAGCGCGAGAGAACGCTGATAGGCCTGGATAGCCGCCTCGAATTGTTGCTCGTTCGTCCTGACCTCTCCCAGCGCTTGCCAGGCGACGGCATCGCCAGGCTCCATATCCACGGAGCGAGTGAGCCACTTGTCGGCGTCGCTGTAAAGGTTCAGCGCCAGGCAATCAAGCCCTTGCATCTTGAGCTCCACCGCGGAGAGATCACGGTATTTCGTCGCCTCTTCGAATTCGGCGCGCGACTCCTGCCAGCGCTGCTCGGTGTAGCGGATGAATCCCAGCAACGCATGACCATTCCCGGCATCCCCAGTGGTCTCAAGGAACTGCCGTGTCCGCACTTCGGCTTGGTCTGGCGCCAGTTCGACGGCGCGCGTCAGGTATTTCACGGCCTCCTCGGGTTTGTTCTGCTTCTGGAGGACGCGGCCGAGATTCCAATAGGGTGCGGCGTCTGGCGCCGCTTCCGACGATTGCCACGCCATGATCTTCCGATAGGCTGCCGCTGCCTCATCCCAACGGCCGAGGCGCTCATAGGCGCTGCCCAGGCCATTCTCCGCATAGTCGTTCTTCGCGTCCAGCTTCAAACATTCGCGAAAAACATTCACGGACTCGCTGTATTTCTCCCGCAGCAACTTGCCCCGCCCCAGATCATTGCAGGTCTCGAGATCATGGGGATCCTGATGAAAGGATCGCGAGAGCCACAGGTCGGCGTTCGTATAGTCCTTGAGCATCGCCGCGCTCAGGCCCATGATTTTCCACTCGAATGCAGAGGGCGGGCGTAACTTCGCGGTTTCCCCATACTCGCGGAGCGCCTCGGCAGGCCGGGATTGTTTGAACAGGATAAACCCGAGCACGGCATGTCCGTCCGGGGAGTTTGGACGCTCGTCGAGGAACTGGTGGATGACGGGAAGCGCCTCGTCCAGTTTCCCTTCGCGCACCAGCGAACTCGCCTGGACCAGGAGAGGCTCAGGGGGAGCCATCCGCGAGGCTCCGGGCCCGGGCGGGGCACCGGCTTGCCCGGCGAGGTACGCCGCTGCGCAAAGCCAAACGAACACGAAGGCAAGGGCTCCAGCCTTCACCTGCCGTTCACCTCCAGGACCTGATCGCCGCGGGTCGTCCCCTTCGGGGGGGTGGACGAGAGAGCCGAGGCAACCTCCGCCTAGCATACTCCGCCAGCGGACGCAGAGTACAGTCTTGCTAGGGCGCGGAACCGCCTGATTCGGTGTAATATGAAGGGCGATTATGCGTCGGAAAAGGACCAAGGCGTTGCCCTATGGAACTCTCCCCCTGGGCTTGGCGGCTGTGGCGGGACTTCTGGTATTCCTTGGCGCTTGCCGCCATGCGCCGGAACAAGCACGCCTCGAGCCGCGCGACGCCAACGTTTTGCTTATCACTCTTGACACCACTCGCGCCGACCACCTGAGCTGCTACCATCCCGGAGAAGCTAAGACTCCCCACCTGGATGCGCTGGCGGCGCGGGGCGTGCGCTTCGCGCACGCTACAGCGCAAGTACCCCTCACCTTGCCTTCTCACGCCTGCATCATGACGGGCGCTTATCCACCCGTACATGGCTTGCGCGACATGGGTGGTTTCGTTCTCAGCCCCTCTCATCCCACCATCGCGTCGCTGGCCCGTGCTGCGGGGTCTGCCACCGCAGCCTTTGTGGGTTCGCTCGCCGTCGCCAGGCAGTTCGGCCTCTCGCAGGGTTTTGACACCTATGACGATGACATGGGGCCGCAGACCGAGGAGGGAAAACTGCCCGGCGTTTTTGCGGAGCGGCGTGCCAGCGTGGTCACCGATCACGCTCTCAACTGGCTCAAACAGAATGGCCAGAGGAAGTTTTTCCTCTGGGCGCACTACTACGACCCTCACGCGCCGTACGACCCTCCCGAGCCGTATAAGCGCCAGTATGCGAAAAGTCCTTACAACGGGGAGATTGCCTACATGGACGCGCAGGTCGGGCGGCTGCTCGATGGCCTCGGCCAGATGGGCCTTGCCTCGCGCACCCTGATCATCGCCATGGCGGACCACGGCGAAAGCCTGGGCGAGCATGGCGAAGCCGCGCATGGCATTTTCCTTTATGACGCGACCCTCCACGTTCCGCTCATGATAGCCGGTCCCGACGTTCCGCAGGGCAAAGTGATCGAAGACCAGGTGCGGTCGATCGACATTCATCCCACGGTGATGGAATTCCTGCACCTGGCGCCGTCGCCGGAAGCGCAGGGCGTCAGCCTCTGGCCGCTCCTGCGTCAGGGAACGCACGTGCGGTCGGGTTACTCTTACGGCGAAACGCTTTATCCACGAACATACATGGGATGGTCGGAACTTCGTGCCATGCGGACAGACGGGTGGAAGTACATCCTGGCGCCGCGCCCCGAGCTCTATGACTTGCGCCGGGACCCCGGCGAACTCAAGAACTTGGTCGAGCAGCATCCAGCGGACGCCGGCCAGTTCGAAAAGCTCATCTGGAAAATCGCCGGCACGCAAGGCAAAGCGGAAAACCTCACGACGGTCCCCCTGGATGAGAAGACGCGCAGGGAACTGGAGTCACTGGGATACGTCGGAGGGGGCGGATCGCGTGAGATCCAACTGGGCTCGGACGCCGCTGACCCCAAAGACCGCATCCCGGTTCTCGAGCTCACCCAGCGAGCGGAGGCCTTCCTTGAGGCGGGTGACAACGCACGCGCCGCACAGACCATGGAGCAAGCGGCCCGCCTCGACCCCGGTAATCCCCGGGCTCGCATTGAGCTCGGCGCAGCGTATGAGCGCGCAGGCCAGCTCGACCAGGCTGTCAAGGCATACGAGGACGGGATCAAGCTGCACATGCTCACCGAGACCTTTTATGCACGACTGGGTAAGCTCTACCTGCGTCTCCACAAGCTCGATAAGGCTTTGGACGCCATGACCCAGGCCAGGCAGACCGATCCCACGAACCTCGACAACCTGCGCAACCTAGGCACCGCGGAACTTCAGGTGGGCCGAGTGGATGAGGCGGAGAGGGCCTTCAAAGCTATCGTCCTCCAGAACGATCATTTCAGCGGCGCGTATAATGGCCTGGGCCTGGTGGCCATCCAGCGCGGTGACGCCGACGCCGCGCAGCACGACTTCGAAAAGGCCATCGAGCTGAATTCCGCCGAGGTTGAGCCGCTCTTGAACCTCGGCGTGCTCTATGACAAGGCCGGAAACAAGACGGAGGCTCTGCGGTATTACCAACAATTCCTCGCCAAGGCTTCGGCCAAGGATTACAGCGAGCTGATTCCCAAAGTCCGCGCGGCTGTTCAGGACTTGAAAAGCGGTAGATGACCGCCCAGGGAGCGGCGCAGGCGCTCCTGCCCGGGCCTCAGACCACACTACGAAACAAGCTAAATTAGAACACCACCCCGCCGCGAGCGCAGGTGCGAGTCGGTGTGCTAACATGTTACTCATCGATGCCGGCAAACCACTCGGCTTCGAGTGCGTGACAAATTAGGATGGCGGATATCCCTTCGTTGGCGCTCCGTGCGCTGTTGGAGTCCGAGCGAAAGGAGTTGGCTCATGCGACCTGTCCGGCGGGCAAATACCTCTTGGCGGTGCACCGGCGCTATGATCGTAGTGGGTGCTTTTCTCTGGCAGCAGTCCTTTTCCGCTCTGCTAGCGCAGAGCCCCATCCCGCAAGCCCTTAAGGTTCCTCGCCTCGACGTCATCGTTCTGGCGGGCGACGGCGGAGTCAACGTCGTCAAGGCGAAGAAGGCAGTGATGCCCGTGGTCGAAGTGCGAGATCAGGAGCGGCACCCTGTGGCGGGCCTCGCCGTCATATTCGCTGCCCCCACCAGCGGTCCACACGTCACGTTTGCACGCGGCAGTTCGACTTACAGCACGGTCACCGATACCAACGGGCGCGCGACGGTCCCCACCATGACGCCTGTGGGTCAGGGTGAATTCAAGATCAATGTCAGCGCGACCTTTCAGGGGCAGACCGCCACAGCCGTCATCTCCCAGACCAATTACTTGACGGCTGCGGCAGCGAATGCCGGCGCGGGTGGCACGGGAACCCAGGGCGCCACGACAACCGGCACCGCCACGTCAGCCTCCCATGGCATCTCGAAAACACTGATTGTTATCATCATCGCAGGAGTTGCGGCCGGCGCCGGCGCGGCGGCAGCTTTAGGCAAAGGGGGAGGAAGTTCGAGTACGTCTTCAACTTCCTCATCTCCCACTGGAACTATAGGAGGCACCGGCTCATCCACCATCGGGCCTCCTCATTAGGAACCTGGTGCGAAGTGCGCGGAAAGGAAACCTCATGCGATCTGGCATTCGCCGTCCATTACTCGCTCTGCTCTGCCTGGGGCTGAGCCAACTCCAAGCCGCGGGCCAACAAGCCGCGGCTCCGCGCTACCCCGAGCAGGGCCAGATCGTTGTGCACCACGAGGCGGCGCCGAACAGCAACGATGCGGATAATGCGGCTCAGGGGATGCAGACGCCGGTCCTGGGTTTTGTCAGAAGCGCGGAGCAAGGCGAACTGCGCTTGCTGCTCGGCATCCCGGGCGCCTCGGCTCTGGGCGAGCCGCTGGCGGTTCCCGCAGGACTTCGTGACCTCTTCTTCGCGCCGAATCAGAGTTATGCCCTCCTCGCGCCGATGGCGGGCGGTTTCCTCGGCCTTATGACATTCCAGGGGGTGGAGGGGGGGACTGCCGTATCCATTTGTGGGGCCGTTCCGCAACCGGACATCGTCTCATTCAGCCCCGGCGCTTCTACCGCGGCTCTCTATTCTAGGGCGGAGGGACGGCTTCAGGTGATTACTGGACTTCCCGACTCGCCTCAACTCGCGCGTGTTGTCCCCGAGAGCGATCTGCCGGATGAAGTGCGGTACCTGGCAGTCGCTGACGACGGGGTCACACTTCTGGAAGGGACCGTCCACAACGCAGTGTACGTGCTCCCGCAACTGGGCTTGCCGCGATTACTTTACACTGCCGGAGATTTGCAGGGCATGGCGTTCGCCCCTCGGACCAACGACCTCGTGGCCTTTGATCGCGCCACAGGCACAGTCTTTCTTTTGCAGGATGTCGACGGCGCAAGCGCTTACGGTTTACTTGCCGATGACGTCTCAGGCATGGATGGAAATGTGTTCTTGCAAACCAGCCGCGCCGGCGCTGTCATCGCCAGCACGAAAAGCAGTACCCTTTGGGAGATCAACCTCCAGTCCTTTAAGGTTCAAAACATCCATCTGCCGGGCATGCCTCAGATGCTGCAACCTTTGCGGATATCTGGAGATTTCCTGCTCTTCTTCCGAACCGGCCTTCCCGCTTGGATTCTGGATTCAAATAGCGCTGAGGGAGGCATTTCGTTCGTGCCGGCCGGTGCTGCGCCAAGTAAACGTCCGAAGCCATTTCCATTCTCGACAATTCACGTCTTGAACCACGATCAAAGCGAGCAGCCGGACTTGGTTAGTCAGGGTGCTTCGGGGGCCGCCTGCACCGGCGCGCCAGAACCAACTCCGGTGCCTCAACCCTTGCCCCGGCCAAGCTACTGAGCCCGGGTTAGTTTTTTGGGCCTTTTATGCTTAAACAAACTAATAGAAGCAGCGGCGAAAACCCAAACCCGTCCGGGAAGCAGTGGGAATCGGCCGGCGCGCGGAATCAGTCCCTGATTGCTGCAATGTTCATGGTGGTAGCGGTGCTCTTGGGTGCTCCGACGAATTCCGCCGGGCAGGCGCCAACTATCAGCTCCCTTAGCCCCAACTCGGCATCCGCGGGCGGAACTAGCTTCACTCTGACCGTCACAGGTTCGAACTTTGACGGGTTCGAAGTGGTGCAATGGGGAGGATCGCCCCTCCCCACAACCTTCGTGAGCATCACGGAAGTGACGGCTTCGGTTGATTCCGGTCTTATCGCCACGGCGGGAACGGTGTTGGTAAGCGTGACCAACGACAATGGGCCTTCAAACAGCCTGCCCTTCACCATATACCCCGTGGTCAGCAGTATAAGTCCCAGTTCTGCGACGGCAACCGCGCCAGGCTTTACATTGACTGTCTCCGGCCAAGGCTTTGACGCCGGCGCAGTCGTGCAATGGAATGGAACGGCGCTGAGCACGGCGTTCGGTAGCGCCACCCAGTTGACCGCTGCCGTACCGGCCACTCTTATTGCAACCCCAGGCTCGGCCGCGGTTACAGTGACCGACAACGGAGTGACTTCGCAGAGTTCCGCCACTTTCACCATTAACCCGCCTCCAACAATCAGCTCGCTGAGTCCCACCTTGGCGGTGGCGGGCGGACCGGTTTTCACGCTCACCGTTAACGGCTCGAACTTTGACAATTCTGCATCGGTGCAATGGAACGGCACAGCAATCCCCACGCAGTTCGGAAGCAGCACTCAACTGAGCGCAACGGTCGCGGCCAGTCTGATCAACTCCCCCGGCACCGCTCTGGTAACGGTGTCTGACAACGGTGCGACATCGAGCCCAGCCACCTTCACCATTGCACCTGCGCCGGTGATCTCTTCGCTCAGTCCCGACACCGCCACTGCCGGCGCTTCGGCCTTCGCTATGACCGTCACCGGCACCGGTTTTGTCTCCGGCGCAACGGTGCAATGGACTAACACCTCAGGAACCACGTCTCTCACTACCACATTCGGCAGCGCCACGCAGCTGACCGCCCAGGTTCCCGCCGCTCTCATCGCCACGGCAGGCACGGCTACCGTGAACGTCCTGGAGAGCGAGGTGACATCGAATAACCTGACTTTCACTATCGTCCCGGGGCCGGCCATTACCTCTCTCAGTCCCAACACCGCGACCGCGGGCCAGGCCGGCTTCACCCTGACCGTCAACGGCACGGGCTTTGTCTCCGGCGCGGTAGTGCAGTGGAACGGGACGGCCCTCAGCACGACTTTCGTGAGCGCAACCCAGTTGACAGCGCCGGTGTCGGCCACACTTATTGCCACAGCGGGTACGGCCACCGTTACGGTGGCCGAGAACGGCGTGACCTCCACCGGCTCTCCCTTTGCCATCGCTGCGCTGACGATTACCTCGCTCAGCCCCAACACCGCGACAGCGGGGCAGGCCGGCTTCACCCTGACCGTCAATGGCTCAGGCTTTGTCTCGGGTGCGGTGGTGCAATGGAACTCCACAGATCTCACGACTGCGTTTGTGAGCACTACGCAACTGACCGCGACGGTTCCTGCCAGCCTCGTGGCCACCGCGGGCTCGGCATCCGTCACCGTCAGTGAGAACGGCGTGACTTCCACCGGCGCTACCTTCACCATCGCTGCGCTGACGATTACCTCGCTCAGCCCCAACACCGCGACGGCGGGCCAAGCCGACTTCACGCTGACCGTCAATGGCTCAGGCTTTGTCTCAGGCGCGGTGGTGCACTGGAATACCACGGCGCTTACAACCACGTTTGTGAACGCTACGCAACTGACCGCGCCGGTTACCGCCAGCCTTGTTGCCACGGCGGGCTCAGCCACTGTCACCGTGACGGAGAACGGTGTGACCTCCACCGGCGCTACCTTCACCATCGCTCCGCCGCCGGCGATTACTTCACTTAGTCCCAACACCGCGACGGCGGGCCAGGCCGGCTTCGCACTGACCGTCAATGGCACAGGCTTTGTCTCAGGTGCGGTGGTGCAATGGAATACCACGGCGCTCGCGACCGCGTTTGTGAGCGCCACTCAACTGACCGCTACGGTTACAGCCGGCCTCGTTGCCACGGCTGGCTCGGCAACTGTTACCGTGGCCGAGAACGGCGTGACCTCAAGCGGCGCTACCTTCACCATCGCTCCGCCGCCGGTGATCACCTCGCTCAGTCCCAACACTGCGGCGGCGGGCGGCACGGCTTTCACCATGACGGTGAACGGCACGGGCTTCGTTTCCTCGGCCGTCGTAGAATGGAACGGAACACCGCTCAGCACCACCTTCGTGGGCGCCGCAGAACTGACAGCCCAAGTGACGGCCAATCTCATCGCCACCCCTACCACCGCGCCCGTGACGGTGGTCGAAAACGGGGTGACTTCCAACGCAGCTAACTTCACCGTGGCGGCGGAACCGGTGATCACATCCCTCAATCCCCTCGCGGCAACGGCGAGCGGGCCGGCTTTCATTCTTACCGTGAACGGCACAGGTTTTCTCTCCGGCGCAGTGGTCCATTGGAACAGCACGGCGCTGACGACAACTTTTGTGAACGCCACAGAGTTGACGGCCCAGGTGGCGGCCAATCTCATCGCGATTCCCGGTACCGCGTCCGTAACCGTGGTTGAGGATGGGGTGACATCCGCCGCGGCCACATTCACCGTCTCCTCGGGGCCGGTGATTACCTCCCTCAGTCCCAACACGGCGACAGCGGGCGGAGCGGCCTTCACGTTGACCGTCAATGGTTCGGGCTTCGCCGCCGGAGCCATCGTGCAATGGAACAGTACCGCGTTACCAACTACCTTCGTGAACAGCAATCAGTTGACTGCGCAAGTAGCGGCCAGTTTCATTGCTAGTCCCGGCACCGCGACGGTGACCGTAGTTGAGGGCGGCGTAACGTCCACGAGCGCCACATTTACGATCGGCCCGGCACCGGTGATTATCTCGCTCAGTCCGAACGCTGCAACAGCGGGGAGTGGGGCTTTTACGCTGACTGTGAACGGTTCGGGGTTTATCTCCAGTGCCGTGGTTAGGTGGAACAGTAGCTCGTTGCCAACCACCTTCGTGAGCGCCACGCAACTAACGGCGCAGGTAGCGGCCAGCCTCATCGCCGATCCCGGCACGGTAAACGTGACGGTGGTTGAAAACGGAGTCACATCCGGGAACGCCACTTTCACCATCTCCTCGGGGCCGGTGATCATCTCGCTAAGTCCGAGTTCGGTGGCAGCCGGCGGGCCCTCCTTCACGCTGACGGTGAACGGGGCGGGATTTATCTCTACTGCTGTGGTCCATTGGAACAGCACCGCACTGACTACAACTTTCGTGAGCGCCGCGCAGTTGACTGCCCAGGTAACAGCCAATCTCATCGCCACCCCAGGTACCGTAACCGTGACAGTGGTTGAGAACAGGGTGACCTCAACCAGCGCCAGCTTCACCATCTCCGCCGCACAGGTAATTAGTTCGCTGAGTCCGAGTTCGGCGTTGGAGGGCGGTCCGGCATTCACCCTGACCGTCAACGGCACGGGCTTTCTCTCCGGCGCGGTCGTCCAATGGAATGGTAGCGCGCTGGCCACGAGTTTCGTAAGCGCCGCGCAGTTGACCGCCCAGGTACCGGCCAGTCTCATTGCCGCTCCCGGCACTGCAAACATCACTGTGGTTGAGAACGGAGTTACATCCGCCAGTGCCACCTTCACGATCACCGCTGGGCAGGTGATTACGTCGCTCAGCCCAGATTCGGCGTCGGCCGGCGGCCCGGCCTTTACGCTGACGGTGAACGGGTCGGGATTTGAATCCGGCGCGGTCGTCCAATGGAATGGCAGCGCGCTGGCTACGAGCTTCGTGAGCGCCGCGCAGTTGACCGCCCAGGTACCGGCCAGCCTCATTGCCGCGGCGGGCACTGCAAACATCACTGTGGTCGAGAACGGAGTGACATCCGCCAGCGCCACCTTCACGATCACCGCCGGGCAGGTGATTACCTCGCTCAGCCCGGATTCGGCGACGGCGGGCGGCCCGGCCTTCACGCTGACCGTCAACGGCGCGGGCTTTACCTCCGGAGCGATCGTGCAATGGAACAATACGGGGTTGACTACAACCTTCGTGAGCACCACCCAGTTAAAGGCAGTGGTGCCGGCAAGTTTGATCACTGCCCCAGGAACCGCCACGATCACAGTGGTGATGGCAGGCACGCCGTCGTCGCCAGAGCCATTTACGATAACGGTTCCGGGCCTGAGCCTCAGCGCTGCCCCCACCTCTTCGCCGACCCAAAACGCCGATGTCAGCTTGACGGTGAATCCAGCCGTCGCGACGCAGTTGACTGGAACACTCGCGATCTCCTTCGTGGCGGATTCCAGCGATGCGAATACCCCTGCGGGTTATCAGGACCCGAATATGGTATTTGTTTCAACCGGCGCCACCACGATTCCCTTCACCATAGCCGCGAACTCCAAGACCGCAACGCTGGGAAGCAATGGGGCGATACAGCAAGGCACGGTGGCCGGGACCATTACGGTCACTATGACGAGCCTGCTTGCCGGTACTGCGAACGTCCTTCCCAAACCTGCCCCGACAATCACCGTAGTTGTCCCTCGGCTCGCCCCCGTCATCGCGGCCGGCACGGTGGAGATCGCCAATCTCACCTCGACGGGTTTCGACGTGGAGTTGAACGCTTTTTCCACCTCTCGAGACGTACAAGAAGCCACCTTTGTGTTCACGGGTGCTTCCGGAACTACGCTGAGTGGACAGTCCTCGTTCCAGGTTTCATTCAGCAGCGCAGCCGCCACCTATTTTGCGGAGAAAACAGGTTTGAACAACGGCGGAAACTTCCGCCTGACCGTGCATTTCACCTATAGCGGCGACACCAGTGTGATCAGTGGGGGCAGTGTTGCCGTCACGGTTTCCAACTCCGTGGGAACCTCGAGCGAAATAACTGGGGAGAGTCAGTAGCGGGAGCTACACGTTTTCGGGGATCACCCAAGGCTCCCGGTAAGTGCGCTTCAGGTAGCGATTAGCTTCGTTGTCACCGCCAAACGTTTCATTGCCACTGTCGAACGCCAGTTTCCGGTCACCCACTCGGTAGGAGATGTTGGCCATGTGGCAGAGGGCTGCGGAGATATGACCGTCCTCCACATCGGCGCTCGGGCGCTTCCGGCTGCGGATGCAACTAATGAAATCGTCTATGTGCGCCACCTGCATTGCGGCAAAGGTTTGCTTGTCGCTGGCCATCCTGCGGCCTTCGCGGTCGAATTGCTGCCATCCTCCTCCGTCCCGGCCCAGAATCATCATGCCGTCGCTGCCATAGATTTCAGTTCTGGTTCCGGTGAAGGGATACCAATCAGGGAGCTTGGTCATGCTCTCTCCGACATTGTCGGGCAACTTCACCATATAAGGCGTCCACCACGCCTGCTGGAAAATCATCGTCAAGTTGTCATATGCATAGGTGACTACTGAGGTGTCGGGCGTTTCCGCCCCATCTTTAAAGAAGAACTCCCCGCCCGTGTGATGAACGGACTTCGGATAGGACGCACCCACGACCCAGCGCGCCAGGTCTAGCTGATGAACACCTTCTTCCGTAATGTTTCCACCGCTAAAGTCCCAGTACACCCTTTGGAAATACTTAGGGTTGTAGCGGCGCGTTGCCGCAGGACCAAGCCACATCGCCCAATCGAAGCCTTCCGGCGGCAAGGAATCCGGGGTATTCTCGAGCGGCGCACGGGTCATCATATTGTAAATAGCTACGAGATGAATCGTGCCGAGCTTACCGGACTGGATCAGTTGCCGTCCCGTAATCGCATAGGAACTGCTCCTGTTTTGCAGCCCCACTTGCACCACTCGATTATACTTGCGCGCGGCCTCAACCATCTTCCGGCCTTCCCAGATATTGTGCGAGGCCGGGCTTTCCACATAAACGTCTTTGCCCACCTGGCAGGCCAGTACTGTTGCCAGCGAATGCCAGTGGTCCGGAGCGGCGCAAACTAAGGCATTGACGTCGCTGTCTTCCAGGATATGCTCAAAACTGCCTACGACCGCCGGCGCCTTTCCTTTCTTAGCCTGGACGGCCTTCGCCGCCAGCGCCGCCTTGCGATCGTCAACATCACAGACGTAGGCAATTTCAACGTCCGGTCTTTGGGCGAATAACTGAATCAGGGCAGTCCCTCGCGATCCCACTCCCATGATTCCCACAACCACCTTGTCGCTTGGCACAACCGCCTTCAACGGACCGGGCAGCGTGGCCGCCCCCAAGGCAGCGCCTAATCCACCCTTGATACTCCGATCCAGAAATCCTCTCCGCCCGATGGCCATCCCGCACCTCGTCCCCAAAGACTCAACATCCTCCCGACCTAGACGCCATAATGCCCGACCCCATGCCGCTTGGAGCCGTTCCTTTGGAATCTATTGATACCTCAGCGAAAGCGCGTCCGTCAACCATTGGTGATTTATGATTGTTGATTTGCGATTGATGACGCGTGCCATTGGTGATTTGTGAATGCTGAATTGCGATCGATGAACGCCGGTTGCGCGTAGTTCTTTCAATCACCAATCACAAATCACCAATCACAAATGTTCACTTCCCTTCCTTCATCGAATACACAAACTGTAGAATGTCGGCTCGCTGCTTATCCTCTTCCGCCAGATGCTGCTCGTAGAGCACCTTATGGAGTTGGAATTCCTTTTCCGCCAGCCCTTGTTTGCCCAAGTGAACGTATGCTTGTCCCAATCGGAAGTGAGCGTCGGGGGTTTTCGGGGAGAGTTTAAGCGCCAGCTGATACTCCGGCACTGCCTCGGCGTACTCGCGGCGCTGGGAGTAGAGGTTTGCAAGCTGGAGATGGGGATCAGGGAGCGAAGGGTCGAGCGCGATGGCTTTCTTCAACTGGGACTCTACTTGCTCGAGGTATGCTGGAGAAGTCTCCGACCGCCGGCCTTTCCAAAGGCTGATCGCATAATAGTAGGTAGCCAGGGGATCACGGGCACGCAACTCCGCATATCGGCGGAAGGCCTCGACCACCTGATCAGCCAAGCCCGGCGCTTGCTCGTATGATTTGCTCAGGAAATAGTAGGCGCGTGTGTCGGAAGGATTCAGGCTAACGCCCTTCAGAAGCGCCTGCACGGCTTCGTCGTAGCGGCCGCGCAAGTAGAGGGCGAGTCCAAGCCCGATCGCAAGCCGCGAAGAGTTCGGGTAACGCTTCAGCCCTTCGGAGAAAACTTCGTTGGCTGGAGCAGCGGTCTGATGCGCCAGCAGTTCGCTGCCCCAATCAAACAGATTCGATTCACTCGGGTCCAGGTGCGCGGCCTTTTCGTATTCGTTCGCAGCGAGCACGTAGTTTCCGGCCTTTTCCTCAACCTCGCCCAGAAGGTTGTGCAATTCGGCCGTGTCTTTCCGTTGCAGGAGTTCATGAATCTGCTGCCGGGCCTCCGGCAAGCGCCCTAGCTCCTCGTTAGCGAGCGCCAGATCGTAGCCGTTGTCATACGATGCGGGACTCGCAACTTGGGCTTTTTCAAGGCATGGAATGGCCTCGGCGATTTTTCCCGCTCGCAAGTAGAACGAGCCCAGGTTGCGGTTGGCGTCGAAACTTCCCGGTTCGAGCGTAACACCCTCCTTGAACTCAGTCTCGGCCAGCGCCATCTTTCCCCGCCGCACGAGGTTCGTGGCCAAATTAATGCGGGCCTCGCCGGATTTCGGACGCAGCCGCACGGCCTGCTCAAGGGGCGCTGTGGCTTTTTCGTCCGCGCCCTCGGCAGAGTAAACCAGTCCCAATAATTCCTGAACCTCGAAACTGCCAGGCAGCGCTTTAAGGAGCGATTCAAGCTCTTGTTGGGAGGCGGCGTACTGGCCGGAGTTGAAATGGGCCAGGGCGGACTGGAACTTGCGGTCGAGGGTCTGGCGCCCCTCAGTATCTGCCTGACTCGCTGCAGGCGACGGTGACAACACTGCAAAAAGGACCAGACCTGCCGCCAACCAGCGAAAAGCGAGCATAGCGATTCATATCATATCAGGGTTTTCCTGCCGGCTTACAACTGCGGGGCGCGGCCATCCTGGCCGCTCTCGCCTCTCGTCTCTTTCTTAATGCGGGCTGGAAGCCCGCGCTCCGGAAGTTGCAGGGGCGCCCCTGGTGGACGCCCCTGCATGCGAACTAGAAGTAGAGCTTCAGAGCAAACTGGATCTGGCGCGGATCGAGGAATGGGAAGCGCGTGGAGCCAATTTTGCCAAAGGTGGCGGGTGTGTAGAAGTCAGTCGAGCCGGCGACCGCAACGACGCCGTTACCGCCGAATCCGGGAGCGTTGAAGGTCGGGTGATTGGTGATGTTGAAGAATTCCGCTCGGAATTCGAGGTGCGATCTCTCATTCAGACGGAAGTTTTTGAAGGTGGAGAAATCCAACCGGCCGATGGCGGGTCCGGACGTCTGACCGATGCTCCCCCCCAGAAGCCCGACGCAAGCTGAGACGGGAGTGCAGGGAGCAATGTTCGTGCCAGTGACCGGAATGCTTGGCAGGGTGGATACCGGAGTGCACCTGGAGGGCTGTGAAAAGCCCGGAGCCGGGCAGGGCTGAGTGAAGCCGTTCGGGTTCCAGAAACCGTCCACAGGGTGTCCGTTGTTCGTGAATTGGCTCTGTCCCGGAACCGTCAGAGCCTGGCATCCGATGCTGTTGTTGGTCCCGTAGGGGCAGCCAATGCTTACCGGCTGGCCACCCTCGAGCGTAGCGTTCCAGATGAATGACCAACCGCCGACGATCTGGTTGGTGATGCCGTTGGCATGTGAAAGGAACTTACTCCCGGCGCCAAAGGGAAGCTGGTATCCGCCGCTGTAATGGAACACGTCAAAGATGTTGAAGTCGCAGTCGCCGTAATCGCGCTGAATCCCAATCCCCTGAACCCAAGCTGCCCGATTGTAAACGGCGCCGCCGTTCAGCAGGTCGCCCGCGTCGCTGCGGCAGTGGGACCAGGTATAGGTGGCCAGGAAGTTCAAGCCGTTCGAATAACGCTTCTCGAGGCTTGTCTGGAGGCCCGAGTAGTAGCTGCTTCCCGCGCTCATCTGATAGCTGCCCCCGCCACCGAAGTCCGGGAAAGGCTCGGCGCTGCCAGGACCGTAAGTGGGGGCGAGGGGATTCATTTCGATCTCGGGCTCCGAATTCGCTCCAGGATCCTCATCCAGGTGGCGGGTGGCGTTGCCGACGTACCCGATGTTAAGGGTCATAGTGGGCGTAATCTCGTACTCCAGGGTAAAGTTCCAACCCAGCGTGTAAGGCGTTTTCCAGTTGTACTGGAGACCTTCGAGCCCCAACCCCTCTGTATCGATTAGAGAGGGATCGAGGGGAATGCAAGCGAACGATTGCTCGAGGGTGGCGCCTCGGAGGCAGTTTCCGCCGCTGGCATTGGGGACGATGATGGGTGTTCCACCGTTCGGGTTGCTGTAGCCGATGGTGAACTGGAAGGGATAATTCTCGCCGATGTTAGGCCCGTATCCGGCGTTTTCGAACCCGTTGTAAAAGATGCCGAAGCCGCTTCGCAACACGACCTTCGGCAGCACCCGATAGGCAACACCGAGGCGGGGCCCAAAGTTATCGTTCTGGGTAGTGGCCAGGGCGAAGTTGTCGATGTACTTGAGCGCGATGTTATCTTTAGCCAGCCCGGTGGGGAATGTCGAATTGACTGGAATCGCCTGGTTCTTCCCATTGTTGGGCTCCAGGTATTCCGCTTGACCTCCAGGAGTCACATTGGGGACGAAGTTGGCTTGGCGTCCGTGGTTCTCCTCGATCTGGCCAAAGTGATCCCAACGCAGGCCGAGGTTCAGTGTTAATTTCGGGGTCACTTTCCAGTCGTCCTGGAAGTACGCGGCCCAATAATTGTGGCCGTCATCGGTGGGCGAGAAGTTTGAGACGTAGATGTCATCGGAGCCGCCGACGTTATCCAGGCCGCCCGTGATGCTCGACGCGGTGGGCGTCAACTCCATTTGAGCCATTCCCACGCCCGCGAAGGTTCCGTTGAAGTCGATGCAACCATGCGAGCAAGCCGGCTGAAGGGTCGAGAACTTGATGTGTTGGAACTCCATGCCCATTTTGAAGCTGTGCTTCCCGTAGATTTTGGTCAGGTTTTCGGTTAATTGCGTGGTTTGGGTGATTTCATCCGAGGGCAGGTAGGGATTTGAACCGAGGGTACTCAGATTCCCGATGGTGATTGCCGGCAGACCGCCATTTTCCGTCACTTGCGCAATGCCCTGGATGCCGAACTGGGCTGGGATGCCCAGTTGGGTGCCCACAGGACCGTAGCGCGTGGCGTGAAGGCGGTCTTCTCCCAACCGCACTTCATTGACGAGGCTCGGGGAGAAGATGTGCGTATAACTGAGCGCTCCCAAAATGGACTTCGCGTCCTGCTCGCCCTGCTGGAACGCTCCGCCATCCGCAATTCCCCCGAACGGTCCGGGCAGGAATATGGGGTCGCTGATGTAACTGAAAGTTCCAAATATCTGGTCCCGATCGCTCTTATTGAAGTCCATCCGGCTATCCATAGCGTTGCGGTTTTCTTCAAGAAGGGGGTCAGTAGTGTTGTTCAAACTAATGGTCGGCACTCCATTCTTGGACGGCGCCTGCGCAGCCGGGTAAAGGCCAAAGAGTTTGACCGCGTTGGGATCGATGCGGTTGGCGGGGAGTTGGTTGAGCAGACAATTTGACTCGCTGGTGCAAGCGCTGGCAAAATTCATCATTTTGCCGACTGGGCCGGCGGTGTAAAACGGATCGGCAACATAGCCGCTGGCCGTGGCAGTAAGGCCCGTCACCGGGTCCGTCTGTCCGGCAACGAGTTCTCGAGTGGTGGCAGGGTCGACGACCGTACCCTGCGGGAGAATTCGACCGAGGTTATCCGTATAGGTGCAGATCCCGTTGTTCGGGCAGGCGGGACTGATTTCGCCGAGAATAGTGTCAGCTAGATCAGTATACCCGCTGGACACTTCGTCCGCCGTGGGAACGGTGTTGCTGAAGACGCTTCCCTGGTGCCGCCGCAGGGCCTCGTAGTCGCCAAAGAAGAACAGCTTATTTCTGCCGTCGTAGACGTGAGGAATCACCACGGGTCCGCCGATGGTCAGGCCATACTGATTCTGGCGGTACTCGCCTTTCGTGACCTGCCCCTCGTCCTCGAAAAAGTCGGCGGCATCGAACTTGTCGTTGCGCACGAATTCCCACACGTCGCCGTGAAGGCCGTTCGTCCCGGACTTTATGGTGGCGTTCATGATCGCACCGCCTGCGCGGCCGTACTGGGCGCTGAAATCGGTGGTTTGGACTTTGAACTCCGAAAGGGCATCAGGGGGAGGAAGAACCACGAAGTTGGTGCCGTTCAGGAAGTCGACGTTGTCGGAGTTGTTGTCAATTCCATCCAGTAGGTAGTTATTTTGAGAGGGGCGCATGCCATTGGCGGAGAAGGCGCCATTGGCGGCATTTCCGCGCGTGTCGGGCTGGGGCGTGTTGACGCCTGCCACAGTTTGGGCGAGAAAGGTGAAGTTCCGCCCGTTCAAGGGGAGATCGTTCACGCTTCTGCTGTTGACCACCTGGCCGACCGAGGCATCTTGCGTTTGCAGCGCAGGCGGAGCAGCCGTGACTTCCACGGTTTGGGTAACAACGCCGGGCGTAAGCGAGAGGTCCAGGACGATGTGCTGGTCAATACTGACCGTGATGTGCGATTGGAGAGCTTTGGAAAACCCCGCGGCTTCGGCGCTCAGTTCGTACGACCCGATCTTGACCGGGGAGAAAGTGTAACTGCCGTCAGGACTGGTAGTGGCCGCAACGGTGAGGCCGGTGTCTTCGTTCTTCAGGCTTACTTTGGCGCCCGGGATCACCGCGCCGCTTTGGTCCTTGATTGTCCCTGTGATCGAGCCGGTGTCAACCTGGGCTCGAAGGCTTGCGCAGGTGAGAAGCGAGAGCGCGGAGATTGCCAGGGTAAGAAAAACAAAATGCAGGAAACTTCTGCGTCTTTGCATCCGTTCATCCTCCAGTCCTCCGCCGCACATGTGTGCGGCTGGAGATCCACGAAATGACGAAGTGAGATGCGGACCGCAAGGCCAGGAAGCTAGATTCGGCTCTAAATCGTCTCTCTTCGAGGTTCTGCTGCCGCGTGGCTAACGAACCGAAATGCAAATCGAGAGGAGCGTTCCCTTCGGTGAGCCCTCAGGGGTGGCACGCTCTTAGGCTCGATTTCTAGAGAAACTTGACCCGACGCAATCCTAGAAACTTCTGCCCGACGCAAGGAAATATAGACTGAACCCCTACGTGAATAGCACGTTCATAGTGGAGTTGTCAAGGTGTTTTAGTTCCTTTCTACTAGAACCTGGATGCCTTCGAGTCATGCTGGCCGCTCATCAATCAGCCCTCGACAGTCAGGGAGCCTGGTCGGCGAAGGCCAAGGCGACTTCTAGGAATTGTTGCTGGGCTTGCGGCGAAAGTGCCTGGACTTTCCCCGAATCGAGATGCTGAGCCGAGGCGGCGTCGAGGGCTTGCTCGATGCGCTGAACATCAAGCCCGCCGCGCGTTCCCGCTTGTCTGAATCGCTCCAGGGTTTCTCGCGATTTTTGGATTTGTCCTGTTTGGAAATAGAGAACTCCCAGCGCCGAATAACTTCCCGGCCAATCAGGAAGCAAATCCACCGATTTCTCGAAGTATTCTTCCGCCTTGTCGCTTTGCCCCTCCATTACCGACAAGACCCCCATGCCCCACAGCAACTCACCTGCGTCCGGAGTGCGTGCCAGGCCCTGTTGGAGGGTGGCGCGGGCGCCAGAGGTGTTTCCAGAGCGGAGATAGACCAGCGCCAGAGAAAGGTAGGCCTGATCCTGATCGGGGTTTTCGGCGATCTCCTCACGCAGTAGCTTGATAGCCTCTTCGGTCCGGCCGAGGTGGGCGAGGATATCGGCGTCGAGGGCTAAAGAACTGGTGTCCTTCTGTCCCTGAGGCGAGACGTGCCGCGCAGCGTCGAGGGCAGCCGAATAATCGTGCTTGCGGAAACAGGCATCAGCGAGGTCGTACCACGCATCGTCGGAATTTGGGTTGGACTGAGTTGCCTGCTGAAAACGCGCGATGGCCTCCGCGTACAGGTGATAACGAGCCAACAGGACTCCTACGCCCACCAGGGTGCGAAAATCCCGCTGGCTTAATCGGTCGAGCTGAGCGATCACCTGCTTGGCGTCCTCGACCCGCCCAACTTTCAAATAGGCCTCCGCAAGAAGGTAGAGGTTCTGCGGTTCGTCAGGATGCGCTTTCAGCTCCCGTTCCAACTGCTCGAGGTCATTCAGGTTCTTCTCTTGGGGAGATAGTTGGGCCCGCAGACCCAGATAGTCGTAAAGATGCTGGAAGGCGGAGGGTTGACGAGTGGGGTTCTTGGAAAGGGTTTGAAAGATCTTCAGGTCTCTATCCGCCGCTTCCGTTTGATGGAGGCTCTGCTCGGCGATCGCCAGGCGATAGTAGACTGTGGCAGCCTGAGGGTTCAGTTGCACAGCCTTCCGCAACAACGGCACGGCTTCCTCGAACTTTCTTTGGTACATCTTCAGGTTGCCCAATTCCAGAAGTGCCTCCGCGTAATTCGGGTCGACCTGGAGGGTTTCACTGAGATATTCATCCGCCAGCTCGTATTTCCCCTGCCGGCTCGCGATGAAACCTAAGTTGTAGAGGCACGGCACGTCGTGAGGATCGAGTTTCAGACCTTGCTGCAAGTATTTCTCTGCCTCGGCAAATCGCCCCAGGTGGCGGTAACAAACACCGATGAACGCATAGGAGCGGCTGGAGAAATCGACCTGAAGAAGCGCCTGGAAAATGGGAAGCGCCTGATCGACCTTTCCCGACACGTAATAGCACTCGCCGAGTTCGGCGAGCAGGTCCGGGCGGCGGGGATCAACTTTCAATCCCTCCTGCAACAAAGGAATAGCGTCCTCGTAATAGGACTGCCTCATGCTGAGACGCGCCAATAAGACGATCACATCCGTATTGCGCGGGGCCAGTTTGTGCGCTTTGGCGATCAAATCGAGCGCGTCGAGGTCTTTGCCCAGGTTTGCGTGCGCTTGCGCCATGAAGTAAAGCGTCTCTACCGAATCGGGGGAGAGCTTGAGAGCACGATTCAGAATATCCAGGGCCTTCAGGTAATCCCCACTTTGCAGGTAGGCGTGACCCAGGTTGTGGAGAATCTCGAAGGTGCCGGGCTGAAGCGCGTCCGCAGCTTCGAACTCATGGATGGCCTCGCTGTACTGAGCTTGTTTGGCCAGGAGCACGCCGAGGGTAAAGTGGGTGCGAACGCCGTCCTTCGCCCTCTCGGAGAGCGAGCGGGCAAGTGCGAGTCCCTTCTCCTGCTGACCGGCGCCCAGGTACGCCTGGGTCAGGTTGAATTGCGTGGCTGTCAACCCGGGGTCGATTTTCAGCGCCTTTTGCAGGGCCTCCACCGCTCCCGCAAAGTCCTTCTGTTCTTCCAGTGCCGTGGCGAGGAGGTTCAGACCCTCGACGCTTCGGGGCGCCAGCTTTAGGCCGGCGCGGATCTCCGCCTCCGCCAATTTAGGTGTATGCTCCGCCAGCAGTTTTTGTGCGGCTGCGAAGTGCGCAGCAGCGGCTGTGGGCAGGCCTGCTTCCTGATGCGGCCCCGATGTGGCCTGTGCTTGCACCAGGGGGAACGAAAGCACCAACTCCGCCACGAGCAGCGCAATAGGCACAACCAGCCTGGCTGGCTTGAAACGGGCAGCGCTCGTGGCGGGCATCCTCAGCCTGTGTTGCAAGATCCTGCGCATCGTGATGAGTGTAGCTCCGTCTTGGCCGGGCGGTCTACTTCGTAGGGACAACCCTCGTGGTTGCACCTGCTAGCATCCAACCCGTCCCATCAGCGCATCAAACCGATGGGCACGAGCAAGAGGTGCAAATCAAACATCTCAGCTACAATAGACCCAGTTGGCCTCTACAGGCTCACGCGCCTCGCCAGGAATGCAGCCTGCGAAAGGTGGCGAGGGTGCACTCGCCATATGGCGAACCTTTCAGCGCTGGAGGATGCCGATGAAACAGAGCCACACCGCAAGACCTGTCATGATCCTGGCCGTGCTTGGACTTGGGTTAGGCTCATCGTTGCAAGCACAGATTCTTCCCAACTCCGGCCAGCAAATCACCCCCTTGGCTCCCGCTCACTCGTTGTTCGTGCCGCTGAATCCTGGCCTCAGCGATAATCCCAAGTATGTTGCCGGTCAAGCGGCCAGCAGCGTCGTAAGTCCGGATGGCAAAACACTGCTCGTTTTAACCAGTGGTTTTAATCGGGTGTATGCTTCTTCGGGCGCGCACGAGGGATCGCTCATCGCAGCGGATTCGGACCAGTTCGTTTTTGTCTTCGACATCGCGTTCCACCAGCCTGTGCAGAAGCAAGTCATCCCGCTTCACAACACCTACTATGGCATCGTGTTTGATCCTTCGGGAACGGCCTTTTACGTGTCGGGCGGCATGGACGATACGGTCCATATCTTTTTGCTGGGACAGGATGGGACGTGGGCAGAGCAGACGGCGGGTCCGGTATCGCTCGGGCACCCCAGCGGAATCGGTATTGGAGTGCACCCCGAGGCTGCCGGAATCGCCATCAGTGCGGATGGAACCAAGCTGGTGGTGACCAACTATTACAACGATTCCATCAGCGTGCTTACCAAATCACGGAATGGCTGGGCCCTGGCCGCGGAACTCGACCTGCGTCCCGGCATTCTGGACCCGAGCGCCACGGGGGGCCCAGGGGGCGAATATCCTTTCTGGGTGGTCATTAAAGGCAGCGACACCGCTTACGTGTCAAGCATCCGCGACCGGGAGGTTGACGTCGTCGATATTTCGTCCCCGACGGCGCCATTGCTGACAACGCGCATGCCCGTGTCCGGCCAACCCAACAAGATGGCCCTGAATGCGAGCCAATCCACGCTCTACGTGGCACAGGACGTGAGTGACTCCGTGGGGGTCATCGACACGAATTCCAACACCTTGGTGGACAACATTCCGGTCACTGCTCCCGGCGGGCTGCTCCCGAACTCACTGGCCGGGTTCAAGGGCAACGACACGAACAGCGTCACGGTTTCAAAGGACGGCCTATCGCTGTATGTAACGAACGGCTGGATGAACGACGTGGCCGTGGTTCAACTTGGCCCTCCCAAACAAAGCCAAGTGACCGGGTTGATCCCGACCGGCTGGTATCCCAACTCGGTCAGTTTCAGCAACGACGGCGCTTTCATGTACGTGGTTAACGACAAATCGCCGACCGGGGCAAATTCGGGATACTGTATGGGCCTCACCGTTGCAAGTGCCGAACACTGCGCCGGGAGCAATCAATACGCTCTGCAACTGATCAAGGCGGGCCTTCAGAGCTTCCCGACTCCTACGCCGAGTGAGCTTTCCAACCTGACTCAGCAAGTGGCGGCCAACAACCATTTCAGCCAGCAGCCTACCGGCCAGCAGGCCGCTATGATGGCCTTTCTCCATGACCATATCCAACACATCATTTACATCATCAAGGAGAACCGTACATACGACCAGGTGTTGGGCGACTTGGAGGTCGGCAACGGAGATCCGAACCTTACAGAATTCGGGAGCGAGGTAACGCCCAATCAGCACGCTCTTGCCAGCCAGTTTGTGGACCTCGACAACTTTTACGCCACCGCCGAGGTCAGCATGGACGGCTGGCCATGGTCGACGGCGGCGCATGCCACCGACGTCGTCGAGAGGGAGACGCCCGTGGAATACGCGGACCGAGGTCTGAGCGACGACTCGGAAGGCGACAACCGCAACATCAACGTCGGTTACCCCACCCTGGCGGAGCGGCTCGCGGCCAATCCCAACACTCCCAACGACCCCAACGTCCTGCCCGGCACGGCGGATGTTGCGGCGCCGGACGGACCCGAAGGACAGCCCGGCGCCGGATTTCTCTGGGATGCTGCTTTACGAGCCGGCCTGACCGTGCGCAACTACGGGTTCTTCATCGACGAGCAGCGCTACAACCTGACCTCAAAGGCAACAAAGCAGTACGGCATTCCGGAGGATCCTGCCCCGTTCGCTCACGGCCTGGTCGTGGCCTACACTACGAGTTCGGTTCTCCGTCCCTACACAGACCCTTTTTTCCGCGGTTTCGACATGAGCTTCCCGGACTACTACCGCGTCCTTGAGTGGCAGCGGGACTTCAACGCCAACGGTCTCCCCAGCCTGACGCTGCTCCGACTGCCTCACGACCACACCGGCAACTACTCCGAGTCGATCGCCGGAGTTAATACGCCGGAACTGGATGGAGCGGACAATGACTACGCTGTGGGCCTGGTCGTGCAGACGATTGCCCAGAGCCGGTATAAGTACGACACGCTGATCTTCGTTGTCGAAGACGATGCGCAAAATGGCGGCGACCATGTGGATGCGCACCGCAGCGTCGCTTTCGTGGTGGGGCCTTATTTGAAGCGCAAGTGGGTGGATCCCACCTCTTACAACACTCTGAGCGTGTTCCGGACGATCGAGGACATCCTCGGCACAGCTCATCAGAACTTGAATGATGCGTTGGCCGTGCCTATGGCGAATGTGTTCGACGCCCTCGCCAAAGAGTGGACTTTCAGCGCCGTGCCGTCGGATTACCTCTGCGGCACCCAACTGGACCTGCCCGCCTGCCAGACGGCCGGGCACCGCATTCTCTACCCCACGCACAATGCGGCCTACTGGGCCAAGGCTACCGCGGGAATGGACTTCTCGACGGAAGACAAGGTCGACGGAGAGCAGTTCAATCGCATTTTGTGGAAGGGCCTGATGGGCGAGAGGCTGTACCCCTCATCACCCAGTGGGCTCGACCTGCGCGCTGATCGCCAACCGCTTCTCGCACGCTATCGAGCCAACTTACAATCGCGCACCGCTCCGCCCGTGGAGAGCCGGGAGCCGAGCGGAGGAGGCGGACAGAAGTGACGGTCGTCTTCACAGCCAGCGCAGATCCCCCGGCGTTGGTGTAGCACAGGCACTCCTGCCTGTGCAGTTCAAAGACCGGGGTTCCCCGGTATCAATCACCATCGGACAGTATCTGATCCGCGACCGGAACACGTGGCGGCGCTGATCTGGCTTGATGAGTCGAGTAGTGCTGAGGTCCAAGTGGTGAAAGTGGATTTACAGGATAGAGCAAGACGATGCGGGTTGTGCTAACATCGGCGGCGGGTTCAATCGCGGGTTCCGGAAAGAACTACCTCGGGGAGCGTTCTCTGGGGGGGACCACGATCGAATCTAGGAGGTTCAGCCATGATACGGGCATGGGGAATGGCCCTTTTGCTAGGGGCCGGCGTGGGGCTCTTTCTTGGGCCGCACCAGGTTCGCGCGCAAGCCTGCAAGGATGAAGTATCCATGGTGGAGTCATCCAAGCAGTCCTTCGTGGCGCTCACGGAGACCGTGAAGAAAGAAAGCCTCGCGGATTTTCAGCGCCTCAACCACGACAAGAGTGTGTTGAACAAGCTCACCATTAACCACAGCATGATAGAGGAAACGGTTAGCTGCCTCGACAAGGCCGCACAAGACACCACGGCGCCCAAAGAACAAGCGGAGGCAGCAAAAGCCCAGCACGATTCATTCGTCAAATTGCAGGATAAGCTGGAACACGCGCGAGCCGCCATCAAAGATGCGCACTCGCCGAAGGACGCGAAAGCTCTTATCGAGAAACTAGACTTGACGCCGTGAAGATCAATGGGTCCGGCGGCCCCTCGACACACTCAGGACACAACCCGGATTGACTCTGAATTAATCCACGGACCGAGAAACCAGTTTCACGCAAAGACGCGAAGTACGCAAAGTTCGCAAAGAAAACCTAGACTTCTTCTTCGCGCTTCTTTGCGCCTTGGCGCCTTGGCGCCTTGGCGTGAGCTGTTTTGATTCTTTTCGAGCGTTGGGACGCCCGTGGCACGCCTCATGCAGCTACCCCCTCTGCAGCCGGTCCTTTGTTTTCTATAACATTCTCGCTTTGTTCCGGCGATTTTGAGGTTTCTCCGGCGTTTTCCTCTGCCGGACTTTCTGTCCCAGCGTCCAGCCCCACGACCTTACTCAGTTCCTCG